>Ga0307515_10001454_pt1 | contig 53202 bp, 52 predicted proteins | sample 17_EM_MG_FD_194513 | JGI IMG/M metagenome (GOLD analysis project Ga0307515, IMG submission 194513) | Populus trichocarpa ectomycorrhiza microbial communities from riparian zone in the Pacific Northwest, United States - 17_EM | ecosystem: Host-associated > Plants > Roots > Unclassified | place...
GGCTACAGGCACGACGAGGGAACTGGAGATTTGGGGTGTAATTGACGGGCAAGTTATCAATGGTATCATTGATGAAATATCATATACTTGCCCGGACCCTGCACTTGAGGAAGCCCTAGAAAATAGCAAGGGAGAGGCAGCCGAGAAAACCATATCAACACCTCCAATAGACCAGGCATCTATCACACACTTTTTAGAAGATGATGTCTCTATCGAGCCTGACCCGGGTGCTCCGCTTGATAATCCGAATCCACAACGCAAAGCATACATAACGGATGTCAAAACCCGCAGTAGGATGCATCTTCCACAAGCCACATCTCTCCGGGGCACATTGATGCAATTGATGCTATACCGTCTTCTCCTCGAGTCTCTAGTCACGAATGCCGTGCCATCAGATGTCATCTTCGCCCGCTATGATCTTAAGCCACTAAAGCCATTCAGCTCCACTTTCATTGCCGAAATCGCCGCACTCGACTTCAATTTCCAAGACGATACACCCTCGTCTTGTAGTGCTTCGTCCAATAGCACTCAGACTTCCATCCACGAGCTCAAATCCCACAACAATTTATCTGCTCTATGGAATGTCATGATAGATGAATCTACTCGAGCAATTTCAGGTTCTTCTGCACTTGGTGACGTACTCAGGGCAGAGTTCCGTTTTTCAAAAACAGGAGAAATATTTGGTAATAAGATCTTTGCGTATGATCCCGAGAAGTTACGAGAATATCTTATGGATGAGATGAGTTGGTGGAAAGGCGAGCGCCAGGCAAGAGGGGTTGACATAGAAGAAGCCTTTAAGTGTCGAATGTGCGAGTTTTCAGAAGAGTGTACATGGCGGAAGGAGAAAGCCGAAGAAGCAATAATGAAGCACAGACTGAGGGCTACCGCTGGAGCTAGATCGGCAGTATGACAAATACGAAATTGCCATAGTGAGGAACTATTGAGAAGTATTCCCACCATGGCTTCTAAATACGCGCCAGCATCTACGCGGTTTTCTAAACAGAATTGGTGCCTGTGGCGAAACTTAAACCTCTAAACCCCGATTTGGCTACACTATACAACCTATAGAGCTACGCATACCGCAGGTACGTCTTTCTTTGCATTTTTAGTCATACTAGTTGTAGTTTACCGACTAATTGGACCTACTCAGAGTTAAAGGTTTGTTAGGTAGTGTATTACAACCAAATAGAACCTACTATCCCGTGAACTTATTAATGCTGCCACGGCCGCTACCGCCAACGGGCCCAAAAGGCCCATTTTTCGATCGAGAGGATGATTGAACAGATGGGTACATATAGCAGTCATGACGCACTGCCTACCCCCAACAACGGCTTCAATAAACAAATAAGATTAAACATGATGGTTGTACAGACGCTGCTAGCGCTCTCAACCTAGGCTCCTTGTATCGGTATTTTGAAAACGAGAAGTTGGTTAGGTCAGGATTTGCAGTGATCTTGTTGGATTGACCCCCAAATCCACTCTAAAGCTCCTGGAGCTCCATGAACGCTAAACCTAAATAGGACTAACGGTTATAAAGGTTAGTAATCCAGCTCCAGTTCAATCCAGTCCAACAAGATCACTGAGGATTTGGCCTGAGAGTTATCATGAGGTAGCCCCCAGTACTGCCCCGACGGAACAACGTATGGGAAACTTGGGTGTTCCATCTGCATTCCACGTGAACTTCTGTACCCTGATCGTCCTGGCCGCCCATCCACTTGTAGGGTCCCTCATACCATGGTAAATAATCCAGTCTTCACTTCCGTCAGGACTCTTGGTGAAGCTAGCATGACCCACGCCGTACGCGTTCTAGAGTGCATCCTGGTAGAACACACCCTTCATTGTTCTTTCGCCGGCCTTGCACATTCATTGGGTCATCGCCAACAAGCTCGAGCTGGCCAAGACAATAGTTGCGGTTATCGGAGCGTGCAGCGGAGTAAACGATGAAAATTTTGACCATTAGGACCAGTGAGCTGTTCTGGACCTTCATTGGACGAAAGACGGACATTAAAAGGGCGACCATATGGGTTCTTTTCACGTGGGTTGGAGGGTACGCTTATGATTTGTTGTTCGGAGAAATTAGAGCTTACGGTCCATGGGTTCGACATTGCATTCAAAATTAAAAAATATGGGAAAAGTGAAGATTACCAAACCTACTCTTGGAGATGCAGAGATTCGCTGGCCAGTCGTCATATTGACGATATCAGAAACTGCATACGTAGTGCAGTCTAGTAGAGTGTTGAAATTACGTCCCGTCAATGGCAAATTGGTCGTATGTATTTAATTGAGCCTTCAGTGTGAATGTTGCTTCCCAAAAATCTGAATTAGAGCCCTCCAGTACATACATCCGATGATGCACAGCGGACAAGACCAATCGCAGTACATGTTAACATCAGGCGGAAGAGAATCTCCATTCGGATCGGCTGTAAATATGACATACCAGCTATTGTCAATACCATGAAATTCAGGAGCCCAAATGTCAGTTGGGTATTTGATATCCTTTGGGGACTGCAGGAGAAGCTTGGATTCTGCACTATTCCAGTTCCTAATAATAGGCTTAGAGCATTGTTTATAAGTTTCATTCGACCACCTAAATGTGAAACTGATCCCGAAGTATTGTGATGTTGTCATTGGCTGTGTACGCCATAATAATATCCATCGTACTCAGTCACCCATCTAAAAACTGATGAGGATGGGGTTCTTGTACGTTCCAGCATCAGTGCTATTAGTACGATTATTAGTGGACTAGCAGCTTGCCAAGCCCATGAGGAGGAGACCAAATGCAGTCAGCGACCCTATAATCATATTGAAAGACTGTAGAAGAGGATGGACAGATAAGTCGGTAAGAGAAAAAAATTCTTCGAAAGGTTCCTCAACATCCAACTTTCCTAGTTCCCGATGATCCTTACGTGATAGCCTACTCTGCGTCTACTAACGGAGACTATTCCACTAAAGCGCCATCCTTCTAGGATAGCTTAATCGGGGAGCAATTTTGCTAGAAAATTAATGAAACAGACAGAAATTATTGATATCTTGCTGATACTTGACGTCATGCCCAGATCATTTTTAAACACTATTCCTATTTGCATCGAGGATGGCGTGCTTTGTATTTATAAAGTCCGCAGTCATGTTCACTTACGTTGAGGCCCGAATGTATTCACTTTGAGAGGGAATATAAAGGAGCTAACCTCATTCGGTTACTGTAGAAGCTTCATCGCTGCCACCATTGCTTGGCATCAAACATCTAACGCAGCATGAACAACCAACAATTCCGCCGGCTGGTACTAGACACTCCTGCAAGAGCCCAGAATGATAGTAAGAGCCCTCCCAAAACTGGCGGCTCTTTCTCCGCCTCGCTGGGCTCGCGTACACACTCTAATATTCCCATGACGCCGTAGGTTCCTCCACGTAGAATAAATGCATACGTACTAAACAAAGACACGTCGTAGGCGCACAGTGAGAGGCTCCACAAACATCGATTTTGCTCGCCAGCTCGCCGAGCGTAAGTCGGAATCCCAACCGCCAAAGAAATTCCGTTCTTCCGCTGCTCCAAAAGGCACGAAGCTCGCTACTGGATACCAAGACCGCACAAGAAATCGAGCGGACAATGAAGGGGATGAAAAGGCTCAGAGAATAAAGGCTCTAGAGGAGTCCATGAAACTGGGACAGATCGATCGGGAGACATTTGAGAGACTGGTGGAGAATATAACAGGCGGGGATATTGAGGCGACACATTTGGTCAAGGGTCTGGATAGAAAACTGCTGGAGAGGGTTAGAAGAGGCGAGGATGTTCTCAGTGAAACTTCTAACAAGGAGGAGGCTCAGGAGGACCTCGATGAAGAGTTTGAGAAACTAGTGGAGAAAACAGTAGCTCCGGTAGTACGAGAAAAGGCTCAAAAGAAGGGCGAGATGGCACCACCACCTCCGATCTCGGGCATTAAACGAAGTCGCAATACTATACTAGCAGAGCTGAAAGCGTCCAGGAAGGCTGCCGCGGAAGCAGCCGCAGCGGAAAAAGCAATTAAATATCCAGAACTGGGTCCAGGGTTCCGAAAGGTCGGAGAAAAGAGGGAGACTACCAAGCTTGAGAAGGATGACAAGGGTAGAGATATCCTTATAATAACCGACGAGGATGGGAATGCTAAACGGAAGGTTCGAAAAATGAAGCAAGACGAGAATGCAGGACCAACTGGCCTGGACAAAGCCGCTAAACCATTGGATTGGGGAGTGAAAGTACCCGATCTTCCACAAGCAAAGCAACATTGTTCTTTGATTGAGGACGAAGAGGATGATGATATATTCGAAGGCGTTGGCACAGATTATAACCCGCTGGCTGAGTTAGGAGAAGCCGAATCTTCTGCGGCCTCTGAAGATGAAGATGGTGAGGCTAAGCCCTTCAATACAACCGAGCAGTCTATCAGATCCGCAAATTCAGAAGAAGCACTATCGCAAAAGTCGTCTGGGAATGTGATTCCCCGTCGAAATTATTTTGACAAGTCAACCGCGCTATCAACAAGTCTTCCCAGTAACCCGCTCGTCGACCCTAATATAATTGCCGCTCTCAAAAGGGTCCAAAATCTTGATTCCACTTCCTCCGTCTTCACCACCGCAGGGGACGAAGATCGCCTTAAAAAGCGAGCCACCATGCTCTCCGCCTCTGACCGCGACCTTGAAGACATGGATCTAGGTTTTGGTTCTAGCCGTTTTGACGATGCAGAGGAGATGGAGAGCGGCAAGCAGATTAAGTTGTCAGAGTGGAATGGCACTGGTGCAGGTAGGGAAGATCGGCACGGAGGAAGTAAGAAAAGGAAACGAGGTCCAAAAAAAGGAAAGGGAGATAAGAACAGCGCAGCTGACGTGTTGAAAGTGATGGAGAAGAACAAAGAGAGTGGGGGCTGATGATGTGCCTTGGATCCCAAATTTAATATAGCTAGGTGGCGTTGAATCAAAGGTGCTCAAAGTGCTTCAGGTTATTTACATAGTTGAGACATTTAGTCTCCGATACAGTATGTAGCTGATGGGGACTTGGCAAAGGCGGTGATTTGGAAGCGTAGTCTAATATTCCATCCACCATCAAATCTATGATCACAATGAGTTAGAAACTACACAGGTCACAGTAATAAACTGCTCCAAAAAGTTCCTTTGATTCCCTGCACCTAAGGATCATTCCAGATCCACGGTAACATTTGAGAACTCTCCCTCTCTAGCTTCATCTTCCAGAATATGGGGTTAGTATCATTGAAGCCATGCTTGACCCATCCATCCTCTTTAGCATGATATAAGTTAATGAAACCACCAGAATAAGCGTCCCTGTGTGTTGCAGCGAGGATGCTTCTGCTGCCCAGCTCCATTGGGTAGCTGAGGCTTAAATGCAGTCTCGGGCCCTTCAGAGGATTGTTCATAAGATAATGGTGATCGTTCGGTGTGATCCAATCAAAAACTGCGACGCTTGATGGCACTCAGTTCTTTACACAAATTGCGGGCTTTCAATCCAGTACTATCGCAAATTCAACTAAAGTGATCTAGGTAGGAGGAAACACCGTTAAGATGGTAAGCTGGGGGTATAAAAAGAATAAGCAATGCATTCATATTAAATAGAAAGGCACACCGTGATCTCGTTATTGGTTCTAAGTATGAGAGAGTAGTCTTGGAAACCAAGAGCCATCTCGAAACCCGTGTCCACCAGCACGACTCCCTGCCCTCATTTACTTTGAAATAATGTAGCCATGTCTTATGTTTGAGTTTCAAAGTTATTCCCTCACACCAAAAGATTCTTGTCGCACGTCTCACGGGTAACCGGGGATAAGGGAGGTTATCTCGGGCAAGGTGCGGTGGAACGGACAATCTAGAAACCGTGGACCTACAAAGATAGGTGAGCGTAACTATCTTTAAAAGATTCTCACGTTCTATAGAGCAGTAGAAGGTTTGGAAAACGTGCTCACCTTGATGGTCTTAGCATCAAGCTCCAACCCTTCCTTTTTGTCGATGAGGAACTCTTGGACATCCTTGCGCTGGTCGCCCTGGAGTTGAATCACCTCACCCATCTCGCTATCATTGACGATAGTGCCATTGCAGGCAAACTTCTTCTTGATGACCTTAAGAATTTTTTTCTGGTCAAATTTCTTGGGGAGTCCTTGGACCGTGGTCAACGTCTTTCGTCCATTTCGCTCTGCGTTCCTTGAATTAGCCATACCCTTATATACCAGACTGATTTTGGGGCATACGCTGGATACGTATGTGTATGTAGTTCTGGGACTGCTTTGTCTCGCCTGGTTCGGATTCGGCCTCGGCGAAGGGGTCTGATGGGTGCTGTTAGCTACGAACAGTAGAGATAGGAGAGGCAGTTCAACAATAACATAAGCTAAAAGTGTGTGGTGAAAAGTGTTAAGCGTCGAAAACCCCATCATCACCGTTGATTAGCCACGGAGGGGTTGAACGGGGCTTACATACCGAAAGACTTGAGGTTTTCGATAGTTGACATAAACTCGGGTTTCACCTGTAAACCAGAGAGCGGGGTATAGTAAAATGGCAGGAGTACTAAGTTATCGGTGTTGTTTGGGAGTGAAGTGGAGAGTATATTCGAGGATGACTGACTGAGGTGAAGAGTTGGAGGGGCTGGAATGACCTAGACCTAATCAGGCGCTGGCGCAGAGATCTTTGCCTTAGTCATTTCAGAAAACTTGCTCGCAGTCAAATCCCTACAGTGACTTGCAAAATCGGCTTCCGCTTTTTTGCATTTTAAGAAATTTTAGCACAGTCTTCCTGCAGCTCTTGGCGTGCACTTTACCCAGGCCCCCAAACTAGAGAAATTGTAAACTTTTGTCCAGCACGCTCCTATTTGGGCTACATGTACTAAAGCCCAATTGCACTGCCACTCAAGCACTGTCACTCCAGCACTGCCACTCCAGCACTGCCTACATGTGGCCGGCGGAACTTCCTTCGACATGCCTATTTTTTGGCGAAATCATGGAAACTCATCATCCTCTACTCGCTTTTCACTACATCTAGAGTTGGTTTCAAAACCTCCAGATCCTGGTCCAATGCGAACCATTCACCCAACTGAAGGTTTCTCGACTCCAAGCCGTGTATTGCTGCAACGGATCAAGTAAACCTGAACATAGTCTATCAGTCTTCTTCCGGAAGAGAGCTCCACCGGAGACTCAACGTACGCTCACACCAATGTCGTCCTGTCCGACCGGAGATAGTCAGCTTTGCAATCGTTGCGAGCAAATAGACCTCACGGCAGTTTTAGAGGCGCCTCGAAGCATCAATGGGCAGGAAGTAATGCTCCTCGGCATGATGCGGGAAGAAATGACGTTTTCCACATGTCCTCTATGCCGACTGTTCGCCTCGGTATCTCCTCTGGCAAACCGAAATCAGTTGAGGAACAAGTTCACCCTCAGTCATCTCCGTGCCTTTCTAGGAACCGCAATTAGCGGGGAATGGAGAACCAAAGAACGCAATGTCACAGCGCCGGGAATAGTTCTTGGAGTCTGTGAAGGGACCGAGGTGAAAGCGTTTGGGAATCCACAGCGGCGGAAGTGTTTTGCACGGGGCGTAATTGGGCCTATTACTCCTCTAAATCTAAAAGTCCCTGCAGTTCAAATTAGGCTGGTCGACCAAGAGACTGTTGATTATGGTCGGATACGCGACTGGATTGAGCAATGCCGGAATTCTCACACAATCAGCTGCCAGAGCCAAGATACTCCTCGACCACTTGGGATGAAGTTCATTGATTGTCAGACGAGGAAGTTGGTTCAAATCGAACCTTCTGACAACTATTATGCTCTCAGTTATGTCTGGGGGATGCCAGGCCCCGGTAATTCGGTCCACCAAGTATCCAATAGTGCTCAAGAATTGCCTGTATCAGGCGTGCCTCGAGTCATCGAAGACAGCATCTCTGTGGTACGTGAGCTTGGAGGACGGTTTCTTTGGGTGGACAAATATTGCATTAATCAAAACGACGCGACTGAAAAACGCATCCAGATAAAGAGCATGGACGCCATCTACGAAGGTGCCACTGCCACCATAATTGCAGTAGCTGGTAGCGATTCAAACTGTGGTCTGCCGGGCGTCAATGGTCGCCCCAGGGCGAAACAACCCACCGCGTGGGTTGGAGGCACCTTGCTAGCATCAAGCTTACCGCATGTCTCTATTGTCCTTGCAAATTCAAGTTGGGCAACTAGAGGCTGGACGTACCAGGAAGCGATTCTTTCGATAAGATGCCTCTTCTTTACCGATCAACAAGTATACTTTGTCTGTAGAGGAATGGACTGTTGCGAGTCAATCGAACTTTCGCCAACCCCTAAATTGCCTGTTGAGGAGCCAATAAGGCTTCGGGCCGACATATTTGACGTTCAGTTGAGAACTGCTGGCAGGCAACGTATCGGCTTGTGGGAGTTCTTTGACCATCTTCATCACTACAAAAACCGACAATTGTCTTACGATCATGATTCGCTAAATGCATTTCGAGGGATAATAGCAAAATTCCCTTATATAAGTATTTGGGGCGTACCGATTGCACTCAGGAAAGGGGCTGAAACTAGTTTTCTCGGTGAAGCAGAATGTTCCATCGGCTTCGCAAGAGGCCTCTGGTGGGACAGTCCCTCAGACCCATGGTATGATATCTTGGGAAGCAACGAAAAGTTTGTCACTTTCCGCCGACGTATCGACTTTCCGAGCTGGTCTTGGGCTGGTTGGAGTGGACCAATCCGACCGCACGTCCCCTATCAACTGTCGCACTACCTCGAAGACTCTTGGTGCAACAACGTGAACCAATACACCTCTAGCACCAGATTTTGGGTCGACGCTGGGGAACAGCGACAGCTATCTATACTTCAATTCCTCCAGGAAGTACGCGGAAACGCACTCTTCCCAGAGACTTCCCCTGTCCTCCACGTTGAAGCAAACATATTCAAGGTTCGGATTCGTGCACATTTGCGCCGCCACAATCCTATTGCCTACGTTTGCGACTGTCCGCCGGAGCGCGAATGTTCTTACTATAGACACGATACCGTTAAGTACAACGTCCGGTTCTTCGAGGATCCATTGCAGAATGAGAGGTTGTGTGATAGGGTCTTCTCCCAGAGATGGGATGCCGTGGAGCTTTTCAGACTTTCCGACGATTCGAAAATCCCGTCGTTGATTATTGATTGGGAAGGCGACGTCGCTAATGTCGTTGGCTTCGTTTACCTCCATGAACTGCTGCTCGATGAGTGGAAGCACCATAGGCGACGGGTCGTATTTAAACTTGCATAATATTGAGGTACATTACCTATATATTACCTACGTCACATTCTGACAAGGTGCGCCAGATGGTATACACCTAGGTTCCAAGGAGATCCGGAGCACCGCTCCATCTCCAGAGATGTAATATGGGCGGTCTGGGTTGGGAACTTGAGCGTACGTTGATGGCAAGGCGATGAAACCACCTTCGAAGCCGAGTGTACATAGACATGAGGGAAGGAGGCTAAGGACCCGCAATAGGTTCGAGGGCTACGAAGTGGGGAGCTCGTCCAAGGCTGGAGTCAAGCAACACCGCGTTGAGTGTCAGGATTCTATCATAGCCCACTCGGAGCTCATCGTGTAACTAGTTTGCATGAGACTTCTGTTTATGTCGCGCTGCGAAATCGACGCTACTTGGGCAGCCTAGAGGCCCAGGTAAAAGTGTGTGCCAAGGGCTGCAGGGAGTCCGTGCTCTGATAATTTCTTCAAATGCGAAAAAGCGGAAGCCGATTTTACTGGTCTGTAACGCATAGTGCGCTCCCATTTATTTGAAGGAGTAGTCTTTTTATGTAAATTTATGTATCCACAGCGAGATCGACGTGATCGTATAGATTAAACTGAAAAAATACCCGCCAATTGATTGACGGTGTAGGAGTATAATCGAACATAATCGAGATTCAGCGCTAGCCCCGGTGATTTTAGAAGACTGTTATATAGTGCCTAGTTATGAATGGCACGGAGCTAGTCTCTATACCTGTAATGTCTATTAAAGCTCGCACAGTAATGCTGTAAAGTGACCTTGATAGTCTCTATGCAAACCTTTAGGGAAAAGGCGGAAATGATAATTATTATATTTTCAGCGTGCAGAGCCACTCCACAGACAGTATATTGTAGTTTGTTGATGTCTAAGATATCAGCTATGACTAGAGTCCATTTAACCCTTCCTGCCAGCTCTTCGGTTCCTTGGTGCAAAGCTTAAAGCTTACTCCTCGCAGTCGAACGCCCTATCACATCAAAAAAGAGTTTTTATCCCTCGAGAAGTATGGGCAGGAAAAAAGCAAATTACTCACACTGTGCTAACTCTTTTTCGCTCAGTTGCCTCAAACGGTTAACATTCGGTGCCTCCCCGGTAGTAACCCCCTTTGCCAATTCCACAAGCGCCCCAACTACAGATCTCACTAATCGCGTATTGTGCGGTAATTGCCTTTACCCTAATCACGCAGATTCGTGGGTCGTCTGGACCTCCATCGTGCTTTCCGTCGCCCAAATCACCAATCCAAGCTTTTAAGGCTGGCGAGTAGAAATTTTTTACAATATTACGGTCAGTTTCGACCGATGTTTTGCCCCTGATAGAGGCCCATACATCAGAGGGAGTAAGAAACGAGAGGTTGGTGTCGGGATCTGAGGTAAGGTCATCAGTTTTGCCGGACTCGGAATTCGCGTGGAAGAGCAAGTCGATGCCATTGCCTTCCTATAGTTTCACTGGAAGTTAATATACAGTTATTTAAACAATATCCCAAACAGATGGATATCTCTTGGCGGTTCGAGCGGGATGGATTGAGATTCTTGGATGGATGGTAGCACGCACCTTCGCAGTAAGGGTTATGCAGCGCGAGATAAACAGTCTACTTCTGCCCATCCGTGTTGTCATCGTGCAGAACTTGCACTTATCGGTAAATGCAACTAGATCTTCAACTTTATTCCTCAAAGACGGTTTCTTGAGAATTTTCTCCTTGTAAGGGTCGGCCGGCTTGCTTCTAGTATCGGCATTACTGTAAGACATGTTGAGGTTGAAGGCATGCTAGCTATTAAAGCTAGAGGATGCCAGGGGAAGTTTTGTTGGGTGGGTTATTGACACGTGAGATCGTCGTTGGGTGGTGTGGATTGAGTAGCCTATGGGTTGCTCATGGAACCCGAGATTGAGGATATTGAAAATTCCGAGACTGCTGGAGAGTGAGCAATTAATTTTCTGTAAACGCGTATTTAATCGGCCAAGGGAGCGAGAATATATTGGAGAGAAGTTATAGTTGGTGATTGATGTACGTATGTAGTTGAATTAGGGACTTTAGTGAAGAGACGAGGAATAAGAACCAAGATTAAGGGATCAATGTCCAAAATCTCACATACCTGAAGAAAACGGCCGGAGGAATTTCGTGGTGTGTAAAGTCTGAGCGAACACACGGCGTTTGCGCTCATTCACATTATGGAGAGTGAAAGAATATCTCTAACGTCAAGAGAATTCGCCATCACCGAAAATAAATGATGACGGCAAAATGCAGTGGACTTATGTGGCTATTGAGTGCTAATTGCGCTACTTGGGTGGTTAGCGAAAGTCGTACTTGCTTTAGAGCTCGGAGCAGGTACTCATTGAAGAGCGTTTACTTGGCAAGTGAGCTAGAATTCGGGCTTGGACTACGGTATGAGCTTTGTGTCCTCAAAATTATCGCTGTTTCAGCAGCAACATTGAGGTGAATATTTCCCGAAAGAGAATAAAGTTTGAAAGCTCTCGCATTGAGGTATCCACACCACACCAACATAAATACGAATAGTAAAGTACAGCGAGCGGGAAGGGGAAAATAGCAAAAATGATGTTGAGTTTCCCGCTCGCTCAATTGAGATTTGAGTAAATAAAATCGGTTTACTATCATCCATTCATGCATCCAAAGTAGGGCTTTTGAATGTTTTGAAGATCGCCATCCGGTCCTTTCGAATTTAATGTATTCAACAACTTATCCCATATACTCTCCCCGTTTTGCCCTCTACGTTTCGGCGTCATGTTCTTTCTCCTCTTCTAGGCTAGCCTTCTTCATCTCTTCAGCAACATCTTCTTCGGTATCTTCTTCTTGGGCGAGTTCGGCTGTGGCTGAGACGGAGTCGCCATTGACTCCTTGCTTGCGAGCTAAGTCCTTGCTGCCGTGGTCGGTGCCTTCAGCTTCCAGGCGATCGATTTCTTTCTGCGCCTTGGCGATGTTCTAAAAATGGTTAATGTTTGATGTAATGTTGAAATAATTTTGTGAATATGAGCCAATATACCTCTTTAGTCTTCCGATCTTGGTCCTTCTTCCAGGATTCCAATTTCTCCTTCAGTCTCTCTACCGCGGCAGGGACATCAGCCTGACTCATCGGCGAGTCGACGCCAACCTTGGAAAATTCTTCAATTACACCAATGCTGAGATTGAATTTGCCCTCAGCTGGCGTAGGCGCTGGCGATGAAGCTCCTCCTTTTCGACCCTTCTTCCCCTTCTTACCGCCTGTACCCATAAAATAATTTTCTTCAGCTTCGTCCTTTTTCATCAGTCGTGTGCCCTTGATGCCAGACGAATCGACGGTCCTTTGAGTGGTAGCGGCGAATTTGCTGGGTTCTGTTGTCTCCTTGGCTGCGATGGCAGAAGGGTCAAAATACCTAATGAGGCCTTCCGCCGTAAGGATTTCATCCTGATACGCAGGTGTGCTGGCTTCTTCTAGTTTCTGGTTGGCGATTTGCTTCCGCTTCCCAGCCTCGTATTCTACCCGTTCTTGCCGCTTTCGCTCTTGACGCGCTTTGTATGCCTGGCGTTCGTATTCTCCGTATGCACGTTTAGCTTGGTAGTAAGTGTCCTTGATCTGCTTTATAACTGTGTATTTTTCCTGCTGCTCTGTTCGTGCCTTGTCCATTTGGTCCCGCAGCGCCTTCATGTTTTTGAAAGCTTCGTCTTGCTCCGCTTTGAGCTCGTCCAACTCCTTCTGAAGGAGAGTATACTTTTCACTGAGGGCCTTCTGTTCCGGATCATCCAGTGCTTTCTTTTGCTCCGCAATCTGCGCTTTGAGATCGTCGATTGCCTTCAGCTGCACATCAAACTCAGGAAAGTGCTTCCTTTGCTTATGTAGGCTAGTGATCTCGGAGAGTGCTCTTTTCTCATCTACTAACTTCATTGTACCTGTGTCCACTTGCTTCTGCAGACGCTCAATTTCCCGATCAACATCCTCCACGGACTTGAAATTCACACGACCTCGCGCAATCTTGAGCTCATTCATCCGCGACTTAACCTGCTCGTCTGTCTTCTTGATCTTTTCATGCACGGCATTTCGCGAAGATTTATTACCCTGCTGCTGTTGCCGAATTGCGCTCAGTTCGGATTTGAGCTCCTGCTGGCGCCTGGCATTTGGCGAGTCCTTGTTATTAGGTCTGGCGAGATCAAACTTTGCCTTGATAGCATTCTGAATAGCGAGCTTTGGTTAGCAATCGTGAGGAGTAGCATGTAAGGTATGATTGATTGCATGACCAAGCGTTCAAGGAGTGGAAAGACAGGTGATTGGGAGGAACGTGGGACGCACCAATTGTTCCTGAGAAGCGGCATGCTCCTTCTCAGCCCCTGCAAGTTCTGTCTTGTACTGCTCCTCATCGGGCTTCTCGGGCTTGACAAATTGTTGCTTTGTCTTGCTGGCAGACGCAGTGGAAGCAGTGGAAGCAGTGGAAGCAGTGGAAGCAGTGGTATCGGTGGTGGCCATGGTTGCGGCTGAGGGGGTTGCGACGTCAGCCATGATGGCGTATTGTTTGTGTAGAGCCTCCCAAGAGAGAGTATAGGTCGACCAGAAGTAGATGTGAGACTTTGGTATTGGCGATTGGACGGGGGTGGCTTAAGGTTGTTGGTGCGACGTTGTCTTTTCTAGAAATTTACTAAGTCGCAACTTTTCCCGAGAAACCACCCTGCCGAGGATACCCAGGTGACCACTAAGGCTCCATATCTGACGTCTTTCAATATCCGACGTCTTCACCATGACCTATCATACGGATGAGCAGAAAATTCCCCTTTTGCTGCTAAAGACCCAATCTGCGCCGACTGATGGATATGAGGAATACTTTTCTACGTTCGATAATGGAAGATACGAACCGGTATTCGTGCCCGTGCTCGAACACAGATTCAAAGAGGATTCACTTACGCAAGTCCGAGCACGTATAATAAGCGGTGAGTTCACCGTTAAGTCAAATGCTGGCCTAAAGAAACATGGAGCCATCATCTTCACGTCACAGCGCGCTGTGGAAGCATTTGCGAAGGTTGTTGAGGATATCCGCATGCAATTTCAACTGGGATTGGAGGAGTTGCTCCCCGCTACCACGCCACTCTACGTTGTTGGCCCAGCTACCGCTCGTGGTCTGAGGGCGTTAAATCTTCAAAGTCCGATACTAGGCGAGGAATCCGGCAATGGCGACGCACTCGCGGCCTTCATCTTGGAGCATTATAACGGTCTTTATAACGGGTCGTACCCCAACGGTTTTGCAAAGCCACCACTCCTGTTTCTTGTTGGCGAGAAGAGACGAGACATAATACCCAAGACTCTAGAATCAGCGGAACTTCCACCGGAACGGCGGTTAAAAGTGGATGAGCTTGTGATCTACGAGACGGGGGAAATGCCGTCGTTCAAGTCGCACTTCTCCTTGATTTGGGAGGAAAATCGTAAACGGCAGCTAGAGAGACAATGGGTTGTTATCTTTTCTCCAACTGGGTGCAAAGCATTGCTTGACAGTTTGGATCTTCTAGACACTGAAACTGGGAAATCCAAACTCCATGCTGACCGCTGCGAATCGAAAGCGAAAGGAACTGGTATTGCCACCATTGGTCCAACAACACGAGATTATCTGAGAAGTGAATTCGGCTTCGTGCCGGACGTATACGCAACTAAGCCAAGCCCGGAAGGCATAGGTGCTGCTATAAAGTCTTTTATGGAGACAGATGGCCTTGGGAGCAACTTGCCAGTCGTATCAATTTAAAATGAAGCATTGCTCGGATTGTGTAGGAAGCTATGAAAAAGTACCGCGTTCACCTAATTTGTCTTTTAAGCTCAAATAACCTGGAATATAAGCGTGGTTTGCGATGACGAAGAGATGATCTCACGCCATTCTAGAACGGCCAAGACTCAAACTTGCTACTTTCGGCCAATCCTACTGCTTGGGCATGAGGCATTGACGAGTGTCACTGGCGCTGAGCTTTATAAATTTCTAAGGACGCTGATGACGGTAGAACCTTAGTAGATGAACTTAAGCGTCATGCTATCTCAACCACTAATGTATCTTAACTCTGCATTCGAGCATCGTAACCATCGGGTATTGCTCAACCACATAATCTCAGGTGCGATTAACGTCCACTTTTGCTCAGGTAAGCCAATTGTTTGTCTGCCTTACAAAGCTGAGTAAAAGTGGAGAGCTGGTAGAAAATGGCTGATACAAGATCATCTGCTCGCGTCACTGCCAACGCCGACTCGAGTCCCAAATCGCAGCAAGAGAAGGCTCAGACCGGCACAAAGCGCAGGGCCGAAAGCAATGGCTCCTCACAATCTAAGCGTAGGAGGAACGCTACGACGAAGAAATCACAAAAGACCCTCAAGGAGACCATGCCTATTGCAGAGAATAGTGCTATTCCGGGAGATATCGAGACAAAAGAATACACAGCCGAGGGTCGAGCTCTGGAGAAGGAAGCTCATACGACCGAGGATATTCCTACTGAACCACAAGACCCTCCTCAAGAGCGGCATAAAGATGAGACTATTAAAAAGGCTGGAGGAGGTGAGAAATCTAGAAGTGCTTCAGAGACTGCGAGAGACCAGAACGAATTACCATATATCATAAAGCGAACTAGACCTGGAGAAAGCTCGAACGGGGTAGTAGAGAAGTCTTCCCAACGGGAGAAGACCATGCCATCGAGCATTTTGGAGAACGGGATCATCTATTTCTTCATTCGAAATCGTGTTGGTGTTAATGATGCAGAGAGCGTATCAGACCTTCAACGGACATACTTTGTCCTCCGTCCACTTCCAAAGGGTGCTAGGTTGGGTGATGGAGCCATTGAGGATCTTTAAAACAATCGACTTTTAGCTCTTCCAAAAATACGTTCCCCAAGAGTCATCGTGACCGTTTCATGGCTTTTGTTGAGAAAGCCAATACGACGGTTCAGGATCTCAAAGAAAGCGTCTTCCAAGGACCAGACTATACTGCCCAGACAGCAGGCGCCCGCCATAATCAACCTGTGATGCCTGTTGGTGAAGGTGTATATGCCATTACTCGCACCAATGGATCGACTCACCTCGTGCACATGCTTACGATCCCTTCGGAACTTGGTGAGGTCCAAGAAGAACTTGGACTGCGTTCTCAGGGTAGTTTCATGGTAAACGTCAAGAACCCCGAGAGACCAGGCCCTGCAAGCGCGAGACTGCCACAAAAACCAGAGTTTCCTAAAGAGTGAGTGCTATGTCCATGTAATGATATGATTTACTCGTTTACAAGTTCGAAGGATAGTAGAGGGGTTCCGTGGACCACCATAGGTTGAGATTCTGCCAGAAAATCTGAATTATGCCAACGCCCAGATTCTGCTCATCGGTGAAGGCACGGAAGGGGGCGTGGGAAAAGCGCTGGAGCCAACGTTAAGAGATCAGAAGAATAAGAAAGAAACACCCACGGAGCCGATGGAGGAATTAGAGCATGAGGATGAACTCTAGGTCCAACACCTTCATGGTCTGTGTCACTATGAAATTGTCCGATCAATCGATGACACTGACCATCCCTAGGCGATGATTCTGTATTCGACGACCTTGATGAGTAAGAAGGATTATCCACAAATCCTCACTACCTGGTGAAATTGGCTGCATGCTTGTTGGTGAAGCTGCAGCAGAAACACGTGCGTCCCGCGGATATCGCCATTGTTTCGTTGCTAGTTTGCTGTTAGCCTACTATCGCCGGTGCAGTTCATTTCAGAAAGGCTTACAAATGGCATACATATCGCTTGTTCCGTCAAGTTTGCTGTGTATCTGGAGAGTATGGGTCTTATACGGCCGAAGAATATTAGTCGAGAACTTGCCTTGAGATGAACGGGAAGTGAGGAAGGTTTCGATGTGACGAGGTTATGTATACATATTACTCAATTAAAAATGACATCGCTCCATTTACATTCGCTATCCCCTAGCGTGAGCTGTTTCATCTTTCCATACTATGCCCTTCGTTCTGCAAGACGGTTAGGGAACACAAAAAATGGCCGGGCTGTGGTGGGGTGCTAGATGCATGACGCGCTATTCAAACACTTAGCTACTGCTATTGGGGGCAGCGCTAGTTTTACATAACCAGCCTGAATAGGATTACATACCCGGAGAGTGATATTTGTTGCTAGTAGTCTGCATTGTTCATGCACGGAATGGTATTTGGATGAAATAATGTCTTATGTGTGTGGAGAGGTTTTGGTACTATCACTCTCTGTTAAGGTTTAACTAAATGCTGCAAAGACTGGATATTACCTGGCAACCTTTTAGTATTCCTCCAGTTAAGCTCTTTTGACCGTTAAGTTGATTATGGAAGGAAGTACATAATCACCTTCACATATCGTTTGAGGTTAGCTCCAGCCAGTTGACGGGCAGAAGCCGAAACCAAACGACGAAGGCACGTTTCTGTGTATCTCCTCCCTCCACTCATAATGTTTGATTTCAGATTGCAATAGCAATGAGCCCCGAAACGCCTCTTCATCATCGCGCCGTCGCCAATGGACTTCCTTCAGATCACATACCCAAGAGGTCCACCATGGAACCTAACGTTCTCAATATCGTGCTTGGTACCCTCCTGGTGAAGCCGTGGTACCCGTCGTTCTACCCGGAAGAGCTTGTGGGCAGGACAGCAGAGAGACTCTACGTATGCCAATGGTGCTTCAAGTACTCAAAAGAGTTGATGCCTTTTCTTGGGCATGTGGTACGCCAATATCGCTCGAACAGCTGTTCAATCTCATGCTGATCAGTTCGAGCAAGAAAGCCTGCCCTCTCAAAGACGCCCCACCACCTGGGACGGCTATATACACCAAAGATGGCTATTCAATCCACGAAATCGATGGTGAAGAGCACAAGGTACCCTCTCCTAAATCCTCGACCTTCCGCACTCAGGGCTTAGGCTCGTTAATCTAGCTGTACTGTCAAAATCTCTCGCTTTTCGCTAAACTCTTCCTCGACACAAAATCCGTCTTCTACGATGTAACCACCTTTCTTTACTATCTTCTCGTCGCTCACGAGCCATCTCCTGCCATTGCCTCAACAGTACCAGGACAAGGTGCACAGCAGCAACCGCAGGTGGTAGGTTTCTTTAGCAAAGAGAAAATGAGCTGGGACAACAATAATCTCGCATGCATCCTCGTATTTCCGCCCTGGCAGCAGCAAGGCCTAGGCCAGATTCTCATGGGCGCAAGCTATGAACTTAGTAAACGGGAGGGTAGGCTAGGTGGACCTGAGAAACGTATGCTATCCCTCCCATCGATTCTCGTCTCCCAATTTCTCCATGCTTCAAATACATAAGAAGTAGTGCGCTACTAATATATAAATTAGCGCTCTCCGAACTCGGTAAACGAGGCTACCAATCTTACTGGTCACACACTATTGCGCGTTCCCTTCTCTCTGCGCCCCCAAAGAAGACTCTTACAGTCCGCGATATACGAGACGATACCTACATTGTGCAGGATGATATCATTACAACGCTGCAGGCGATGCAAGTTCTAGACCAGAAAAAGCGAGGAGGCGCAGACGCAGTCATAAATAAGGCGAAAGTGAGGGCATGGGCGGAGGCACATAAAGTCGATCCATATCCACCGGTTGATATTGAAGGATTTGTACAAGTGGAGGAGGAAGACGAACAGCGGCAGGAACTGGAGGAAGAGGAAGAGGAGGGGGAGGTTGAATGACTATAACGGCTATACGGATTGGATATGCCACAACCCACCCAATTCAGGTCTTTCCTCTGAGGCAAACAGAAAGCCCAAATTAAATACCCTCTATTCTACTCAAAGAGCGTAGGGCACCCTGGCGACATTGAAGCAAGCGTTATATTCCTTAGGGGTTTATAACTTTGCTGTCACGCCACGAGGTTCAAGGCCTGGAAATGGGGAAAGGAGGAGGAGATAGAAAGATTGAGGTGAGATATCGTTTAGGATTGAGCTGCGGCTCTGGGTGATACCCTGAATGCAGGAAAGTTTCCATGCATCATCTGGCGTGATAGCAAAGGGCAGCGTCTTAATTGAATGCACACCTATTGGAAGCGTTTGACCAGGCGGTGTCATTTCTTTAGAGCTAGGGTTGGGATTGTTTTCAAAGACTGGGGGCACTTTGAGAGTATCCTTGATGAAATAAAGAGCGTCACCCTATTTCTGACTGTTGGGCATACTACTTCTTTAAAGGAAGATTGCAGAATTTCGTGATGGAGCGGTTATTCCAACTGCTGTAACGCCTAAGCTACTGGTAGGTGACTCGGCGGGTCGTTCCACATCCGGTGTCTTGTCTATAAGGGATGATTATTTAGTATGCATCTAGTTTTAGACGTAGAGATGTTTAGCATAATGCCCCTTCCGCATGAAACCTTAGCCGTGAGGCCCATAGTGTGACGTTGTATTTCCATGGTTCGATTGATGGTAACTTAGTAAATCTCATCCTAGTACGAGCTGAAATTATACTATATTTTAGTCCCATCGTTGCTCAGGCTTATGTCTCAGTAAAGGGGCAGCAGAGTCCAGTGGGCTATAAATGGGTTTCCAATACTAGTTCGAGGGCAACGCATTAGAATAAGCTGTGCTGCTTACGATTATCACGAAGTAAGGCTGAAAGTGGAAACGATTTCTCAAAGAATATCTCCTATAGGACTCAATTGGAAGAAATATAATACAACGTCGTCCTTAGCGTGGCGCCGAAAGTAGAAATGTGTTTAAGAACTTCGTATGTCAAATACGTAAAATGCAAGTGTCCTTTGTAGAATGGATAGTCTAAATATTGTAAATCAACTAATATACACTTACTTTAAATTCAAATACATTAATACCCATAACACTTTAAGCCATTCCTAATAGCTAGAATAACTAAATCAACTGCGGCGAAGAAGACTGCGTTATCGAATTTACCCAATTCAGGTTATCGCGTCGTCACGCGCGACATTCTAAAACTACTAAAGCGGCGTTCTTACTACAGCCAGAGTACTCCCTATATTAAATAACACTTATAACGCATACGCCAGCTTATCTATTCATGAGGAAGTATATTTAAAAGCTCATCTACTATAAGTATTAACGGGGGGACTAAACAGGAAGAGGTGGTAATAGTTAATGGCTTTAGCTTGAAAATTGCTGCTTTAACCGCGATATTCAAACTCAAATGCTTTAGCGACCACTGAGCCAATTTAAATAATTTTTGCAGCGTTGGATTCGGATCATCCGGTTCTCAAGCTTCGGTTTAGCCATTTGCTCGTATAGACGTTGGTTGGTGGTTAATTGATGAGTGATTTTATACGAGGCTCGTCTTTGTATGAGGAATACACCCAAATCTGCGCTTGCCCCTTTTGATTTTGCGATCCAAGCTTATGTCATGCAATAAGCACGTGAGAATGAGATAGTTAACTCTCTCCTGTCAATGGCCTCTGCCGATTTTCATGAATATCGCAGTTTTCTCGCACTCCACGCTCGACTTTACTTACTTGGGTGTTGCACTTATAGATTTTTAAATGTCGATAACTGCCAATGCAGCTCGGGTATTCTTACCACAATATCTTAACAGAATGCTAATAGCGAAACGTTCCACCCTGCTGCCATTTCTTTATCACACAGCAACAATCCGACAATATCGGTCCTTCTCTGGAAAGCCTCTTCCAGGCCATCCCGTGGAATCTGGGCAAGACACTTCCAGATCGAATTATAATGACCTACTCCGACTGGACGATGTCCCTTTGCTTGATGGCGAAACCTCAACATTTGAAAACTCGAATTCCCTATCTCAAATGCCAAATGACCGAGCTACATATCACCGACAGCGAAAGTCCACGATCACAGACAGTGAGCGCAAGGCTTTTCAGCGACTCTTCGGCAATCTTGTTTTTCAACCCGAGCGGCAGCCATTGCCTCCAGACGCTGCCGAGGAGTCTTCCTTAGACTCCGTTTTAGAAGATGTCCTTATAAAACACCGAGCGAGTAGCGATTGGGCTAGCCCGAGCTTGAAGATACCTTCGATTCGATCAGTAGCTGAAGTATTAACCAGCCGGGAATCCAATCATGATCAAAAGACAATTAGAGATATCGCAGGAAACAACGACTCTTTGGAAGCATTGCAAAAACAACAATACAACCGAGTTGAAGGTCTGCTACGCGCTGCAAAAACGGACGTAGAGCTTTGGAATGTTCTTGAAACAGAAGTGTTTTCCATCATTCGTGAGCTGGACTTAGATGGTGCAGCGGCGAATACCGCAACTCCAATACTGAAGCCTACTATCGAAAATATATGCGAGGAAATTGATCACGCTTCTCGCCTCGCTATCATTGGGCCAAACTATCCCTCTTTCTTGGTTATTGCGGTGCGCCAACTACGTCAGGAATTTCCATCTTCCTCACTTTCTCTTACCATTCTTCCAGCCGTTAAAGACCTTGGGCGTGGGTCTTACGTACTTGGAGCAAGCACTGTGCTCTACAATGAGCTGATATCCCTTGCGTGGCTCACGTATGCAGACTTCGAGTGCATTGAAGAACTTCTACAAGATATGGATAATAGTGGTGTAGATTTCGATGGAAACACTCTTGAACTACTTGAATCTATTCATGATGAGGCACGTAAAGCGTGCATGGGACGATTCGGCGCAACTGTCGCAGCGGTTTGGGAGATGGATAGGTTCACTGACGGCTGGAGGAAGCTGGAACGCTGGCGCGACATTATTAAGGATCGAATGCAAGCTGAGGCCATCCGCAAAGCCAACGCACGCGAAATACAACCTGCAAACCACTATACGGAGCCAAGAGTTCCACCCACTGTATAGGAGCTGTGTAAATATCTAAGATAATATGCATACTACGCTTGTATGACGGGCTCGAAAAGGCCCTCGTAATACCTCCTGCACATAAAATTTGCTGCATATGATTTTGTGATGAAATTTCGTAATTGCCCGTTCGCTTTCTTTCCTGAATATTATCGGCATGCAGATATACGCGCTAGATTTGTGACGTCTTGGAGGCTCCAATTCGGGTTGAATCACTTAGCCGCAACTGACAATCTTGCTTCGACGTACAAAACACCATGAACTCCACAATGAGTCTCAAGCACGCCGCGATACCTAAGCTGCGGGGAGCTCTCTCCCGCCCACTCTCCCGCCAGACATGCTTTTATCACTCTTATGAGTATAGCCAGCCCGCGCCGTTCTCCGCCTCTGAGTCTGCCATTCTCTCTTCCGCAATCACGCACGTCCCGCAATACGGTTTTACTTCAACAGCACTTAAGCTTGGTGCCCGTGACGCTGGCTATTTAGATGTCTCAACAAATTTATTTCCGCATGGAGTGTTTGACCTTGTAAACTACCACCTGGTCACGCAGCGACTAGCATTGAAAGATACTGTACAATTTCCTGCAGATGGAGAGCTGGGGCCTGGGAAAACGCTTGGGGTTGGCGCGAAGGTGAGGACACTGGCGCTGACACGCTTAAGAGCGAATGGGTTGATCATACATCGATGGCAGGAGGCAAGTCCATTCGCTTTTGTTCAATGATATCCATCTCTCACCGCGTATACAATATTTGCATTCACTAACCATTTCAAATTAAACAGGCGCTAGCGATAATGGCCCAGCCAAGCTATACCTTCACCTCTGTTGCAGAGCTCGCACGTCTTGTGGATGAGATCTGGTTCCTAGCCGGTGACACCAGCGTTGATACAAGTTGGTACACGAAACGTGCCAGTCTGTCGGCAATATACTCAGCAACAGAAATCTTTATGACACAGGACCGATCTTTAGGCTTCGCTGATACAGAGAAGTTTTTGGATGCAAGGCTAGAGGATAGCTTGAACATTGGGTCTTTCTTGGCGGGGTTGGGGGAATGGGCGGACTATACGGGGCATTCCTTTGTGAACGTTCTGAGGAGCAAAGGGGTGAGGATATAATTCTGGCAGTGTGAGCGAACTGCACTAGGGACGGGATGAGTATTATGTAGAACATCTTAGCTGTACTTGAAGATTTAGTTGAATGAATGTCCCATTGCAAACTTTGCATAATAAGCTACATTCATCAGGTTCGTATATTGCAACCAAAACAAGCTACATGTGAAACTTCCATCCACTTTTAGTTATTCATATTCTAGCATTCTCAGTACCTGTAGGAAGGTAGGTATTCCTCTTTTGCTTCGGTGGCCCCAAGGCGACATGCTATACCCGCAGTTGGTTATACATTTTAGCCTTTTCCACACTGCACTTCGAACCCTGGGAGGTGGAAACTACATCACCAAGCAAGGGCCAAGGTCTTGTCTCTGCGTGCAAGTCCCTGGCGTCCGTATGGAGTAGGCTTGGCGAGGTTAAGAGTCGGTCATGCAAGTCATCGCGATTGAATTCCAGAATATTCTCCAAGATCAGGGTCCCTGTCTCTCACACGTAGATTCGTGCCCAAATTTCGATGCGTTGGTTTAACCGGGGAGCGAGGCTGGTGGCCTTGCAGCTTTGCGACGCCAGAGTAAAGAAGTCGAGCCCGTTTTCCAAGGCCTGTTTCGTTCGTATGAGAGGCCGTGATAAAGGAAGGAGCCTACTCCGCTGTTTACATGTGACCTCGAGCTCCAAGTCACAAAGTGAATACTAAGAAAGAGTGCGAGGAACTATCTCCGGCTTTCCTAGCAAGGTGAGCGATTGGCCAATTCTTTCGCGAGCGACGATGGATTAGATCGCCAAGTAGCGCCAGCAGGATCACCCCCGTGTTGTTGCGATTCGCGCCGTGCTCAGCAGAAATGGCCGGGTTGGGAACTGGAGAGCCGAGTCTGGGCCCAGGCTGGATGTGTAGAATTGATGTTTTGCAGGGACCGTGGTGCATAGATTGACAAAACCCTTCGTGGAGTTGTTTCCGTCAGGCGGCCCGTATCTGACTACGCGAGGTGTGGCATGCTGCCTCTCGCGATCGCGAAGCCGTAATGGGATCAGTGATTGATTTAGGAAGGGCTCGTTCCGCGAATGGGTAACCCTGTCAAATCGACGATGAGCCTCGACCAGGAGAGGCGCAGGGCAGACCGGCTGCAGCGAAGCCAGGCCTGGGCCACCAGGTCCCACATTCGGCCAGCCATGTGTGGTTTAGCGCCCGGAACCATGCCGCTCCGCTGACGTTCGATCTCCAGAACTTTGCTTGGCGGCTTCGCGATCGTGAATTTGCACCGCGAACGCAGATGCTGCAAAATAGCCCTCCAAACCATGGCAAATCCCAACCTCCCCCTCATAACCCGCCAGCGCTGGCCTTTCTCGCGCACGCTCCTTACCACTGTGCACTCCACATCTACCGTCCACAGTGGAGACGCTCCTGTCACCGCCAGATTGTGTCCAGCCGCATCTTCATCGACCACATCTGCTTCTCCAACTCCTACCTACGTGTGTGAGCGTTCTGCGATGCTTGCATCGAGTCGCTGATATCTCAAATAACCTCTCGTGACTGCTCGATCTTTGCATCCACAAGCCCACGCTCGACGATTGCGCCGATTGCGCCTCCACGGCACATTCAGTCCAACTTTACTTTCCGATCGGTGCGTCAGCCTCAGATCGAAACAATACAATGCCCATGGCAAGGCCGGGCTAGTCCCCAGCCATGAAGTTGCAAGAATTACAACCCCCAAGAGTAGGAGAAAGCCGAAGTATGGCACCTGGCCTGGGACAAGGTGTCGCTTCTCATCCGCAACGACCGCCAGCACACAAGTCGGTATCATTGCGGCATACGCCTCCAAATAGCCATTCAAACATAAGCAATTATTACCAAAGAGCACCTTCTCAAACGCCATGTACAATTCCTGGCAGCGATCAGGCCAATCCGCCTTCAGGCGCTTCCCCAAAGCCCCCGAATCATAGGCAGAGCTCAGGAGAGAGCAGTGATGCTGGAAAGTGGTTTGAGAACTCAAACAATAATGTTATGCAGAGCAATACCTCTTTTGTTGACAGTGAGTGGTATCATGCCTAGTTTAGAAGCAATTGCTCATGTCTACAGACGACCCACCCTTCTTCCTTCAAAATTCATCATCGGAAACTCCTCCGGAAGCACCAGAGCGGTGGATGACACGTTTACAGCCGCAGTCGGCAGCCATAGCCTACAGACCTGGACTAATGCACCTTGGTACGGAGGAAAGTAGTACTGAGGACTTCAGGAGTGTCATTGACGATCTAACCATTGTGAATAAGAAATTGAAGCAAAAATTGAGGAAATATGAAAAACTCTATGACGCTCATCTACAGGAAGAAAAGCTTTTTGAAGTTAGGTTCCACGGGTTGCCGGATCATAAGAAGAAGGAATTAGAGGAAACTCTTCGGAAATTTGCCGTCGGGCTGGATGAGAGCCCGTCGAGCGTGTCCCCTCCAGCTGGATATGCGCCGCCGCTAGAACGGAAAACAACCTCCTCTCACACATCCACTCGGTTTGCAGAGTCCGGCTATGCGTCCCTCTCAGCGTCTGGCCAAAACTCGACATCGGCTCCGTTAGGGCATGATAGCAATTATCGAAAGCTTTCCAAGTCTGCATTTAATAGACGGCGAGAAAACGTGCAATCATACCTACACGATATTCCTTCAGGCCTCCTACCAAAGCATGCTGTGGCTATGACAGAGAAATCTAAGAAGAAATTGGTTGTGCGTCGGCTAGAGCAGATATTTGCTGGGAAACGGCCCATTACCGGCGGCCACCCACAACCCTTGCAACAGCAGGAGGTTGCTCAGTTAGCTGCAAGGGCTGACAGACAAGCGAAAAAAGCCAGCGGCCAGCGTACCACGCAAGAAGGAGTACGTGAAGCACGTATCATGCCTCTTCAGGCTAACGATGAGGATATCGCTGTGGAGGACCGGGATCCACCAGAGTTTTTGCAACGGATTCGACCTCCAATTACAATTAGCGGGCAGGACCTTACTAGTTCCGGCTCACCAAATCAACGCCCTACCAGACCTTTGGATTTGGACCCGTACAGAGCTCAAGTTCCCTCGGAAAATATGGAGTATATTCGCCATTTGGGGTTTACACCTTCAGATATGATTTCTGGACAGGCACCAGAAGATGGTCGTGGCTGGATTTATCTTAATCTTCTCATTAACATGGCACAACTGCACACCATAAATGTAACTCCTGATTTTGTCAAAAACGCTGTTACAGAATACAGTTCGAAATTTGAATTATCTCATGACGGCCGTAGGATCCGCTGGAAAGGTGGCTACGACGTTACCGGCACAAGCGGCGACGGCTCATCCGAACAACCCAGCAGCGCCTCACCTGACGAAAATGTGGAATTCGGAAAATCTAACAACAAACGGGCCAAGATGAGCCACAGCACTAGCGGCGAATCAGATCCTGTACGACAGGCCGGACGGATTGCTCGACCGCAGAAAGAGAAGGATAAGAACAAACTTGCATATACTCCTCTTTTCTTTCATAAGGTTGATTCAGATGAGGACGAAGACTTCTATACTATAGATCAAATATCGACGCCTTCCTCGGTGCCAGCGCACCTGGCCGGAGACTCTTCAAGACTAGGCAGCCCCGCTATGAAGAGTTCGTCTTCACATCAGCGGCGTGATGGTGGGCCGATCATATTCTATAACAAGGCCAGATTCTGTACTGATCTAAGCGGTGACCGCCGAGGATTTTCCGCTAAGACTCATGCATCGTATAATAGCTTCACTTCTCGTCCTGTTGGAGTGAAATCAGGCACAGTTTCGGAAATAAATAAAATTTTAGAGTCTGAGGAACAGAAAGGTCCGCTGGACGACCCCTCGACTTTTCAAGATCAGATGGAGATTGATGAGTATCCAGGGTCTAGCAACACAGAACTTGGCTTTCCACTTGAGCTCCCGCGAGAAGACAAGAGCCCAGAAGAGAGCCCCGAAGCCATTGAACTTGAAGCTTCGGGAATCGGAGGAGTCCAACCTCAGGATAATTTTGCAATCGATGTGAGACTCCGACAGACGCGTCTAAATGAGCAGCCAGGTGTTGTTGCCATCCGTCGAACAGTGACGAAGCCAAAACCGTACTCACGTAAGATCCTTGACATCCTCAACAATCGACAAAATCAGACATCATCTGAGCACGCCGGAAGTGCATCATCTCCTGTCATCTCTCAAGAGATTATTTCAATCTCTCGCAAAGATCTTCCCAATTCTACATTACCTCCTGCATCATTTCTCCCATTCGACTCTTCATCTGGAGACGCTGACTCGGATCTTGAATCGGACGTATCGTCTTCCCCATCGAGGTTTTCTAGTTCATCTAACCTAGCACCTGCTACCGCACTGCAGCTTCTTAACATCTCCCCTATTGGCCTGGGCGCGAATGCTTACTCTCCTGTCGCCTCCGGTGGGTCAGTTGATTTCGAAAAGGACGAGGATCAATCCGATAGTAGTTCGGACCTACTTGCTACTGCCCGCACCCTCGACCCTATGACTATTCGTGGCAGTGAGCGCGAGCACGATTCGCACATGGCGGGTCGCCTCACAGAAGAAATTCCCGCGGGAAGTTCTGCGGCTACAGCAGGTGGTGGCAGTGGCTTCAATAGCCCGGATTCAGTTGCTGCAGGTGATGACGTGGAGGGTCAAAAGAGGCTAAGCACTGCAAGCGGGAGTGGCGTAGTCTCGAGGACTAGAAGTCTCAAAAGGGCAAGGACTAGTGAAAGCTTAGCTACGTTGCAGCATGGCAAAGCACCAAAGTTGGACTGAACATTGCGTGACTCTTTATTCAACTGTAGTGTTCATAGATGATTATTGGGAGTTGATAGAACTAGCTATTAACAAAAAACGGGCTGATGGCATTATTTGTATTGTCATCGAACTAGACTGGATGCGAGGATGATTCAGGAGCGTCGACCGGCATTTATAAATAAGGGGTTTTTGCCTTTGATTCATTTTCACAATATACCCCGACTCGTTTTCTTGTTGAGTTAGGAAATAAGACAAAATGTTGAGAAACAACGAAAAGATGCTAGAACGGCTCCACCGAAAATGCAATACCGTCTCGAAGGGCGTGAGTATGATTAGCATATTCACGGTCCAATATGAGATGCACTGGATTTTAGCAAACTTGGGGATTGGCGTATTGATATAGTTCTAGATGATTTATAGCGGAGATTTTAGAAGAAGTAGTGAATATATAGATTTAAAAAGGAATCACATGACTACGCACAGACCGCCATTCATCCTCTGGTGTGCGCTAAAATTGCAGTGCATTTTACGGACCTCGCCCAAGGCCGGCATCTCAAATTAGCAACTAAAAACTCACGTGATTGCGAAGCGCGTCGCAAACCTCAAAGTCCTTTCACGCGTCTGTCTATCTCGATCACTTCGCCAAATTTCTCGACCTATCGTCAATTGTGGGTAGCGTGCTCAAACCACCCGAGCGCCTTGATATAATTTTAATCAAAATCATCCACGAACTTCATAACAATTTGCATCACGATGGCACGCCGCCCAAAAGTCGAGCTCAGCGAGTATGAGCAGAAGAGGCAGGAGAATATCGCTAAAACACAAGCTCTTCTCCGGACCTTAGAATTGGAAGCTGCTTCAGCCGGCCTAGCTCCCTCAAAGTCCTCAGTATCTGGGAAGACGAAAACAAAGAAACTCCCCCCAAAAAGAGTCAAACAAGAAGAGACGGTTCCACGCCGAACATCTTCTCGTCTGAGGGGTATTGTCGCGGATAGCGAAGTTGCTAAGCGGAAGACAGAAGAGGAACACGAGGCATTCAAAGATGCAGAAAGAGCGAAGAGACAACGTGTTAGTGATGACCTGAATCTTAATGATATTGTGGTTGCAGGCCAAGCGTGGAACCAGAGCGGGAACTTTTTAACCAACGTTGCGCCAACCAAGCCGTACGAACGGACGTTCACGGTTGAAGATGTAAAGGAGACAAGCGACAAGGGCTTGAAGGCGTTGCGGGAGAAAATGAGTGGACTTCAACTGTGGGAAGATTATGAACCTAATGAAATCAAAATAACTCCAGAACGCATAGTAAGTTACAGACTGAGGCCTAAGATAAAGCATTTGTTATGGATTGGCACTAAAAAATCTTCAGTATTCCCTTGGGTTCCATCCGACAGCAGACAAACCGCTGGTATTTGCTGGTGATAAAATGGGTAACTTGGGGATATGCGACTGCTCTCAAAGCGCTCCGGACGTGAAAGAAGATGACGATGGGGAAGATACTGAAAAACAAGGGCCTGCGATATCCACATTCAAGCTTCACACTCGGACAATATGCACATTCCAATTTAGCGCTTTCGATTCGAATGCCCTGTTTTCGGCTTCGTATGATTCATCAATTCGTAAAATGGACTTAGTGAAAGGGGTTGCCGTGGAAATTTATGCACCGGCAAATAAGAACGAAGATCAGCCATTATCTGGAGTTGAAGTTGCCTGGAATGACCCAAACATGATATATTTCTCTACCCTGGACGGAAAATTCGGTATACACGACATGCGTATACCAGCAAAGAAGGCAGCCGGACTGGAGTTGTTCCAGTTGTCAGAAAAGAAAATTGGAGGTTTCACATTACATCCTCTACAGCCTCATCTGGTGGCGACGGCATCTCTGGACCGAACGCTCAAGATATGGGACCTTCGAAAGATTAACGGCAAGAGTGAATGGCGATTACCAGCATTGGTTGGCGAACATGAAAGCAAGCTCTCTGTCTCCCATGCAGCATGGAACTCAGCTGGTCAAGTCGCTACTGCATCTTACGATGACACTATAAAAATACACGATTTCAGCAGCTCTGCCGAATGGGAGATTGGGACATCACTGAGTGACGCTCAGATGAAACCTGCAACCATTATACCGCATAACAATCAGACAGGGAGATGGGTTACCATGTGAGTATGGTATTTCTTAGCTCCTGTAGTGCCCCGCAGGATTTTTAACAAGTGTACATGGAATATCTCCAGCAAATCACTTACTAGGCTTCTTTTGACTCCTTACATCAGTCAAAACATGCCACCACATCATATGCAAACGTCATACGATGGGCTGTGCTGACGGTTTCATGAATAGCTTGCGCGCTCAGTGGCAGTTACACCCACAGGATGGTGTCCAGCGATTTTGCATTGGCAATATGAATCGCTTTGTCGATATTTATACAAGTAGGGGTCAGCAACTTGCGCAATTAGGAGGCGAAGGCGTCACGGCCGTTCCAGCCGTAGCAAAGTTCCATCCAACGCAAGACTGGGTGGTAGGTGGAACGGCGAGTGGGAAGCTGTGTGTATGGATGTAATCAAGACGCATATTGCCAGAATTGAACAAAGAGACAAACGCCCTGTCGGCAGGTCCGGCATTACACGGAAATTTTGGTTTCGGTGAGGGGAGCACATTGGAAATTGCTCTGGCGAAGGTGCTGAGCACGTTAACCAAGATAGGTTGTTGAGGTCAGCTAGTTCTGGCCTTCGATGCGATGTTGTAAAGATATTGGATAATTATGAGACGCCTATTCTATCCCAATCCATAACGATGCTTGGTTACAGTCCGCCGGGACTATTGGTTGGTTGGGTCATCTATGGATTATTGAAATCCCTATGGCTACACGTGTGGAACGTCGCGGCTGCGTAGAATGTAGGGTCGTGCGTTTAGCAATTCACGAATTATAGTGAGTTTGTGCTGTTGGTCAGCATTTTAGCTGTCATGTTGGGTTCTCGAAAGATCACTGATACGCTGAGAGGGAGTAATTGCTCTCGAGACAAGCTCGCGCCACTACAAAGTCACGAAGTAAACTCAACACGGGAAATGGGTGCTGGCATCACTTGACTCAGTATCAGTATTGAGATTTGGTGATGGCAATATATGTTCCCCTATTGAGGCATGTCTCCACCTTCTGCTTAGGGAGCTTGCTATGATGCTACAAGAGGTATATATGTGGATTAGTAGCGCCTTGGCATTGGATGTATGAGAATGTTCACTTTCTCCCTACAAATCCGCCTAATAATCCCTTTGTGCTAAGGTCCTTGGTGCCACAACCGGCATAGCACTCGTCAGACGGGCAACTCTATCCTCCGAAAAGCTTCTTTCTTGCTTTCTTCGAGCCTGAATTGGTCCAATTATGTCCGGATTAGTTCGGACCTGTCTCACATCGGCAACTCCTGCGCCATGATACGAAAAAGCACTCAGGATTAGTCGACCGCGTAGAATACAATGCGCCCCAGAGCATCGATGCTAGCATCTTGCCCACCTTGAAGTTTCTTTGCATCCCATGACCTGCTGCTCAGCGTCTTACAGATCCCCCGTCTGTTCCCACGGCTTCGTAATCTGTAATCTGCAAATAAGGCATGTTGGTTGTTCTAGATGCAACTGCGCTCTGCCGGCCCAGCCGTCTGCACGGTGGGAGGGAGAGTACGAGAGACAACCCACAAAATCTCCAGTACAAGCATCGAATGAGCGTTATCTGAGGTGAAGCCTGTGCTTTTGCTCCTCCAATTGCTTCCTGGAGCCTTTCAAAGCTTCCAAAAGGCTTTATGCTACTTTGACTTTTGCTGTTGGTGGTGAGACCAAAATACATACAAGACTTGAAGCCAGCCTCAAAGGCTAGTCGTTCAAACCATTTACTATATTCATTATACTTTTCCCATTAAACTATTCATTCCAAAATTTAGGATTCACTCGCTCCTGTTAAATCAATCATGAAGACTTCAATCGCTACTTCAGCTCTCATTGCTCTTCTTCCTGAAGTGTTTGCTCAAAGTGCCAATCCTTTTGGTGCAATTGCCGCTCGCTCAGCATCTCCTATTCACCTCTAATCCATCGATGCTGCGAGTCAAAAATTCTGGGTTGCCGGTAAAGCAACAGATTCGTACTGCCCGGAAGCTGAGTTCACGGATTGTCCGACTGGAACGTCAACCGTCTTTACGGGGGGAGATGACACATTGCCCTTAGATGTTGAAGTTCCTAGGTGACAGCTGGGTGAGTAGACGATATAGCCAATTTCTAAAACCTAGAGTTAATGTGGACGATCAATGCCAGTCTATATAGCTCCCGACGGATCCATGGGCTTCACTCAGGCTCACTCAGCAAATATCCCGACGGGCTCTATTGTAACAGGGTGGACGCACTCTGAAGGCTCTAGCTTTGGTTTCCTCAGCTGGGGATATGGATTGGTCGCATGTCCGGTCGCATGTGAAAGCTGTCAAATTTTTGGGAAGCTTGAAGGTGTTGCCCTATCGCCGGATTGCCTGGGATTCGATATGTTGACCTGGAACACAACTGGCGTTGGCGCTTGGGAATATATTTAGATGCTTTGCGAAAACACGAGGGTTTCAACTGGAAGCCTTGTTATGTTTTTAAAAAAAGATGGGCCCGGCCAGGGAGTTGTAATAGAATTGAGCGGGTGATAATTTCTTTCAAGTAGCTATGGTGTTCTTTAGAATAATCTTAATCCTTTCCGCTTCATCCTCTGGACTGCCTTTGAAAATGATATTACGCACTAAAACCGTCTTCGTTCTTGACGCAGCCCCTTTTGCGATCTCCACATCACTTCTAGGCACACCTAGCACCTTCGATAAGTTAAATTGGAGTTTGCACATGCATGCAATAGTACACAACCTAACCTTTGCAATCAGCTCCCGAACTGCCTTGTTGGCCTCGCCGTCTCTGGCCTGGGCAGCCACACGGACACTAATTATTTCAGGTGCAACAGCTATGACGCCTTCCCGCTCGGTAGCGACTCCTGGCTGGACATAACAGAGAAGCCGAATGAAACCCCGTGGTTGCTTGGGGCTCTTAGCTGCAATAAAGCGGATGGCAGGTGCGAGCATTGTATCTGGTTGACTGTTCTGTGCCCCACGCGCGCACCCACGCCACCGGGATGAGTGTGGCAGGTGGTGGGGTCAAAGGCCGATGGCAAGCGAGCAAGGCTCCGAAGCTCGGCGGGTCGGGGGCCTAGCAAACCTGATAAAATAGCGGAAACCGACTATTACTGCCATTAGAAGAACCTCACCTTCTCTCGGCTCCCTCGAATTCCTCTAAAAGCAAGACGACACGGAGTAGAGATGCATCAATTGACCCAGTTTACGTAAAGATGGCAGATACGCAGTCAGCTGTGCGACACTACAAATACCGTCTTCGCCAATACTATAACGCTCTCAAAGCCAGTTGATAAGCTGCTGCCCAAACGCCCTCACCCCTCTATCATCCCACAGGTCCGCATCGCTCAAGACACCACAAAACTCTGCTAAATCCACTCAAACAGACTCCTCCCCCACAGGTTCGTTGAAAGAAGACCTCAATTTAGCCCATCAACCGCTCTGATACATGTGACAATGCAGTCTCAAATCATGACATCTGCTCCAACGCTCCAACCGAAGTTTCTACCAAACCGCCATGATTTGAGCGTTGTGGCAGTTGGGTTCTCTGGTGGCCAGGTGAGATATTTCATTTCTCTACCAACCAGCGTCAGAGTTAACTGTCGACGTAGACAAAAGCTGGCGTAGACGCGGCGCCCATGGCTCTTATCGAGTCCGGTCTCATCCAACAGCTGGAAGAAGACCTCGAATTCAAGGTTACCTACGATGGCCAAATTCACTCCTACGCAGATATCATGCCCGAAGAAGACCCTGAGTATCGCAACATGAGACGCCCAAAGTCCGTCAGCGCCGTTACCAGAGCCGTTAGCGAACAAGTGTATGAACACGCCTCAAAGGGTAAGTTTGTCTTGACATTAGGAGGTGACCACTCTATTGCGATTGGCACTATTTCTGGAACCGCTAGGGCGATCAAGGAAAGATTGGGACGGGAGCTGGCGGTCATATGGGTGGATGCACATGCGGATATCAACACGCCAGAGACATCTGAAAGTGGAAACATTCACGGTATGCCTGTGGCCTTTTTGACGGGTCTAGCAACGGAGAAGAACGAAGAGACCTTTGGCTGGATACAGGAAGATCAACGAATTAGCACGAAGAAACTAGTCTACATTGGACTCCGAGATATTGATCGTGGGGAGAAGAAGATATTGAGGGAACATGGTATTAAGGCGTTTTCGATGCATGATATTGACAGGTAAGGAGCAGCTTGCAGCACATGTTTGGCCCAATTTGCTAACCTGATGCATTCAAAGACATGGTATCGGTAGGGTTATGGATATGGCGCTAGGGTGGATAGGTAGTGATACTCCGATCCATCTCTCCTTCGACGTGGACGCCTTAGATCCAATGTGGGCTCCGAGCACCGGCACACCAGTTCGAGGCGGTTTAACTCTCCGGGAAGGAGACTTCATCGCAGAGTGTGTTGCCGAAACGGGCTCTCTAATAGCCTTGGACTTGGTCGAGGTCAACCCAAGTCTCGATGTTCAGGGCGCAAGCGACACAGTTCGGGCTGGGTGCTCTATCGTGCGCTGCGCGTTGGGCGATACTCTGCTGTGATCCGAGCCTCTCCGGCATTTGGCATTTGAATAGTGGCGAAGGTAAATTAGAATCATATATAACAACTGGATGACATGTGCATTGTAGTACAGCACCGGCATGAAGGGACAATGGATTACAGCCAACAATGGGCACTCTACGGGCACATGAAAACCAAATACAGAGCTAGCTAGATAAATATCCAGAATGACCAGGCTTACATTGGCGGCGAAGTTCGCCGTGTCAAATTCAATCTCCATTACTAACTTGTCTGCGTGGCGGTTTCAGTCAGCTGCGCCAAGCTCTTACTTGCACATGTGATGAACTTGTGGAATTTCATCCTGCCTGGGGTAATATTGCTTCTTTAGGATGGCTCGTGGCGTCTGATTGATTATCTTTTCCGACGAAGTTTCGCACGTCATGTTGACGAACCCAATGTCCTCCGTACCGGTGACGATCGCTGAGTCCTATTTATTGTACCATACCTTCCAAACATATACGATATAGACATAAGGGAAGGGGAAGTGAGATGCTGCACCATAGAAATAGGGCTCAATTAAGCCAATTGTCGAAAGAACTTGTCGATGTTTTGACTCGGTGTCCATACCGGGCGACTTCGAGGTCTTTGCTTCAGCTCTCAAAGACGCAGCATTACAATCCAGCAACTTAACCATGGTAGAGATGGTAATGGATTTTCTTCCCAACTGCAGTATTGAAACTAAGCTATTTTGTTCTTGATTAATGTCTGATGCGGTCCCAATTCTTGGTCCATGCAGACGGATACCGATAAATTATGTACAAAAAACCTCCAAGGGAGACGCGAGAGGTAGTACAGCATGCACCCCTCTAGGTACACCTATACTACGTCAACGGGAGGAAAAATACCGCTAGGTCACTGCTCGGAGACTCCTGTAAGGGAGTATCCTGATTGCCTATCTTGCCCTGTCTGCCGCTCGTACCATGCTTCCATTTGACTTGAGAATACCGTGAAATTGATGTTATCCTGCCCTTGCTCCCATTTGAATGCCCTAATGTGTGCGTATACGCCTGCGGTCCTCCTGCTTGCAGCATGATTTCCACCCCAAAGGATCAGCGGGACGAATTTGAACTGAAATAGAACTAGGTGTCTTGTCTTAGGGCGCCAACCTAGGTCCCCTATGCACATCCCCAGCTAGATGTAGGGGAAGACGAAATACCGCGGGTAAGTCCAGGCTGTCGGGTAGGATGGGGTTGAAACTAAACTAGCTCTAGTTATCCCCTAACACGTCAACTTGGGCACCAGTGTTATCGATAAGAGCCTACCAATCAAATCAATAAAATTCAGTGCCTGTGCTCAGGAAAACAAAGCTTTTGGTTTCATAGCAAATTGATATATAGGCCTATTCTTTGATGTTGAGCCGTCCGATATGAGGTCTCTAGTAGTCGTCCTTCCTGCAGAACGGTATTTTGTAGACACTGCACCTAAAATGAGTCCTTGCAGGACGCTTACGCCTAGATATACGCGCTGTTCTGGTTCTGGTGTTCGCGCACGTGCCTTCTCCTGGGTGCCCAAACGTGTGAAGGGATAGATAGAGAATATGTCATCATACTTAGATCATGCAAAAAGGTACCAAGCTGTCGTAGTATCGCCTCGCTCATATTTCGTTTTCACACCTCTCTTAGCTTCTACCTCGGTTGACACTCTTGAATTCCGAACAGCTCTCGAGCCCATTCGGAGTAGGTGGGCAAATGCTACTTTCTTTCAAGGGGGCGGTTGTTCGACTTAACCTTCGACAAACTGGTCATTACCGTCGACTGCTACAGCCAAACCTTTCAAACACCTGGGGTTAAGGAACATGCACTGCTCCTAAAAGATGTAGGAGACGCTCGGCGGATTCGCAACAGACTCCTCGCGTACTGATGAAGGCATGCAGGTTCATCAACTGGGCATTTGGGCGAGGCGTCTCTCGGGTTTAGGTTGAGGTCAGCTGAAACGAAACAGCTTTACGCTATATCCGGTCCTGGGATTTGACTCCTGCACGTGATGGATATGCCTTGGGTTGACAGCGAGATTGACACTTGCAATGAGCATGAAACCTTGAGTCGTACGCGTTCCACGTAGTTTTTGAAACAGGCAGTAGCTTCTCCACAACGGTCATGTGTCCTTGTTGGGAGCATTGATATAGTAATTGTAAGAGTGACTTCGGATGTTCCTTTCCGAAAGATGATTCCTGGGATATTTGCACTTGTCCGGAAGGATCTTGTGAAGGGTTGAGTAATTGCAGTAGTCTCGCAAGCAGTCCCACCAACAAGAGATAGCTGCAGGGTGCTACCAAAATACATGTATAGTCCTGCAGTGATGCAGCGTTAGAGCTAAAAAGATAAATAAAATAAATATGACGACTTAACCTTCGTCTTTCCCGCCTGTTTGGATGTCGTGTGTTGTCCACTAGGCCAGGGTGGTGTGGTAGGTCGTCGCTGAGCACTGCACATTGCAATGTTGATTCGCCTGACAAGCTGCACCAGACTCCAGGATCAGACGTTCCACGTCTTTGCCTTTTTCCATTCTTCCAGTCTCGTATGGCCAGATGTCCGTCCCTTTTGTCCTTCAAATCTGAAGCTGCCATGTCTGATTTGCATGCCGTATCATTGTCGCCGGGTTATGCGCGAACACGTATTCTGCCTTCCAGGGATTCCCTTCCGTTAGCTGCCTCCTTTTGAGCCCTTTTGGCTGTAACACAAGCCGCATGCCGCAGCCGTTCACGCTCCTTCCAGACATGCAAGCAATCGTAGTTTGCCTCCCCGCCTCCACACCCATCCCTGGAACCTTTTACATCCCTCACGGCTAATTGTAATGCTCTCTATGCTGGCTAGCGACGCTAATATCACATTCATTGACAGCAAAGCGTGGTATCTGTCAGCCTTATCCTCACTATGGTATGCAAAAGGGTTGTCCATGCACACCCTCCTTGTCCTACATGCAGACCGTTGCTAACCCTCGTACGCTGGCCATCTAAGACCGATCGTAGACCTTTTGAAGGCCCCCTCGGCCACATTCCACGTCAATCTTCGCCTAGAGAGGCCTCGCAAAGCCCGTCCGATAGCCTCACAGGTAGCTTTGCTTCTGTTTCAACTAATCCTACTGCTCGGAGATACTCGTCAAGGACTAAGTCTCGTCCGGATGCCTGGGCGCAATCAGCCTCCCCCACATCAGCCGACGTAGAGAGAGGAGAGAGTCGGAGACGTTCGGGACGAAACACCTTAAACAAATCCTCTGGAATCACTTCACCGCGTACATCTACGTCACCACCCACAGCTACATTAGAATTGGATACAGTCGAAAAGGATACTGCCGGGTTCCTTCCCAAGCTAAGCAAGATATTGGAAGGGAAGGAGCACAACCAGCAGCGGTGTCGGGAGAGCTCCCCAGCTAGCTTGAGGGAGATTCAGACACCTCCTTACCGTAATCGTGTTGCCGAAGATGCCAGCGTAGTTCCTCGCCGCACAGCCCGTCAGAGGCACAGCTCATCACAACAGCGAGCAGTAAGCCTCGCGAATTTCTCTAACCCTTCTTTGCTCTCAGTCCAGTCCGGTTTCACAAATTCATCCAACACGTCTAGTGGCAGCAATTCTACGGTGACTCAAAAGTCGTATGAGAGGTCCATCATGGCGAAGAAAAAGCAGGCGAAAGGACGTCGGCGCATTGAGATGAAGCGCACTTCCGCAAAGAGTAACGTCATGGATGCTCCACCAGATACCTCTGGTGTTTTCCAATATATGCATGAGGGCTTGACTCCTTCTCAATCTCATAGCGGGAGCGATGGTCGGCCAGGCTCCTCGTCATCATCAACGTCATTATCTAGTGGTGCAGAGCGGGATGAAACATCATCTTCACATGATGGTGAGCCTATTGTGGAATCGCCGATGACAACACCGCCTCCGACAAGCAGGTCACTTGATAAACCTTCAGGGCCTCATGAGAGGCTTAACTATGACTTGGGTATCTCTGCTCGGGGAAGTAGCCCCAAACCTAACGGACATACTCATTCGGAGAATCAGCCATCCGTGCACGATTCAGAAGAGGAAGAGGAAGAGGAAGAGGAAGAGGAAGAGGAGGAAGAGAAAGAGGAGGGAGAGGAAGAGGAAGAAGAAGAAGCGGAAGAAGAGAAAGACGACGGAGAGGGGGGAGATAGTGAGGACGATGACGACGGTGAAGATGAAGACCAGGACGCGTCCCGTAACTATTCATCGGAGAAGGCTGCACCTCCTGTATTACCTTCTGATTCAACATCCCACCGTAAGAAAGATGTAGAGCACGACCGCCATTATCAACGACTTAGGGACCAGGAGAAGGAATTACGTGAGCATGTCCTTCAGAGTCCGCAACCTCAGCGTGACTTTCACTTCTTTGGTGGCCCATCTCCTACACCACAGCCAGCAATTCCATTTCTCGACCCGCATTCCCAATATGGCGCTTCAGCCAATCTCTATCCTCAAACACCCCCAGTTCCTGGGTGGCGTCCTACTGCGCCAGCGCCTCCACCAGGCGACTTCTACTCGCCTCCACAAGTCCCCCACATACCACTACACACCACTGCTGACAATATTTACGCAGTGACAGCTGGAAGCATTCCCGGTCCCCCCAATACTTTGGCCCCCCCACCGCCCTTTCAGTATCCTCAAGTGCAACCACCACACTATTTAGCACGCCCCGCCGGGCCCGATCTCTCCAAGACCACTGTCATAGGATATGAGCTCTTAGCGAATAAACTTTCCGAACTTCCGACGGAAAATGTAACTGGAGAGGATAATTTAATCCCTATGTATCGGAAGTTCGAGCAGCTCAACCACCGAATTCTTTTACATCTTCAAGATGAAATATCCGAGCTTGAAGAAGAGCTGCGGTACTTGGACGAATGCATTGCGCAAATGTCTCCGGTAGGCAAGGAGGGGCATTCGCAACCGGCCTCCCGTCGTATAGAGAGCCGTCATGGGGGGGAGTTACATTGGCGAAGAACGAACCTGTTGGGCAGGATATACTTGAAATTAGGCCAGTACAGTGAGCACAGAGCTTTCTTATAGTACCGTGATACATGTAATATTGACCTTTTTTCCATTCTAGATCAGGCATTGTCCTCCTACAGCACCATGATAAAGAATCTGGATCCAGCCAATAACGAGGATCTTCAAGTATATCGTACCTGGATGGAGAAACACGCCCCGGTGGAAAAGTTTGAATCACGATTCTTGGACCACAAAAACGACCTGTTTTCTGTCGCTTGCACCAAACCAGCTAGTAATGCTAGTGGCGTTGGATCGGTCCAGTCCGCCGCGCTTGGGCTGCCTCTGATCCTCGTACTGCCTCTCCTAGCCTTCGCTATTATTCCTGGGCTCTTGGGAAGACTGTTTATCATTATTCTTATTGGATCCGCAGAAGTGGCAGTAGTTGCATCTACCGAGCTTGTATCCCTAATGACAGTCAAAGAATGGGTTACTTGTGCCTCTATGTGAGTATTCATTTTACGTTTGCGAAACTCGACCGAGGAGCTACTTTCAGCAGCGAGGATAATTGATACACGTACGAGTGATCCAGGTTTCCCAGAGCTCAACAATATGGTCAACTGGGTTTTAGAGATTTTCAGCGTGCTGGGTAGTGCTGGAGGTTGCCTTTGCTGAAAACTCGAGAACGTTAGCGCGGTCGGCAACATGCCGGCGATTTCGTTTATTCATTATGACGAAATATGGCGTACAGTGACGGATAGAAGAATAAGACTAACTCGACGCATAGGTATTTTGCTATTATGGCAATTCTCGCAGGCGTTGTTCAATGACTCGCGGGCTCGGCGGGGAATAAGATGTCAAGCATGGACGCGACTAGGGTTGATGTGGGGTTTACGGGGTGAGGAACGCCAAAAAAAAAAAAGACCGTTAATAGTTGCCTGAATGCTCGCCGGTATTCGTCTGAAGCTTAATGATACAGGCACTATTTATTTTCGTTAAACAGAGTGGTGTTTTTAAGGATGGTGGATTGGCCTGGGTAGTTTTCTTGGGATCAGCGGCCAGACGGTTCGGTGTGTGACGTTACGGGCTCGGGTTGCAGCTTAGCGAACAGGCACGCATAGGTGGCTGCATGGCTGTTTTTGACTTTGGGTCTGGCTCCGGCTTTTAGCTTTGGCTTTGGCTGAGGCTTGAGACTGGTAATGGCACTGATGATGTGATGATATGATGATAGTAATGATAGTGATGATAGTGATAGTACTTAGTTGTGGTACTCATAAAGCAGTCAATAATCTGCCTGACTAGACTGTACTGGGATCGCGGTAACAATGCCTACTCGTATCTGCATTGTTGTCTGAGTAATGGCCAGTCTGACATGACCTTGTGCCTATCCTGTTCCTGTCCTATCTTGGGTGACGCCTGGGTAGTTTAACGATGGGGAGCTAGATTTCCCCGCTTCCTATTCATACACTCGTGAAGGCCTCCGAGCTGTTCAGCAAAGGATGAGGAGGGTTACAATATAGCCGTAAGTAGGCAAAGACCTCACCAGGAGAGCTGTACAAGTTGGTGGCGAAGAACTTCATCAGCTCGTCCGGAGCGGCAGCGGTTAAACGAATCACGGCTGAGGGCTGTCTTTCTACTTGGCGCAGCGTTCTGCGCAGACCAGAGATGCAGTAGTGCCAGTACGCGCAGACTCTGCCTTTGCATGTTTAAATGGCCGAGACATGAAGAGGTCCGGGAGCATGCAGGTGGTGGTAGAAGCAACTTAATGCCCTACAGACGAGATAGTTACACGAAGAGAGGGGCGCTATCATTGGGGGGGGCCGGTCCTTGTCCGTGCCTGCTATCTGTCGAAATCCCTACTTGCATACTGTGGTGCATGAGCCCGTCCTGATGGAATTTGGGGGAGCTTGGATGATCAGATGGCCTGGTGCCCCCCGCCTACCCGCCGCTGATGGGCTCGCTCCCCTGGCCGCGCTGTGCTTGGCTGCCGAGGAGTCCAGGGCGTCTGCTTGCCCCAGAAAATAAACAGTTTCAGAGTTTGTCTCTCGCCCTGAACTTTCCCTTTCTTGGCCACGCGAACTCCCGCTCTCCGCTGATGCCTCTCTTGGTGTGCCTGTCTTGGTTGTGCCTCTCTGCTGCATAGACGCTCGCCATGCTTCTCTGCTCCAGCTCAAGCTCATCGAATTCATTATTCATTCGGGCTCATTCCACTTTCGTTGCCCTCCACGTTCCTCATTTCCTCATTCCTCGTTCCTCGCTGCCTGCTGCACTCGTCATCCCGATCCGACCTTCTCCTTCTCCAAGCCTGACTTCTGAGCCAACCTGAAACGTTTGCTCCTCTCCTATCCCGACAATCACCACTGCCCTCCACCACCACCCACCATCATCCACCGCACCCACCCCCCCAACACCCGCAGGCCTGCAGCATCAGCTCCATACATACTACGCTCCCCTCCGCTCCCTGTCTCCCGTTTGCTGCGCCCTCCCACCTCCGATCCCATATTCCGTCCACCCAACTATCCTTCGATCAGCTTTCTGGAATGTCGTCGTGTCGCCCGCTCCCATTTTCGCAGTAATCTCGTCTGCGCGCACTGCCGCACAACCACTCATCGTCTAGAGCCGGACCCAACAGAACGTCTCACTTCATATTCGACAAGGCTTCGCGCGTGCTGGCATTCCTATTGATCGCATCAATCGAGCCCACCATATTGCGCAATCTGCCGCACCTGGTCTAATACTCTGACACCTCGCTGGACGGGACATCTTAGCTCAATCAAGCTGAGGTGGCAGCAGCTTGGGCACCAAGCTCTGCGCACACAAAAGCGCTCAAAGAAATTCCGATTGACAACAAAGCCTCCGAGTGCGTGGGCGCATATTCGTTACCGTTGCACAACCGCTTCTACTCCTTAGACTTTTTGTACTCACTAATATCACCACCACCACCTCCAAGATTCCTCGAGGAATTGCATCCCGCAACGGAACTCCAAGTCCCCAACCATCACGCATTGTGCGACTGGATAACCGAACTATTAGATCATGGCTGTCTCCATGCTCCACGCTCCGTCGCGAGCTTCGACCTCGTCCTCGTCATCCTTCATACCCGTTTCACGGCAAAACACAATGTCCTCCCACGATGGGTCGCGTTCTGTGCGACAATCGAAGCGATACTCGGTCACCGCCCTTTATTTATCCATGTCTGCGAAGGAGAAAGACTTGGAAATTGAGGATGATTTGGCAAAGGGTATATATGCGGACAGAAACGTATAATTCCTTGTGGATACTAATGGTTGTATAGCTCAAAAGATACTGAGGGAGTTGAAGGCGAAAATTTCCTCGCAATCCAAGAAAAACTTTGTGCTTGAGAAGGATGTGAGATATCTAGATTCGAGGATAGCCTTGTTGATCCAGAATCGCATGGCTCTAGAGGAGGTACCTTTCCCAGCTTATGTGCTGTACTGGCTAAGGCTAACAACCCCCCGCAGCAAAATGAAGTTGCGAACCATTTGGACGAAGCCGCTGAGCTACAAGAAGGGTTCTTTCCAAATGACGAGAAGACACAAAAATACGGAAACTTGCTATTCCTTCTCCAGTCTGAGCCGAGGCACATTGCCCACCTATGCCGCCTAGTTACAATGGCGGAGATCGATTCGCTCCTCCAAACCGTCATGTTCACAATCTATGGAAACCAGTATGAGAGCCGAGAAGAACACCTGTTATTGACCATGTTTCAAGTAAGTCACGGTATGAGCATATTATAATAGCAAATGCTAATATAGGAAACAGTCCGTTCTCACCTATCAGTTCGACAACACCCCTGATTATTCCTCCCTGCTGCGCGCGAACACTCCAGTATCTCGAATGATGACCACATATACCCGGCGAGGACCGGGACAGAGTTACCTTAAAGTTGTCTTAGCTGAGCGGATCAACTCACTAATTGAGCTCAAGGATCTGGATCTCGAAATTAATCCCCTTAAAGTCTACGAGAAGATAGTTGCTGAAATTGAAGAGAGTCAAGGAAGTCTACCACCAAACCTTCCCAAAGGTGTTACGGCAGAGCAGGCCGCGGAGAATGAAACGGTTCAGCAGATTATCGCACCACGGCTTACCATGTTGATGGAAATTGCCAATTCTTTTCTGACAACAATCATTGAAGGTTTAGAGGAGACGCCTTATGGTATTCGGTGGATCTGCAAGCAAATCCGAAGTCTTTCGAAACGGAAATATCCTGATGCGCAGGATCAGACCATCTGTACTCTCATCGGAGGCTTCTTCTTCCTAAGGTTCATCAACCCTGCCATAGTAACACCGAGATCCTACATGCTTATCGATGCAACCCCGGCGGAGAATCCCAAGCGCACTTTAACTTATATTGCCAAGATGCTGCAAAATCTGGCAAATAAGCCATCGTATGCAAAGGAGCCTTACATGGTCAAGCTACAGCCTTTCATTCACCAGAACAAGGAACGCATCAACAAGTTCATGTTGGATCTGTGCGAAGTACAGGATTTCTATGAAAGCCTAGAGATGGACAATTACGTTGCGCTTTCGAAGAGAGACCTGGAACTCTCCATTACACTCAACGAGGTGTATGCTACGCATGCGCTCTTGGATAGACATGCTACTGAGCTGGTAAGTGTGCGAAAAGAAGTCGATACCGACTTTCGATTTGACTATGGGCAGGCAAAGGATGAAAGCTCCCACTTGAGCGTCCTGTTGCAGGAACTGGGGCCAGCACCCGCCCAACTGCCACGGAAGGAAAACAGAGCGATCAATCTACCTTTATTCAGCAAATGGGAAACGCCTTTAGACGACCTTACAGCAGCTTTGGATATTACCCAGGAAGAGATTTTCTTTATGGAGGCAAAGTCCACCTTTGTAATGATTCTGCGCTCGTTACCTCCCAATACATCAGTCACTCGGAGGCCACTCAGACTTGACAGGGTAGCAGAAGTGGCTGCAACTACGAAGAACGACTCTGTTATGGTGAAGAAGGGAATTAGAAGCATGGAGCTTCTGAGCCAGTTGCAGGAACTTGGGGTGATCGATAAAGAAGACGGGTTTGCCTTGCTGCGGGATGAGGTAGAGCAAGAGCTGGTGCATCTAGGCTCAATGAAAGATAAGGTGGTCGAGGAGACCAGGAAGCTCGAGGAGGTTTTCCGAACAATCCGTGACCATAATGCGTACCTTGTTGGCCAGCTCGAAACGTACAAGTCATACCTACACAACGTTCGGGGCCAATCAGAAGGCAAGACGAGAAAACAACAGAAGCAGCAGGTCCTTGGACCGTATAAATTCACGCATCAACAGCTGGAGAAGGAGGGCGTAATTCAGAAGAGCAATGTCCCGGAAAATCGACGAGCGAACATATATTTCAACTTTACCAGTCCTTTACCAGGCACTTTTGTGATATCGCTGCACTACAAGGGTAGGCCATTCATAACGCTCACTTTGAGGAGAATAAACACAATCTGACAATTTATAGGGAGAAACCGAGGCCTACTCGAGCTTGATCTTAAGCTGGACGATCTTCTTGAAATGCAGAAAGACAATCAAGAAGATCTTGACCTGGAATACGTCCAGTTCAATGTGACAAAAGTCTTAGTACTGCTCAATAAGAGATTTGCGAGAAAGAAGGGTTGGTGATTATTAAATAACCACTCCACTAACTGGCTAAGTCTCTTTTTTGGTCTCCATGTTTGATGTCTTATCTGGCGTATGATGCATTTTCGTCGGAAAGTATGTTTTCGGTACAAACGGGGGGTTCTGGTGTTGCTCGGGGTTCTTGACGTTTTGGAATTTTTGGGATACCCTGGAGAGGAGTGTGGCGGGATAGTTGTGTGGTGGAGAGAGTACGGAAAGGACTAGAGAACCAAATTAGTGCAGATACTGGTGACGCACCTTTGTTTGAATGGGTTTGCTGATCGAGTTTGTCTATTTGCCTGGAGTTTTTTGTTCCATTCACATCGATCCTTGTAATACATCCCCCCACCGCCGAGGAGGATTTTTTGCCTTTCTTTTATTTCTTTGGTCTGCACTTTTTTGCTCCTTTACTGATGGGATTCCGCTTTTATTTTGCGGCTGGGGCCTTTCGGCTGGACCGATGGTGTCTAATTGGAGGCTAGGCGGGCTTGGGAGGGTGTTCTTTGTCTGGACGATATCCATGTACGATAATCAGTATAATCGAGCTCAAGGGCTCTCCGTTCGTTGACGCAAAATTCTGCTGCCCAAGAGTTCCCAAGTATAAAGACTACTTGGTAATATTGTGACTCTGAAAATAGCAGGTCACGTGCCAATATGTCACTGCTCCAAGGCTCGAGTCGAATCACGCAGTGAAGCGTAGTTATAGTCATCGGGCAAGTCTCTTGAGCCCACACCACGACACCACGCCTTCTCTTTTGTTTCGCATAACCACTCTTTACTCCACCATCTCATACAGCTCCTGAGCGGCCTCGAGCTCATCATGTCTTCCTCCATTGCTATTCCCCAGCGGAAGAAGAAGATGCTCAGCGATAGTCATGTTGCTAGCTCCGCGAGCTCGTCCTCGTCCTCTTACGGAAGCTTTGTGGACACTTCTCGGACTCCCCAAGCTTCCTCATCTGTCCTCACACCGTCCGCTCGCTATTACCATGATAGACGGCCTTCGCTGTTGAGTAGGTCACTGTCTATTTCAGTTCACTTTCCGGCTCCTGAGCTTCGCCTTGCGACTGCCGTCCACGCACGAGACCCTCAAGAGGCTTTGAAAGAAACACTAGGGCTTATGCTTCTTTGCCTCAAAGTCGCTTTAAGTGGTATCGTGGCTGGAGAGGTGGATGGCGGGCCTATGGCGGCTAATCATCGATTTGCATGCGGATGAACAGAAAGAAAGAACACAGCTAATGGAGCCCAGGTTCTTCCATTTCGAAGACCGAACATATTGTTATTAATGTCGGCAACTCCGATTCGCCTAGGCTGGTATGTGCACGCATTGCCAATCTCAACGGAAGCAGTGGAGTGTTGACATCGGATAATTGCAGATAACGTGCGTCAAGGCATCCCAAGGCTTCGACTGGAACCAGGGTACGTATCATAAGGTCCTCATTCATCTATTAATATGATTGACACTATAGTGACACCCTGACGCTCTGCCAGTGCCACTTGATGGTCGTTTAGAAGCATGCTAATGGTTACTTCGAGCAGATATCTTCCTCCCTTCCTACACCGACCATGACTCTGGCGACTTGGAGCGTAAACAAGACCCTGTCGAAGATATCATCCTTACCGACGAGGAGATAGCCTCCATGTTCCCTCAGTGAACGACTGCATAGCTAGCATATTGGTGCATTGGCGCATTCTAGGGCTGGGATTGGATTAGATAAAGTGTGGCAGGCTTGACGGAGTTTGTCTGGGGCATATCGAGCTCTTTCCCTGGCTGAGTTTCTGTGAATTTTTAGGGGGGCTAGGTGGGCGTTTATGAAAGGATGGCGACGGTTGGACTGGCAGTGTTTGATACAATAGCGTTCATCTTTTAGGTATTATTTCTGCGGCATTTCAATATTAGATAGCGGTTGAGTGTATATCACAAGGGTGATGGCTCCGTTCGGCAGTGGTTTTGGCAATAGCAATTTTGATATAAATATGTCTCGAAAAATTTGCTGTTCAATGCTTCAGACTATCAACTCTTCAAAACTAGACGCCGACACCGGCCCCTCGAGCCTTGTGAGCCCTGCAACTGCACCCCACCTCCCCGCTCGGTTCGCCCTCCCTAAAGCGGTATCCCTGTCATTGCTAGCTCCGATCGCACCAAAACACCAAAACACCAAAACAATCTCCTTCGCCGGGCTTCTAGGCTCGCCAACATCACAGAACGTGCCCTGCTTCTTTTTAATTCTACTCCTATCCTTCCCACCCGTTTTACGAAGCATGGACTCTGTTCACCACCGCCGCGTCGAACTCCAATCCCCGGCTGATTTCACCTTTCTAGAGAGCAATATTAAACGAGCTGCGCGCCAGAAAATCGACCTGCACCTCCCGCCAAACGCAGCACCAGTTGGTGAGGATGAGCTGAGGAAGAAGGTTGAGGAACTGGTTGAGCAAGTACAATGGCTGGATTGAGAGAGCATCAGACAAGGCGAGCTGATGGGCCGATAGTACATCCGGAACACCTTCGCGGCCGCAAAGCAAAACATCAGCATCAATGGCATGGACACGGAGGAGGTGGAGAGGCACGAGGTTGGAGAAGGTAAGCCATCAGCACCTACCGTCCCATAAACCCCAATTCTCTCGCGACGGCCCCCCACCGCCTGCGAAACGCTAATGGTCGCTGTTGACATGAGTTTTTATTTTATTTTTTGGTACAGAATTCGAGCCCTTCGACTCTCGTCTCAAAGACCGCCTCGAAGCCCTGACTGCGCAGAAAAACTCCCTCGTTGAGAGAGTCGCCGACTTGCGACGTACCGCGCCCGCACTTGCCGCTCAGGCGTACCGGGCCGCCTTTCTCCAGGAATCCGAACAGTGGGAGCAGGAGCATAGAACACGAGAAGCAAAGGCACTGCAGGCGCCTGAGAGCGTCTTAGATTTAGGTGAGCTGAGGCGGTGGGACGAGGTGCAGAGAACGTGGGAGAGAGGAGCAGAGGGGTTGAGTGCACTGAAAGGTGGATTGCCGGAGACGAGGGCGAGGCTGGAGAGGGCAGGTGAGGTGGTAGGATATCTGGAGGGCAAGTAAGGGCGTGGGTTTGGGATATTACTAAAACCTGTACGTTATAGACTATGGATTTGAGAAAGGTGTTTTGGGACATCTACCCCCGTTTTTAGCGGATTCTGCTGCTGATTTTGGAGGCACTTGCGCCCCTAAGATTATGGCTAAGGTTAGGCTTATTACGGGGATGCAATTGGTAATGTTATTCCTGAGAGTGCTCACTCTACTCAGTAATTAGGATATATAACAAGATTATATTGCCTCCTCGATATCGCTTTGTTCATCTAGCTTCCTTATTCTTGTTGTCTTTTAGAAGGCGAGTAACCATATCAGCTTTCTTACTCGTATGCGATCCGATTGTCTCGTTTCCCTTTGTCGTACCAATTCCAGATCTCCTTGCTGATATGCTCGATTGGAACGTAACGCTCAACATGAGCAGGGCATGAATCACTTTTGGCATGCTTCGTGATTTTAGCTGCCTTTGGGGATATCCATACGAACTCTGGTACCACATTAAACTTTTGAAGATCTTCAGTCCATGTTGTCCACTCGCTGAAGAATTTTTGCAGAGATTTCGAGTGTTTATCTGGCGCTAGCGTGATCTGTAAAGGGAACATAAACAATTTCTGCTTTGCGTTCCCTGCGTTTCTTCCTCTCGGTCTAGGTGCGGTATAGACTATTATCCCATCGATATTTCGAAAATTGAACACTTTGGGTACATAAAGTACGGGTTTACCCTTAGTGGTGTTGAAAGACGGGAATTCACCCTCGAAAAAATAATGACCCATTGGGTTATTAAGTTCCGGTGTAATATTTAGACCGTTGTGTACAATCAATGATAGGACAGCTTGCTCTATCATAAACCCAGCAATACATGGGTTGGTAATTTTCTTGGGCAACGATTGCAAGAGGTCCTTGTCGTCGAAACGCCATCTATTCTCAAGCACCATCGCAGCTACGGCATCACGACATATGCCAGATGTATAGTGCCCCACAAACTTCTCAAGTGTAGGGTCATATTTGTCGTAAAAATACCGGTGGTCGACGAGTTTTGGCATGTGCATCGATCGCCTCGAAACAGGCAGATTAAAAAAACAAGACTTCATATATTTGTAGTGCCTAAAGACGTTAGCGAAGTTGTGTAGGTGGAATGAGTGTACCATACCATTCTAATTCATCCTGAGAGCTATATGTCTGGATTTCCTCCTCGAACGCCCGAGCTTGTGAGTCAATACTAGCGAGGAAGCTAGCGGCCGGGTTGATCTTGCCGTCCACGACGCAGTTCTCTAAGAACAATGGGATGCGGCCGGTGAAGTCTTCGACTTCATACTTCGTGTAGCCTCCTAGGTCAACCGTTTTCCGCGCCCACCAATGGTCTGTTTCCTTCTAAATTATAGTTAGAAGCGTCCCTTTTTACAAACGAATTATTGCTCCTAAGACTTACCCTAGTCAAGCCTCCATAGACATTCATTAGTTCGTTACTAGACTGCTTTGGCGCCTTGTTGTGAATCGAGTGGTTATTGGCCGATGAGCTAAGGAGTGCTTTTCCCGTCGCCTGTAAGCCTTGCAACCATTCACGCAAATCTGCCTTCTTGTTGATGGTAGGTGGGTCGTCCCCGTCCTCCTTCTCTAGAGCGTTGAGTTGATCGATAACAAAAACGACATCATTTTGGTCTTGAAAGAACCGATTAATCTCCTCCTGGTTATCCAGCGCCACAATCCTCTGTTGCTCGATCTCATCGTCCGCCCAGGCAAATAAAATTGCCGCTCTTATATACGGGATTGGCTGTATCATAAATTCCCGACAATCAGGGATATATACAACTTTTTCCTCCCTAGCTGCTAAACAACAGACAAGGGCAGCTAAAAGATGAGACTTTCCATAGCCCCTAGTTCCATAGAGAGTGAGAGAAGAATGCTGAGGACTGTCACGGATACGCTCGAACTTCTTTCTAAGTTTCGAAAACTTCTCTCGCCCCACATAGAACCAATTCTTTTCGTTATCTTTGCCATTAACTTGGAATCTGCCCGGTACTATTTGACCGACGAAAGGGAAGGGCAATTTGGTGTCGAAGGTGGGATCAGAAAGGTGGAGAACAGAATTGGGACACGAAACGACGTCTTGGGAAGACGAAACGACGTCTTGGGAAGACGAAGCGACGTCTTGGGAAGACGAAACGACGTCATGGGAAGACGAAGCGACGTCTTGGGAAGACGAAACGACGTCTTGGGAAGACGAAGCGACGTCTCGGGAAGACGAAGCGACGTCTCGGGAAGACGAAACGACGTCTTGGGAAGACGAAACGGGTAACTGGTCGAGCTTTTCAATTTCCAACCGGATACGTTCCCTTTGCTGACGAGCACTGGTGGCGAGCTTCTGCAGTTGAATACTAGCTTTGCTCTCCCGACGCGGCTTTTTAGAGGCGGGACCGGACATCTCCGCATTTCCGAGACGTTTATTTCCTATAACGTTGTTAGCTTACTGCCTACGTAGTGTATATGGTATAAAAGAACTTACCCTTCATACCGGCGGTCTCCGTCCCGACAATCTCCGCCGCTATATCCGCGAGCGTCTCGCTCACCCCAAAGGCTAGACCGCATTTTTTTTCGAAGGTGTTCGCGTCGCCAGCATACTTTAAGAAAACCCCCCCTGATATGTGTGCCGCTTTGAATTTCTCAAGTTGATCACCTTTAAGCACTTTCCGTCGCGATTGTTGGAACCACTCGAGCAGCTCGTCCTCATCCCACTCTTTCATCTCCTCGATTGTGGGATTAGGCACTGAGCTGTCCATGGCGGCTGATAGGACGGCGGGACGTAGGCGTAACAAGTGAAGTAGGAGCAAGCACCAGCAGCGGCAGGAGTGGCGGCAGAGGGCAAACGAGTGGAAAGAGAAGGCGCAATAGCCAAGCAGTAGACGATATGAGAAAAGCTTTGTTGGAGGTGAAGGTGGTTGGATTGACAAAAGAAGTTGCAAAGCGCGCCAAGACAAGGCGGGGCTAAACCCAAACGGGGCGCGCCGGGATAAAGTTTACCAATTTCAGCTTAACCAAGGGTTGCCCTAAGAACCAGGCACTAAGAACCAGGCCTGAAGGCTCCCTTCTTAACCCAAAGAGGCAACGCACTGCGCCGCCTACTGCCTGCCACTCAGGCAACAGGAAGAATCTTCGAGATGACTCGGACAATACCAAAAACGAAAACGAAAACTGGATGATTTCATTTTATTGCAAGAGTCTGTTATTCAACAGACGGAAGCCGCGACTTTGCATGGTCCGCAAGGATCGTCAAAAAGCAATATTAGAATTGATCGGGCTTTGCTGGACCCACCCTGACTACGTTGTTCAGCCCTACACCCCTCCCGCCACATTTCGGCTTTGGCAAAATTCAACGTTTGAGATCGTCATTCTCTTGGTTAGCCTTGCGACAACACCCTGAGCACGAAGTCATGAAGCAAAGATTTTCCTCCCTAGACGTCAAGGTGGAGAACGTCCTCTCCCGTCCTGTGAAGTATGTAATGCTGATCTGCCCTAGGTTATTACTCATGAGCTGTCTAAGAGTCTTTGTCCACTCCGAGTTACAAATATTTATGATCTGTCCTCAGTAAGGCTTCCGACCCCCAATGGCAAAGCTCGGATACTGATGGTTATTTCAGCGCATATTTCTTTTCAAGTTTCATAAACCCGACCATCGAGAGCAGTTGATCATCGACTCTGGATTCCGATGCCATCTCACAAGCTATGCGCGTTCCACGGCGGCAGCTCCCTCACCCTTCGTAGCACGCCTGCGGAAATTCCTTAAGACCAGAAGAGTCACATCAGTATCCCAAGTTGGCACAGACCGGATAATAGAATTTCAATTCTCGGATGGGCTGTATAGACTCTACTTAGAGTTTTATGCGGGTGGCAATATCGTTCTTACTGACGGGGATTTGAATATACTAGCACTGCTACGGAATGTCGACGAGGGGGCTGAGCATGAGAAGCTTCGGATCGGTCTACAATATAACCTGCCCTTACGGCAGAATTATGGAGGAACTCCGCCTGTGACTAAAGAAAGGGTTCAGGAAGGGCTCCGGAAAGCAATACAAAAGCAACAGGATGCAGAGTCGACTGAGAAGAAGGCCAAGAAGCAATCTAAGGACCTTCTTAGGAAGGCATTAGCCGTTTCGATAACGGAATTTCCACCTCTTCTTATTGATCATGCTCTAAATACCGCTAATTTTGATGCTCGCATAAAACCGGAACAGGTGCTGGAAGACGAGTTCCTCCTAGACAAGCTGCTGGTTGCGTTAGAAGAAGCGAAGAAAGTGGCGGAAGACATCACGAGTGGAGACACTACTACAGGCTATATTCTGGCGAAGCCAAACCCGGCCGCTCACCAGTCCAAGGAGGAGTCTTCGGAGGCTCTCGATTCTGAAAAGGCGCCTGGTTTACTTTATGATGACTTCCACCCGTTCCGACCCCGCCAGTTCGAGGATTCTGAATACACATTCCTGGAGTTTGACGGATTTAATAAGACAGTTGACGAGTTTTTCTCGTCGATCGAGGGGCAGAAGCTAGAGTCACGACTGCATGAGCGCGAAATAAATGCAAAGAAGAAGCTAGAACAAGCACGTCAAGAGCATGCTAAGCGAATAGGTGGACTCCAACAAGTGCAAGAGCTGAATATTAGGAAAGCAGAAGCCATCCAGGCAAACATTGATCGAGCCCAAGAAGCGACCATTGCAATCAACGGCCTCATCGGACAAGGCATGGATTGGGTTGAAATTGCAAGGCTGATAGAGAGGGAGCAAGGCCAACGCAATCCCGTCGCTCAAATGATCACGCTACCGTTGAAGCTTTACGAAAATACTATCACACTTTTGCTTGACGAGCCGAATCTCGAAGCAGAAGATGAAGGATATGAGACGAGCTCAGTTAGCGGGGACTCAGATAACGAGGAAGATCGACCTCAGAAAAAGAAAAAGGCACCTCCAAAACCTGTTGACAACCGGTTGGCTATTGATA
>Ga0307515_10001455_pt1 | contig 53169 bp, 58 predicted proteins | sample 17_EM_MG_FD_194513 | JGI IMG/M metagenome (GOLD analysis project Ga0307515, IMG submission 194513) | Populus trichocarpa ectomycorrhiza microbial communities from riparian zone in the Pacific Northwest, United States - 17_EM | ecosystem: Host-associated > Plants > Roots > Unclassified | place...
CCACTGATATATATGAAAGTTGAGAGATAGAACAAAAGCAAAAGCAAAAATGAACTGAACACAAGGAGAGAAAAGGAAAGGAACAAAAAGGAACGGATATAAACCCCCATCGCTGCCGCCCCCCGCGCCTGAGCCAGCCTCTGCGCCTCATATATAGTCAGCGTCTGCGCATGCATGCGTAGTATATCGTCGTGGTAGGTTGCGGAGAAGATCTGAGAAGTCAACCTGGTACCGGTCCCTGATCAACGACCATAACCATTTGGTATAGCACCCTCAAGTTGTGATGGGTTAAAACTGCTAGGTGGCGAGTGTTTGTTTATAGAGTACAAGATGCATTTGCTAGTTCGGCACGTGCAGAATCAGATTGCTCGCAAAGCTCTCGGCCGAAATTTACTTCGCAGTCTGAGAATGAGACGATGCTCGCAAACTGTGAGGTTTCCATTCTATCGAGGACTCAAATTCGCAAGGTTCCTTGTTTGAATTGGTAGTAAAATGCATGTTCTTTACTCCAAGAGTTCTTGTATTCTAGAGTAGAGTACAACTATCTTTGGAAGGAATCTTCCAGATAACCAAAATCAGAGAAGTAGTTGTATCCTGAACGAGTCATAGTAAACTTTAAATACATCACCTTCATACGGTAGCAGCCCAGCGTAGATTCAGTCAGATCGCCCAATCACCCCTTTGTGTGAGCTAAACAACATAGCGATTCAAGCCGGAGGACGGATGGGGCTTATCGCGGTTGCTACATCTAAGACAGAAAGAAAGTAACAGAGAGTAGAGAATGAGAGTGGGCTAAGTAGTCAAAATTAATAAGCCCCCAAGAAGAGATATAGAACCCCAGAGCAAGCGCTGATATGGACTTACTTAAGTACCTACCTGGGTAGGTAGTTAGATGTATTCCAATAACTTGAAAGACGGTAGCTTTTGCCATTGTACCTTGATTGAGGTGCCTCTGGTGTAGCAAACCCTCCATGATGTGCCGACTTATAATCTACACAAAATCAACACGCCAAATCCAATGCGCCCAAATAACAAATCCGTCTCCACAAAAAGGGAGTTATATCCTTAGGTTTTGAAAACGACCCAAGTAAAGTATACCCCAAAACCTCCTACACAACAAAAGCTCCGCAAGTAACAAGTCAAATAAAACCCCTGCATTCTTTAATTTCAAAACACAGTCAAACATGATATACTCTTATTCTTCAATACTTCAAAGATGAACCCTGGGAAGCCGTACAACTCTGTTGTCTCAAGTGTCAATACAGAATTCCAGAGAAGATGTGGACTGACATACCAGTGTTGCCAAAAGTAGTTTCATGGCTTCCAACACCTTTGATAGCGGCACTATCTCCATCCTCCCACCCACCCAGAAGCTCACAGCTGCTGCTCGGAGAGTCGCTACCACGGCTCAATGGCATCGGCTTCTGTCCCCCTCCAAATCGCTTCCGAAGCTGCACAAGTGCATCCTGGAAGGACATTTCGCTATCAACCTTGAATTCCACGGTCGGTTTGGCTGTTGTGGGTAACTCTATCACCCAGCGACAGCGTTTATACCGCTGGAACTCATAGCACCCAGGGACGTTGCCGTGAATTATGATTTTGGTGGCAACCGGATGGGCGGATGATCGGACCGCAGAAACAAAGATATCGAAACCATGATTAAAGTAGTTGTAGAAACAATCGCTAATGGAAGTTGTAGAGAGATCCGATAAATTAGAGTCGTCATCATCGGAAGGCGTGTCTTCCTCCGTGTCATCGACGTCGTGACCACCATGGACACCGCGGGATCGGTGTATCGAAAGCCGGTGGTCACTTTTTCTATAGATCACGTCTGGCGGTCCAAGCTCGGATATAAGGTCTTGAGGAGTAGTTAAATGAAGAGTGATCCAAAACGGAGGGTTGTGTCGTCGGATGATCTCGATGTTATTCCCATCGTGGATTTTTATTGATTCTACTTCGTCATTTGCGGGAGAAAGGCGTGCACTGGTCCCGTTGATATGTGGAATCCGCGAAGTTTGTATAGGATGTGTGAATAAATCGTTACGAGCTTCCGCCCAGGATGCACCGCTGAAGATGGCCATGCTAGTCGCAGGCTTCGCGTTGGACGATGAGAGCAAAGATACGAAATCAACATCCTCTTTCCACGCCTTCTTCTCGATCGGAAATGAAAACGCAACCCCAGGATAGGATAGTACGTAGAGTCCTTGGGACTCAACATACTCTCCTGGGTATGTCGGTCCGAACGACTTATTGTAAATGCTCTTGAATGTGGGTCCCCCAGCACCAGCGGCGAGCTTCACTATATCGCGGTTGTTGTATGTTAATGCGCACTTCTGGAAATCAAGGACTTCGATGAGACGCAACCGTTGATTAGCACCATCGAAGCGCAGTCGGATCCCATTGTTTTCGAGGAAGATGATGACAGGTGAAGAGAGTGGCGAGGACGGTTCATATATGGTAGAGATGGAGGTAAACACTTTCTCATAGCTTCGCAGACGAGAAAGAAGATAATGGAGGGAAGATCCGAGTGCTGTACGGTGAGCGCATAGAAGTTAGTTCACGCCTATTTGCTTGGGCGTAGCTAGCTAGTAGTTATACCAATAAATCCCAGCGCTTTCCCGGGAGTGACAATAGCTGCGGTCCCGGTAGAGGTGGCCATAATTCGTAGTTGAGGTGGGATCGTTGACGAACGAGCGATAGGTAGTTTTCGTGGCGGGGGAAAGTTAGGAGAAGAGCTTCTTGGGTGAGCTCTGAGGGTGAGCTGTTATCAGCCACGCCTGTCATCTGCCTGTAAATGGTCGCACGAATCAGGGTAATCGTGAAACTCCCTAAAGTGGCATATTGTGTCATGTGATAAGCCTTGGTGTGGCTGTGCTGGCAGGTAAGGTATAGCTGATTTGACTAGAAGGCCTTCTTTAGACGTCTCTTCGTGCTTCATTCGAAACGTTCAATCAGAATACGTGTCTGTTGCTACTTTTCTTGCATTTATTGTAGAGGTTTCTGGTTAAAAAAGCAAAAGCTGGCGTTGACGACGACTGACTTATTCAAAGGGACTTGACTTGAGCAAGCAACCTCTGAAGTCAAGTGCCTCACCTCATTACCCGCTAATAAGTACCTGTTCAACTCTCAACTACATACCAACTTCGATCCTGCTCAACCTCTTCGTCGGATTTACAGTACAACCCTTCACGCTTGTCCAAAGTTTCGAGCCTCGCATCCGCTACCGAATCACTGTCCCCCCGATCTTCTTAGGCAACATTAGTCGAAATGTCCCATCCCCGTGCATCAACGCAATCCCAACGTTTCGCCCAGTTCAAGCTGGTGCTTCTCGGTATGCAACTGATTTCGCGTGCGTTCCTTCGAGTTTCACTCAAGCTAACTGGCGTTGACTAGGTGAATCTGCCGTCGGAAAGGTTCGTTTCCGCGGTCTCAAATACCGATAGATCTACTAGTGATTTGCTTATCTAACTTCCATTTAGAGCTCCCTGGTACTTCGGTTCGTAAAGGTAATATTCGATTGGTATATTCTGAGGATGCCGTACAGTTGGCTAAACGTCCTTTGGTTGTAGAACCAATTTGACGACTATCGAGAAAGTACAATCGGTGCTGCCTTTCTTACACAGACCATCACCCTCGATGAAACTACTACAGTCAAGTTCGAGATCTGGTATATCCACTAATTGTCGAAACCCCCACCTTCCGCGCACTGCACTGACTTTGCGAGCGAAGGGATACTGCTGGTCAGGAACGGTATAAGTCGTTGGCACCTATGTACTACCGCAACGCGAATTGTGCAGTCGTAGTCTACGACATCACTCAATCCGTAACATACCCTACCCCACGGGTACACTTCGGGCAATATAATACTCCATCTACTAATATTCTGGCAGTCATCACTCGACAAGGCTAAAGCGTGGGTCAAAGAGCTACAGCGCCAGGCGAATGAGAATATCGTGATAGCTTTAGCCGGAAACAAACTCGATCTCGCATCAGGCACATCATCAAAGAGAGCTGTGGAGACAGCCGAAGCGGAAGCATATGCGAAGGAAGCTGGCCTGTTGTTTTTCGAAACCTCGGCAAAGACCGCCGAAAATGTGAATGAACTGTTTACTGCGATTGCAAAGAAACTACCGTTGGATCAGCCAGGACCACGAGGGGCTAGGCCGGGAGCTGGTGGGCGAGGTGTCGATCTCAAAGGGGGTATGGCTGCTCAGCAGCAGGGCTGCAACTGCTAGAAGTTCCGCGGGCGGTTGCATGTACGGTAGTGGCGGTGTTTGGTTGTTATCAAGCTATATTTCGTTTTTCTATTAGTTAATTGGTATTGTCCTGGAGGTTGAGGAGAGGTTTACTTTTGCCAGTGCAGTTCGGACAACGGATGTCTAGCGGATGCCGGTAATGATGTGGTGTTGGGTTTGGCATCCGATGGGGGTTGGAGGGGAATAAAGCGAAAGGTATCTGACAAGCAATTGCTGGTATCTATCCCCGGAACAAATACTGGGGCAACATAATGGGTTCTCCGGTGTGGCTGCAATCGGTTGTTGCGTTCGTTGATGTCTTGATGGGTACTATTTCTATTGTGAAGAACTTTTCTGTTTCTTGCTTTGCAGTGCTTTTATCATTTCGGTGTTTCTGTCTGATGTGTTTCTATTTCTTTCTGTTTTTACTAAATTTCCTGAAATCGCATTTTTCCCATTCCACTTATCTCTCTGGGACTACCATACATGCATGTAAATCGTTGACAACGTATTAATTTACATTAGAGAATTGATCGTGCTACATCTACCTAGGGTACTCAGTAGTTGGTACCTCTAAAAGCTCGAAGGAAGGTGATATTTCTACGCTATAGAATGTTAGTACCAGTATTCGGCGTTGGTGTCGAGAATCGAGATGCTCGGATAAAGAGGTAGCGTTCGTCATGCCAAGGCGCTCTGTTTTTCGTGCAAGTTACGATGCGAGCCGAGTTTAATCAACACCACATCATAACATCGTCACATTCAGTCGGACGTCGTTCGTTCTTCCCTCCCCCTCTCTGTCTTCCTGGTTTCTCGCGGCCATGCTGCGTCTCCCTGTGTCCTCCTCCGCCGTCGCAGCAAGGGCAATTGGGCTCCGAGTTCAAAGTCCACAGCGGGTGTTCAGCCATAGGGTATGTTGCGAAGTCACCCGGCATGTATTATTTTGGACATTGAATTCTACGAGCAAATACTTATAGTACGATAGCGAACCCAGTCAGATGTAAAAATTCCGCAGCCAGAGAACACAAAGCCTAGCATCAAAGATCCCAAGCCGCCGGTCTTTCCTGGTGGTGCGAGCAAGGCCGCTCCTCCTTCTCCTCCTCCGGCAAAGGCGGCCTCTCCCGCGTCGCCTCCCCCGAAATCTGCTACCCCCGTTACTCCTTCCTCGTCGACCAATACTACACCTACTCAGGTCCCTCTTACTCCTCCTTCTCCACCAAAAATACAGACTTCACCCCCACAGAGCGGCTCAACACCGCCGAAGCCGCATACATCTTCTCCGCCACCGCCTCCACCACCGGCAGCTACAGTATCGCCTGCTATCAAAGCACCCAAGAAGAAGCACAGGATCAGAAATTTCTTGGTTGGCTTGACTTTGCTGACCGGGGGATCGTTTGCCGCCGGAGTCTTTTACTCACTGAAGTCCGATAATGTCCATGACTTCTTCACCGAGTATATTCCATTTGGAGAGGAGGCAGTTTTATACTTTGAGGAGCGAGAGTTCCGCCGTCGCTTCCCCAATACGCTTTCCCGTATTCAAAACAAGGTCGATTCGCCAAAAGTAATAATACCGAGGTCTTCCGGTGCAACATGGAAGATCGTCGACCAGGAGATGGGGGGTCCACGGACCACTGATGTCGGGAAGCCCGGTCCGCATATTTCCAGCCACAAAACAGAGGCACAGCAGACGGAGAGGGACGCGGCCGTTGCTAGCAAGCACATTACTATCACAGCAGATAAGCCTGGTGTACAGGCCAAAATCATCGATATCAGGCCGGCTCCACCATCAAAGGATATTAAAAAGGTTGAAGCGGTCGCATCTCCGGCTGCGCCAAAGGTGAAGCCCGCCGCACCAGCACTTGCCGCAGTTGAGCTGTCGAATCCCAACGACCCGGTCGTACAGGATCTGGTCGATGTAGTCAATAACATCATCAAGACTGTCAATGAAACTAGTTCTAGCGAGACCTTCGGATCAGCAATTGACAAGGCCAAGTCGGAACTCAACAATCTCAATGATCAAATTGGTGCACTGAAAGAAGGAATGGAACGTGCTGTCAAGGATAAGTTGAACGAAAAGGATTTGGAGTTCGCAAAAGCCGCCCAGGGACTTCTGAAGAACGTCAACAACCAAGTTGAAGACATGCAACACCAGCTGCGCGATGAGTTTGAGGCCGAGCGCGAGAAGATCGCTATGTCATACCAGCGCAAGCTCCAAACCGAACTCGAGCGCTCCCGCGAGGTCTCCGAGCAGCGTTTCCGAAACGAGCTCCTGGAACAAGCAATCGAGATGAAGCGTTCGTGGATTTCGGAAATCGAAAACCGCGTAGAACACGAGCGAGACGGAAGATTGGGCAAGCTGAAGGAGCTTGAAGATGCGGTTGCGGAGTTGGAGAAGCTTACGGTACAGTGGAACGAGGTCATCAACACCAACCTGAAGACGCAACAAACCTTTACTGCTCTTGAGGCTGTCAAGGCTTCCTACGAGTCTCCTGACCAGCCGAAGCCTTTTTTGAGGGAGATGGCGGCACTGAAGGAAGTCGCCAGGGACGATGAGGTTATCAGGGCTGCTATCGCTTCCATCAACCCTGTTGCTTACCAGAATGGCGTTTCCACACACACGCAGTTAATGGAGAGATTCCGCAAGTTGTCGAGTGAAGTGAGACGGGCCGCTCTATTACCTGAAGATGCCGGTATTGCGGCACATGCAGGAAACTGGGTGCTGAGCAAACTCATGTTCAAAAAGAATGGATTGGCGCAGGGCAATGATGTCGAAAGCATTCTGGCAAAGACGGAGACGTATTTGGAGGAGAGTAATGTGGATAGTGCAGCTAGAGAAATGAACCAGCTCTCCGGGTGGGCACGCACTTTGGCAAACGACTGGCTACGGGAGGCAAGACTAGTATTGGAAGTTCAGCAGGCTCTTGATGTAGGCCCCTCCTTTATAATTGGAGCACACACAGTACTAACAGTCGATGGCAGGTCATTGCGGCAGAAGCCCGTGTGCAAAGCTTAAGGGTCCAGAACCACTAGGCCTAGTTATGTTTCTTGTGTGATATAGATCTTTTTTTCTACAGGCTTGGTCTTGGTCTTGGATACGTGAAGGAAAGTAGGAACAAGGGCGGATTGTAGCAGCAATAAAAGCAATAGTGAAGTTCTACACTATCAGTAGCACTATCTCGTTTCTCTTTCCTTATTTTACTTTTGTTTTCTTTCTTTGTGGGTTTGGTTTGGTTTTTCTGGTTGTGTGGTGAGATGCTGATGCGCCTGTATGTATGTGATGTAGAATACCTGGATTACTTGTAAAGACTTTCTCCTTTGCAAGGTACATAGGGCCTGGTGGGTGTCGGATGGGCTATTCTGAAGGGTTGGCTACTGCTAGACAGTAGTGAATAGATGAGTGGTAGTGCTATTATTTGATAATTCTTTCAATTGATGTGATTATGGGGGCACTTGGCGGTACCGGTTCGTGCCTGATGAAGGGAAGGATGAACTGCAAGATTATGAATGAAGCTGAGATGAAATGTGTGAGAATCATGTCTTCTCATCACAGAAAGAGCGGTATTGAACCAAAGCTTGTGAAATAGACCCAAACTTTGGAAGCGTAATCCTTTTTCGTATCAACAAGACACAATACCGTTTCGGGTTGTATTTAAACCAGAGAGCACTAAACAGAGTAACTGCGCGGAAAGCTGATGCAAATCGATGTCGTCAATCATGAACAACCGCCCACGCCGGTGGCGGCTTTATACCTTGGTAGGATCCTCATCGGCTGCAACTAGTCAGTACAAGAGTCTGCAAAAGTTGGGTATAGTTTGTGCGGTTACGTACGACTGAGAATGCCTTTCTCAATGACATCTTCCGGCTTCGGACGCTGGGCGAGCTTCTCCTGCGTAGCTGTTAACCATACAGCTCAAGATTCAAATAGACAAGTATATACTCACTCGTAAACTGTCTTCGAGCATACTCTTTTCGAGTTCGCTATCCTCACTGTATCAGCCCACGTTCATTCACTAACGATACATGGGTACGGCTGCGGAGCTTACCGTTGGGCCGCAATTAGGGCCGGGGCGACGTTGCTGTTTTCAGGGAGGATGTGCTCTTGCCGGATTGTTATTCAGATGCGAGATACTCTTGACAGAAAAAAAACGTACTCTGAAGAAGCTCTTCTTTGGTTGGTCGGTTTGCAAGATGTTTTTTCAATGAGTCCTGCGCCATTGCCTTCTCGAGATCTGAGAAAAACAATTATAGCTTGGACTCGAGGCTGGCTAGCTAGGTAACGTACCGTGTTGCTTCTGTTGGATAGCGGGGGCTCCATGGTGAAGAATGTTTCTGTCTACCAGATCTTTCTCGTCGGGACGACGGGCGAGAGCTGCATCACAGTCAATAGGGCTTGATGAGAACCTCGAGTAGGTGATAGTTGACCATGTTCTAGTGAATTCTTCCTCTCCGTAATCGGGGAAATGGAGGACTCGTCGATAGGTTTGGGTTCGGCGGTTACTGCAGGCTCAGACATGATGCAGAATCGGATGGATAATGTTGGAATATGTTCAAGTTTGTTCTGAAGTAGAGATGGAGGTGCCAGCTGTACAAGCTGAATGTGAGGAGCTGTTTGTTTAGATCGCCGACTGTTCCGCCGTACCTAGCGCTTTGGTGGGGTTAATTCCAAGTCGAACCCCTGTTCAGTGCTGTCATATCCAACAGCCAACAACCAAGCGGTGTATGCGGAGCATGTTTCTAGCTCTATCGTATTATTTACGAAACGCGCGTAGACGCCCTCAGGAGATTTAAAGAAGAGCTTCGTACGCGAAGGCAACCGAATTCAGTGGTGCTGGTGCATTCTGTGTGGAATTGCACTTTGGTTCACGAACCCTTCAGTCACATGCTAAACGATTAGCGCCGAGTCCACGTCGCGTCATCCTCTCAAGATACCTGGAGCACCTCAGCAGACAACAGCTTTACGCGACCTCCGACAGCTCACGATGTGGCTACTTGAGTGCGATGATAAGGATGCCTTTGGGAGCAAGCGCATGTGGCTTCGGCCTGGCAGCAGATGTGTTCTTGGTAGGGTGAAACAAGGCGAGGGTATGGTGCTCCTGTCACTCAGACCAAGTTGGTTGCTAACAACTCCTGTAGTCACCGTAACGGTTCCTTCCAGCCGCACAATATCCAGAACACATCTTATTATCAACGTCGCGGATGTAAACGAAGAGGATGGCGTATGTCTACCCCCTACCAACTTCAGTGCGAGAACATTTTGCTAAAGCATTTGAGAATAGGTCAAAATTCTCACTCGATCGCAAATTACGATGCAAGATAACAACACAAAGCACGGTACCACAGTCAACGGACAGAAAATCACCGGATATCAGATCTCCCTTGACAACAGCGATGTGCACACTTTTTTTCTCGGGAAGCATGAACATGCTTTCAGGTACAATGCCCTCTTGCGCAATGAACCTGTCAAAGTAACTTACGCTCGGGTAGATTAAAATGGATGCCTGTTGTTTTTTCATTTTCTCTGAACTCAAAAGAGCGGAAGGACAAGAACGTGATGGCTCCCTACAGAGCCAAAGTCGAAGCACTTGACATCAAGACGATTGCAACTTGGACACCAAACACTACCCACGTTGTAGCATCAAAGCGCAACACGGCAATCGGTCTTCAGGCTCTTGTTAACGGTCGCTACATTGTGACTAGTTCATATCTCGATGCCATCGCAAAAGCCGCCGCATTGCCACCAGCGGGACCGAGTGGCGAGCAGCCCATGTCACTGCTGGAGATTGATTTTGATGCAAACTGGCCAAAACCGGAGGACTTTCTGCCACCCCCTCTTACTGAAGTCGTCAGTAAACCAGCGGAAGCATATAATCCGGATCACAGGCGGAAAAATCTTTTCGATGGTTGGACTTTCGTGTTCTGCGAAGATGTTCAGTATCAAAATCTCCTAGGGCCGATTACAGACGCTCAGGGAAAGCCAGAAAAGTTTGCTCTCGAACCCAAAGTGACACTGCCGGAGGAATTGGCGGATTTTATCCGCAAGAGAGGAAGTGGTAGTGATGTTGCGTTGGTGAAGTTTCGAGCCAAAAACGAACCAGATTGGGACAAAGCATTTACTGCTAAAATACAAGAGCTGTAGGCCGTCAGAAAAATCACATTGGGTTCTCCAAATGATCGCCTGCTGATACATATCTTAGTCTTGGGTATAGAATGGTTGAACAGAACGAGTTTCTTGAGATTATCTTAAGTTGCAATACTGCCGCACTTTGCAGACCACTTGAAGGAGAGTCCCTGGGTAAGTCACTCCGTTGCTGCTCCTCTCGGGTTTTTCTAAGCACATTACAGTCATGCGGAGAAGTCTACCGCAGAACGAACCCGAACAACTAGCGTCAAGCAGATGTAGGTTCAAATTGCATCTCTGTTCCTTAGGACCCGGACTGGGGGACTAATCGTCAACAGCGGTATATGTGCCAGAATCGGCATCAAACCCACGGAAACCCGCGTCGGAACCTGTGGCAACGGCATCAGCACCAGCTCGCATCAGAGGAAGGGTCGGTTCTTGTGTGGTAACATGAGTGAAGCTGTATTGGCTGTCTGACCATTATGTAGGTCCGAAGGCGTGGAGTCACGCCTGTTGATCCATTTGCATTCGATATGGGTGGAGACTTCTTGCCAGCACCAACTCCCGACCCTGCCACCCAGTTTCAAACGCAAAAAGGAAGTCAAACAATCCGAGCAGCAAACGTGGGTCATCATTAACCTACTGTGCCTTTGGGGCTAACCAGAAGGACACAGATCCCAGCTCCAGTATCAAATGCAACCGAGCTCCCTACCCCAATGGAGATTGAGGAAGAAGCTCAGCTACCAACACCAAAACCGCCCGTTATTCCTCGGGTGTCTCCTAGGAAACGCCGAGCGCCTGTGCCCCCGGTACCTGATGAAGATGAAGGTCTGGATGTTATGGATCTCCTCCCAGGCTCCAAAATTGTAAAACGACGCAAAATTGCGGAAGAAGAGGAGCGCGCACGCCGGGGCGATACAGTGTCACCACCTGAGTCAAACACTCCTAAGGAATCTTCAAAAGAAGAAAAGCCAGAAAAGCCGGAACCCAAGGGTAAGGGCAAAAAGAAAGGCAAACCAGAGACTTCGTTCGAGACCCAGGCTCGTGGTATCCGAGAGAAGGAAACCGAACAAGCCGAAAAGGCTAAAGCACAAGAACAAACCATGATGGAAGGGCTCGACATTGAAGGGCTGAAAAACTTGGCCATCGTGGAAGTTGTCAAGGTTAAGCCGAGAACAGACCGACCCGCCAGGGATGCCTATGGAGATGAAAGCGCTCGCTGGAAACCAGAATGGAATGGTCGCAACAACTTCAAGAAGTTCAAACGCGCTGGCCGTGGTAGCACGACTAGATCTGTTGCTGGACCAAAGGTTTTTGTTGACCTTGTTGAATCAAAGGGCAGGGATTATGGGATTGGTGATGGTAAGTCCACTTGATCTACCACAGAAACAATGGCTGATATTATCTCGCAGACTACTGGATCGAGAACGAAGATAATCCCTCCAGAAAAAAGAATTCCCAAAGAAACACACAGCCTGTGAATACCCCTGCCGATACTTCACTGTACGCTACTGCTCGGGAGACTGCAGAGCCTTCAGAGCCTGAGTCACTTCCTCGACGCGGACGAACTCAAGCATCGAGTTCACGACTGGCAGCTGTCGCAAAGTCACAAGGTACTAAGAGACCTGCTCCTCCCCAAAGTACGAGAGGGGGTGGAAAGAAGCAAAAGACTCTACAAATACGGTCAGATGATGAGAGCTCTTCAGATGATAGTGACGACGATGACCTCAAATTTAAGTTGCCGAAAAGGAGAAAGTAGAGAAGATTTATCGTTTCATATTTGTTTGTATTTTGATTTGCGGAGGCGCACATATTCAGGGACCGACAGGGTTTCTTTACGTCAAATTTGTCCACAGCAAAGGCAATTTCATTTGAGTCTGAGCTTTAAAGACGTTGGTGTTATTGGGTGAGTGTTTCTGCTCATTGTAAGAAATTCGTTTCGTCCAGACTTGTAAAAGTATTAGTTTCGAAGCTGAAGTATTGTTATCATAACGTACCGATATCAAATACTGGATATGCGTGGGGTCTTCGACATGCCGATTTCGCTCAAATTCTGCCCTTGCCCACCCTCTCAATTCATCCCTGATGGGTGAACCTACTTTCCCGGATTTCTCCTGATTAGCCACCCACGTTGTGTGCATGAAGAATAGATGGTGTACGAGATGTTGCCCGCAATATATCTCGCCAAAGTGAGAGAGCGCGTCCTCTTTGGATGAACTACAGCGACCAATGCAATTAGCTATGAGAAGATGGGCCACTTGATCGAATAATACATTTTGCAAACTGGGTACCCCTTGCACCCTCGACGAGACAGGTGTTTTCATAAGGGACGAGGCAGCTGGCATGAGGTGTCGTTCGTTTCGTGGGCATCTGACGTACTACACTAGGGTTTTTTTCGGCTGTTAGTCTAGAACGCTAGTATCTTTCCCCGGTTCCCATAGTGGTTAGGGTTTTGCTTCACTGACCAACCGCACCAGAAGTACTGCTCCGCGATTCAGGATAAAAACTCCATTCCTTCACTTGACAGCATACTACCGCCCTGTCAGATTCGGTTCTGCAGTAAACGCGGTGACCCTGGCAGCCAATCGAAGGCCCACACGGAGCGTAATATTGCTACTTTGACTCATATTCTTTGGATTGCGGGGAAAGTGCAGTTAATCTGCAATAATGAAACTCAGTTGCTGCCTTGTGGAAAACATTCTGTCGCACTGCAGGAGCAGTTGCGACTTTTGGAACTAACTCGCACCACCCCACTTCCGATGTCATCCATCTGATTATAAAGTTGATATCGGGTTGTCCCGTCCTTTTAGCTCTGCCGCCAGCCCACTAATCCTCCTTCGTACAGATATCTTCAACTCTCAAGCCATTGTAAGAAAGCATAATGAGTCTCTATCCAGTTTTCTCAAGATCCTGATATATACAAAAGCAGCAATATATACGGCGTTCTCAAAGGCTTTACCTCCGGTATCAACAATCAGTACCCCACTTTAAAGGCACTTCATCTCTATAGCCCCTGATCGCGGTAATACACCTCCGAGTGAACTCAGCACCATCTTTCCAAGGCCTGCGAGCCTCCGCTCATTCCGGTACGTTCCTCCTTTCAGGCTGCATTACCAACATCTCATTCATGGGCCCTTAGTCCATAATCACGATCGATAGCAAGAACAGGCTAGTCATGGCGGACATTTTCATATCGAACCTCCCAGTGGTCAACGAGCACAAGCTGCGAAAGGAGCTGGAACCGCATATGCGAATGGCCAAAATCCATGCTTTTCACGCCCATATCATCAGGGGGAAAAAAGCACCTTGTGCCATAGTGACCCTCCCCACTCAGCAACTTGCCGATCTTTTCGTGGTCTGTTTTGGGCAGCTTACCCGTAATGCGACCCCCCGCATGCAAATCCAGGTCAAAGGACGGAATGTTTTTGTCAAGCATAGCGATAAACCACCCAGGGATGCCCATTTGGTGAAGAGCTTAGTGGAACAACAAAATCGGAAGACAAAGGATGATGAGAAACAGGCTCCGCAAGCGGATAATATATCTAGGGATAAGGATACAAAGAGTTTTCCTGTCTTGGGTTTCCAATGTGGTGCATGGGCAACGGAGACTGACAACGAGCACACTACAACGTTCAATCCTCGATATGTGCTTGAGCGGTCTGGGACTTTAAATTTCCGCCCTCGATCGGTTATCATTGAATTCGACCCAGAGGCTAACCCAGAGAGCCTCCGATCTGCTGCAGCTCGGCGATGCACTTTGGTGATGTATTATCACAGTATAGGTCAAATATGCACTGACTCGCAGAGCGAGATATTTTTCACCCTTTACTTAGCGCCAAGGATCTATTTCTCCAAGAAAACCAGCGATCCGCAGACTGGGGAGCGATTGAGTCGTGATCGGGTATCCGGAGTTGAAGCTGAACACGAGGCATTTGCGGGGTTCTCGCTCGTATATAAGGTTACCTTACAGAACCAGGCAGATCACCCAAAGGTCGTACGCCTCGGAAAGAAGGCCGGTGTACCCTCTATAAATCCAGGGACAGCTGTGACCGAACCTGCCAGCATGGACTTCATTCACGCCTTCACGCGTCTGGTAGGTGCTTTACAAGAACATCGGCTATTTCCCTTTCGCCCAGCATTTCAACTCAATGCGCTGGTTTCAAACGGCACAATACCTCCTGAGACGGTTATTAAGCTTCTTCCCCGAGTCAGGATGCTGATTTTGGAGCTTGGTGATATTGCGGCCGGCGAAATTCTCAGAAGGCTTGTGCAAAATGATATCGGTAGCACTGGATCTGAGATCCTGGGGACGCTGGAGGCGTGTATCACGAAGATGCGACCCATCTTCACCCCCCAATACTTCGAAGACGAAAAGAATAGCCACACCAATATGGCTTATATCCATCGTATGGTCATCACACCCACCGGCGTGTTTTCGTATGGTCCCCACTGGGAAGCCTCGAATCGAGTGTTACGTCAATACAGCGACTATCATGATTATTTCTTGAGAGTATCCTTCTGTGAGGAAGACGGCGAGCAATTCCAGAACGAGCCCCGAGTTAATGCAGAGCGTATTCTTGTCGACCAGTTTCTTAACCGTCTCGACCCCGCGCGGGGAGGGGCGCTCGTAATTGCCGGTCGGCGATTCGAGTTCCTAGGCTTCTCAAACTCATCACTGAAATCCCAGACATGCTGGTACATGGCCCCTTTCGAGTTCGAGGGAAAACTCTTGGACGCCGAGACAGTGGTTAAATCACTAGGCAACTTTTCGGCGATACGGACTCCTGGTCGCTATGCAGCTCGAGTTGGTCAAGCTTTCAGCGACACTATCGGCTCAGTGTTAGTTGACGCAGAAAACGAGGTTAAGATTGATGATGTTGAGAGGAATGATGCCACCGGAAAGCCTCGCAACTTTAGTGACGGGATCGGAAAGGTCAGTTTAAAAATGGTGGAGCGTATTTGGAAGACTTCCGATAAGATTGGTGAGGTAAAACCCACTGTCTTCCAAATTCGATATGCCGGTGCAAAGGGTATGATTGCCTTGGACCCGGCTCTTAAGGGGGACAAGCTATGCCTGAGAAAGTCCATGATCAAGTTTGAAGGATCGAAGGCCCGCAATATTGAGCTATGCAGTTGGGCTTCGCGTCTACCGATGTTCTTGAACAGGTATACCCGATTGCCATTCCGTCGCAAAAGCGCATAATTGCTAACTCAAAGTTTTTTTAGACCACTAATCAAAGTTCTAGAGGATCTCGGAGTACGTGTATCATACCTTGAATATCTTCTGTTTTGTACTTACACTCCGTCTAGGTCAAGGATAGTACCTTCTTGAGACTTCAAGAGGATGCCGTCAATCGCCTGCGTGACTCTTCCAAGTCCGCAGCCCTAGCTGCCAACTTTCTGAGACGTAGAGGTGTCTCCAGTTCATGTCTCAGACTACCTTGGCTATTTGAAGGTTTGAAAAATGTTGGAATGGATTTTTGGGACGACAATTTTTTGGAACGGGCTTTGGAACTCAGTCTCCTAATGGATCTGAGGGATATTAAGTATAGGGGGCGCATACCTGTCAAAAATGGTCTTACTCTTGTCGGCGTTCTCGACGAAACCAAGTATTTGGAAGAGGGTGAGATTTTTGTTAATGCGGAATATGAAAAGGGAGTGCCCGAAAGGATAGAAGGCAGAGTCCTCATCACGAGGAGCCCCGTCCATCACCCTGGAGATGTGCAAATGGTGAACGCTGTCAGTGTTCCCCCAAACTCGCCACTCAGACTCCTTAAGAACGCTGTTATCTTCAGTCAGAAGGGAGATCGGCCGCTTCCCTCTATGTTATCGGGTGGTGACCTTGATGGAGGTTTGATCCCCTGTCCAACCGTTGGCCTCACTAACTGTGGCGTGTTACATAGATCTGTATAACATCATAGATGATCCTCACTTTTCCCTCAGCAAAAATGAAGACCCCGCAGAGTACCCTTCGGAGAAACCCGTGGAACTCTCCCACCCTGTGGGAGTTTCCGATGTGGCAAATTTCTTCGTGGACTTCATCGAGAACAACCTCCTTGGGCTAATCAGCAACCGTCACCTCGTGATTGCAGATCAGCAGAAGGAGGGTGTGTTCCATCCGGATTGCTTGAAGCTTGCCGAAATGGCGTCTACCGCTGTTGATTTCCCCAAGACTGGCCACAAGGTATGATATTTCCTCTCCTACGTATGGCCGTTTCTAGCCCCGAATAATCACATGGAGATGACAAGTTGCATAGGTCAACCGAAAGGACTTTCCACACGCCAGCTTGGCTAAACCTGATTTTCTTGCGCCCGGACCTAGGGTTCTCGTTTCCAAGGACAAACTTCTTCACGAGCAACGTGAAGATGATGACGACGTTAGTTGCCCATTTGACCCTCTCATTCGTGTTGATCAATGTCACTGATATATATACAGGAGCATCTGATTGTTCAAAGTTGGTACCGCAGCGACAAAATTTTAGGTAAGCTATACCGGGCGATCAATGAAGACGACTTCCTTGAGGATATTCGCCGTGAAATTCAGTTAGAGAGCCGTCCGAGGCCTAAGAGTCTTCTGGAACGTCTTTTCGGTTTCGTCCAGCTACAGATGAGTGCCGCAGGTATCCGGCTGAAGTCAATCGATTGGCTCGAGTTTGCCAAGGACTTGCGCATCAGGTTTGTTAAATGACTCTGTCGTCTTTGGACTATAATCTAATGGTTCCCACAGATACGAAGAGGATATGGCTGACCTCAGATCCAGCTTTTCTGAGACGCCGTGGAAATCCTCTTTGACCGAGGTCGAAGTCTTTGTGGGGACCATCATTGGTGGCCGCGACAAGCAGACGAAACGTCAGCGGGAGCTGTCTAGCAGCATGAAAGATGAATTTAACCGCCTCGCCGAGTATACGGTTGAAATGCTAAGGGGCGACACGAGGGAAGAGACCTTGAATAAATGTATGGCTTGCCTGGAGATATGTCTTCCCGACAGCACTGGACATGCGTATTCAAACCAACGCAGCTTTGCCTGGGTCGGTGCAAGTGTTCTCATAAGTGAGGTCGACATTATGCAGAAGGAACTGCGCAGATCCGAAAGGTTGCGTCAACAGCTTATCAGCAGACGGGCCGGTCGTTGAAGGGCATGAGATTTGCCAAATGGGGTATTTTATGAGACGTTGATATGGCTGGTCTTTTCATGAATCTCTTTATATCCATATTTACCCACGCTTATCGTACCTTCTATTTGGACGTCTTCTGTTCGCGACGCGGTTCCTTTTTTGGTTATGTTTTTGTTAATTTTTGGGGGATTTCTCCTTAGGCCAGAGGGAATCAAATTATGATGGTTTCTAGTTTTAGGTCTGATGATATGGTTTGGGGTTTTTACGGATTTTTTTAGTAAACTCATGTTACCTGCCGATCTTTCAAATTTTTCCTTTTCTGTTGTCGATCCCTTACACTTTTCTTTTATGAACCATTTTACGGCAATGCTTACGAATTTCCTTCCTTTTATTGTCTATGTTTATCACTTGTTTTGCTTGGTTGGGTCTCGTGGTGGAAGACGTTCTTTGGTTATCTGACGTTAATGAATCACGAATTTCCTTTTTTCCTTTGTTTATTTCCTTCTGTTTTTCAACCCTGGGGAAACGTATGATCTCTTTTGATGGACATGTGTTGTGAGAAGTGGGTCGTGTTGTGCTGGTGGTCGTGTTTTTCAATGATTTCATCACTGAGGAAGCCTGGAGGCATTGGTTTTTTATCTAATAAATGCGTTCCCCTTCAAAAGCCACCTCCTCTGCTTTAGTCCAAGAGTATAGATCGGAACGTGAGGTACGGTTCTCTTGAGACAGATCCAAGATCGAATAAAAGCGTGTGATTGAGCTCTAATGCCCGCCTAGCGAACATAACTACAGATAGGATAGCACAAGTGATGGATTGTGAAGTGCGAGTCGAATGCTTTATCATGAGCCAAGACCCTTAGCGGGCTAACATGATCAAAGTAGCGGACCTCTCCGCGTCAAACGCAAACATTCCTTCATTTACCTTGCATGACACTCTCGAAGGAGTTCCGAGCAAACAGCGAGCAACAAGCAACACCATGACTCGACGAGAGTATAGCATCGACAGTTTAATCGAGCAAGCAACCAACAATCGTGGCAACAATCGTGGCAACAAACATGTTCGGACTCTTCGGCCGGGTATTCACGGCTGTTCCTAGACATTTTCATCTCTCACCGCTGGATTCATAGCGTGCGACTCCCGTACACCGGGCCTCCGAGTTACACTACGATCGCTCGACGTTTCTCTTCGGACGTCGATCCACAGACCTATTTCACCCGCAAGCGCCAGCAAGAGGCTAAAGAGCGTGGCGAATACGTTGATATTCATGGTATCGGTGGCACAGATCCGGCAGATTACGATGTGTTGATCACGGATATCAAGCATGAAACATTGGAAACAATTCTTTCGGAGGAATTGGGCATTTCGTACCTTTCGAAGGCTACAGAGGCTGAGGCAAAAGGTGGTTCGAGTGGGTAATGGTTATATCTATGGCCGGAAGGACAGGACTATAATTCCATTTGTTGTCTCTCACAAAGGCGAGGCATGTTGGGTTTTTTCATTGTCAACAGTGGATACCCATTGACGTATTTTTCAGCTCAGGTGAGTGCACCTACCTGTGAAAGAAAGCCCTGAACGCTAAACAGTGTAGGCAAGCAAAGTTTTCGGATTGAGGGAGGATATGCGATGGTTACGATTGGGGGGCATGTTTCTCCAACTACGTGGCTCCATCAGATTCTCACTTTCCCAATGTCAATTTACTCAGTACCGATTTCTGTCGATTATACAAGGTCTTTAAGGTGGAAGACTATTCGAAACGCCGGGCTAAATTATACTTTGGTGGAGAATGGGACGTAGTGGAAAAGTCTAAGTTGTAGTTCTGCAAGCAGGCGGCAAGTGGGAGAAGTGGAATCAGTTTTTGTTCGGTTTTTTCTTAATGGTTCGGCGTTTGCTAAGAATAGATGGTTAATGGTTTGTACATAGGAGTTGATGTGTTTACCAAATCTAACGCAAATTGAGTTTACGGAGAAAAAGAAGTTCACGATATCAAAGTATGTTACGGGTTCGTTCATGAGAGTGATAGGATTTACTCGTTCAAAATACAGGATCCTAAATATTAAGATATATGGTCACCAAAAGACACCAAGCTAAGTCCATTCCTCCGCTTTCACACCCGCAACAAGTTGATGATGGTTTCCCCCAACATTTGCTCCACATTCTGGACACAGCGCCTCCTCCATCGGAAGCCCACACTCGCCAATTGCAAACTAAACACCGTACACATAAGTCAGTGCATGTCTCTTGTGAGACAAACAATCAACGTACCGGATGACCGTTGGCACAACGATACCAATGTCCCTGGGCCGTAAACTCCCCAGTCATAGCCTCAACAACGCGGCCAAATTCCTCGAGGGTCACGCCCTGATAGAAAGTATCCTCTTGCAACCGTTTTTCTGCCGCTACAACCATTTCTTTGAGTTTATCAACGTTGCGGAATTTTCCCTCCGTGCAGAGCTGGGCAGATTTCTGGAGCCCGGCTTTTGCGTCTTCGAATGCTTGGTCAAGACCCTCCTGACTGTCTTGGGTGGGTGGTAGTTGTCGCAACATGGCTACGAGGTTCGCAAAGTGAGTGCGTCCTTCAATTTCGAAAGCCCAAAACTTCTGCTCGTCGGCCTCCCAGATGGCCTCGTGACAGTTCTTGATAGCTTCTAGCACGGAGTTTCTAATGCGAGTCACAAGCCAGTCTGTAGTTGCAGAGAGGTTCCCGAGGGTGGCATTGGGTTTTTTGATGTCATTAAGAATCAAACACCACTCCGTGGCTTTGACAAGGTCGACTTGAGCCTTCAGGAGCTTTGCGAGGATATGTGATCGTTTATCCAGACCGACGTAGAGAGCTGTGGTTGGAGATGTATTATCCAAAATCCGCTTCTTCTGACTGACTGTCATCTCGTATAGTTTCTGCGCGGGTTGCTGCTGCTCACTTGTATCTCGGATAAAGAGTGAAAGCTTCCCCTCAATCCGCCGAAATGACGAGATACGCTGGTCGATATCCTCCTGCATCTTCCTTTGGGAAGCAGACGGTGCGAGAAGCACCCTTAGAAACCGAGCCCTGGAGTCACGGAACTCGCTCTCAATCGTAGCAAGTTCGCTGACCATGCCAGTATATTTGCTAGCAGAGCTGGATATGTAGCGTTTGGTCATTTGCTCGAGAGTAGCCATGTTTATGACCCGCCCATAGCGCCGTACACTGTATTGCCGAAGGGGCTGGCGACACAGGGGGCAAGATGGGAAAGGTTGCTCAAGATCTCCAGAAGGGTATGTAATGCCATTGAAATCCCCATTCTCATCTGTGCAGTATACTTTGTCCAGCCGGATATGAAGATCCATCGTTTCACGAATGAAAAAGTGACCACAGCTGAGGATCAAAATGGGTTCTGTATCCAGATCAACCGAGCCGTATGTGCTGAACATCAGCATATCGACTTCCTGTCCCCTTTTGTCGCCCATACAGCAAATTTGGCAATATTCTTGCCCTGGGCAAAGTTCTCCACAAACCGTAGGACACTGGTGGCCGCAGGAGAGTTTTCGGCCGCATCGCTCCGCACAGGGAAGCCGCTCACATGGTGCTGCACACGGAAGTGGGCATTGGCCTTTATGCTCGCAAGTCCATTGACCTATGTTGTTAGATATCTGCAGGATCTCCAACCATTGGATAGAAACTCACAAAGCTCCGCACAGGGGGCGCAGGAATCCGAACAAAATTTCGTACACCTTGTGTGGCCGCATTTTACCTACAGAAAAACGTTAGCTTAAGCTTCAACGGGGGGCAAGCTGTATTACTTCACATAGGGCGCGACAAACGCCACAGTCAGTGCCGTCATGACATCGCTTCGTACACACATGACTGCAAGTCGTAAACCCCCTCCCACATGTCTTCCCGCATGGCTGATGGGTGATCGTCCTCACGACAAGTTCACGTTCATCATCCCCATCATCCCACACAAAGCAAGTCCCGCACGTTCCTCCACATTGATGACCGCAGTTCAACTGCCCCGAACACGGTGTTGGACACAAAAACCCCGAATCGTTGGTATCAGTGCCGCAGACGACTTCCACATTATGACCGCAATCTGGCACCATTTTCAAGACCTTCCTAGGGCACTCTATGCGTTCTGGGAAACGGGCTCGATAGCACGGCACTTGCATGAGTATGTGGTTGCACGGCAGCATCACATCATCGATAGGAACCAGGCACTTTCCACAAGGGTCGCTACAAATTTTGGGGCAAGGGTGTTGACAGGCTGGATGAAGCCTGTTGCAGGGCTGCGAACAAGTTGTGACCGCATGCATCTGCTCCGAATGGCATTTGGAAAAGCATTTGTGGCCGCATTCGTCGAGACGTCTGTACGGAGAGTTCAGCAACACAAAGCCACAATTACCAAGATAATCTACTTACTTATCGCAAGTCAAATCGCATCCACCTTCCGGCGCAAATTTCAAGAAATCTTTAGGCTCTTCAATCAGAATTGCTTTCTCGGGATGCCGTGGACATGATAGAGGAAGTTTCGTTCCAATAGAATCACGTTTTTGGAGTATCTCGCAAACATCATTCCACATTGGTACGGTGACGGCTGTCTCGGCATTGCCAATGATATACATTCCTTGTTTCGCCCGGCTTCAGAGGCTAGTGTTAGGCATAATTTCTGTCCGATATGGGGACCTCAGACGATACCTCAAAAGGACGTTAACTCTGTTCTTGGTCTTTAAAAACCCAACTTTGCCTCGTTCATTGCTGCGGACCAGTGAGATAATCACAATCCCCGCCTCTTCGCCTTGGAAATTGTCACTATTAAGGCAGTTAGTCGAGATGTTAAAGCGGGAGGACACAAATTAAACCATTCACATACACTGTAGCCACACGGATTAACTTATCCAATCCGACTTTCTTCGCAGCTTTCAATTCGCCTTGCAAGGCCACAGGGTCAAAGTGAAGACCGTCACGCTCAAGTGCTTCTTGGTCACGGTCACTTACTACCACTTCAAACGTACCACCCAAGTGACGGCGCAGTTTTTGAAGTTGCCCCGTGTATGGTGTTAGGACCGCGATCTCCTCGGACCCATAGATACCCTGTCGAACCAAATGTCGGACAAAGCTACATACCGTCTTGACTTCCCAGTCATTACTCTTGGACTTCGTTCCTTCCTCTGGACTAGCTTCCTCGTGTCGGTGGTCTAACCAGTAAACATTCCTATTCATTCCCACAACATTCGGATATGTGCTCACTGAGGGATGATCTCTAAGACCTGGATAGATGGTTTGGCGGATGAGCTCAGAGATTTCCGGCCGCATACGGCGTTGCACGTCCAGCTGGGCGACCGAAAGGCAGTTATCCTCCCGTACCAGTCTTTCGAACATACTTTCATCTAAACGATATTGTTTCCCCCGATCGTTCTCCATGGAAAGATCGAGAGTTTGGCTGATCTGGGGTCTGAGTTGTTCATGATCCCCTATCTGAATGAGATGCTGGCAAGAAGGCAGTATTGCATTTAGTAGATGCCCTTCAAGAACTTCTCCCGCCTCTTCACATATGACAACCTTAGCGTTCAACTTGCGCAATAGCTTGATGTTCTTTGCCAATCCGGTTGTTGTAATCCCGATTACATCTGCTGTACTTATCAAGCGCCGATTTGCTTCCTGGTGTGCTGCATCTAGCTCAGAGCTTGCAGCGCGGTGACCTTCGACAAGGTCTTTAAGTGTTTCGACCGTAGACTCAGTCGCCAAGGAAACCCAATGATCAATCAACATCGTCCGTTCGTTTGCTGTAGTTTGCCAGATACTTGGTCTACTTAGTATTGCATCAATACTCTGGTCACCAGCTCTTGGGGAAAATTGGGTGGGGGTTTTTCCCGATGACCACGCCCGGAATCTATCGACAACAGAACCTTGCTGCTCAAATCCTTCGGCGTCATACCTATCATTAAACTGATGGAACACCTCCGTATAGTGTAGCGCTAGAACCCTTTGTACAGAGTTCCAGGAACGAACATTCCCCGAAAAGATGTTACAGGCATCTTTTCCATCTTCTGCAATCTGTTCGAGCCTTGAGTATGCTTGACCAATCTGATACTTCTCCAGTCCAACATTCGCTGATGTCCGGCCCACGATTCGAAGATTCTTCTCTTCAAGGCGACTTGACTTGGACCGACCGCCAATGCGGATAAGATTCTCTATGCCAAAATCCAACAGAGATTCTAGAAATTGATCAAGCGCATGATTTGTATAGCATCTATACGAATATTGAGTTAGTGATAACCAAAAAATCATTGGTAGTACTTACACGCAAAGGATCGGTCCAAGTTCTGCCGCGCCATAATTCGCATGCAGAAGCACCTGGACAATCCGGACGCCTAACCAACTCTTCCCGCATCCAGGAGGGCCTTGTATCAGGGAAAGTTCCTGCGTTAACCCTGTAACTAGTGCTTTACATTGCCCGCGATCTAATGGACTGAGACGCTCAAGCGTCTTAAGAATTTCAGGGTCGTCGGGGTCCGCTCGGGGGGAGAGGCTGTAATGGCCGGTTTTGTTGTTTAAAATTGGACTCAAGTCGAACATGAACCCAGAACTACGCGCATAAGCAGGTGGCAAAATTTCTGTTACCACACTGCCGGGAGAGTCGGTCACAAACGCATCGAACCCATCAGGCGCTATATACTGTGATAATGGGAGAAACCCCGAGATACTAAGCTCTTTCAAATTGGCCAGAATCGGTACAAAAGTTTCTGGAATGATCTTGGGGAACTCGAGTAGGACGAGATTTTCTGGCTGAACCTGGGTCTGCGCGAGAAGGAATTTGAGATCTTCCTCAAGCTCTGGACTCGCGGGTTGAACAAGTATATTTGCTCTTTCACCACTGGATAGTCCAGTTTTTTTGTCAGGGGCGGTCTCCTTATCGGCAACCATAAGAAAGCAGATATGCTGTGCAGCCATGCTCGAGGCAATCAAACAGAGCAAAGTTCCTCTCTCTAAGCGTTTCCGTTCTTCCCACCACTGTTGGCGTTTCTCTCCCGACATTCTGTATATTTCTTTCGGATAGGAGAACCCAAGCCGGAAGCGGAGACCCATTCGTTGATCGAAGATGGGACATTCAACAACAGTGTTATGATAAAGGTAGCATCCCGGGTTGTCTCGTGAAGCCGTCAAAAATGCTCTCTTACGTTCCGGTTCCGGTAAGCCGAATATACGGAGGATGCCTGAGACAATATCCCGGAGCTGTGCAACATAATCGTACCGTAATAGCCGGAAGTGGGTGTCGACAAGTCTCTCAGTCCCGTTGGGAAAAAAGTGAGGCGCGGATGGGTCTTTTCGGGGAAGAAAATCATTGCGTTGGCTTAGAATCTCGGAAAGGGTGGGAAGAATCTTGATATCTTCGATTCGTACGTGGTCATTGTCGTGCCTTGGACCCGCAGTTGAGAAATATCCCGGGAAATCAATCGGGATGTTATAAGTTGAAGTGACCTTGGGTTCAGCATTGGGTAGCACCTCTGGAGCATCCACTATTGCGTTTGCTTGCCGGAAAATACCAACCGCCTCCCTCAAAGCAGCGCGTGTCTGAGGATAAAACTCGTCATGTTGTTGATCAACACTCGCAGCAATTGTGCACAGGGACTGTACTATCTTTTCAAGCTCACTCTGGAATCTCGCTCTTGTGTTTCTTCTCAGAACCTGTCGCAAACATTCCGATATCGCTGCCAACGCTCTTCCAAAAGTCACAATTTTCCCATTCAACTCGTTCGACCATATTTTGCTCGAGCGAGAATCTGGATCCAACTCCTCAGCCAGTTGATTGGTGACACGTTCGAAGAATTCGCTGCACTGTTTCCCATCCGTCCCAAAAATGATAACGTACAGAGTTCCGACATGTTGATCCATGACAAGAGAGTTCAGTAGTTCGTGAAGCGTAGCAAACATGATAAACGCGAAAGAATCGTGAAGGTAGTCTTTCATGTAGTGAAGGCCGGGGAAATCATTGTTAATGTGTTGCTCAATTCGTTCTCGTCCAAGATTGCCCTTCTGCAATAATTGTTCAACCAGTTTCTGCTGGAGGGTTGTATCGTTTCCTTTGAGGATCTCGATGGCCTCCTCCCATAGCGGACGAAGTTGGCTGCGATTCAGTTTTGCTCCTCCATTTAACTGCAGTCGTTGCCTCCAGGTTGAAAACTCCGACCAACCCGGCCCCTTCGTAGTTGGCCTTTCCCGCGATGTTGGATCAGGTATTGCATTTGACAGACCAGCCCTCGCAATCTGTTTGCCAACTCTCTGAGATTTTAACCTAGTACCTCCCGCCGACAATGTATCGTCGTCGTCACTACTATCAGTATCCGGTAGTATGTAGTCATTTGTAGCGTAACCTTCAGGTGAATTCGCCCGGTCCCATCTACCACGAGTCTCAGTCTTCTCCGCATCCCTCAAGATATTCCCACTGGACGCTCTCCTCCACGGCGGTACTCCCTCAGCGCTGTTTGCATCGTTGCCCCCACCTCTATTCCAACCCTGTGTAGCACTCCTACCGGAGTTCCATCCCCATTTCTTATTCGGTTTCTCGATTTCCGTATCACGAAAGTTAGTTCCGCTCCTTTTCCATACCCCCGATGGGCCGTCCGAGGATCTTGACTCGCCGTCGACACTGGTTGTATTGTCGTTTTGATATCCGGCTGACGGTCGTCTCCATTTTGGCGTATCGATATCATTTCTTTTCCAATCCTTATTATTTCCGCCCGACTTCCATCCCCACGTCGGGTTTTGTTTCTGGGAATCCACACGCCCCGTTTCAGGGTAGATGGTTCCACTCCTCCTCCACGCCTGTGGTGAACCACTCGATAGCCCATCACTTGATTGTCCAACACTCGGTTGCCCTGCACTCGCACGTCTCCATGGTTGTTGCGCTTCAGGCCTTGATGATACGTCGTGAGCAAATGTGCAAAGATCCCCCTTCAAGCAGCGTCCTGCGGCATAGTAGTGGCACGATTTAGTCCGTTCTTGATAATCTCGCATCTCCGTCTCCGAGTTTGTTAGCACACAAAACAGCTGCTATGGGGGCAAACAAAGGCACAGATCAACTTGCGACGCTGGGTTTGGGATGAATCTGCTGTTGCGCTCAAACAAAAAAAGTGGTAATTGTTTCGTTAGAGAATGGTAGATTACTTGGTGGAATTTGGGTATGTGTGTTGGAAGTCACGATTCGCGGTGATTTTCAGGATGGTGGGCGAGCGAGCAGTCTGATACATCCACGGTCCTATTTGTGTAACACGCACGCAAAAGTGCGAAAAGTTGCATATGCGCTGACACGACAACTGCGTGTATTTACAGATGGGAACCGCCAGGCATCCAGATAGAACCGAAACCGCAGACGCCCAATCCCGCGGGTATAATCATCCCTCAAGCAAAGCAAAACAACGCAAGGTTCCCACATCTCCCTTCATTCCGCTTCGAATTCAAACTTTTGCCGACACATGGGACATAAGCCCCTCGAGCTCTCCGTCTGAATCCAGTCGTTGACACAATGCTTCCCCTCTATCAGCCTTTTCATTTCTTATGTATTGTCACGTTAAGAAAGTGAGCAGCCATAACGGGGTACCAATCCATATCTCTGGCCAACTCCGTTCCTTAACGCAACTGTACCCCCTCCATCTTGACCAGAAACTCACCAGATGAAACGAGTGACCGCACTTTCCATTGACTAGACACAATCCATCAGTGGATGCTCACACATCTTTTCAAATGAGAAGCATACGAAGAGGACAGTCGTCGCCCGGATATCGACAGTTCGGACATGTTCCATCGAACTGCACGCGACAAATACCACAGACGTCGTCTTCGGGGACGTCCCAGCGCCACGACGCTACTGCGTTGTATTTTTTGATCCTTACTTTCATGGTGTAGTTGGTGGTAGGAGTGATTTGTTGTTTATTCATGGTGCCTCGAAGCAGGGTCGGGGTAATTTATGGTTACCCGGGTAGCCTCCTATCATTGTTGCTTCAGAGCGGACCCGACTTGGCTTTTCAAGACTGTTCGGGTTCTACAAAGTACTTAAGTAGCTTCTAAGTTCATATACATCCTCTTCCATTTGTTTCAGACGAATCGGTATGCATTCAAAACATCAATATTAACAATTCGAGTAATCAGTTGAGATCTTCCGTGAAGAAGTCCCAAAAACATTCAATCCAATCCCCTGCCATCCGTGCAAGGCTGACAAGTCCCCAGTATTTACAATATTTTACCAGACAAAAAGTCTGAAGCATCCACAAAGCTCAGCTCAAACACTTAACACATGGCACCTGCACACCAAAACAAAGCAAACCGAGAAAGTAGTCATAATAAGACTAAAAATAATATAGAACCACAAGAGTCAGGACTAGGAGAAAAACAAAATAACCAAAAACCCAAAACCTGTCATCGAAATCCTACACCGATACTAAAGGATGGATAGATAGACAGTTGGGTAAGATATAAAAGCTGTCCTAGTGAGAGAACCAAAGAAAAACGGTGCAGGCCAATTGGCAAAATGATGGAAAGAAATGAACGCCGGAAACCCCCCACCTATAATCCACCCAATTTTAATTGCTGTACAATATATGATATCTTTGCATCTGTCGTTTAAAACGTTGATATCCATCGAATCAACCCCCATCTTGCGAAGAGGAGGAAGTCAATATACCCTCCCACGAGCCCTTCATTCCCCTCCTCTTCTTCACCGTCGTACTCTGACTCCCCTTCACGCCCTAGAAGCACGGTAAATAGCCAAACTCCATTCACCAGTTTAGTATTTGCGCTAGTTCTTCTATTCTCAACGCCTTGCCCTTTCATTCAATCCACTTGATCCAGCTCGGATTCCTCATTAGCAGGTAATGATTCCTCCTCGCTAACCAAAATCCCAATTAAGCACTCTTCTAGCATGTTGTCAATGTTGACCCAATGATGTGTTTTGTTGAAGAGTGTCGTCCCATCCTTGCCGGCGGCTCTTATAAGTTCCTTCTCTCCGCCGGGATGGAAGGGAATGTATGCCGAGACATTGTAGACCTTCCCATTGAGCGCCATCCATACATCATCAGGCGCAGTCTTGTGTTGTGCGAGTTGTGATGGCGGCACTTTGAGGTAATGTGAATGTTGTAGGCCCTATATTAGAAAGAAAAAACTAGTCAGTAATGGAGAACAGAAGCAGAGACCCATGATTATATTACGAGACTGACACGTAGATCCAGACCAGACTTTTGCAAACGCGCCCAATCTAATGGAGAATGTCCAGGCTCTAGGACAACCCTACTCTTCCGACTCTTATTACTGTTCCGCCCTGGCAGTGTCAATCCATTCCCGGCAGCCACGCCTGATGCTCCAGTTCCTACAATAGCGAGATTTCGAGACCGCGCAGCAGCGCTGGGATTCGGGTTTGGACGATTCCATAATTCAGGGGCCTGCATTCTTGGATTTCGATTTGGGATCGGGGGAGGCGGCATTGCCAAACTAGATCCTGACGGCGGCGGAGGCATAGCGAGACTAGAAGGGACCGCTGATGCTCGTTGCGCCGAGTTTGCAGCGGGAAACAGTGGCGGGAGATCGTCATCGTCGTCAGGTGCCGCGCATTCGGAGGGTTCCAGCAGCGAGATCTCGGGGATTGACGCGGGTGGTGAGGGTTGCACAGGTCTTGCTCTGGGAGTGGTATTGGGCGACTCGGGTCCCTCGGGCGACCGATCATTGCGGCGGGGATGGGCATCTAGTGTCGACTCGGACCTCTCGTTCGGCTTTGTGGACTGTATCTCAGATACTATAAAAGAGGAAGGTGGCACGCCATCCCGCCGTATTCTCTTCAGATCTGATGCTGACTCAGATAGACTAGATTGAGATCTGAGAATGGTGGAAACGAAAGGCCACTTGGATAGGGCACTAGCTGTGGAGGAGGCTGTGGTAACGCTGCTCGTTGCAGTGGTGGTTGTGGTTGAATCAGCATAGGTGTAGAGGTGGCGATAGGCAAAGTAGGAAAACACGACGAGGACGACAGAAACGCCGATGATCATGATGCGTTGATCAAACGGCACCGTTCGATCTACTCTACTGCCAGGCGACGGAACGGCGATGCTCCAACCAGGCTCGATAAGGAACAGGTCCTAACGGCAATGGTCCAAGGGTACGATGGTGGTGTGATAGATGCCTCGGGTTGTCGGGACGGCGCAAAATTGCAGGGAGGGTGGAATGATTTGTCTGAGGTATCGTATGATGTTCTGAGGAATTTTTTTCAAGAAGCGGCAGGATGAGTGAATGACTTGGAATTGGTGGAGCAATAGGCACGCACTCTATCTATGGGGTTGGTGCGATCGCGAGGCAGGGGTTGGGCTAAACGGCTTATTTAATGCGAGCCGATGGATGGATGTGCGGGCGAAAGAGGACGAGGGAAGGGGACGTGGGAGACGGAGGCACGGAGACGGAGACGGAGACGGAGCATGGAAGAGCGAGCAAAAAAGGATCGAGCATATCCAACAGAGACGGGCAGAGGAGATGTGGCACGAAGCATTCAATCGATCAGATCTGGCGCATATTGCATACAGCAAATTGCTGTTTGCAACCCAGAGTCGAGCACGAAGACGGTGAGGCCGATAATATGCACTCCAACATTTACACAGAGTGCCCTCCGCATCTCACGCCGAAGCTCAAGGTGCCCTGCTCCGCTTTTCGGAACAACCGCCCATCTCGGATCCATCATGTCGGGATCCTCCAATTTTTTATACACTCATCTCCCGCCTGCAGCCGAACTAAAACCATGTATGCCAAGCCGACCACTACCCGGCCTCAGCCCTCACCCACACCCGCAAGCTCACCGCCAAAAATTGACAACGATTTCACCTGCACAGAGCCGCATACACCACTTACACAGCTCGAAGTTCGACCACAATCACATCCACCGCCGCTCCCGCCACAATGTCTCTCGTCAACCTCGCGAACGTCTGCTCGCACCTTCAGAATGCTACCAAAGCTCGGCTCGCTACAACATCAGTGCCCTCCACGGCACTAATCCTCTCCCTCGTGCTCGGCCTTCAAGACCAAGGCTTCATCTCCTCCGTCACACGCGGTTCTGTCAAAGGGCCCGATACCGAATACATCCCCACCACCCAAGAAAACGTTGCGACACGGCGCCTCTGGCTAGGTCTCAAATACTATGACAACGAGCCGGTTCTGAGCGAGATGTCGCTCGTATCCAAGCCTAAGCAGAGAATATGGATGGGTATCGAAGGCCTAAAGGAGATCGCGCAGGGGAAGCCCTATGCGTATGTACCAGGACTTCAGCCTGGGGAAGCTCTGTTTTTGGGGACGGATCGAGGCATGATTGAAGTCAGGGAGGCGATTAAGAGGAGAACTGGGGGACAATTGCTGTGTCGGGTGCGATAGAGGAAAGGACGAGACGGAGTTGAATGGGGAAAAGATGCGGGGAAAGTGCTGTATATATATCCACGGGAAGAAAAGGATGATGGGGTGGAGCGCCGGGTGCTTGTATAGGAGTTTTGGTCGAAATCCCCGCGATAGATTCCGACTTAGTTCAAACCATGCAATAGATGGGTGATTACCGCCATAGGTATCCATCATGAATGTGAATTCACAGAGCAGTACATATCCTGTCACGAGCTACTCGAACTTGATCAGGTTTACAACACAAAGCATTTTAATTTTCAGTTTCGGAAAACAGGGCAAAACCTAGGTCAATCAAATAATTCAAGGACAAAGCAAGGCGAACAATGAAATTTAAAGAAATATGATGTCCAAAAATTGGTTTTGACCAGAACATGTGCAGTAGCCGTCATTGCCGGTAAGAGATGGGGGTGAAGTCGCCTCAAAGAGATCAATTGGGTAGAACAAAACGAGAGCTTCCTCCATACTCATACAGCAGTCAAAGTGACGTACGGCGACGTTTATTTCCCGGAAAGAGACATGTACTTCCACAAGAGAATTGCAGGTGGGAGAGCAAAATGCAACACTGCAGCTGCCGCAAGAAGGCGGTTCAGGGAAGATGCCAATTGGATGCGACAAAAAATGTCCCGTCCAGTGTCCTGCATATCGAAATGAAGAGGTCGTTTGGTTTATGGCGTAAATCACGGCTCCCAAAGTTTGCCCCTTCCTCTCGCAACACCCCTTGGGGGGCCTCTCAGAACGTAATCCGGGGGACTATAGTCTCTTCTGTACCTTCCGCGACCGAATCCATTAGAATTCATATCGTCTCTGCCCCGCTCTTCCTCTTTCCAGCTACCCCGTCTTCCCCCAACGACTCCTCCTCCTCCACGTCCTCCTCTACCACCACCTCGACCTCCTCTCATCGGGGAAGATGGCGAGCGTGGGTTTGCGGAGGCATAATCGTAATGCCTCTTCTTTTCCGCAAACTCAACATTTTCCCTCTGAACCAGGCGTCCAATATCCGCACTTCCGACCGTAGGTATCTTGTAGAGCTCCGCCCATTCCCTCACAATCTCGTCGTTCGTAACTAATAATACTTGGCCTTCGCCCTTGGACTGGAGATTGCTTAGGCAATAGATGGCGCAATTGAGTAGTTCCTTGATCCGACTCGGAGGATCCTGCTCGGGTTCCTCGGAGAGCACTGGAGACCCAGTAGGCGACCTGGCAGCGGCTACAGTTGCAGCAGCGGTGAGACATTCGCTCCAGTTTGCGTACTTCTCAGTAGGGCCTTGGATCTTGACGCCGGTGATCTGCTTCCGGCCTGAGGGCGTTTGCATGCGATCAAAAAATCGAATCGATTCACGCGCGTGGATGTTTGTGTCTTCGGTGCCCTTCTTGAGTTTATCCAAGGAATCGAGAGCTAAAATAGTTAGTGAAATCCTACGCAAGTGGTAAGGGCACAATGAGAATTCAACTCACTAGAGAACGGCACGATCATGTTGATAGTCTTATCAGCAACGAAGCGCTTCAGCTCCGGGATGCTGGCTGTCAATGCGGTTTCATCGCAGACACAGAAGAAGATCTTTCGGGTCGGTGGTAAAAGGGTGCGATCAAGGTCGACTTGTGTTTGAAGCTCGTTAACGGTATGTTGAAGACGTGCAACTGCTAAGCGCTCGAGCTTTTCAAGGGTCAGCTGCGAGGCCTGTACGGCAGTTGGTAGTGTCTTCATATGGGGTTGACAAACAAATGTGTTGCGAGTATTCGACTGCATTATCAATCATCTTCTGTAATTATTTCTAGCTGCGGGCGAGATATTGGGGTTAATATAGTGCCCGACTGGTTGTGGGGGGTGTGATGGTGAAGTGGAGAAGAGGAGAAGAGCAATGATGAGGATGTAGCAACCAACACTAAAGCGAGTGAGTGGGACGAATGAAGTGGAGTCATTCGCGCATCACCAAGATCTAGAGTGTCACACACGATCGAACGGAACTAGTCTCCCGTATTTCGTATCTACTAAGTAGTATCCAGTATCAAGTGTATCTAGTATCGATTGTAACATTCGTGTTCTTTCCACCTTCCAGAACAGCGCTGCGACTCTGGGGCTTAGGAGGCGAGGCGAAGCAACTCTAAATTTTCAGCACAGCTTCGTCCCTACACTACCGTAGGTATATGCTTAATTCTAAATTTACTTCTAAGGCTCTCCGGCTACCAGGCCTCACGTTCAGGAACATCGTGCGTCTGCGCCATCTAAGTACCATGCCCAACGACGCGACGCCTTGCGAAGTTGCAGTTAGCTCAGCATTCACTGCGGCTTCTTCACAATCAAACCAGAGTTCTCGTCCACCCGTTGGGCCCATTCGCTGTTTTGCAAAATACACTTGTCAGCCTCGTACATGCAATATCATGAGTCAACTCACGTCCAAGATCCATCATACACCTTCTTTTTGCCCTCGATCCCGGCAAGTTCGAGGGCAGAATGTAAGACGACGGCTGTGACTCCAGTGCCACACATCAAGATTTTGTCAGTTTTAGGGGAAGTGACAATGCCCTTTTCTAGAAATATATGGCGCAGTTCCTCCTTGGGCTTGAGCGCCTTTGTTGCAGGATCGATGAGCTCACTGAAGGGAATTGAGACGGAGCCTGGAAAAGGAACTTAGCGAGGTCGTGATACCGGCGCTTTCTGCAAACAAACCTGGAACGTGTCCGGAGGGTAGCCCTATGTCTACTATCAGTCTATACACTTCTTACGGATAGAAATCGCAAACCTGGTCTTGGTTCCGGATCAGTACCCAAAAATCTCCCCCTCGGCCTTGCGTCAATAATCTCGACACCCTCCCTAGTATCGTCTTTCGCATGCTTCACCATCTCTTCAAACCCCACAACCATGCTCAAATCCGGCTTAACTACAGGATAATTTGTCTTATCCCATGCCTTCACCTCCCCACTCTCCGTACGCAGGCCCTGCTTCTTCCACAGCCCAAAGTTATTCAACATATGCACCCTGTCATGACCAAAAACCTTAAAAGTCCATGCCGCCCTCGGCGCCGAAAAAATACCGATATGTGGTGAGTCGTAAACAACGACAGTATCCTCCCTTCTGATTCCAAGCTCTTCCATGGCTTTCGCAAACACATATCCATTGGGAAGCATGTGTGGGTATGGCGAATCTTCGTCTTTGATAGCATCCAGATCGAAGAATCGGGCCTGCGGGATACGGAGCGCTAGGTATTGTTCGTAGCCTTTCCGAGGGTCGTTCGGAAGGTACCATTCCGCCGAGACAGGAACGACCCTTGAGCTCCCATTGGGTTGTTGCAGTGCTGTGGCAAGCTCAGATGGTGTGACTATGAACGAGGATAGGCGGCGGGGTGACATGAAGGTGAAGGGACGTAAGGCTGCAAAAAGGAGACGTGATGATGTGGTGGGCACTTTGAAAAATTTTGTGAGGGCCATCAGAGCGGAGTTAGTGATTCGTCCGTTGATACCCAAAGCTTTCGAGTTCCAGCTGTCAAAACCCCGAATAAAAGTGGACTATATTACGTTTGGGGGTGCAATGCTAAATTAGCGACTTTCCCCCGGATCACATGGTAACTAGCACTGCGAGTTACAGGCGATAACCAGCGTCAATCGCTCTCACATTCAACATGAGATGAATTTGAACCCATTATATACTACGTGTGATATACACAATGACGACAAGCTAATATTTTGTCTATCCCCATTCCCTCAAATCAAGCCCCCCCTTTCATCCTTCCATCCCTATAATACCCCGCAATCAAAAATGCCGCCTCGAGGGCCTGCTTATTATTCAACCTTGGATCACAATACGTCGTATAATTCAACGACAGATCCTTATCCGTCAACCCTTGGGACCCACCGACACACTCAGTGACCGGCTCTCCCGTCAATTCCAAATGCACGCCCCCCAGCCGTGAGCCGTTCTCCTTGTGTACCCGCAGTGCTGTCCTCAGCTCCGAGATAATGCTCGAGAATTGTCGCGTTTTTACTCCAGAGTCTGAGGACCGTGTGTTGCCGTGCATGGGGTCACATTGCCTAAAGCCAATTAGATGTAACCATGATAAAAAGAAAGCGGGATGTACCAGATAACAATGTGGCCGGAGTTTGCAACAGCCTTGATATGGCCAGATAGTTTATCCTCCACCATATTACATCCGTACCTAGTAATGAGCGTAATTTTCCCCACCTCTTTCTTCGGATTGACGATGTCCAGCAGTTTCACCAACTCCTCATTATCCATACTCGGTCCGACCTTGATGCCAACTGGGTTCTCAATGCCTCTGAAATACTCCACATGCGCACCGTCTAGCTGCCGCGTCCTGTCCCCAATCCATATAAAGTGTGCGCTTGTGTTGTACCACTTCATCTCCCCATCGCTCTGGTCCTTCAGCAACCTCGTCAAACTTTGCTCATACTCCAGTAACAATCCCTCGTGGCTGGTAAAGAGATCCACACTCCCCAATGAACTCGAATTATCGGCTCCAATGGTTTTCATAAACCTAATGGCATCCGTGATCGAGTCCACGATTCTCTGATACTGTTTCTTTGTATCATCATCCTGAACATGTGTAAGCGTCCACTCAAAAGGATAATGTAGATCCGCAAATCCGCTTGCTAGCTGTGCCCTTAGATAATTTAGCGTGGCCGCCGAGTGGAAATAGCTTGTCACCAGCCTATTCGGATCCGGTGTCCTCTCATCATACGCAAATCCGTTAATATTATCCCCTCTGAAGCTCGGAATCTCCTTTCCATCCACCACTTCCATCAGAGAGCTTCTCGGCTTCGCAAACTGCCCCGCTATCCTTGCTATGCGCACCACGGGAATATTCCCACCCCAAATCAACACCAGACTCATTTGTAGCAGGAGTTTAATCTTTGAATCAATCTGACCCGCTGAACAGTAGTCGAAGAGCTCCGCACAATCGCCGCCCTGAAGGAGGAAGGCGTTGCCGAGGGCGACCTCTTTGAGAGATTTGCGGAGCTTGTTGATTTCGGTAGGGGTGACTAGCGGGGGGAGAGACTCGAGCTTTTGAAGGGCGCGCTCAGCAGCGTGGAGGTCGGTGTACGTGACATTTTGTTTCATGGGCTTGGACTGCCAGGCTGCTGTTTGTCAGTATGTGGTGATAATCGGGTAAGGGGGAGTTTACAGGATGGAGACCATTCTTTCTCTCCAACCGAGGGGTCTCCAGATACAAACCCCCTGCTGTCCATAGCTGTGGTTTTGAGCGCAGCGGCACCTTTGGCAGCGTCGCTGAGAGGTAGCTGTACGGGGGCGCTCGACATGGTATAAGTACCTCTTAGAATGCCGAAAGAGGGTTTTTGTAGATGGAACTTCAAAGGAAGACAAGATGACTTTACAGTAATATGAGTGGCTATTGGGTGGATCTCACGATATTAAGGTTGACAGTTCTGTCGGTAACCGCCAGATCCTGGACAACGCCACTCTCTAGATTCAAACCTTTTTGTCAATTGCCAGTACCGGTACTCTACACCCTATATCCGCACATACCCTACAGCAATAAACCTACAGGACTCGCCGATTCTTGCCCCAAAATACTGTTCCCTAATGCTTGGAAGAAGACCTATGCTCTTGGTGTTTATAGTGGGTATGTGCTGACCCGAAGAAACGAGTCTGCTGGTATGGATGAAGAAATGCCTCAAATTGATCACTGCCCAGGTGATGCCAAGCAGCGAGACCTCATGAACGCTGAGCGTAGCTACGATCTTTTCGTTCCTGACCCCGCGAAGAGCTTCCCAGAGTCAACACCTTTAAGCGACCAGCCTAATGTGAGCGCTTAAAGTCGCACTCACATTGAGCTTGATAGGGTATCAAGGCGAAACGAAATGGGCGCCTCGCACTGAGACCGCTATTGGGCGTTTTTGTCGTGGCGGAGCAGTTTGCATGGCCTCTTCCCTTTGGACTTATAGAGTACAGTACAGTATGACGTGGGATGTGAGATGCGAACCAATTTCGCGGGGAATAAGCTTTTGGGTAATCGATAAGCATCCTCACCAATAATTTTACGGCTTAGTCTATTTGCCAGTCATGCATGGACAACTAATAAATCGGCACTCCGCCTTCCACCTCTGACGATACAAGGCTGCACGGAAAGATCAGGAACAATTGTGAGTGCAACCACCCATAGGACTGACTAGCGTGGCGTGTTTGGGGAGGTACGGGGCACAGTCACATTGTGAACTCTGATGAAACAGTGGATTCGTCAGGAGAAGCGGCTATGCAGGATGTTTCCTTTATAAAGGGCCGAAGCGCCGCTCCTTGTGTTGGGCACATCTATCTCAGCAATCATTGCTAAAAACCGCTGTGGTCTCCAGCTCCAACACAAAATTATAAAAGCATCAGTCTTATCACTTACAATTCAATACGGACAATGAACAACAGCGTCCATAATGCTCTGCTCTACCCTAGCATTGCTACCACATAATGGTTAGCAGAATCGCCAGCTAATTCTTACTTCCGAAGCAGTATCCACCCGGTTTAAACGGAAGAATTGCAAATCCGCAGGCCAAAGACTTTCTGGATCCTAACCACCACTAGCTGGTCTTGCTCCATAAGGATGCTGTGGCCTCAACAATCCAATGCCCTGGCAACCAGCAGCCGCATGTGAGGCCCGTGGACTACGCTATGAAGGACTAGCATCGCCTGGCTTTACAAAACCCACCAAAGGTTACGGTTGTGAGATCTAAAATATTGCATAGCCCTCACCCCCATTACCCCCTTGTGTCGGAAGATCAACCAGCACCACCAGGATAACGACCAAGAGCGATCTGGTGTTTGTGCTCGAGTTTGAGGGGTGGCATTCGTATTTGTACACTCCACTGACCAACCCACGGAGACAACCGCTTCTGTTAGCTTCGACGAATGGAACTGACAATGGGTCTAGTGTCATGAATTCCTTGCCGTGCTTTATGCACCAACGTTCAGACACTTGACGGATGACTCTCGCTCTATCAAGCTGGTATGCAGGATAGATCACTGCTACCTGCCTTACTTATGAGTCAAAGGACATGGAGTCTGTCAGGAGCTTCGAATTTAATGGCTTCTAAGGAAATTTTTTCACTCCGAACTCGTCAAACGACTGTGGCATTGGAAACATAACCGATAATCTAGGGGATGTAATAAAATGGCAAAATTTATAACTCCATGTTTCAAGCTTGGGACCTTGGTGTTTGTAACAACCAATTGGGTGCAGCAGGTTTCGAACCTGCATGCTGGTATTTCCCGCATCATACTCAGCCAGTGAGCTAACTAATTGTTCATAGTAACCCAATTGCTTCACGAGAAATTCACTCGCCTGGTGCCCGTCCATCAGGAGCATAAGCCAAGTCCATGCAAAAAAAAAAGGACAGCGGGATGTGGAGTGTTATGGATAACGAAATCATTGTCGAGGGAAGCTAATCCGATGTCCGAGTCATTGAACCGAGTGTCCACTTTTACAATAATGCTCTGTGTCGGGTTTGGATGATAATCAAAGGGCTAATTAATTTGAAACTGTACCCTAGATACCAATAACGCTGTTGAGGCGATAGCGGGTTTTCCATTGAGAATCCAATAAGTACATTTACCGGAGAATGAGGGCTGCTGAAACGAGAACGTAGACCAGAGCCAACGGGACAAGAATTTTGGAATAGCCCCAAGAGTGTTCGGCAGAGGGTGATATACTATGACCGAGAATACAGACAGGATTGGTACTTCCAAACACCGATTGTTTTCTTCGGACGGGGGTTAACATCTGCCCAGCTTTGAATCAGATATTTGTCTTAGCGGAGTCCGGCACTACACATCCTCTAGAACCCACAGTCCGACCCAGCCGAAGCTAAATGGCTCACTAGGGGACGGAGCACCAAACTTGCTTCTTTTTCTTCCGCGAGTCTACGATGAAGCTCCAACAGAGTCGTTAGCAATATGGTCAGATGTCAGGAGACTGATATACCCTCCGGATATTAACGTCCACTTCACAGCCCGCCACCGCTCTTTACCAGGACTAGCTCCGGGGGTGATGCTCATGTTGTCTACTTTCATCTTTTATAAGAACTGTTGCCTTTAGTAGCCTTGGATAGACCGAAATATGCGGTTATGGGGTTTAGTGCAGGTGACTAGCATGCATAAGAGAGATAGGAGAAGGTCCGCGAACATACATACCGTATAAACAACTCTGTCGGCGGTCTCAATTGGTTCCCTTCTGGTGGGGGGCCTTGCCTCGGAGGTTCCAGGCGCTGGAGTGGAGCAGTTCAAGGACTTAAGTTGGAAAATATTTGGCTCAATCTGGAGGCAGTACCCGTGAAGAAATCGTTACCATCAGCAAGCTGGAGCACGTTGTGCTCAACCATGGCGGCGGGACGGCGTTGGATGGTAGTGAGTGTATTTTCGGCCATGGCACGATGGGATGAGGCATCAAATTTCCCAGTTGAAAGTCTTAGTAATTAAGTAGACAAACATTCAATCTAATGACGCAACGAACGTTGAAACGAATTCTGCTGGTAAAAAAAAAGCTGAGTTTGGTAGAAATGTTGGCGAGATCAATACGGGGACAACGACAAAGGGAGCAGCATATCGCGCTGACAGCTGTAGGACTGACCGCTGCTTTTAGGGTTAGTTTTATAGTGATTGGAAAACATGACGGAAGTAGATGAGTGGTGAGAAGTTGAGTGTGACACAGAGTACCTCCACTACCACCGCTACAGTACAACCAAGTAAATTTGCCTCGCGAATCTGAATTCAAATTGATACGAATCACATTGTTGTAATGGTAACTTCGGTGGTTCGAGGCGGTGGGGAAATCATTGACTAGAACCAATCTTTCTTGGTCACTTGAACATTTATGTAGAAGTAGCTCGAACAAGAAATCGCCGTAATACTAAATTATGGTGTAACTCAAAGATACCTTATGGATTCAACAATTACTCAAAAAAACCAGAGGTAACCAAAGCGCAGAACCTCGACTATCTAGGTGACAGGGTTGTTGCTACAGTAAGTTCCCGGCGCCATGCCACTGGTCCGTGCTTTGTGCTTTTTCGCGTTTAGCCAAAAGAAACAAAATTGCGGGATCTCGACATCACTATCAACCACAGCCAGGCGCTCTCATGGGGCATCTGTTCGTTCAATCACTGGTTGCTGTACGGCCAGCATGGCGTCTGCCCGCAGTACGGATCTTGCGACGACCAGGAGCGATACGATGGAGTTCTGTAGTGATGTCAGCTAATGCGGGTGCGCATTCACTGGTGAAAGAGTTGAAGGAGAGAGGTCTTGCAGAGAGTATCACTGGGTAAACTATCTCATAATCGCCATGTTCCGATTGAGAATGCATCGTAATAATAGGCGCTGATGCTTACAGACCGGAAGGACAGCTTAGTTCTTTCGTGGATTCGCAAAAGGTCGTCGTATATGCCGGCATTGACCCTACCGCAAGCTCCCTCCATGTGGGCCATCTACTGCCACTAATGAACCTCCTGCACTTCTACCTCCACGGACACCATTCGATCGGCCTTGTAAGATATATAAAACCCGCCTTGCCTTCGCCTCTCGAGCGCTCATATGGACTAGTAGATTGGAAAAGCAACGGCATCTGTGGGAGACCCTTCTGGGCAGACAACAGAGCGTAACTCGATCGAGTCCGAACGGTTACGGAATTCATTTGAAAGCCTTTGGGCGCAGGTTGGACGTTTCTTCGAGAGCGGTCGCGCATATGCCATTTCACGAGGGTATGATGATGCGAAGTTTGGGACGAGGGAGCTCGTGACGAACGGGGAGTGGTTGGGCAAGATTGGGATAGTGGAGTTCCTAAGCACTATTGGAAGACACGTCCGTGTGGGCCAAATGCTTGCCCGGGAAAGGTATATACGAGATTCACAGGTCAGTACTTAGTTATCATTACTGACTATTGGTAGTGTGAAGGCTAGAATGGAGTCTGCACAGGGGATAAATTATGCCGAGTTTACCTATCAACTACTGCAGTCATATGACTTTTGGCATTTACACCAGTCAAAGGGCTGTAGGCTACAGGTATGCACACCATGTTTAGAATCACCATCTTCTATGATGCTTATACTCGCGACTTATAGATCGGAGGTAACGATCAGTACGGAAACATCACTGCCGGGATCGACCTGATATCTAGACTTCGAAAGAGTAAAGGCGAGGAATCTCTGGATGAATTTGAGCTGGCCTATGGATTGACTGTTCCTCTTCTTACAACGGCATCCGGTGCCAAATTTGGGAAATCGGCTGGTAATGCGGTGTGGCTCGATGAGAAGCTAACTACTCCGTTTGAGCTATATCAGGTAACACTCCCTCGTACCCCTTACTATTCTGTACTAATCCGGTTGTGTAGTATTTTGTGAAGCTGCCAGATGAGGTCGTTGAGAAGCATCTCAAGATCTTCACACTCCTTTCTCTATCCGATGTCTCTGTTGTGATGGAAGAACACTGCAAAGCTCCCGAATCTCGATCCGCTCAGCACCTTTTAGCAAAAGAAGTCGTAACGCTCATCCACGGAGAAACTAAAGCCTCCAGGGCGTTCATCCAAACACAACTGCTTTTCCGCCTAGACTCCGATACCATGAAATTCTCCGCACAAGAGATCATCGACGCCTTCGATGGCGATGGTAGGCTGATTGAAGTGCCCAAGGCGGGACTTGTGGGAGAGATGGTGAGTAAAGTTATGCGGAGGGTGGGAGCCGTGAAGACGAGGGGTGAGGCGGACAATATCCTGCGGGGAGGAGGGGTGTATTACGGGCAAGAAGGGGAAAAGATACATGATTTGAAGGCCAGTGTTCAAGAGGACTGGCTTCTGGATGGGTGCATTTTGCTTTTGAGGGTGGGGAAGGGGAAATATGTGATTGTTCGTGCGGTTTAGACCGGGACTCGAGACGGTCGAATGCTCTCCTGAAGAATTGTTATATTATATGTACTTGTAGGATACCTTTAGAACCTGGAAATGTTTCCTGACTGCGGCTTGTTGGTGCCTGGAAACTAGGGCATTCCAGTGTCAGTGAGAAATCTTAAGACATGAAATAAATTCTCATGGTTCGCCATTGATACGACCTATGATCTCTCGAGTTCGGATTGATACAGAAGTTTCCTTCGCTACGCTTTGTGGTTAGCGTCTTGGCTGACGCGTTCTTGTTTAGGTGTTTTACGCGACCGCGTTAAGCACTAATCCGTCAATATCACCTCGAATTCTGTTACAACCTCCCTTAATACCCTCGTTCCTACTAATTTCTGGGGTTCTCTATTCCACTCTACTATAACATTTACACATACTTCACATACCTTGAGAACATCATGGTAGACAAAACACCTTCGGAAACCAGTAGCGGCGTCAAAAAATCTGGAAATTCTAGCATCAAAAAAGGCCCACAGTCTTTACGGAAGCAGCAATCCTTGCTGTCATTCTTCACCCCAAAGACCGGCGCAGCAGCAGCTATAGCTACAACCCCCAGTGCCGATGCGTTCTCTAGTGATCCTATTGGACCTTCTTCACCGATTCGCCAACAAGATGCGGACAGTCATTCGAATGGAATGGAGAACGGTGAGAACGACGCCACCCGTGAAGGACAGGTACTGACTACCTCCCCTATGTGCTTGAAGGCTCGCGATCTGCAACAACGCTACCTTCGAGCCCAATTGCCGGACCTGTGAGCTTCATCCTTCACCGCTCCTTCTGGGGTTGAAGGCTGATTGTGTACCAGCGTGCTTCAAAAACGAATTATGCTGAGTCGAGCGATGAGGATACCAAATTGAGAGCACCTAAGCGTAGAAGGCGACAAGTCGTCTCAGATGACGAGGATGCTTTTATCAGCGCTGGGATGGAAGTTTCGGATGTTGACGAGGATGGTGAGGCCGCCCCAGTGGGATATCAATTCAATGTAATCGCTTATGGACTCTTCCAGATTTTGTTGTGCCTGATGACGAAGACAATGAAGACATCGGTAGTAAACGGAAACGGAAGAAGACACTGACTAAAACACCTAGCAAGACACCTTTGAAGTCAAATTCTGATACAAGTCTCACTCCATCTACATCAAGGTTTGCATTCACGCCCCGAAGCACCAATACTACACCTTCAGCTACGAAGACGCCTACTGGGAAAAAGCCGGTTTCGGTAACACCCGGTCCCACGCCAAAGACTTCCAAGAGGGGAAAGAACGAAGGAAGGTACACATGGTTGGTGGATGTCCTTGACGCCGACCAAAATCCCAAAGGACATCCCGACTATGATCCTAGAACACTGTTTATACCATCATCCGCATGGGCTAATGATTTTTCCCCCTTTGAGAAGCAGTATTGGGAAATTAAGTCGAAGCTATATGACACAATTGTTTTCTTCAAGAAAGGGAAGTTCTACGAGCTGTATGAGGATGATGCTCGGATAGGCCATCAAGAATTTGATTTGAAGCTCACGGATCGTGTCAATATGAGCATGGTCGGTGTACCAGAGTCTTCGCTTGACATGTGGGCATCCCAATTCATTGCGAAGGGATACAAGATTGCAAGGGTCGATCAAGCCGAGACTGCGCTTGGAAAGGAGATGCGCGAGAAGGGTACTAAGGGCAGTAAGGAAGATAAGATTATAAGGCGTGAGCTTGCTTGCGTTTTGACTGGTGGCACTCTTGTCGATGAGGCTATGCTTCAAGATGATATGTCGACGTACTGCGTTGCTATCAAGGCAAGTTAATGTTTGAGTTTTGAATGAATCGACTTATTAACGTTTCTTTAGGAGGACACATCAGATGAGATGCCTTCATTTGGAATTGCTTTTGTTGATACGGCTACCGGCGCGTTCTCGTTGACGGAATTCCAGGATGATGTGGACTTGACCAAATTCGAGACCTTTGTTGCACAAATACGTCCTAAGGAATTGATCCTCGAAAAGGTTGGTGTATTCCTCTCGAACTAAGGATTGTATCTGACCATGTCAGGGCTGTATATCCAATCGCGCTGTTCGAATCTTGAAGAATAACACTTCTCTTACGACTATCTGGAATAAGTTGAAGCCGGAAAAAGAGTTTTGGGATTCTGGATCCACCGTCCGAGAGTTGAATTCGCAGGGTTACTTTGGCGACGATGAACTGTCTGAAACTTGGCCCGAAGCATTACAAAGTGTTAAATCACAAGAGAACGTGATGTCAGCACTTGGTGCGTTGTTATGCTATCTGCAGTCGGTTTGTCAGCCCCTTCCATGGCCTTTAATGGTACTAAATTTCAGTAGCTTAAAATCGACCGTGAACTTGTGACGTTGAAAAACTTCCAAATCTATGATCCGATCAGAAAGGCATCCTCATTAGTCTTAGATGGAAAGACCTTGTTAAACCTTGAGGTACGTCCATACCACCCAGAAGACGGGTGATGGCTCTAATGGTAGCAGATTTTTGCAAATTCATATGATGGGTCCGCCGCTGGAACCCTCTTCCCAATTTTGAATCAGTGCATTACACCCTTTGGCAAGCGAATGTTGAAGCAGTGGGTTTGCCACCCGCTTGCAGATGCTGCGAAGATCAACGCCAGACTTGACGCCATTGATGCGCTTAATGCCAATGATATTTTTCGCGATGTGTTTACATCTCAGTTGAGCAAACTTCCAGACCTGGAGCGTATGATTTCGCGAGTGCATGCTGGCAGCAGCAAGGCAATAGGTTTTCTTCGGGTATTAGAGGGTTTCGAGCGCATTCAGAGTGCCATCGAAGAAATTAAGCTCTATGGCACAGGAGAAGGGCTGATAGGCCAGCTCTTGTCGAAGATGCCTGATTTGGATGCATTGTTGAAGCCGTGGAGTACCGCCTTTGATCGCGAAAAGGTTAAAGACAATGGTGTTCTTGTCCCCGAACCTGGTGTGGAGTCCGATTTCGACGAATCTCAAGGTGTAATCGAAGATATTATTGACAAGTTGAATGTGTTGCTCAAAAAGTATATGAAAGATTTGGAGTAAGTCTTCGCTCGTACCAGTATGTTAATATGTTGGTAGCTAATTGTGACTGCAGTTGCCGGGATTTGAAGTTTGTAGACATTGGGAAGGAATCCTATACTATTGAAGTGCCCGTCAAGGCAGTCAAGGCAGTTCCGAAATCCTGGCAGCAAATGTCGGGGACTACCAAGGTTAAGCGGTTCTACTCTCCAGAGGTGCGGAAACTCGTTAGATCGCTTGATGAGGCCCGGGAAACGCATAGTCAGATCGTCAAGCAGGTGGCTGGACGCTTCTATCAACGCTTCGACCAGGATTATTCCAGCTGGCTTCTGGCCGTACAAATCATCGCCAATTTAGATTGTTTGATCGGCTTGGCCAAAGCCTCGGAGTCGCTTGGAGAGAGTTGCCGCCCAACCTTCGTTGAAGACGAGAGAACTGTGCTAGATTTTGAAGAGCTTCGTCATCCCTGTATGGTCTCGAATGTCAACGATTTCATCCCCAACGATATCAAGCTTGGGGGTAGTCTTCCGAAGATCACGCTCTTGACTGGAGCCAACGCCGCTGGAAAGTCTACAGTCTTGCGAATGGTACTTCTCCCTTTCCTCGTCAAATATGAGTGAACTGACATTTGAAAAGACATGCATAGGTGTAATTATGGCCCAGATTGGATGTTATGTCCCTTGTAAATCTGCCAGACTTACACCCATCGATCGCATTATGAGTCGTCTTGGAGCCAATGACAACATTTTTGCGGCACAGAGTACCTTCTTCGTGGAACTTTCAGAGACAAAGAAGATTCTTGCTGATGCTACTCCGCGCTCCCTTGTCATTTTAGATGAGCTTGGCCGTGGAACGTCGTCCTATGATGGTGTTGCGGTGGCGCAATCTGTGCTTCATCACATTGCCACTCACATTGGCTGCGTTGGATACTTCGCGACTCACTATCATTCTTTGGCGGTAGAATTCTCTACCCACTCCGAAATCCGCCCGTGTCGAATGCAGATAGACGTGGACAATAACATTCGGGATATTACGTTTTTGTACAAGTTGGAAGAAGGCGTTGCTGAGGGATCATTCGGAATGGTACATATGATCTTTATCCAGGCGTTAGTTGTGGCTATCTGCTGACTTCATCTTTAGCACTGCGCAGCAAAATGTGGCATCAACAAACGCATCATCGATAGAGCAGAGGATGCAGCTAAGCTGTTTGAACACACGTCGAAGTTGAAGGATAGTTTGGAAGCTGCTCGTGCGGGTACTTACATTCCCTTGGGCCTTCAAAGCGACATTGCATACCTTCTCAACGACGATAACGACATTCACAAGGATGCTATGGGTGCCATCCTTAGAAGTATCGAAGTGTTGTAAATTGGATTACATGTTTTGTTAGTTATATATTATCTGCTGGTATGGGACCATTTACTGCGAGCTTGAATGAGATTTACAAAGATATTATTATTGGTGTGGGAATTTCATAGTAATAGAGTACATTGTTCTGACAATGCATCGGTGGGATTCCTGACCTCGCTCATTGTTACGGAATACAAGATCAGCTATTTTACATGACAACCAACATCACCCCTCCCAGACACTAAGTATAGTCTGTAGACTAAGACATTAGTCGACAATTTTTATCTAGAAGAGGGAAATACTAAGAGTCACATAAGAGACGCTAACCGTTAATAGTCATCATGAAGCTGGGTTAGGGTTTGAAACTTCTGGGTTCTTGAAAAATTGACAAGTCACTACACTTGTCCAAGGCCAATTGCCTGTTCAATGTGAAGTCAAAAAAGTATCACTTAAAACATCCCATGGCTCTATATACAATTCACTGAGAAAATTATTGAAGTGACAGTTCTCCTGCGAGTCTAAGCCATCGGGAATCGTCACACTAGCTGCCGTTTAAAATTTGGTAGGTACCGTTATTCCATAAAATGGCGGGAATTAGCCGCATCGGAGTTAGAGTCGCCGCCGCCGCCCGCAGCGGCCCTACGTAGAGATGGCACGTCTTCAACGAACATCGTCCGCGTAGAAAAGAACATGAAAGTCCGGCTTTCGTCCTCGCGCCATATATCATTCTGCACCCCACCCTCCACCGTTACCATCAACTCTCGGCGGCAATGGCAATCCAGAAAGACGTCGAAATCCTTCAGATCAGCGAGGTAAGCATATCCGAGAGTAGTTTAAAGTGAATTCGAGGAAACTGATGACAGCTGACGAGCAAATACAGCCATATCTACGATTCCCGTGCGCACTCAGCGAAGGACCTTATTATAAGGAAGATACCGGTGAGCCGAGATTCGTGGATATTATCAAGAGGGAGATCCATACAGTATCATTGAAGGAAGGCCCGGGTTCACATAAGATTGTGACCCTAGAGGATAGCGTTGGGTGAGTCTTTCTCCAGATGTTCGAGCTGTACCTCCGTTACTGCTGGAGGTTTGTCGAAAGAATGATGGGTGAGAGTCGGTGTGTCTGACGTGCATGTTACAGCATCACTGCAGACATCGAAGGACGTAGCGGCGAGTATATTGTTGCTGCAAAACGAGGGTTCGCGGTATTCAGCAAAGTAACTAGACAGTTGACATACGTCAAGAAGACATATGAGGATGAGCCGGAAAAGGCGGAGAGAATGAGGTTTGTCCTTGTTTCTGAGACGGTAGTGCGATAGCTAATGGAAACAGGTTCAACGACGGAGCCGTTGACTCTCGGGGACGCTTCTGGGCGGGAACTATGAACGAGTAGGTTATATCTGGTCTGCTGCCATGTTTCACGGTTAATGTGTTTGTGTTAGTTTTCATGAGGATGAGCTACAAGCGGAAGGTCAGTCTCCGCCAAGGAGGTCCGAAGGAAGGATGAGCAGATTTTGGGACCCGGCCCGGTCCTTTCTCCATGTCATAGCGGTGGGGACTGACCTGATAACCAGGTACCGTTTTCCGCTTGGACCCCGATTTGACGCTTCACCGGATGATCGAGAGCGTATCGATCCCCAATGGGATGGGATGTGAGTAATGAAACCTTCCCTCCCCCACGCAATCGTGAGCGGGCTGACACATCTGGTAGGGAGTCCTGACGATAAAACAATGTATTTCACAGACTCACCGACCCGTAGTGTCTTCGCGTATAACTACGACGCCGAGAGTAGTGCAATCTCAAATAAACGAGTATTTTTTCAGCTCCATGACGATGAGGAAAGTGTATTGGATGGGTGCATGATAGATTTAGAGGGACATCTCTGCTGTCCACGAAGGAAGTCGAATCTCGTCACAGGGGGAGGTCGTATCGCAAGTCACTCTCACGGCGTGGAGAGTCACTCGTCCTGCGTTTGGTGGACCCGACTTCAACGAGTTGTTCGTCACCACTGCAAGAATTAATGCTGGTGAGAAGACCCCAGATGGAAGCAGAGGAGATAGGAGCGTGTTTAGGATCAAAACTCAAGCAACGGGCTTGAGGCCGAATAAGTTTGGCGCGTTTTCGTGGGGAGATGAATCACGGCGACGGTGATAACGGCGGGCTGGCGGTCATTATTTGTGAGATTACCAAGGCTTCCATCGGGCCGAGTTAGAACATTTATGGAACTTGCTTAGGGTGAAACGAACTTTTAGAGCTGAATAAAATTGAGACCCGATATCCTGGTTTTGGAAAACACATCTTCGCGTCAGCTGCAACCTAGATTGACGGTTGCGTAATTTGGGATGTAGTGGTTTTACATGCCCTGGCAGAGTTCATCACGACTTTATCAACATATTGTGCACTAAACTAAGTAAGATGGGCGGGAGCGAAGCGAAATTCTTCAGCGTTTAGGCGTCATTTCGGGTAAACATGATAGTTGGCTTGGAATGCACAGCTAAAGTTGTCATATATATGTAGTACGTGATAATATTCGGATCGCCCCGAGCAAGATTGAACACCACAGGTTCTTTCGGTTCCCATTTGCTGAGGAGTGGTGGCCACAATTCCGGGGTTGTGGTGCTGCTGCAGATTTTTTGTTTGGCTGGTAATAAACAACGTCTTAGAACCCGTGAGCTGCTTATGCTTACCAAACCCTATGCCAGATGCCCAGGTATCATATCCTGGGTTCATTTATAATACCTACTCTAACGCTCGTCATAAATAAATGCAGAGCAATTTACTGTCGACGCCGACCACTTTGACAAGGGTTGTTGCTGTTGGCATGGTGACAGCGGGAGGGGACTTTTGCTTGGTACTCTGTGTGGCCGACTCGGTCATTATCCGGGTACAGGCCTTCCCCCCTCCTCATGAGAAGGGAATGTATGGATGGCAGTTTTGACCTTTGTTCCCCCCTGCAAGCCAGGCATATCTGTGGGCAACCAGCTCGATGGATAAGCATGAATTTGCCGCTTGAGCAAAGCCATCTGCAAAAAGTCGTCTATGCCCATCGACGCTTTTTGCTTCGGGTCGGATGGTTTGTCGTGCAGAGCGGCATTTCATACATACATCTAGTTGTGGATGTGGAATCCCCGTATACATATACCATTCGTATTCCCGCTTGCATGACACTTACCACTTACCGATCACATCCCCTCACTCAGCAAGTTATATGTTGCGGTTAGCTACTCAGGTGACAAGAGTATCATGCACCTCCATGCCCGTAGATACCGGTGTCATGCAAAGAAGAGTTGCAGGCTGCATGGTAGGAGCACGTGCAGATTGGCAGGAATGTATGGATATTTCGACTTTGGTTGGTCCAAACGCCGATGAGTCCATCTGGACCGCACTGCCCAACTGAATTCCACCAACCCTGTAATTCGGTGTGTTTGGTAGCGTGTCGGATATCCGCGATTTGTTTTTTTTGGCACACGAAGAGTTGGGCTGGCTTGTAACTTAGCAGAAACTTGAAGGTGGGTGGGTATTCCAACCCAAAGGCCTGGGGCAAGCCACTGCAATTCCGCTAGATGGTAGCACCAAGCAACGCACCTATGGCGGCCCCCAACTCTAATTATTGTACTGGCGTAGCGGTACTGGATAGAGCGACTGCCTATCACTGGAATCCTCAGCATATTTCTTTTGCGCCGAAAGTGGCCGGAGGAAACGCACGAGGGATACTCGCTTCATCTTAGCGTGGCTCGCTCATCCCAGCAGGCTTGGATAACTCGTGTGTGGCATGGTTGTACTGCAACTGCAGAGTAGGAGGCGACCACGTCCTATCAAACTGCGTGTATGATGTATGGCATCTACCTGCCATTCGGCTCGGGAGACCGTGACATCCATCCACCCATCCATCTCTCCGTTTCGGCATTCGGATTCGACACCCCCGGATTCGGATTCGACGCGGGCTGATCAGCAGCAGCCAGTATGAGGCGGGCGGCCACCAACTCCACCGCCGTGATTGGTCACCGTAATGAAGGCACCTATCATATTCGCTTATTAGACTGCGGTTCGGTCCTGCTTTTAGCGGGTAGCATGCCTTGCAGCGACTGACACTATTTCGGTGTCTGTACTCCGCCGTCGGAAATACCAGTTGCAGTTGTCTATAGGTTGAGATGATGTGGGTATCCCACCTCCTCTTGCCAGCCGTCACGCAATTCCGATGGAGCAAGGAACTGGGATAACATTAGAGTGCCCCACAATGTATGGGTTGATGGGAGAGCCTACGAGAATATAAATATGAAGCGTCAATATATGTATGAAGGATGCCGTACCTTCTCAGTACGTACCGCCTGCAGCACAGCCTTCTCGGCTCTTCATGGAGAAAAATCACGGGTCGTCTAACTACCATCACGTCCCCACTGTAGCTGGTGAGGACGAATTACCGAGAAAATACTTAGGAGTTAGCAACCAAAGGATAATAAAAAAAGAAACGTGGGACATTCCCCGGTTCTTGGTGGCAGATATAGATTTAGGCATAGTCTGTCCCATGTTTTACTTTGACTTGTGTTTGTTTACTTCTTTTCTAGTGCGCTCTCTCCCACCCAGTAAGAATGGCAATTCCCAAGGCCCTGGTACTCTAGTCATGTCACGCCAATGCTAATTGCGTGTAAGCCTCCAGGGCGCGCTCGCGCATCCATTGGGTCCTGGGTGGTTGCGCCTCCGGACCCGGCAGGCGTTATCAATATCCTGACACAGTCGGCTGTTATTTAGAGCCTAGTGGGGATATGTATGGAGCTTCTGATGGGACCTTGCTCTTCAGCCCGAAAAGCCCATCTCTCTCTCTCTTTCTGTCACCGCGTGTCCTGTGCGGGTATAAACTATACCCAGTTACGACAAATCTTCAGCCTATCATCATTGCCTACAATATTCGAGCCCTAGCCAGTGGGCGCTCCAATGGTATCGCCGCCGCCGTTCTAACCAGCTTCTAGCATTTGTGGGCTAAGTATGTATATTCCTGTCCCACCTACCTCCTCATCTCTTGTCTTCCCCACCGCTGCCCTCCTACCATTTTCTTTACTGCTGCAGCTCTCTCCTCATTTACCTACTACTACCCATCAACAAACACCCCGTCATTACGGTACTTCTATCTTTGATGAGCGATGCTCCATTGTTCTCCCCAGTGTCCGCGTGAGATATCAAGTTATTTATCAAAATTTCACTGATTTATTGCTGTCCATCCACCACTATCCACCTTCGCACTTTCCCACTACCACCCCATCTCACCCGTTCCTGGAAAACCAGCAGGGCATACGTACATACATTACATCTACTATCCCACTACATATACAGCTTACAGTTCTTTTGCGACATACTCTTTCTAACAGTCCTTCGGCTAGGGACTAGGGACTGTTCTTTGATTGGCTGTTGTACAGTAGAAGTACTTTCCGTACACAACAAGTGTCAACGTTGGCGTGCATAGCAGTTCCAGTGCATCCTCCTCTCCTCTTGCGTTCGCCGGATTCTTTTGGGCGTCGGGAGGAAGAGGGTCGATGTGCTGCACTTTGGAAGCTTGAGGAACGAAGCACCTCCATGTCGCAGAACAAATCTGCTACACGGAATTCGGCTTCACCTCAGGATCATGGCTCTAGCTCGACGGAGAACTTTCGCAAACCCCAGCAACAACAGCAGCAGCAGCAGTTTTCGGGATATGTTGCTGGTACTACGGCTTCTTCTCCCACCACTGCACCGGTATCGACAAATACATCATTTGCTTCACAAAACAGCACAATATCTGGTCCTTCAACGACAGTAGGAAGTCCAGGCCCGACGACATCATCGGTTTCAACAAGACCGAGAGATAAGGGGGCACTGGACGTGAACACGATTTTGAATCCTTCCCCACAACGGCCGCGGAGGCCTCGAGTAGCGCCTTATAATGCGTCCCGTCGCCCAAGTTTGACGCAATACAGCTCGCCACAATCACCATCAGGACCATCACTTGGTGGTGGTGGTGGTGGTGGTGGGCATAGACCGCTCCAATCACCGGCGCCATCCCCGGTTGAAATTGGTGGAGATGCCGAAACAACAGCAACATATCATGGAATTTCGGCTAGCGCTTTGAGACGGGCACCGTCAGTTCCAACTCTGACCAGTCCAGGTCCTTTGCGAGCCCAACCTCGACGCAGCCTTCCAGTCATCAACGCTCAGACTCATCCGTTCCCTCGGCTGTCGAGTCCTCGAGACTCTCCTGCTGCACATTTGGAAGCCCTGAATACGCCCCCCCCATCCAGCCGTCCCCCCCCTTCTCCCGCCCCGCAACAGCCCCAAACGCAACAGCAGCAACAGCAGCAGCAGCAGCAGCAGTTTCAAGGTGCTAGTTATGCTCCACTTGGATATGCACCAGGATATACTATGGGAACACCTCATTCCTCGGCTACCGCAAGTCCCTTACCTGCTTACGGTGGATTTAGCAGTGCTCCGGGTTTTGCAGCACACCCAGCAGTCACTCAACCTATCTATCACGCACAGATGCAACAGACCCTTGGAGGATCGATGATCCAGCACGTTGGACATTATGGGATGGGGATGGCTTTGGAGCTTCCAGGAGGTCACGGCTTTGTTCCGGTCTCCCTCGACACAGAATCAGGGGGCAAGCTCAGGTCAGAGAAACGGCGGAAGAACGCAGAGGCATCGAATCGGTTCCGCAAGCGGAAGAAGGAGCGAGAGGTGCAGACGTCCCGGCGGGTGGCAGAGCTAGAACAGAAGCTAAAGAAGGCGGAGGACGAGCGGAGCTACTACCAGCGTGAGCGCAACTTCTTTCATAATATCATCGTCCAGGCACGGCAAAACGGAGGGCGCTTGCCACCATTACCACCGGAGATGTTTCACCCCGAAAATGAAGAGAATAGTGTGTTTGGAGAGAGAGGGGGGGGGGTGGAGGAGGAGCGTCATCGTCATGATCGAGCTGCTGCTGATGCGGGCAGATTGGGGTCGACAGCGGGACTTCCAGCACCGCTGGGGACTCGAGGAGGATTGGAATTTGCACCACCACCACCAACTCTACCA
>Ga0307515_10001456_pt1 | contig 53165 bp, 47 predicted proteins | sample 17_EM_MG_FD_194513 | JGI IMG/M metagenome (GOLD analysis project Ga0307515, IMG submission 194513) | Populus trichocarpa ectomycorrhiza microbial communities from riparian zone in the Pacific Northwest, United States - 17_EM | ecosystem: Host-associated > Plants > Roots > Unclassified | place...
GCGGCCGTGGGCACGGCGCAATGACCGTCGGGGTTGCCGGTACCGGGCGTCGCAGAATAGGCAGATCCAGCAGCAGCCAGGGTCAACAGGGCGAGGCGCGAGGCGCCGGTGCGTCGGGCTTGAAAAATCGAGTTCAGTTTCATGGCTGCCACAGTTCCCAAAGTCTTCACATCCTTCAAGATAGGGGCTGTGGCCAAAAACACTGTGAGCGCATGTGACGAACGGTAGTTGCCACCCCCGGGGGGCGGACTACATCCAGACGCACCTGAGGTGCTTTACCCGGCAATTCGAGCGATTCGTTCACGCAATGCCATTGCGGCGTGCGGGGCCTTTTCCTTCGCGCCGCTGATGAAAAACATGAATACGTCGCGCGGCGCGGCCGGAGCCGGCGACGGCTCGACACGCGGCACATTGGCCGGCTCGGCCCCGTCGCGCCAGACTTGGCCACAGGCCGCCAGCTGGTCCAACGCTTCTGGCGTGACACCCAGCGCCAGACTCGAATCGGTGCGCATCATCCGCGTGTAGACGAAGTCGCCGGTGACGTCGGCGAACGAGGGGTACTCGTCCGAATCGGTGAAGACGGTCGCGGCCTGGTAGCGCCGCGCCAGCGCCAGGTAGTCGGGGCTCTTGAAGCTGTCGTGGCGCACGTCCAGCACATGGCGCAGCGGCCGCTCGCCGACCTTCGTCGGCAACAGTTTCAGGAAGGCCTCGAAGTCGACCGGGTCGAAGCGCTTGGTCGGTGCGAACTGCCAGACGATCGGGCCGAGCTTGTGGGCCAGCTCGGCGACGCCGCTGTTGACGAAGCGCTCGACCGACTCACCGGCTTCAGCCAGCACGCGCCGGTTGGTGGCGAAGCGCGAGGCCTTGAGCGAGAAGACGAAGTCGTCAGGCGTCTCGTCACGCCACTTGGCAAAGGTCTCGGGCTTTTGCGAGCTGTAGTAGGTGCCGTTGACCTCGATCGCGGTCAGCTTGCGGCTCGCGTATTCGAGCTCGCGGCTGTGCGGCAGGTCGGCCGGATAGAAGTTGTGGCGCCAGGGTTCGAAGGTCCAGCCACCAATGCCAACGCGGATGGCGGGGTGCTGCTGCGGTGGGGCGTCGCTCATGCCTGCTTCCCTGGATGTCGTGGAGGCTGGCGAGCATACCCGCGCCCCCGTCCGTTTGCCCGCTCAAGGTCAACGCAAGGCGAGCAAGCCGCCTCCCGGCGGCGTGGGGGTCAACACCCGGTGGCGCTCCAGCTCCTGCCGCGGCGGGAACCACATCGTCTGGCTGGGCGTGGCGCGCACCTTCTCGATGAACGCGCGGGCGATGCCGGCGTTGCGGTAGTAGCGCATCAGGACGTCGGCGTCGACCGTGCGGTCGTCGTCGACACCGGCAAAACTTGGGCGGTGAAAGCCGATGCGTGCATTGGGGGCCGCGCCCCGCTGACGGCCGGCCAACAACACCATCGTGCAGGCGCTCGCGCACAGGCCGTCGACATAGGTGTTCAGGCGCCGCTGGCGGATGTCAGCGGCAATGCTCTCGGCTTCGAACAGGCGACCGCCGGCTGATTGCAGGCGCACCAGACGGACGCCCGGCGCATTGGCCAGCAGCTCATGCACCTTGTCTGCCGAGCCAGCGCCCAAGGTGCCGGACAACAGCAGGCTGTGGCCATCGGCACTGATTCGGGCGTCGATCACCGCAACCGGGTCCTGGCCGAACGCGATCTGGCCCATCTCGATGGTCCGGGCGCCGCCGTGGCGCTCTGCAAAGGCGAGGCCAAAAGCCAAGCCACCTGCCAGCACCAGCGCGCGCAAGACCCAGGTGGTCGCGGAGGTACCCGCGTGCTGCGCCCGGCGGCTCGCGACGCGCCAGACACCGATCTTGCAGCAGGCCACCGACAGCAGCAGCAGCACCGAGCCGGCAAGCTGCAGCAGGGCCGACAGCTGCAGGCTTTGCGCATCGTCAGCCGCACGGCCGGCCAGCAAGGCCAATAGCAGCAAGGGCAGCGCCTGAACCAGCCAGCCGCCCCCTGTCAGGACACGCCCAACCCGACGGACCACCGCCTTGGCGTTGGGCTGTTGAACGTTGATCGGCTGCATTGTTGGGTGGCTCTTGTTGAACCACGATGCTAGGAAGCCGGCGCACATCTGACCGATGAAGAAAAGGCCAATGCACAGCCCTTTTTCACGCCTCGGTGTTTTCCCGCGAAGCGCCTGAAATGCGTAAGCACGTGTTGACCTGCGGCGCGTGGTGCCTAGACTGGCGTTCGAATCCTTGAACCCGGTTCAGCCCATCGAACTCATGGTCGCGGTTTCCAGCCCTGCACATGTGCCCCAAGCCGCCACCGGCTTGGTGCCGGCGGTGGCCCGTGCGGTGGCGGTGATGGATCTGCTGGCCCGTCGGCGCGAACCGCTCAGCATGGCCCATCTGGCCACCGCGCTGGCGCTGCCCAAGAGCAGCGTGCACGGGCTGTGCAATACGCTGCTGAACTTTGGCTACCTGCGCCGAGCCGACAACGGCACGCTGCAGATCGGCCCCAGCGTGATGAGCCTGGCCGAGGCCTTTGTCGCCAGCACCAGCGTGGCCGGTGAGTTCGAGGCGCTGTGGCGTGGCGTGCCTGCACCCGATGAGACGCTGATCCTGTCGGTGCTCAACGGCACCGAGGTGGTCTACGTGGCGGTGCGCAATGGCTCTCGCCCTTTGGGGCTGGGCTTCACGATCGGCATGCGGCTGCCGGCGCATCTGGCGGCCACCGGCAAGGTGATGCTGGCGCATCTGCCGGCGCTGCGGCTGAACGCTCTCTTCCCGCCCGGCCCACTCAAGCTGCTCACCGATCGGGGCCCCGCGAACCAGGCAGAGCTGCTGAAAGAACTGGCCACCTGCCGCGAGCAAGGCTACAGCGTCGATGACGAAGGCATCCGCGAAGGCGTCGTTGCGCTTGCCGCGCCGATCTTCGATGCCACAGGCCAGCCAGTCGCTGGCCTGGGGGTATGTCTGAACAAGGCGGTGCTGAACGCCGAGCAGATGGAGCGGCAGCGCGAGGTGGTGGTGCAAGCGGCGCGCACGTTGTCGCAACGGCTGGGTTCCCGGTTTGGGGAAAGTGGATGAGCGGCAGTGCGGAATACATCCTTGAGACCCACGACCTGACGAAAGAGTTCAAGGGTTTCGTCGCGGTCAGCAAGGTCAATCTGCGCGTCAAGCGCGGTCACATCCACGCGCTGATTGGCCCCAACGGTGCTGGCAAGACGACCTGCTTCAACCTGCTGACCAAGTTCCTGACGCCAAGCGCCGGCCGCATCGTCTATGACGGCCGAGACATTACCGGCGAAACGCCGGCCCACATCGCCCGCCGTGGCGTGATCCGCTCGTTCCAGATCTCGGCCGTGTTCCCGCACCTGACCGTGCTGGAGAACGTGCGCGTCGCGTTGCAACGCAAGCTCGGCGGATCGTTCCATTTCTGGCGCAGCGAGCGTTGCCTCGACTCGTTGAACGGCCGCGCGATGGAGTTGCTGAACGCGGTTGACCTGGCCGGCTATGCCGGCGCGAAGGCCGTCGAACTCGCCTACGGCCGCAAGCGCGCATTGGAGATCGCCACCACGCTGGCGATGGACCCGCAGCTGATGCTGCTGGACGAGCCGACGCAGGGCATGGGCCTGGAAGACGTCGATCGCATCCGCCAGCTGATCAAGAAGGTCTCGGCCGACCGCACCATCTTGATGGTCGAGCACAACATGAGCGTGGTGGCCAGCATCGCCGACACGATCACCGTGTTGCAGCGTGGTGCCACGCTGGCTGAAGGGCCGTATGAACAGGTCTCGAAGAACCCGGCGGTGATCGAGGCTTACATGGGTAGTGCGAACGTCGAGTTGAAGGGGGTCCACTAGATGGGCCCGTCGTTGTCGTTGCGCGTCGACCTGGCCTGCAACGGTCGTGGCGGCAGGGTGGGGGCGGTGCCCCCGTTCGCCGTCCGCTCGCGGACCACCGTTGGCGAACGGCCAGCCGCATCTCCATCAACACCGCGGTGCCCGGCCTTCGTTGGGGCGACCGCGAATGAGGTCCGGCGCCCGGGGTCACCACCCCCACCCTGCAAGCACCGTCGGTGGTGCGGCACGCCGTTGCCTGCCATCCGTGGTGCCCCAAGCCGCCGGCCTTGCGCAACCGCTGCAGGTGCCTGCAGCCCAAGTCGCCGCACCTGCGAAGCGCATCGGAGCAACTGATGGCCACCCAGCGCTTCCTCGAAATCAAAGGCCTGAACGCCTGGTACGGCGAGTCGCATGTGCTGCATGGCGTGGACTTCCATGTCGACGAGGGCGAGGTCGTCACGCTGCTGGGCCGCAACGGCGCCGGCCGCACCAGCACGCTGCGCGCGATCATGGGCCTGACCGGTTCGCGCAAGGGATCGATCAAGGTGCACGGCATCGAGGCGATTGCAATGGCCACGCACCGTATCGCGAGGCTGGGCATCGGCTACTGCCCCGAAGAGCGCGGCATCTTCTCGAGCTTGTCGGCCGAAGAGAACCTGATGCTGCCGCCGGTGCTGGCGCCGGGCGGCATGCCGATCGAGCAGATCTACGCGATGTTCCCGAATCTGAAGGAACGCGCGAACAGCCAGGGCACGCGTCTGTCAGGTGGCGAACAGCAGATGCTGGCGGTTGCGCGCATCCTGCGCACCGGCGCGAAGCTGCTGTTGCTCGATGAGATTTCAGAAGGCCTGGCGCCGGTGATCGTTCAGAAGCTCGCCGAGATGGTGGTGGCGCTGCGCAAGCAGGGCTACACGATCGTGATGGTCGAGCAGAACTTCCGCTTCGCCGCGCCCTTGGCCGACCGCTTCCTGGTCATGGAGCATGGCCAGGTCATCCAGCAATTCACCCAGGCCGAGCTGCCGTCGCGCATCGAGCGCTTGCACGAGTACCTCGGCGTTTGACGCCCCCATTCACCCCACGGAGACCACCGCATGAAGCTCACGAAAATCGCCGCCGCCTGCACCTTCACCGCGGCCGCCGTGGCCGGCGCGCCAGCCCAGGCCCAGATCTCGGGCGACGTGGTCAAGATCGGCATCATCACCGACATGTCCAGCGTCTATGCGGACATCGACGGCCAAGGCGGTATCGAGGCGATCAAGATGGCCATCGCCGATGCGGGTGGCGCGGTGGCCGGCAAGAAGATCGAGATCGTGTTCGCCGACCACCAGAACAAGGCCGACGTGGCCGCCGCCAAGGCCCGCGAGTGGTTCGACACGCAAGGGCTGGACATGCTGATCGGCGGTACCAACTCGGGCACCAGCCTGGCGATGGCCAAAGTGGCGGCAGAGAAGAAGAAGCCTTTCATCGTCGTCGGCGCGGCTACCTCGGCACTGACCAACGACCAGTGCACGCCCTACACCGTGCACTGGGCCTATGACACCGTCGCGCTGGCCAAAGGCACCGGTGGCGCGGTGGTGAAGGCCGGTGGCAAGACCTGGTACTTCCTGACCGCCGACTACGCCTTCGGCGCGGCGCTGCAGAACGACACCAGCAACGTCGTCAAGGCGGCCGGCGGCACGATCGTCGGCTCGGTCAAGCACCCGCTGGCGGCGAGTGACTTTTCGTCCTTCCTGCTGCAGGCTCAGGCCAGCAAGGCGCAGATCCTGGGCATGGCCAATGCTGGCGGCGACACGATCAACACGATCAAGGCGGCCAACGAGTTCGGCATCACCAAGACGATGAAGCTGGCCGGCCTGCTGGTCTTCATCAACGACATCCACTCGCTGGGCCTGAAGACCACGCAGGGCATGTACCTGACCGACAGCTGGTACTGGAACAAGGATGCCGACGCCCGCGCCTGGAGCCGCCGCTTCTTCGAGAAGATGAAGCGCATGCCCTCTTCTTTGCAAGCTGCTGACTACTCGGTGGTGACCAACTACCTGGCGGCCGTGAAGGCCACCGGCAGCGACGACGCCGACAAGGTGCTGGCGCAGCTGCGCAAGAGCAAGGTCAACGACATGTTCGCCAAGGGCGGCTGGATCCGCGACGATGGCCGCATGGTGCACGACATGTACCTGATGCAGGTCAAGACACCCGAGACCTCGACCGAACCCTGGGACTACTACAACGTGGTCGAGACGATCAAGGGCGAGGCCGCGTGGACGACCAAGGCCGATTCCAAGTGCTCGCTGTGGAAGTGATCTGAAAGGCACGCGTCGTGGAGATCTTCGGCATCCCCCTGCAGGCCTTTCTTGGCCAGCTGATGCTGGGCCTGGTGAACGGTTCGTTCTACGCCATGCTCAGCCTCGGGCTGGCCGTGATCTTCGGCCTGCTCGGGATCGTCAACTTCGCCCACGGCGCGCTGTACATGATCGGCGCCTATGTGGCCTGGTACGGCTTCGAGCATTTCGGGCTGAACTACTGGATGGCACTGATCGTCGCGCCGCTGGTCGTCGGGGCGCTCGGCGTGGTGATCGAGCGCACGCTGCTGCGGCGTCTGTACAAGATCGACCCGATCTATGGGCTGCTGCTGACCTTCGGCCTGGCGCTGATCGCCGAAGGCGTGTTCCGTGACCAGTTCGGTGTCTCGGGCCAGTCGTATTCGGTGCCTGAAGCGCTGCAGGGCGCGACCAACCTCGGCTTCATGATCCTGCCGAACTACCGCGCGTGGGTGGTCGTCGCCTCGCTGCTGGTGTGCTTCGGCACCTGGTTCGTCATCGAGCGCACACGGCTCGGTTCTTACCTGCGCGCAGGCACCGAGAACCCGGCCCTCGTGCAGGCCTTCGGCATCAACGTGCCGGTGATGGTGATGCTGACCTACGCCGCAGGCGCAGGACTGGCGGCGATTGCCGGTGTGCTGGCCGCGCCGGTGATCCAGATCACCCCGCTGATGGGCAGCAACCTGATCATCGTCGTCTTCGCGGTGGTGGTGATCGGCGGCATGGGCTCAATCCTCGGTTCGATCCTGACCGGTCTGATGCTGGGCATCGTCGAAGGGCTGACCAAGGTGTTCTACCCCGAGGCCTCGAACATCGTCGTGTTCGTCATCATGGCCATCGTGCTGATGATCCGGCCGGCCGGCCTGTTCGGGAAGGAAAAGTGATGGACGCCAGCGCCGCCTCGCTCGTCCGCTCCTCGCGCATCGCATGGGGCATTGGCCTGCTGCTGCTGATCGCCGCGCCATTCGCTGGCGTGTACCCGATCTTCATGATGAACGCACTGTGCTTCGCGATCTTCGCCTGCGCGTTCAACTTGCTGCTGGGCTTCACCGGCCTGCTGTCGTTCGGCCATGCGGCCTACTTCGCCGCTTCGGCCTATGCCACTGGCTACCTGGTGCGCAGCGCAGGCTGGTCGCCTGAGCTGGGCGTGTTGGCCGGTACCGCAGTCGCTGCCGCCACCGGGCTGGTGGTCGGCCTGATAGCGATCCGCCGCCAGGGCATCTACTTCGCGATGATCACGCTGGCGATGGCGCAGATGGTCTATTTCGTCTTCCTGCAGGCGCCTTTCACCGGCGGCGAAGATGGACTGCAAGGTGTGCCACGCAGCATGCTGTTCGGCCTGCTGCCGCTGGCCAACGACCTGGTGATGTACTTCTTCGTGCTCGCCGTCTTCGTTGCGGTGTTCCTGTTCGTGATCCGCATCGTGCACTCGCCTTACGGCCAGGTGCTGAAGGCGATTCGCGAGAACGAGCCGCGCGCGATCTCGCTGGGCTACAACGTCGACCGCTACAAGCTGCTGGCCTTCGTACTGTCCACTGCGCTGGCTGGGCTGGCCGGCTCGTTGAAGACGCTGGTGCTGGGCTTTGCCACGCTGTCGGATGCGCACTGGTCGCTGTCAGGCGAGGTGGTGTTGATGACGCTGCTCGGTGGCATGGGCACCTTCGCCGGCCCAGTGCTGGGCGCCTTCACCATCATCGGCCTGCAGAACTTCCTGGCCGACCGCGTGGGCTCGTGGGTCACGGTGATCATCGGCGCGATCTTCGTCGTCTGCGTCGTTGCGTTCCGGCGCGGTTTCGTCGGCGAGTTGCTGGCTTGGCAGCAGCGGCGGAACAAGGGCTGAGCCCTCGCATCGCCGCTCCGTCAGGGAGCGGGCAGCATCTCTCTCAGCGTGTCCTTCCACGCCGATGCGGGCAAGGAAGCCAGTTGGTCCCGCAACTGCCTCGATTCTGCGTCCGTCCATTGCGCCAAGGGCTTGGAGGTCAGGTTCGTGTCGATGACAGCGGTTGGAATCCTAGAGTCCGCCGGGGCGCCTTGCTCGCCCTTGCGCTGCAGCCAGCGCGTGGCCAAGGGCTTGGCCGTCTTGCAGTCCATGATGCCGAGCTTGGCCAGCATGTGGACCCGCCCGCCGACACCACGCCGGCCGTAAACGCCCAGGCCCTCGATGGCCTGGTTCGTCTTGCCGAAGAAATCCATGGCGTTGGTGCGACCCACCACCACGATGGCATCGAGTAACTTCTCCTGGCAAGCCGCCTTCACGGGGTCGGCGATGACGTCGAAATTGGGGCCCCAGAAGGCCGCCGCGCTGTATGGCCCGTTGAGGCTGTTGACCTTGACGAACGCAGCCCTGCCGGCGTCCATCGAAACGGCCTGCGCATGCAGCACCTCCGACACCGCCTGCGACAGCTGGTTTTCGTATTCGGCATCGAGGTTCCAGTCGCCGATCGCCCGCTGGTCCTGCTCGTTGCCGAAGACCGTCATGCCCACGTATTTGCGACTGACCTGATCGGCCGCCTGGGAAACCACACCCACGCGCTTGAGCTGACCCACCGTGTCCTTCGGGATGGTGGGCAGCGTCGTTGTGCATCCGCTGACGAGAACGGCGCACAGCACCCCGACAACTGGTTTGTTTCCCATGGGTCTCCTCCTTCAGGTCTGGTTCGTGGCCCCGACGGGCCGCGGCCATTATGAAGTGCCCGGCTGGTTCCTCGTCACCAGCCGATGCTGACCGTGGCGGTCGTCGGCGCCGGCGTGTGCAGCGACGAGCTGTAGTTCCACACGTCGTCGTATGGGAAGCCGTAAGACTGCTTGCCGACGTTGTGGTCGTGCCAGAACTTGGCGAACCAGTTTGCGGCCTGGCCGCCCGCGTAGAAGTAGTTCGAGTTGCTCCAGTGCTCCGGGTCTTCAACGATGTGGCGGTTCAGCGCCGCACACATCTGGGCCTGGATCTGCAACTGCTTGTCGTACGCGGGCGTGCCCGGCGTGGTGCCGGTAGCGTCATTCAACACACCGTTGCCGAGGAAGGCTTCGGCCGTCGTCGGGGCGCGGTAGATGTTGTAGGTACCCTGCCCGTCGGTGAACTCGAAGCGACCACCCACCACGTGGCCGGTGAACGTGCCCTGCGCGTTGGTGAAGGTCAGCGTCTGCGTGGTGTACTTGTTCCACACACTCTGGATGTACGAGTCCATGTAGTGCGCATTCGGGCCATCGGGCTTGAAAGTGCCATGGCCCGGGGCCACGATGCGCCACGGTGAGTAAGGCGCTTGTGCCAGGCTCTTGAACTCGTTCGGCACGTTGGCCTGGAAGGCCGAGAACAGCGCGTCGCGGGTCTCGGTTTCGCCAACGGTGCGGTCATAACCACCCAGGCCCTGCAGGCGCAGCTTGACCGGGAAGCCGAAGTGGTCGACGCGGGTCGTGTTGCCGAAGAAGCCCGTGGTCGGAACGATCGCCATCTCGATGAAATCGAAGTAGACGTCGATGTTCGGGTCGTTGGGGTTCTCGATGTTGGCGCCGGCGTAGCCGATGTTGCCGTTGCCGTCGACCAGCACCTTGATGTACATCGGGCTGCCGATGCTCAGCATCATGCGGGCCGAGTTGATCGGCGGGATCGTCACCGACTTCGACTGCGACAGCGGGATGAAGTAGTTGGTGTAGGCCTCGCCGTTCTTCCACAGCGCGCCGTTGTCCGACACTTGCATCGGGATCAGGTTGCCGTTCACGTCGACGTGCACGAACTGGCCGGTGTTCCAGTCCTTGCCGATGATCGACCAGTAGACCTGCGTGTCGGGATAAACGCCGTGGGTGTTGTTGACCACGTTGAAGGTTGTGCGCTTGTTCCAGGTGCCCACGCCGATCCAGTAGTCGGCGGTCGAGACGCCCGATTCACCCATGCCGGACTTGGTGGCGATCGCACGCAGCGTTTGCGAGCTGGAGACTGTCACCGGGCCGCTGTAGGTCGGCGAAGAGGCGATGGGCGACGAACCGTCGAGCGTGTACTTGATCGTCGCGCCGGCGGTGGCGCTGGTCATCGTCACCTGCTGCGGGCTGCTGAACGAACCGCCCCATGGGGACAAGACTGGTGCCGCCGCATTGCCGTCACCGCCGCCGCTGTCGAACTTGTAGACGGCCTTCGCGACGGCCGACTTGGTCAGGCCTGTCTTGAAGCCGACCGCCTTGATCGTGGTGGCCTTCTTGACGGTGAGCGGCGCGGTGTACTTCGGCGAGGTGTTGGTCGGCGTCGTGCCGTCCAGCGTGTAGCGGATGGTCGCGCCGGCGGTGGTCGTTGCGATCGTCACGTTGACCGCCGAAGCGTAGGTACCGCCCGGCGGGTTGAAGGTCGGCGTGGCCACCTTGTCGCCGCCACCGCCGGAGCCGACGGTGTAGCTGAACCACGGCGTGTCGTAGGCGGGGGTGCCCTTGTTGTAGGTGAAGCTGTAGTCGACGACGTTGCCGTTGGCAACGGGCTGCACGTTCTGCTCATAGCGCGCGTTGCCGGCCACCCAGCTCATGCGAATGTTCTGCTGCGGGCCACTGTTGAGCTTGTAGTGCGCGTCCACCCAGGTGGTGCTGCTCGAAGTCGGCTTGAACCAGATGGTGGCGACGCTGCCGCTGACGGCCACGCCTTGCGTGTAGTCGTCTGAGGTCTGGGCTTGCGCCGGCAACATCCACAGGAAGAGACTGGCCCATGTCAGGGCAAGCCAGGCAGCGATTCGTCGCATCGGGGGACTCCGTCGGTGTGAGGGCCGGGGGACGAAAGCCCCGATCCTTTGACGGCGGACCAGCGCTTTCCGAAGGCGCCGATGGTAGGTCGAGGCACGCAAAGCTGAAAGCGCTTTCACCCTACCATCGGGAAAGCACCGAGCCGCTTGTTGCGGCTGGTTTCAGATCACGCCAAAGGAATCGTTTGGGAGGCCTGCAGGCCGTGGCCCATCAAGCGATGCAAGTGCGGTTCTTGCCCGTGCGCTTGGCCTCGTACAGCGCCTCGTCAGCGCGCTCCAGCGCCTCTTCGATCTTCTCGCCCAGGCGGTACTCGGTGACGCCGGCCGAGAAGGTGACGAAGACCTCCTTGCCGTCGTGCATGAACAGGCTCGCGGTCAGCAGGCGCTGCAGGCGCGTCAGCGCCTTCTGCGCCTCATCGAGTGGCGTGCCGGGCAGCAGCACGACGAACTCTTCGCCTCCGAAGCGGGCCACCACGTCCACCGGTCGCAACGACTGGCGCACATGCTGGGCCAGCGCGACCAAGGCCTGGTCGCCAACCGAATGGCCCAGGCTGTCGTTCAGGCGCTTGAAGTTGTCGATGTCGAGCAGGCCCACGGCCAGCGGGCCGCCGTCGCGCTCGAGGCGGCCCTTCTCGGCTTCGAACGCTTGCATCAGCCCACGCCGGTTGGCGATCTGGGTCAAGGCGTCGGTGCCCACTTCTTCGGACAAGCGGCGCAACTCGGTTTCGAGCGATCGCACCTGCGCTTCGAGCTCGGTGGCGCGCTGGTGCTCACCGGCCAGGCGATCGCGCGTGCTGCTGACCAGGCCGTGCACGCTGCGGCTCTCGTCGACCATCTCGCGCACCAAGCCGGCCAGCGACTCCAGCGAATCAGCGCGCTCGATCGTTTCGGCGTAGCGCAGCATGCCATCGCTGAAGCGGCCGGTGTGTTCGCCCAGTTCTCCCAGCTCGGCCAGCATGCGCTGGATCAGCCCCTTCAACGCGTCGCGGGCCTTGTCGCGATCACCCCGCAACTCGCGCTGCCGGCTGCGCGCTTGCGAGAGCAACTGGCTGGCCGACTGCACGGCCCGCGCACTCGGCGGCCCGGACAAACGCTCGCGCAGGCTGGCCACCTGGCCCTGGACCCAGCTGTCGTCTTCGGCCAGTTCGGTCAGGCCCTCGCTCAGCTCAAGACTGAAACTGTGCACCTGGTCGAGCAGATGGTGGCGGTGCGCCAGCAGGCGGCGGGCACGCTGGCACAAGACCTCGGTCTGTTTGACCAGTTCGGGCGTGGCACCCTCTGCAGCCAGGCGGTCGCCCAGCTCCTTCAGCTCATCGGCCAGCTCGGTCGCCCGGGCGGAATCGGCCGGCAGTGCGGCCTGCACCGTGGCTTGCAAGGGGGCGACGACCCTCGGCCAGTCACTCTCGTGGTCTTCGTCCAACGCGGCAATGCCGCTGCTGGGGCCAGCGGGGGCGGCTGCGCCTTCGGCTTCGGCCTCCGGCGTGTCGACGCCAGCGGCGGTCTCGTCCCATGAGCCGACCAGTTGCTTCAGCCGGTGCAGCATGCGCTGCATGTCACCGCGGCTGGAATCGAGCACGCGGCGCAGGCTGTCTTTCTTGCGCGCCATCGTCCACTGCTTGCCGCCGCGTTCCAGCCCGCGCGCCAGCCTTTCGATCAGCTGGGCCCAGGACTGGGATTGCGACGTGGCCGACTCGCTGCTGCGCTCCAGCCAGCGCTGGGCTTCGTCCCATTGGCCATGCAGCATCTGCTGCACGAACTCGGCGCGCTGTGACGCATCGTCGGACAAGCGTTGCGCCATCTTCTCTGCCAACGCCTTGGCACGGGGCGGCAAGCCGCTGCCACGGGATTCACCGCTTTCTTCGGCCCAGGCCTGAGCATAGTTCTCAGGCGTCGGCTCCTGCTTGGCCAAAGCCAGGCGACGCAACGCCGCCTTGGCGATCTGGGCCGGGGTGAGGCTGCTGGCCGCGTCTTTCACGGGCTACACGCTCCCTGCAGGGAGCGACCATCTCATGTGCCGTGCTCGCGCCGCACGCGCACCGGCGTCGGCCCGCGCTGCCAGTCGCCCTGGCCGGCCACGATCTGCTGCTGGTTCCACGGGCCGATCTGGTCGCCGGGCACCGGCCGCGAATACAGGAAGCCCTGCATCAGGTCGCAGCCTTCGTTGACCAGCGCCTGCTGCTGCGCCAGCGTCTCAACGCCTTCAGCAATCACCCTCAGCTCCAGCACCTGGGCCAGCGCGATGATGGTCCGCGCCACCGCGGTGCCCTTGTGCGTGACCGCCATGTTCTTGACGAACGAGCGGTCGATCTTCACCTCCGAGATTGGCAGGTCGGTCAGACGCGACAGCGACGAGTAGCCGGTGCCGAAATCGTCGACCGAGATCTGCACGCCCATCTCGTTCAGGCGCTGCAGCGTCGGCTGGATGCTCTGCAGGTCCTTGACCAAGCTCTCTTCGGTGATCTCGAGCTGGATCATGCGGTGCGGCAGGCCGTAGGGAGTGACCGCACCGTGCACCAGCTCGACCATGTCCTTTTGCAGGAACATGCGGTAGGGCATGTTGACCGCCACGGTGCCGTCGAAGCCGAATTCCTGTTGCCACGCGTACGCCTGCTTGGCAGCCTCGCGCAGCACCCACTCGCTCATCGGCACGATCAGGCCGGTCACCTCGGCCAGCGGGATGAACTCGTTCGGCGCCACCAGCTGATCGCCCCGGCGCCAGCGCATCAGCGCTTCGACGCCGACCATGCGACCGGTCGAGATCTCGACCTGCGGCTGGTAGTGCAGCACCAGCTCATCGCGCTCGATCGCCTTGTGCAGCGCGGTTTCGAGCTCGAGCTTCTCGCGCCCGCGGGTGGCCCCTTGCGGGCTGTAAACCGACAGGCGGTTGCGGCCATCGTCCTTCGCGCGGTACATCGCCACATCGGCGTTGCGCATCAGGTCGTGCACATTCGTGCCGTCGCGCGGGTACAGCGCAATGCCGACGCTGGCGGTGGCAAAACACTCCTGGCCACCGGCATAGACCGGCTCGCGCAGCACATCGAGGATGCGCTGTGCGACACGCTCGGCATCGTGCTCGTCGCTCACCTCGGGCAGCAGCGCGATGAACTCGTCGCCGCCCAGGCGACCCACGGCTTCGAGCGAGCGGTGGGTGCGGGTGCCGGCCGATTCGACGACGCCTTCGACGATCTGGTCGGAGTGGCGCACGCAGCTGCGCAGCCGTGCCGCCACTTCGATCAGCAACTCATCGCCGGCCGTGTGGCCCAGCGTGTCGTTGATGTTCTTGAAGCGGTCAAGGTCGATCATCAGCAACGCGACCTGGTGGCCCAGGCGGCGTGCGTATTCGAGCGCGCGCTCGGTCCGCCAGACCAGCTGGCGGCGATTCGGCAGGCTGGTCAGCGCATCGTTGTTGGCCAGGCGCCGCACCGTGTCTTCGGCCTGGCGGCGGTCGGTCACGTCTTGCACGATGCCGGTGTAGCCGACGCAGTGGCCGTGCTCGGCAAACTCGGGCTCGGCCTCGACGTGCAGGATGCGGAAGCGCCCGTCGGGCAGGTTCATCGGCACATCAGTCGCGAACACCGACACCTGCTGCAGCACCTCGCGCGCCGAGCGCAGCAGCGCCCGCCGGTCCGAAGGCGGGATCGAACGCATCAGGTAGTTCAGGCCCGGCTGGTCGTCCGGCCCGAAACCGAAGACACGCAGCGCTTCTTCAGACAAGTCGAGCCCGTGGCTCAGCGGCACACTGGGTTCGTACCACCAGTCGAAACTGCCCATGCGCGCCAGGTCTTGTGCACGCGCCAGCTTGGACTTGCTGCGCGCCAGCTCCAGGTTCGTGCGCGAGGCCCGCAGCATGTAGCGCAGGCGGCCAGCCAGCAGGCTCCACTGGTTGGACTTGACGAAGAAGTCAGTCGCCCCAGCCTGGTAGGCCCGGTTGATCGAGCCTTCGTCGTCGAGACCGGTCAGCATCAGCACCGGGATGTTCTCGAAACCGTACATGCGGCGCAGCTCGCGGCAGGTCTCGAAACCATCGAGGCCGGGCATGCGCGCATCCAGCACCACCAGATCGGGCGTCCAGTCGCGCAGCAGGCGCAGCGCCGATTCGCCGTCAGTGGCCTCGGTGATGTCGAAGCCGTGCTGCGTCAGCGCGGCCGACACCAGCATCAGGTTCACTTCGTCGTCGTCGACCAGCAGCACCCGCGGGCGCTCGGCGTGGCTGAAGCCGAGAGAGGAGCCTGCCGCCGTCATGAAGCTGCCGGCCCCAGTTGCGCCTGGACCGCATCGCGCACGAGCGCGGCCTCCTGGAAAAACCGGTCGAGCAACGGCTCGAGCTGGTCGAGCTCCTGGCGCCGGATACGGCCTTCGATGTCGGCGCAGATTTGCGAGAAGGTCAGTGCGCCCACGCTGGCAGAGGCAGATTTCAAAGTGTGAGCGGTACGCGCGAACGCATCCCACTGACCGGCCTGTCGCGCTTGCCGAGCTTCGGCGTCGTGGCGTTCGAGCGAGCGGACGTAGGTGCCCAGCACACGGGATAAAAAGCCGCTGCCGCCGGTTGGGTCGAGTTGACGCAGCTGATCAAGGCTGGCCATATCGAGTACCGAGCGGTGGGGGTCGTCGAGTGCAGGCGTGGGCCGGGCTTCTAGCATGGTTGTCGAGCGGTCTGCCTCCCATGGACCCTCAAGCGCCTGACGTTGGCGCGGGGCGCAACCCGCCTGCGGCACTGGAGCCAGGGAGCAGCGAGCCCAATATACATCCTGTAAGGATCGGTCGTGCCGCCATGTGGCGTCAAGCCCGAATTGGGGGGCGAAAACTTCGTTGAGCTGGCCTTTTGCCACAGCTTTCGACGCTCATTTCACATCGCATCTCCGAGGGGCTTGCCGGAGCACTCGCTCCGTACAATGCGTTGCATGGCCCGCACCCACCGCCTGCCCCGCCACCGATGCCGTGGCCGTGGTTTGGCGGTGGCGCTGGTGGTGTCGGTGCTGATCTCGGGCGTCGTCGCATTGATGTGGCAGCTGGCGGTGCCCTCGACCACCGCGCCTGCATCCAGCCATGCATGGCTCGCGATGCTGGCCTTCGGCGCGGCCTGCGCCGGCGCTGGTCTGGCCTGGGGCCACCAGCGCAGCGCCGCCCGCCTGCGCGAAGCGCGCTTGCGCCAGCAACTCGCCACCCAGTTAGTCAACGCCTGGCTGTGGGAAACCGACGGCCAGCACCGGCTGCGCCAATGGCGCCCGCCACCCAGCGCCGCGAGCGCAGCCTGGGCCGATGCCCGGCCGCTCAACGGCACACTCTCGGACGAGTTCTCGCTGGGCGACCCGAACGCCGCCGCGCTGAAAGCCAGGCTGGATGCCCAGGCCCCGATCGAGGCTTTGCGCGTGCAACGCCAGGGTGAAGCACAACCCTGGCTGCTGCGGGCCTATCCGCGCTTCGATGGCGAAGGCGGCTTCATCGGCTACCTGGGCAGCGCACAACCGCTGGGCGACGACGAACAAGGCCGCTTCGCACAGATGCTGCTGACCAAGCTCTGGCCCGAGCTGGATGTACCGGCGCTGGCCTTGCGGCCCACCGGCTCTGTCGATCAAAGTGACCCGAGCGGGGATGGCTGGGAAGTGGCCGCGCTGTCGCCCGATGCTGCGCGCCTGCTCAAGCTCGGCCCGCAGGACGGGTTGCCCAGCTGGGCCGACGCGCGCAGCCGCCTGCCCGCGGCGCTGGCCCATGCCACCGCCCGCCTGCAACCCGGCCAGACGCTGGAAGAAGGCGGCTGGACGCTGAGCCTGCAGCCGCTGGGTGACGACAGCTCTCCGACCGGCGGCCGCCTGTTGCTGCTGCGGCCCAAGGTGGCCGACGAACCGGTCGACGCGACCGCGGCCGAAGACCAGGCCTCATTCGCCTATTCGGTCTCGCACGACCTGCGGGCGCCGATCCGCGTGGTGGAAGGCTTTGCCCGCATCCTCAAGGAAGACTACGGGCGCTTTCTCGACCGCATCGGCAACGACCACCTCGAGAGGGTGCTGGCCGCCGCCGCGCGCATGAACAGCATGATCGACGCGCTGCTGGCCCTGTCACGCCTGCAGCAACAGCCGCTGTCGCGCAAGCCGGTCGACCTGTCGCAGCTGGCCACCTACATCCTCGAAGACCTGCAGCGCGAGCATCCCGAGCGCGTGGCCGAGGTGCAGATCGAGCCGGGCATGATGGTGCAGGGCGACCCGACGCTGTTGCGCATCGCGCTCGAGAACCTGCTCGGCAACGCCTGGAAGTACAGCGGCCAAGCCCCGCTGACGAAGATCGAGTTTCGCCACGACAACCACCAGGGCCAGCGCGTGATGATGGTGTCCGACAACGGCGCCGGCTTCGACATGCGCTTTGCCGACCGCCTGTTCGGCGTCTTCCAGCGCCTGCACAGCGCCAACGATTTCCAGGGCACCGGCGTCGGCCTGGCTTCTGTGCGCCGCATCATCCGCCGTCACGGCGGTGATATCTGGGCCGAAGCCGAAGTCGGAAAAGGCGCGCGCTTTTACTTCACGTTGAGCTAGCCGGCTGCCGGTCGTGACAGCAGCTCGACGGCGTCGAGCAGGGCCGTGGCCTGGGCGTGCAGTGAGCGTCCGTCGGTCTCGGCCAGACGCTGCAGGCGGACCAGCGCTTCGGCGCGGGGCAGCGAATAGCGGTGCATCAGCACGCCGACCGCCACCGGCACCGGGTCGGCGATCGGGTCGTGGCCGGCCGCCGGCGTCGCCAGGGCCGGGCCAGGCAGCGGACTGGTGGGGATCGGGGCGCGGCGGGCGCGAACGCTGGACAGCGCGGCTTCCACTGTCGGCACGATCTGGGCAATGTCCAGCGGCTTGACCAGGTAGGCCACGGCGCCGAGCGCCTTGACCTGTGCCACGGTGTCGTCGTCGGCAAAGGCCGACAGGAACATGAAGGGGGTGCCGAGCGAGGCGCGCAGGTAGGCGGCGACATCGAAGCCGGACTTGCCTTCCATCCGGATGTCCAGCAGTGCCAGGTCGGGTTTGTGCTGGCGTGCCAGCAGGATCGCGTCGTCGCCGTTGTCGGCGTCGATCACCTCGTAGCCGGCGCGGGCCAGGCCGTGGCTCACGGTCGCCAGCACCAACCGGTCGTCGTCGACGACGAGGATCTTTCCTTTGGCGCTGGTGCTGACGGCATTCATGGGGTGTCTCTGGGCCCGATTCTGACCCAGCCCAGGGGGAGGCAATCGTCAGAAATCACAACGGTTCCAGCACCGCCACTGCTGGCGGCTCCAGCCGCAGGGTCGCCACGACCTCTTCGCCGCACTGTTCCAGCGTCATCGCCGAGCCTTTTCGGGGCAGCAGCGCCCGCACCAGGCCCAGGCCAGAAATGCCCGGCGGCACCTGCGCCAAGGTGAAGCCCGCTGGCAAACGGCTGGCGCTTGCGACCGATATCCGCACCGCGTTGGCCTCGCAGTCGAGCCGGCAGCGCACCTCGCCGGTCGGGCTGTGCTTGATGGCGTTGGTCAGCAGCTCGTTGACGGTCAGCGCGATCGGGATCGAATCGGCCTCGGTCAGCGCAAAGCGGTGCGGCGCAGGGCCGTCGACGTCATAACGGATCGCGCGGCCGAACATGCGCTGCACCGACAGCGTGATGGCCTCGATCACGCCACGCACCCGCAAGGGGCCAGTCATGCCGACCTGCAGGCCATGCACCTGGGCGATCGCGTGCACCTGGCCGACCGCTTCGTTCAACGCCACCGCCGCCTCAGGGTGGCGTTGGGCGTTTTGCTGCAAAAGCCCGGCCACACCCTGCAGGTTGTTCTTGATGCGGTGGTGCACTTCCTTGACCAGCATTTCGCGCTGCGCGATGGCCGCTTCGAGGCGGGCCTGTTCGGCGGCGCGCTGTTCGGTCACGTCGCTGGCGACCAGCAGCAGATGCTCTTCGCCGCCATCGCCGGCGTCTCGCAGTGCAACGATGCGCACGTCCCATTCACTTGCCGGCTCGCCGGTTTCCGGATCGGCGTCGCGATGCAACTCACGCCGCACCATCTCGCGGCTGGCCACCGCCTGATGCAGGTCGGCCGACAGGGCCGCCGCCTCAGGCTCGGGCAACCACATCGCAGGCGGACGGCCGATGATCTGCACCGCCGGCCTCCGCGCGAACGCCGACAGCATCTGGTTCAGCCGCAGCACCTGCAGGCCACGGCCGTCGAACAGCGCGATCGCCAACGGTGCGGTTTCGATGATGCGCTGCAGGCTGGCCTGCGCCTGCGCGATCTGGTTTTCGGCCTGGCGCCGGCGCTCGATGTCGAGCAACGCAAAGGTCAGCTGCGCCGCGCCCGCTTCACGCCCGGTGACAACCGCGTTGCCGACGACCCAGAACTCGCGGCCATCACGCGCCACCAGCCGGCATTCGAAAGTCTCGGCCTGGCCTTCGTCGAGCACGTTGAGCCAGTCGGTGCGGCGCAGCGGGTGGTTCGGCTCGGCCGAGGCCACCACCGCCATTGGCAGGCCTTGGAAGTCAGCCAGCTCGCCGCCGAACATGCGGCGCGCCGATCGGTTCATCCACTCGATGCCGCGGGGCCCGACGGTGACGATGCCGACCAGCACCGAGTCGAGCACCGCGCGCGTGCTGTCGGTTTGTTGCACCAGCGACTCACGCGCCCTCGCCTGCTCTTGCAGCAGCTGCTCGTTGTGGCGGCGCGCGTTTTCTTCGTCGGTGATGTCGAGCGTGACCACGCTCATCGCCGGTCGACCGGTGCCCAGCTCGGCCGGCTCGACACGGGTCAGCAGCCAGCGGCGGCCGGTGTCCGGGTGGCGCACGGCATAGCGCACTTCAGCCGCTTCGCGCTGGCGCAGCGCGTGCTGCAGCCGGGCGTAGTCGGCCAGCGATTCGGTCTCAACCACATCGCGGCCGATCGACAGCTGCGAATTGGCGCCGTTGCCGGACGCAGCCGCAGCCAGCGCGCCGCCCGGCGGCGAGGCGGCCGAAGTCCAGCCCTGTTCGGCGTCCCAGGTGGCCACGCCGACACCGGCCGCGCCCATCAAGGCATTGATATGAACGGCCGCGCGCGCGGCATCGTCTTGCTGTGAGAGATCTTCGACCTGCAGCAGCCAGCGGGCGGACGCGCCCAGCGTGGGTACCGGCAAGCGCCGCACCTGAACCCGCACATGAATGCGCCGGCCGCCGCGGCCATCGACCCAGGCATCGGCTGCGTCGGTTTCGGCGGCCACGGGCGTTGCCGGCCACTGGCCTTGCCAGCCCAGCAGCTGTTGCCAGTTCTCGGGCAGCGCCGGCAGGCCGCGGGCATCACCGCCCGCCGGGCTCAGCGCTTGCCAAGCAGCGTTGCTGCGCAGCAGCCGGCCACTGGCGTCGGCCAGCGCCAACGAGGCCGGGCTCATCTCGAACAGAGCTTTCAGCTCGGCCGATACCTCGGCACTGTCTTCCAGCGCGGGGCGGGTTGACGGTCGGCGGGAAGAGAAGATCGGCGGCATGTGGGCGGGCTGAGCTTCACCCGCAAGGGGTGCTGACGATGAAGAAGGCGCGGCCGAGTGTACGGCGCGCCATGATCACGTCTTGGCCGCGATCGGCCACGCCCATGCGCACCAGGGCCTGTTGACGCATAAATCACGGCCGCGCCGGGGTGCTCTGGGGATGCAGCGCTAGACGCCGACCACGGCACGGGCTTGGTGCCCGTGCCGTGGTCGGTAACGACGCGATGCGCCCCAGAGCACCCCGGCCCTTCGGGTGACCGGCCAGAGCAGGCGCACTCGTTGTTACGAGGCCACCGACGTGGGATCGACCACGTCGATGTCCTCGCGCCTAGATTGCGCCCGCTCTGGACAGCCACGCGGCCGCGATTTGTGCGTTACTCAGCAGTCCGAAATATAGGCGACAGATGGGGTATTGAAGAATGAACGGACAAGTCGGCGGTTCTTCTGTACATCGCGCAGTTGCTGGTCGACGCGGATCTCCAACTTCTCGCCTGCTCGCAGCGGATTGCGAGCCACACCGGTGCGTTTGACATGACTCCACACCAACTCATCCGGGTTGAGGTCGGGCGCGTAGCCCGGCAGGATGTGCAGGCTCAGCTTGCCCTTGGTGGACTCGATGTACTCGCGCACATTGGCCTTCTTGTGCGCCGGTAAGCCGTCCACCACCAGGTGAACCGGTTTGCTGCGCCCGCTCATCATCTTCTTGAGCAACTTCACGAACAGCTCCGCGCTCAGCGCCCCCTCGTAGGTGGCGAACCAGAAGCCGCCTTTGGCGTTGACAGCCGAGGCCGCCGAAATCGACTGGCGCCGTCCGGGGCGCTGGATGACGGGTGTCTCGCCCTTGGGTGCCCAGGTCTTGCCGTGCACGGTGTCGGCTCGGAATCCCGACTCGTCCCAGAAGTAGATGTCGGCCCCGACTTGCCGCGCCGCAGCGGCGATACCCGGGTAGGTCTCGCGTTGCCAGCGTTCGATGGCTTGCGGGTCGCGCTGATAAGCACGCTGCAGCGGTTTTTGCGGCGTCAGGCCCAAACGGGCCAGCAATCTGCCCACTGCCGTGACGCCCATGTGCACCCCGAACTTCTGCTCGATCAAAGTCGCTGCAATCTGGCGAGTCCACAACCCGAAGTCCAGCCCGTACTGCCTCGGGTCACGACCGTTGATCCAGCGAAACACCTGCGCCCGCTGCGTGGGTGTGAGCTTGGTCGGCCGTCCCGTGGCCGGCCGCGACGCCAGCGCGCGCTCGCCTTTGCCTCGACCGGCTGCTGCCTTCAGCCAGCGGTAGATCGACGTGCGATTCATCCCCAGCGACTTCACCACTTCGGATGGCTTCTCGCCTTCCTTGACCCGGCGCAGCGCCAGAAGGCGAAACTCCTCCAACGTCGAATGATCCAGTGTGCGCCCGTCTCGCTTCATGCCACATCAGACTATCACCATACCGATTGGTTCATCATTTGTCGCTTAAATTACGGACTCGTCAGTAACAGGCCCTAATTGGCAGACAGCGGCCTGCCCGGTGGTCCTCAGTCGCTGCGCAGCTGGCGCGCTGTGCCCATCGCCTTCAGGGCCGCGCGGTTCACTTCGCCGGCTGCCAGCATCATCGCGTCGGTGCTCTCGCGGATGTCGATCGGCGACTCCATTTCGACCGCGATCGACAGGTCCAGGTAGGACTGGTAGGGCCCTTCGCTCTCCACCAGCGCCTGCGCAACACGCTCAGGCACCGGCAGCGAAGAAAACAGCTGACCGAAGGTCTGGCCCAGCATGCGGTCGAGCAGCGAGAACACGCCGCAAAGAAAGATCTCGTTGCGCGTGGTCTCGTCGCCGTGGGTGCGGGCCAGTTCTTCCATGAACAGGCCGCGGCGCACCGCCAGGAACATCAACGGCTTCAGATCCGGTTCGTCGATCGCGCTGGTCATCAGCAGCGCCAACCAGCGCTTGAGCCGGCCATAGCCCAGCATCATCAACGCATGCGAGAACGAGTTGATCTCGACCGACAGGCCGAAGCCGGGTGAGTTGATGTAGCGCATCAGGCGGAAACCCAGCGACGGGTCGCTGCGCAACACGGCTTCGAGCTTGGCCGCCGGCTCCTCGCGTTCGACGCGCTGGATCAGGTCCATCACCACCTGCACGCTGCCAGGCACGCCCTTCTTCGGCTTGCTGCCGTCGGGCACGTCGCCCAGTGGCCAGCCCAGCACCGCTTGCGCGCCACGCTTGAAGCTGTCACCGGCCTCGGCCGGCGTCGAGTTGCCGGACTGCACGAACGGCAGCGTGCGCACGGCCCCACTGGGCGGTGGCTGATTGGCCAGCCGGCGGTCGTCGGCGCGGTCGACGATGGCGCACTTGAAGCAGTTCATCAGATCGGTCGGCAGCGGGCTCAAGGGCCGCCCCTTCAGCACCATCGCCAGGCCTTCAGCGCTGCGTTGGCGGATGCGCTGATCCCAGGCCGGATCGCTGGCCAGAAAGGCCGGCACCTCGATCATCAGGTGGGCGGGCGTCTTCACGTCCATCAGCGCCAACAGCCAGGCTTCGCTGGTCAGGTTCAGCGACATCGGGCCTGCTTCGGCTGGCCAGGCGTCGTCCAAAGCGGCCAGCAACCCGGACGGGTCGACCGGCGTGGAGTCGCTGGCGGGGTGCACCGTCAGCCGGGTCGACATCGGGGTCCGGCGGGCGTCGAACAGCGCGCCACAGCCGAGGATCACATGGTCAAGAATCGCGTGCGTCCCGGGGGCTGTGCTCATGTGGTGGGCTAAGTCTTGATGTAGTCGAACAGCGACATGCGTTGCATGCTCGAATAGGTCTGCAAGGCGGCTTGGTAGCCGGTCTGCTGATTCTGGAAATCAGAAATGGCCTGGACCATGTCGAGGTCTTCTGCGTCAGAGCGCGTGGTCTCACCGAACAGCTTCAGATCATCAAGCCGCCCTGACACGCCGTCAATGCGATTCAGCACCTCGCCGGTCATGCTGCGGGCCGATTGCAGATGGTCGCTCAGGCTGTCCAGGTCACGCAAGCCATTTTGCACAGACTGTGTGATTTGCGCCGTCGTGCGCAACGGGGTCTTCAACTCGTTGACCACACGGTCCAGTGCATCGAACACACTCAAGTCGGGTTCTGCCGGTGCCAGCTCGAAGCTGTCCCCATCGGCCGGGCTGCCGCTGACGGTCACCGCCATGCCATCGATCTCGATCGCCTGGCCAGCCACATAGGGCACATTGGCCATGCTGGTGGCCACGCCGTCCTGAAGAATCGAGTAGCTCGTCGTGCCACCACTGACGGTGAAATTGATTGCGTAGGTCGAGCCGGTGATCTGGTCCGGTGCGGTCACGCGGCCGGTGTCGATCCAGGAGCCGCTGCCACTGACGGTGCGGGTTTCGAACACCCCGTTACCAGTCGGTGCAGACAGCCACACCTGGCTGCCGTCCAGCGTCAGCGGCAAAGGCTCGTCGGAGGCCACGCGAACAGCGCCGCCGGTGCCGACATAGTCCACGCCGCCCGGTCGCTCCAGGAAGGGCGGGCGGCCTGCGCCCTGGCCCGAGAACACATAGCCGCCTGAGCCATCGCTGCGGTTGGCCACGCCCATCAGCTGCTTGCGGATCTCGGACAGCTGGTTGGCCACGTCGGCGCGTTCGGCGTCGCTGTAGCTCGCATTGCCGGCGGCCGTGACCAGCTCGCGCGCTTGCTGCAGCAGCTCGCCCGCGTCGGACAGGGCCGATTCGGTCAAGGTCATCGAGTTGCGGCTCGCGTCAACGGCACGCTGCGTCGAATCGGCGCGCTGCATCAACGCGCGCGCGCGCTCGGCGCGAGCGGCGGCTGTCGGGTCGTCGCTGGCGTGCATCACGCGCAGGCCGCTGGTCAAGCGCGATTGCGCGTCGCTCATTTCGGTCTGGCGGCGCTGCAGGTTGGCCAACGAGGTGGCGTAGCTGGTCAGGGTGGAGGTGCGCATGGTGGGTCAGTCCCTTCAGCTTCCGATCTGCAGCATGGTGTCGAACACCGCTTGCGCGACCTGCAGCACCTTGGCTGCGGCCTGGTAGCCCTGCTGATACTGGATCAGCCGGGCCGCTTCTTCATCGAGGTTGACGCCGGTCTTCGAGGCCAGCGATTCAGAGGCCTGGGTCGACGAGGCGTTCGAGATTTGCGACGACACGCGCGCGCTCTGCACCCGCACGCCGACGTCGGCCATCGTGTCGGCATAGGCATCGGTCACGGTGGCACCGGCCAGGTAGTTGCCGTTCACATCCAGCGTGCGGCCGACGAACTGCTCGTCGGCCAGGTGCGACTGCGCCAGCGCGTTGCCGTTGTTGGTCGCGGGGAACAAGGTCTTGTCGACACTCACTGTGTCACCGGTCGAGGGCACGCCGTTGAGTTCGAGCGCAAAGCCGTTCAGCTCGATCGGCTCGCCCGCTGTCCAGGTGCCGGTGCCGCTGCTGGCCAGCGCGCCGGTCGTGCGGTCGCGCAGCTCCCAGGTGTAGGCGCCGCTGTCGTCGCTGAAGGTGACGGTGGCGCTCAGGTTCGGGTCGACCGTGCCGTCGGTCATGCGCAGCTGGTCGATGGTCGCAGTGCCGGTGTTGTCGACCCCCATCGTGGCCTGCACCGGCAGCGCCGCGGCAATGCCCGTCGGATCGTCGAGCACGCGGTGCATGCCGCTGGCTGCACGCGCCACCGGCTGCAGCAGGAAACGGTCGGTGGCGTTTGGCGCCGGCGTGCCGATGTGGACGGTGAAGCCGTCGACGGTGTCGCCGTCGGCAATGCTGCGCGCCATGCCATCGGACAGCCGCACCAGTTGGTACTGGCCGGCGTTGTTGGGGTCCGCCTGCAGCGAGTAGTCGCTGGCCTGCAACAGGCTGGCGTCGGTAACGTCCATCGACACCGATGAAATCAGCTGGCCGTTGACGTCGCGGGCATTGGTCGCGGCCGGCAAGACCTGCGAGGGGCCGACTTCGAAAATGTCAGAACCGGTGTTGCCGTTCAGGTCGATGCCCATCGACTGGGCGTGGTTGACCTCGGAAGCGAAGGCCAGCGCCATCTGGCCCAGCCGGTTGCGCGCGTCGACGAGGTCGTCGTTCTGGAAGCGCAGCAGGCCGGCCATCGAACCGGAGCTCAGCAGGTCATCGCTGAGTGGCAGCGACTGGCCGTTGGAGGTGATCGACAAGCCGACGCGTGAAGCATCCAGGTCGTCCGGGCGCGCCGTCACCTGGGCCGATTCACCCCCCAGCACCAGCCGATGGCCACCGGCGAGGAACACCCCCACCGTGCCGTCGGACGCCGGGATGGTCGTCACGTTGACGTACTGGCTGATCTGCTCGATCAACTGGTCGCGCTGGTCCAGCAGGTCGTTGGGTTGCTGGCTCTGGCCGCGGTTGGCAGCGATCTGTGTGTTGATGTCGGCCACGCGGGCGGCCAGCGCCGTCACCGTCTGGGCCGAGTTCGCCATGTCGCTGCGCACGCCGCCTTGCAGGATGTCGAGCCGGTTCGACGCATTCGAGAAACGGTCGCTGACATCGGCCGCGCGGGCCAGCACGGCCTGGCGCGCCGAGCTGTCGCCCGGCGCATTGGCCAGGTCGACCATCGCGGCGAAGAAGTCGCCCATCGCGTAGCCCAGGCCCTGGTCGCCGGGCGGGAAGACGTTCTCCATCTGCGACAGCTGGTTGTAGCGGGCATCGTCGGCCGCGGCCATCGACTTGGCGGCCGCTGCCTGCATCGTCAGGAACTGGTCGTGCGCACGCTTGACGTTGACGACGTTGACGCCCTTGCCGAAGAAGCCGGCGCCGGTGAACTGGCCGTTGGCGGTGGCCAACTCCACTTCCTGGCGCGAATAGCCTACGGTGTTCGCATTCGCGATGTTGTGACCGGTGACGTTGAGCGATGCGGTGTTGGCGAACATCGCCCGCATCCCGATCGACATGAGGGTGGAACCGGCCATGAGACGCTCCTGTCAGCGAACGCCAGCGGCGCTCAGGCGGTGGCGCTGCGTTGTAGGCGCAGCGTGGTGTTGATGACCTTCGACAGCTTGTCCGCGTACGCCGGGTCGGTGGCGTAGCCGGCGCGCTGCAGACCTTGCGCGAACCCGTGCGCGTTGCCGCGCGAAGCCAGCACCTGCTCGTAGCGCGGGTTGGTTTTCATCAGGTTCGCGTAGTCCGAGAAGCTCTCGGCGTAGCTCGAGTAGGCACGGAACTTCTGCACCACCTTGTGCGCCTGGCCGTTGATGTACTCGGTGGTCGTCACGTCGGCCGTCGGGCCGTTCCAGTTGGCACCGGCCTTGATGCCGAACAGGTTGTGCGCCGGCGTGCCGTCGGCATGGCGGATTTCCTTGCGGCCCCAACCGGTCTCATGTGCCGCTTGGGCGATCATGAACGACGCGGGGATGCCGCTGGCAGCTTCGGCGCTGGCTGCGGCCGTCTGGTGCTGCTGCACGAAGCCAAGCGCCGCCTTCTGCGGCAGCTGCACCTCGGCGTTCGGCTTCAGCGGGTTGACCGGTGTGCGGTTGGCGCTCTCGTTCTTCGGGATCGGGCCGGGGTTCATCCCCATCTGCCGCTCGAGCTGGCGCGCGATCACGTCGGACAGGCCGCCGGGCATGCCCGAGAGCTTGCCGGCCCACTGCGTGTCGAGCATTTCCGAGCCCATCTTGGTGGCCTCGTTCTCGAGCATGCCGGTGGACTGCGCCGACTCGCGCATGTTCTTCAACAACTGCTGCATGAACAGCGACTCGAACTGCTTGGCGGCCTCGCGCACGGCCGACTTCGGATCCTTGCCGGCCGAGACCTTCAGCGACTCGATGCCGCGCGCGTCACCGTAACCGGTGCGGGCCAGGGCAGCAGGGTTGTTGATGCTCATGGCATGCCCCGTCAGATCACTTCCAGCTCGGCCTGCAGCGCACCGGCAGACTTCATCGCCTGCAGGATGGCCAGCAGGTCTTGCGGCGTCGCGCCGAGCGAGTTCAGGGCCTTCACCACATCCGCCAGCTGCGCGCCGGCGGGCAGCGCGATGATCGAGCCGCCTTGCTGGGTGATCGAGATGTCGGACTTCTCGCGCACCACCGTTTCGCCGGGCGACAAGGCCCCGGGCTGGCTGATGACGGGCGATGAGCTGATGGTGACCGACAGGCTGCCGTGCGCAACTGCGCAAGGTGCCAGGGTGACGGACTGGTTCAACACGATCGAGCCGGTGCGCGGGTTCATCACGATCTTGGCAGCCGGCTTGGCCAGCTCCAGCGGCAGGTTCTCGATGTCGGCCAGGAAGCTGATGCGCGAATCGCTGTCCATCGGCGCGCGCACGCGCACCACCCGGCCGTCGATCGCCTGCGCGGTGCCGGCGCCTTTGACAGCGTTGATGGCCTGGGCCACCGCGCGGGCGGTGGCGAAGTCGGCCGAGTCCAGGTCGAGCTGGATCGAGTCACCCTGGTTCAGCGGCGTGGGTACCGAGCGTTCGACGATCGCGCCCTGCGGCACGCGGCCGCCTGACAGGTGGTTGATCTGCACCTTCGAGCCGTTGGCCGAGGCGCCAGCGCCGCCGACGATCAGGTTGCCCTGGGCGACTGCATAGACCTGGCCGTCAGCACCTTTGAGCGGGGTCGCCACCAGCGTGCCGCCGCGCAGGCTCTTGGCGTTGCCGATCGACGAGACGCCAATGTCAATCTGCTGGCCGGGTTGGGCGAAGGCAGGCAGTTGCGCGGTGACCAGCACCGCCGCGATGTTCTTCAGCTGCATCGAGGTGCCGGGCGGCACGGTGATGCCCATCTGCTGCAGCATCGAGGTGATGCCTTGCTGCGTGAATGGCGTTTGCTGGGTCTGGTCACCGGTGCCGTCCAGGCCCACGACCAGGCCGTAGCCGATCAACTGGTTGGAGCGCACGCCCTGGACGGTGGCGACTTCCTTGATCCGCTGCGCGGCCTGGGCCGGCCAGGGCCACCACAGCGCGGCGCTGGCGACCAGGGAGGCCAGCGCCATCGCGGTGCGCAGGAATCGGTCAGAGGTGGTGTCCATGTGGCGTTGGTGAGTTGTGGACCCCCAGGTCCGCTTTGCAGCGGCCCGCCCCCCGCGGGGGTCAAGGAACCAGGGGCGGCCCGTCGTTCCTTGAGATTTCCTTCCAACGCATTCTGGGGAAACTTAAACCGGCCAAAGGCTCAAAAAGAATCGTGCCAACCAGCCAGTTCCTTGGGCATCGGCCATCGCACCCCGGCCACGGTGCTCGACGCGCACGTTGGCGACCTGGGCGCTGGGGATCACGTTGCCGGGCTGGATCGAACGCGGATCGACCTGGCCAGTGAAGCGCAGCACGTCGACGTGCTGGTTGACGCCGATCTGCTTCTCGCCGGCGACGATCAGGTGGCCGTTGGGCAGCACGCCGACCACACTGGCGGTGATGGTGCCGGTGAAGTCGTTGTTGCTGGTCGTCGCGCCCTTGCCGGCAAAGGTATTGGCGCTGGTGGCCGCGGCGTTGGCGCCGGCCAGGTGGCTGAGCTTCACGCCGGGCAGCGCGGAGATACCGACATTCAAGTCACCGGTCTTGTCGACCGTCGAATTGGCGCTCTGGCTGGCGGCGATCTTCTCGACGATCTGGATCGTCAGCGTGTCGCCGACCAGGCGCGCACGGTGGTCTTCGAACATCGGCCGGTAGCTGGCGGCCTGGTAGATCGAGCCGGTCACCGGCGCCTGTTGCGCGGCGGCATAGCTGCTGGTCACCGGCACCATCGCCGGGATCGGCGCGGGGCCGGATTCGGGGATGGCCGGTGCGGTGGCTGTCGGGAAGTCGACCTTGGCCTCGGTAGGCAGCACCGAGCAAGCGGCGAGCGAAAACAGCGGCAAGGCGGCCGCCAGTGCGCGAAGCAAGGTCGTCATGGTGTTTCTCTCAATGATCTTCACAGTTGCGACAGGCGTTGCAGCATCTGGTCGGAGGTCGAAATGGCCTTCGAATTCAGTTCGTAGGCGCGCTGGGTCTGGATCATCGAGACCAGCTCTTCAACGACGTTGACGTTGCTGGTTTCAACAAAGCCTTGCTGCAGGCTGCCGAGGCCGGAGTTGCCGGGCGATGCGCTGTTTGGCGAGCCGGACGCTGCGGTCTCACCGAACAGGTTGCTGCCGCGCGGCTCCAGGCCACCCGGGTTCACAAAGCTGGCCAATTGCAGCTGGCCCACCGTCTGCGGTTGGGTCTGAGCAGGCAACGTGACGCTGACCGTGCCGTCGGCGGCAATCGTCACGCTTTGCGCGTTGGCAGGAATCGTGATGCCGGGCTGCACCAGGTAGCCGCTGTTGGTGACCATCTGGCCCTGCGAATCAAGCTGGAACGAGCCGTCGCGGGTGTAGGCGGTGCCGCCATCGGGCGTGCTGATCTGGAAGAAGCCGTTGCCCTTGATCGCCACGTCCAAGTTGCCGCCGCTTTGCTGCAGGTTGCCCTGGCTGAAGTTGCGCGCACTGGCCACGGCTCGCGTGCCCAAACCGACTTGCAGGCCGGTGGGCAGTTGCGTCTGCTCCGAGCTGGCGGCGCCGGCCTGGCGCAGGTTCTGATAGATCAGGTCCTCGAACTGTGCGTGGGCCCGCTTGTAGCCGCTGGTGGCGACGTTGGCGAGGTTGTTCGAGATGTGGTCCAGCTGAGTTTGCTGGGCTTCCATCCCGGTCTTCGAAATCCAAAGCGAGCGAATCATGGCGTGCTCCAAGCACTGAGGGGTCTTGGCCGTGATGATCCGCGGGACTTGAGGGTGCCAAGACCTCGAAAAGCGGGCGCTTTGGCCGCCTGATACCCACCGGGGTGGTCAAAGCGCACAAACCGCGACCCAGATGCAAAACGGCCTGCCGGAAGGCAGGCCGTCATGGCGCGCGTAGCGTCGCCACATTCAAGTGGCGTGCGCGGATCCGGCTGGGCCGGGCCGCTGCGCGAGCCCCCTCGGGGGGCAGGCCCCGGAAGGGGCCGTGGGGGTCTAAGCCTCCGCTACGCCGCTCGAGGCGGCGCGCCACGGGTTGCCCTGGGCGCCATAGACCGGCGACTTGGCCGCACCGGTTTCGGGCAACAGGATCTCGATCGCCTTGTCGAGCGACACCGAAGCGCGAGCGATCGCCTCGCGCAGCGCGGCGACCTGGCCACCGGCCATCGCCAGACGGCGGCGCAGTGCCGGCGGCATGCCGCCGCTGCGGGCGGCGCGCGTCGAATGGTCAACCGCCAGCGACAACGCGCGGTGCAGCGCGGTCGAGGCGATTTCGGTGCTGTCGGCGTCGCGGTTCTTCAGCGCTTCGGCCAGCTCGGCCAGGCGTGCTTCCACCTCGGTCAGCGCCGACTCCAGGTCGGTGGTCTGGCGCAACGCGTTTTGTTCGGCGGGGGAGCTCAGCATGATGCGGTGGGGTGCTGTGGCGTGCGGCCAAGGTGGGGCAGGTCGTGCCGCTCGCGCATGCGGGCAGCAGGGGATGAAACCGTCGACAGGCGGCGCGGTCGGCCCGCGCCGTGTTCACGTCAGGACGACGAGTACTTGCGCAGCAGCTCTTGCGTGTTGGCAATCAGCTTGTCGGCAATCGCGTCGGCGTTGACCTCGAACTTGCCATCGCGGATGGCCTGGGCCATGCGGGCGACCTTGTCTGCGTCGAAGGTGCCGTCGGTGTCGGCGCTGCTGATCATGCTGGCGGTGGTCGAGATGCTGACGGTCGCGCTCGGCTGCGCAGACCCGGTGCTGCCACCTGTCTTGTCTGCACTGCCCGACTTGCGATCGTTCTGCATCGGTGCCACGTTGGCTTTGGTTTCGAGTGAACCGATTTTCATGGTGCTCTCCAGAAATCCGAAGCGAACCCGGCGGGAACTTTCGGCATAGATCGGGTTTCGACAGTGCCCGACAGAACTTTAGGACTATTTCGCACGGCCTTCAAAGTGGCCACCGTCGACGCGCCCCAAGGAACGAAGGGCAGCGCCCTTTGCGCTTTGGTCGTCACAGCGCCACCTCCACCTGCCGGTCGCCCACCGGGCGGCCCTGCAACAGCCGGCCGGACTCGGTGCGAATCCGCACCGTCTGCCCTTCCAGCCCCGGATTCATCGCTTCGCCCTCGGTGACCACCTGCCAGCCGGGGCCTACGGCCACGACGCGCACGGTCTCACCGGCAGCAAACCACTGCCGTGCTTTCAAGTCTGTCTGCCGCAACGCGGTGCCGGCAGCCACCGGACGGCTCAGGGTACGCCCAATCGCCAGACCAGGCTGGCTGATCGGCAAACCGGGGGCCGCTGCCAGATCGACCTCGGCTTCGGTGAAATGTTCCGCCGCCAGCGGGGTACCAGCCGCCAGGGCGGTCTGGGTCACCAGCGAACGGGACCAGACATGCACCGTGACCGGCAAGGTGACATTCCAGAGTTTGCTGCCCTGGGTGCACTTCAGGCCGATGCGGGTGCGCCCCCAGACCGGCAGGCCGGCCGGCAAATAAGGTTCGATGCGTTGGCAAGGCGCCAGTTTCAGGCGCGGATCCAGGCTGCCCACCTCGACCTCGATGCGGGCCTGCCCCAGGCCGGCGCGGCCAGCGCTGTCGCGGGCCATCTGCTGCACCTGGGCGCTGACAGCCGCCATCTCGGGGTTGTCACCCGCCGCCGGCGCTGCCGCCTGGCCCCAGGCCAGCCCCCCCGTCAGTCCGGTCGTCAGCAGTGCCAAGGCGCCGGCAGAACGCACCAATCCACGCGAACAAGCGCGTAAGGCGGACGAGGAACGGGTGAGGGTCATGGCCAGTGACTGTAAGGATGCTGGCCGGCAACCAAGGCGCGAAATGGCAGGGGCATGGGCCGCTATTCGGGCCTTTGCCCCGGGGGCCGACTTTCACAATCGGCGAACGCGGCGTTGTGCCTGTTATCGGCCCCACCGCCTCGAACCTGAAGGACTCTTCCGCCATGAACGTCAACCGCCTGACCTCGCAGCTGGACTTCCAAGCCCAGGCCTTGACGCTTCGTGCCGAGCGCCAGCGGGTGATCGCCAGCAACATCGCCAACGCCGACACCCCGGGCTACCAGGCCCGCGACATGGATTTCTCGTCCGCGCTGAAGGCGGCCACGAATCAAATGCCGGCCGCCGGCCAGATGGTGACCACCCGGGCCGGCCACATGGCGCTGCCCGGTGGCGCAACGGCAGAGCAGACTGCGCTGCGCTACGCCACCCCGAGCCAGACCAACCTCGACAGCAACAGTGTCGACATGGACCGCGAACGCGCCAGCTTCGCCGAGAACTCGGTGAAGTACGAGGCGACGCTGCGCTTCATCAACAGCCATGTCCGCGAAATGCTGGACGCGATGAAGAGCCCGAGCCAAGGCTGATGAGCGCTGAAGGAGCAATCACATGAGCATGTTCAAGGTCTTTGATATTTCTGGCAGCGCGGTTTCGGCGCAAAGCCAACGCCTGAACGTGGTGGCCTCGAACCTGGCCAACGCCGACAGCGTGGCCGGCCCCGACGGCCAGGCCTACAAGGCGCGCCAGGTGGTGTTCCAGACCGTGTTGATGGGGGCCTCCGGCAATGCCGCCGGTGCCGACCCCGGCAACCCGGTCGACGGCAGCGCCGGCGTGCGCGTGTCGACCATCAGCGAAGACCAGACGCCCGGCCGCAAGGTGCACCAGCCCGGCCACCCGGCCGCCGATGCCGAGGGCTACGTGACCTTCAGCAACGTGAACCCGGTCGAGGAGATGGTCAACATGATCTCGGCCTCGCGCTCGTACCAGAACAACATCGAGGTGATGAACACCGCGAAGACCTTGCTGCAGAAAACCCTGCAGCTGGGCCAGGGCTGACGCGCCCTCCTCCTAACCCGGACAGCCACGCGCCATGACCATCGCCGCCCTGAACACCAATACCAAGACGCCTGTCAACAACGTGAACGACAGCGCGACGAGCGCCGCCGACCAGTCCGACCGCTTCATGAAGCTGCTGGTCGCACAGATGCAGAACCAGGACCCGTTGAACCCGATGGACAACGCGCAGGTCACGACGCAGATGGCGCAGATCAGCACCGTATCGGGCCTGGAGAAACTCAACGGCACCGTCTCGGGCCTGAACGGCCAGTTCATGCAGCTGCAGGCCATGCAAAGCGCCGCGCTGATCGGCCACGACGTCGCCGTCGAAGGCAACACGCTGCGCGTGCAAGACGGCACCGGCGACGGCGGCTTCGAGCTGAGCAACGCCGCCACCGATGTGAAGGTCGAGATCCAGAACGGCTCCGGCGCCACCATCGGCACCGTCGAGCTGAAAGACCTGGAAGCCGGTCGCCACGATTTCAGCTACGCCGTGCCCGATGCCTACAAGAACAGCACGCTGAGCTTCAAGGTCACGGCCACCAGTGGCAAGACCCCTGTCGACGCGATGACGCTGGCCCACCAACGTATCAAGGCCGTCAGCACTTTCGGCGACACGCTCGCGCTCGAACTGGCCAACGGCGACCGCGTGGCCTACGACGCGGTCTGGGCCTTCCTCTGATCCGCCACCTCCCCTCTTTCACCTCCTCCCTCTCTTTTCTCGCCCCCAGGAGCAACCCATGAGCTTCCAGCAAGGTCTTTCCGGCTTGAACACCACGTCCAAGAGCCTGGAGGTGATCGGCAACAACATCGCCAACGCCAACACCTTTGGCGCCAAGGGCTCGCGTGCCGAGTTCTCGGACATGTATGCAGCCGCACTGAACGGCGCCGGCGCCAACAACATCGGCATCGGCGTCAGCCTGGCCGCGGTGTCGCAGCAGTTCACGCAGGGCAGCATCACGGCGACGGAAAACCCGATGGACCTGGCGCTCAACGGCGGCGGCTTCTTCCAGATGTCCGACCCGGCCGGCAGCACGGTCTACAGCCGCAACGGCCAGTTCAAGGTCGACCAGAACGGCTACATCGTCAACAACGGCAACATGAAGCTGATGGGCTACATGGCCGACAACAACGGCGTGATCCAGCCTGGCGCCGCGGTGCCGCTGCAGTTGCCGACCGCCGGCATCGAGCCGAACGTGACGAGCGAGGTGAAGCTCGAGTTCAACCTCGACAAGAGCGAGGCCATCACCCCGGCCGCGACGCCGCAGATCGACTTCGACGACCCGTCGACCTACGCCGAGGCGACCGAAGCCACGCTGTACGACGCCGCCGGCCAGCCGGTGACCGTCAGCTACTACTTCCAGAAGACCGCCGACGACACCTGGAACGTCTTCGCGCGCGCCAACGGCACCACCTGCGCCGGCACCGATGCCGACCCGCAACCGGTGACCACGATGACCTTCTCGGCCGACGGCTCGACCTTCGCCTCGAGCAACAACACGCTGGACGTGCCGGCCACCGTCGACTCCAACGGTGTCTCGACGCTGGCCATTCCCGGCGTCGCGCTGGACTTCAACGGCTCGACCCAGTACGGCTCGGCCTTCGGCGTGACCAACCTCGACCAGGACGGCTACAGCGCCGGCTCGTTGAGCGGCATCACCTTCGACAACTCGGGCATCGTGATGGCCCGCTACACCAATGGCCAGACCAAGCCGGCCGGTCAGCTGCAGCTGGCGAACTTCCGCAACCCGCAAGGCCTGCAGCCGATGGGCGGCAACGGCTGGCGCACCACCTACGCTTCGGGCGACCCGCTCGTCGGCACGCCCGGCACCGGTTCTTTCGGCGCGCTGCAAGCCGGCGCGCTCGAAGAGTCGAACGTCGACCTGACCGGTGAACTGGTGAGCATGATCACCGCGCAACGCAACTACCAGGCCAACGCGCAGACGATCAAGACAATGGACCAGGTCATGCAGACCTTGGTCAATCTGCGCTGATCCTGAATTCAAACCTGACCAGACTTCGCTGAGGTGCCGCGATGGACCGCATGATCTACCTGTCGATGTCCGGCGCGAAAGCGGCGATGTCGCGCCAGGACGTGCTCGCGCACAACCTGGCCAACGCGTCGACCACCGGCTTTCGCGAAGAGCTGGCGGCGTTCCGCGCCGTGCCGGTGCGTGGCGACGGTGCATCGACCCGTGTCTATTCGCTGGAAACCACCGTCGGCTACAAGTCGGACTCTGGCACGGTGCAGCCCACCGGCCGCAACCTCGACGTGGCGATGAAGGGCAACTCGTGGCTGTCGGTGCAAGGGCTGGACGGCACCGAGGCCTACACCCGCGCCGGCTCGCTGCAGGTCAACTCCGAAGGCCTGCTGGTCACGCAAAACGGTTTGCAGGTGCTGGGCGACGGCGGCCCGATCACTGCGCCGGCCAATTCCGAACTGCAGATCGCGCCCGACGGCACGGTCAGCGCCACCGTGCCCGGCGGCAAGCCGCAGTCGGTGGGCAAGCTGAAGCTCGTCACCCCTGAAGCCGACAACCAGCTCAGCCGCGGTGTCGACGGCCTGTTCCGTGCCGCCAACGGCGATCTGGCCGCCGACCCCACTGCCCGCCTGCAAGACGGCGCGCTCGAGGGCTCGAACGTCAGCCCGATCGAGACCATGGTCGCCATGATCTCGGCGGCGCGTCAGTTCGAGCACCAGATGAAGCTGATCCAGACCTCGGAGCGGCAAGAACAGACAGCCCAGAAGCTGCTGTCGTCCAATGGCTGATCGGCCAGCTGCTGCCAGCCAACGGCCCGCTTCGGCGGGCCGTTTTGCTTGGCGGCTCGACCCTCGCGCAGCGAGGTGGCAGCACCGCCTGGGGCAGGTTTCGTCTAGACCGTGCCCGCTCCGGTACTCAGCCTGAACACCGCCACGGACTGCGCAAGGCTGCGTGCCCGCTCCTGCATGGACTCGGCCGACGCTGCCGCCTGCTCCACCAGTGCCGCATTGCGCTGGGTGACCTGGTCCATCTGGGTGATGGCGGTGTTCACCTGCGCGATGCCATTGGATTGCTCCTGCGAGGCGACTGAAATCTCCGCCACGATGTCGGTCACATGTTTGATCGCCGCGACGATCTCGTTCATCGTCTGCCCGGCTTCGTGAACGAGCCGGCCGCCATCCTCGACCTTGCGCACCGACTGTGAAATGAGCTCCTTGATGGCCTTGGCCGCTTCGGCACTTCTTTGCGCGAGGCTGCGCACCTCGCCGGCGACCACGGCAAAGCCGCGCCCCTCTTCGCCTGCACGGGCAGCTTCCACCGCCGCATTCAGCGCAAGGATGTTGGTCTGAAAGGCGATGCCGTCGATGACCCCGATGATGTCGGCGATCCGCTGCGACGATTCGTTGATGGAAGACATCGTCACCACCACCTGACCCACCGCCTTCCCGCCTTTCACCGCCACGCCGGAGGCCCCGACCGCCAGTTCGCTCGCATGCCGTGCGTTGTCGGCGTTCTGCTTCACGGTCGCCATCAGCTCTTCCATCGACGCGGCGGTCTCTTCCAACGCAGCCGCCTGTTCCTCGGTGCGCTTGGACAGATCCATGTTGCCTGCAGCGATCTCCGACGCAGCCGTGTTGATCACCTCGGTCGCTTCGTTGATGGCGCGCAGGATCGTGGCCAGCTGCTCGACCGTGCCCTTCAGCGCCGCCATCAGGCTGCTGGTGTCGCCGGGTCGGACGGGAATGGCCATCGACAGGTCGCCGGCTGCGATCCTGTGGGCCACCATGGCGGCCTGGCGGGGCTCGCCGCCAAGCTCGCGCCTGAGGCTGCGCGTGATCAAGAATGAAATGGCCACCCCGAGAACAATCGCCAAGCCCACACAAGCGAGGGAAAAGTTTCTCAGCCAGGCGTAGTCTTTTTGCGTCTCGGTCGCCGCGGTGTCGTTCAAGCGCTGCTCGATCGACACCAGTTCGTCGATGTCCGTCACCCACTTCTCCATCGCCGGCTTGACTTCATCCTTCAGCAGCTTGAGCATCGCTTCGGATTCCTCGTCACCGTCGAGCTTCACGCACTTGGCGACCAGCCCTGAAACGTTGGCCTTGTGCGTCTGGATCTTGGCGACGATGTCGGTCTCGAACTGCGTCGGCACCGCCAGCCCGAGAATCTCCGCCAGGCCCTTTTCCGCATCGTCATACTGGCCGGCTTGGTACGTGATCGAGGCGCGCAGGGGCTCTTTCTCCTGGTTGCTGCTCGCGAGCGCCAGCTTGAGAAGACCTTTTTCCTGCTCGCCCACGGCGCGGCTCATCGACTGCGCCAACCCGAGCTTGGCGTTGTTGTAAACGACGATGTCGTTCACGCTGCGCTCGAGCCTGTACATGCCGCCGACGCCCGCGGCGCCCACCAGCAGGACAAACACCAGCAGGATGCCAAAGCCACCGGTCAGCCGTGTGCCAACCGAGAGCGAATCGGCCCATTTGAGGGGAATCGATAAGGCATTCACCACGCATCACCTCGCAGGAATCAAATCGCCCCCTGGACGGTTTTTCGCCACCGTCGCGCGCACCGGCCCAGTGCCCGAGCCGGCTATGGTGTTGCCAGAAAAGGGCTACTTGCAGTCGGGCTTGCTGGCATAGGGGAAATCTGGGTGCCCCACGCAGAAGTCCTTGCCCCCTTCAACAGGGGCGCCGTCGTAGGTCGCCGAGACCTTCTTGTACTTGGTCACGTCGAGCCGCTTGTTCGCACACCCCGCCTTGGCCTTGATGGCGCACTGCGAAGCACTGGCGGCAGGCACTGTTTCATTGCAACTGGCCTTGCCGGCGCACTTGGAGTAGCTCTCCGTGTCCTTCCCAGGGCAGGCCGTTCGGGTGACCTGGAGCACGCACTCGCCCGCGGAGGCAGCGCCCAGTGCAAGACAGAACAGCACCGCTCCAACCACACCGTTTCTGATCAGCATGACGAACTCCTTGTTGAGAACTCAATTCAGAAGGACTCCCCTGCGTGCCCCGATCAGGTTCGCGCATTTGCAGGCATCTTCCGCCGCCTTCGGCAGATGTGCAACTCCTGATCAGCGCCTTACTGTGGTGCAGACGAATCGGTGGCAGGAGTGCCAGTCCGGCCCGAACGTGAAGAAGAAGAACGGGCCGGCGCGACCTTCCTCGCTGCGTCGCGCGGCGACCCGCCCCACTGCCGCTTCCAGGCGCGGCGCAGATGAAGGCCCGAGCCGAAGCCCGACACCGTCGCGGCGTGCGTGACGCTGGCGCCACCCTCCAGCGATTGGCGAGCCCGCTCGAGCCGGATGTTCTGCAGGCATTGCAACGGCGATACGCCCGCGTGTTGCGTGAACAGGCGCAGCAGGTGGCGCTCGGTGACATGCCCCAGCGCGGCCAGCGCGGCCATGTCCCAGTCACGCTCCGGCTCGGCGCACATCGCGTCCTGCACCCGGTGCACCGCAGCGTGCATGTGGCGGCGATGGTCGTGAAAGGGTGACAGCTCGGGGTCGTGCGGCGAGCGCCTGAGGTACACCACCATGTCCTCTGCAATGCCCGCGGCCAGCGCCTCACCGCAGTCCTGTGCAATCAGTTGCAGCGCGAGATCGATGCCCGCCGTGATGCCGGCGCTGGAGGCCACGGGCCCGTCGACCACGAACACACGGTTGCCGATCACCTGCGCGTCGCGCGCCATTTCCCGCAGCTTGTCCAGCAGGTCGTGGTGAGTCGTGCAGCGGCGTTTGGCGAGCAAGCCGGCGCGCGCGGCGAGCAGCGTGCCCGAGCAGATCGTGATCAGGCGATGTGGGGTGTCTGCAGCCAGCAGCGTGTCGTGCAGGGTCCGGTTCAGCCACTGCGCCGTGGTGGCGATCGCTGGGGTCACCTGCTGCAGGTGGGCGAGCGGCTGGCCGACCAGCACCACCCAGGTCGGTGAGCTCAGGCGCTGCGGCAAGGGTTCCAGGCCCCCGATTTCGAGCCCGACCGATGTCGGCATCGAGGGTGTGGGCCCACAGAAGCGCAGCCGATAGCGCGGCGGCAGGCCTCGGTCCGCACGGCGCAGATTGGCCAGGCGGAAAGCCTCGGCCGGCCCGGCGATGTCTTGCAGCAGCGAATGCGGCGCAATGACGAAGAGCAGATCGATGGGCTGAGGGGCGGCGATCATTTTCGGACAGGGCTTCAGACCGCAAGCATCCCCTATTTCAGAGAGGAAGGATAGGTCCGTCGGGCGGATGTCCGAAATCGATCGAAACCTGTCGGTGAGCGGCGCGACAGCGGATGGCGAATTCCATAAGGTGCCGGCACACCCAAGGGTTATGCCATGTTCCGAATCGATTTCCCTCGCATATTGCTGGCCGCGGCTCTGTTGTGGGGGATCGCGGGAATCGCGCACGGGGCCCAGGGCCAAGACGAAAGTGGCGTGGACGCCAGCATCGCACCTGGCGACGACTTCTTCGCCTACGCCAACGGCGCTTGGCTGAAGGCCAACGAGATCCCGGCGGGCAAGGCGCGTTGGGACGCTCGCAGCGAGATCAACGAGGCGACGCGCCAACGTGTGGCGTCACTGCTCCGCGAAGCCAGCGCCGAGCCCGTGGGGTCCACCGCGCGCAAGGTGGCCGATTTCCAGGCGGCCTACCTGAACGAAGTCGCCATCGAGGCCAGGGGCATCACGCCGCTGAGGCCGATGCTTGATTGCATCGAGATGGTTCGCGACAAGGCGGCGCTGACCCGGCTGCTCGGCCGCGGGCTGCGCGCCGATGTCGACCCGTTGAATGTCGGCGTTTACGACTCCGCGCATCTGCTGGGCCTGGCCGTGCAACCCAGCATCCATGGCGAGAAGACCCATGTCGCCTTCCTGCTGCAGGGCGGACTGGGCCTGCCTGGCCGCGAGCACTATCTCAGCGCCGAGCCGCGCATGCGGGCGCTGCGAACGCAATACGAGGCATATGTCGGGCGGCTGCTGGCACTGGCGGGCTTCGATCGCACGGCGCCACGCGCCCGAGCGGTGATGGCACTGGAAACCGCCATCGCGCAGAGCCATGCGACGCAAGACGCGTCGTCCAACGACCGCAATGCCGACCAGGTGTGGACGCGCGCCGACTTCGCACGCCAGGCGCCGGGTATGGATTGGTTCGCGTTCTTTGTCGCGGCAGGTTTGGGCCAACAGCAGGATTTCGTGGTTTGGCAGCCCAGCGCCGTGAAGGGCGCGGCTGACCTGGTCGCGTCGCAACCGCTGCAGGTCTGGAAGGACTACCTGCGCGTTCGCCTCATCGATGTCCATGCCGATGTGCTGCCTCGCGCCTTCGCTGAAGCAGCGTTGGCGCTGCACAGCGCCGCAGCGGCGAACCCGTTGCCTGGCTCACGCGCACAACGTGCGATCGATGCGACCCAATCGGCGTTGGGTGACGCACTGGGCAGGATGTATGTCGAGCGCTATTTCCCGCCTGAGCACAAGGCCCGCGTGCAGGCCATTGCGGCCAACGTCATCGCCGCATTCAGGCAACGCGTCGAAGCGGTGACATGGCTGTCGCCCGACGCCAAGGCCATGGCGCTTGCCAAATTGAGGGCCGTGTACTTCGGCGTCGGCTACCCGGAAAAGTGGCGGGACTATTCGGATCTGACCGTGGACCCGGCTGATGCGGTGGGCAATCTCCAGCGCGTCGCCGAGCTGAACTACCGCCAGGCCGTGACTCGCCTCGGACAGCCCGTTGACGGTGCCTCGGGGGCCTCATGGGCGATCGCGCCCCACCGGCCCGGCGCGGTCCTGCTGTTCCACCAGAACGTCTACAACTTTGCGGCGGCGCTGCTGCAGCCGCCCAAGTTCGACCCTGCCGCCTCGGACGCCGCGAACTACGGCGCGATCGGCGCCATCGTCGGCCACGAACTCAGCCACTTCGTCGACACGCTGGGCGCGGAGTACGAGGCCGACGGCCGCATGCGCCGCTGGTGGACGGTCAAAGACATGACCCGCTACCAGGCAGAGGCCGAGCCCTTGGTGGCGCAGTTCTCGGGCTACCGGCCATTTCCGAATCTGACCGTCAACGGCCAACTGACGCTGACGGAGAACCTCGCCGACCTCGGCGGCCTGGCGGCGGCCTTCGCCGCCTACCGCCGCACGCTGGGCAGCAAGGCCAGCGACAAGGATGCGGTACGGCAACAGGACCGGCAGTTCTTCATCGGCTTCGCCAGAGCCTGGCGCAGCAAGAGCGGGGAAGACGCGATGCGCGCGCAGATCGCCACCGACGGCCACGCCCCGGAGCGCTACCGCATTGCCACCGTTCGCAACCTCGATGCCTGGTACGAGGCGTTCGACGTGCGGCCAGGCCAGCAGCTGTATCTCGAGCCAAGGGCGCGGGTCCGCGTCTGGTGAATTTCATCAACTACTTCTGACGGGGAGCCATTCCATGTTCAAACGAACGAAGCTGTGTGCAGCGCTGGTTGGTGCTTTCGGCAGCACGGCGCTCAGCCTGCCCGCAGCGCAAGCGCAAGAGACCCAGCGCGTCGAGATCACCGGCTCGGCGATCAAGCGCACGAACGTCGAAGGCCCAGCGCCAGTCGAGATCGTGACGCGCAAGGAAATCGAGCGGACCGGTGCCACTTCGCTGAACGAGTTGCTCCACTCGATCCCGTCGATCGACATCTTCGATCAGGGCGAACTGGCCTCGAATTCGCCTGCGGCCTCCGGCACGGCGAGCATCCGCTTGCGTGGGCTGTCATCGAGCGAGACGCTGGTCCTCTTGAACGGCCGCCGCCTGCCGGTCAACGCGCTGTACGACTCATCGGGCGCGGGGGCCGCGTTCGACATCAACTCGCTGCCGGTGGGGGCGATCGAGCGGATCGAGATCCTGAAGGATGGCGGCTCGGCGATCTACGGCGCCGACGCAGTGGCGGGTGTGGTGAACTTCATCACCAGGTCCGACTACCAGGGCATCGACGTCACCGCTTCCTACGGCGTGAGCAGCCGCGGCGACGGTGCCGAACAGCGCCTGGGTCTGTCGGCAGGATTCGGCGACTACGGCAAGGATCGCTACAACATCCTGATCGGCCTGGACTACTTCAAGCGCGACCCGATCCTGCGCAAGGACCGCGACATCTCCAGGTCCGTCGACTTTCGCCGCTTCGGCGCGCCGAGCGATGGCCGCAGCAGCTTTTCGCCTTACGGCAATGTGATCGACCCGAACACCGGTGGCTTTGTCGGCTTGACTTATCGAGACTGCCCGCCAGACCAACTGGGCGACCTCAATCGCTGCCGCTACGACTTCAACGCCAGCCTGCTGACCGCCTACAACGGCGCCGACCGTTTGAGTGCCCTGGTGCTGGGCTCGTTCCAGGTCACGCCGGACATCAAGGCCTTCGGCGAGTTCATCTTCTCGACCTCGAAGGACAAGTTCCTGGCCCACCCGGTGCCTGACTTCTTCATCGTCCCGATCACCGACGAGGCGCAACGCCCTTACGAGATCTTGGACGCTGACGGCGATGGGACGGATTCGATCTACATTGCCGGCCGGTTCATGCAGGGCGGCCCGCGCACGACCGAGCGCAAGTCCGACTTCATGAATGTGGCCGCCGGCTTCGAGGGCTACAACCACGGCCTGGACTGGAAGCTCAGCGTGAGCCATGGCGAGAGCAAGGTCACCAACAGCGACAGCAATTTCTTCGACGCCACCCTCTGGGCAGCGGCCACGTCCGACGGCTCCATCGACCCGACGGTGACGACCAACGACCAGGCGTTGGTGGACAGCCTGAAGGTCTCGCCACAGCGCGTCGGCAAGTCGGTCCTCGAGACCGCCAATGCGCAGATCAGCGGCGACCTGTTCTCGCTGCCCGGTGGCCTGTCGAAGTACGCGATCGGCGGCGCCTTCTACCGAGACAGCTTGCAGGACACGCCAGACGAGTTGAGCCAGCAAGGCCTGGTGGTCGGCAGCATCCAGCAGTCGGCGGTCGATGCTGCGCGCAAGTCGGCCGCGGTCTATGCCGAACTGCAGCTGCCGATCTTCAAGCAACTGGAGGCCCAGCTCGCGGTTCGCTACGACCACTACCCCAAGTGGAGCGCGACCAGCCCGAAGGTCGGCCTGAAGTACACGCCGCTGTCGAGCCTGGCGTTTCGCGCGTCGTACACCCAGAGCTTCCGCGCGCCGGTGCTGAAGCAGCTGTTCGGTGCTCAGGAAGAGGGCGCAACCACGCTGACCGCGGACAGCGATTGCGAAGCGCTCGGTGTCCCTTATGTGCCAACAAAGTGCCTGATCAACGCTTTCCAGGTCAACGGCTCGAACCCGGACCTGGGGCCCGAAAAGGGCAAGACCTACAACCTCGGCGTGGTCTTCGACGCCTCGAACATGTTCAGCGCGAGCGTCGACATATGGAAGATCGCCAAGAGGAACGAAATCAGCTCGCCCACACTGACCGATGCCATCGCGCAGGGCCTGTGGGCCAAGATCGGCCCGCGCTACTTCATCTACACCAACCTGCAGAACATCGCCGAGCGCGAGACGGCCGGGGTGGATGTCGACGCGCGCCTTCGCCTGGGTGAAACGCCGGTCGGCAAGGTGAGCTTGCGCAACCTGCTGACCTACTACTCGGTCGATCGCTCGAAGGCCGCCAAGGGCGACGATTGGTCAGAGTACCTGGGCACCTATGCCAAGCCGTACTTCCGCAATGCCTTCCAGGCGCAGACCGAGCTGGAGAACTGGACGTTCTCCGGCACGTGGAAGACTGTCGACGGCTTCTGGGATTCCGACCAGGCCTTCCCGGCGGCCATTCAAGCGTCCGGCCATCGCAAGGTGGGGACCTTCGAAGAGCTGGATCTTCAGGCCCAGTATTCCGGCGTCGCGGGTTGGGAGTTCACGGCGGGCATCAAGAACGCGCTCGATCGTTCGCCTCCGCTCAGCTTGCAGAACGGGACCAGCAACACCTACAGCCAGATGGGCTTTGCAGAACTCTATTCGTCACGCGGACAGTTCTTCTACCTCGCGGCCAAATACTCGTTCCGCTGATCACCGGTCGCGCACCAACCGCGAGCCGCCCCCGCCACGGCCGCCCTGGCTGCAGGCGAACGTGGTGCCGTCGAGGAAATTGACGCATCGTGGTGTCGGGTCGGTCGGGAACGACGACGAGGTCCACAGGGAGTCGTTCTTGGCGCCGGGGAAGGCCTTGGTGTCGATGTGAAGCAGATGCTCGTGGTCGAGCAGTGAAGCCAGCTCCTTCACGTTGGGCAGCCGCCAGGCCACACCGGTGTCGCGCGCCTGCTGCAGTGCGTGGGCCAGTGTGCCGGTCCACCCCAGCACGAGCGGCGTGCCAGCGCACCGCGCGCCATCGAACAATGCACCTTCGACGCAGCGGCGCCAGGTAAGCCCGGTCAGCCGGTCGGTCACCTCCTGCTTGTTGGGCGAGATCACGAAGCGCTTGCCGCTCAGTTCGCCATCGCGCACCAGGCGCACCGCCCGCGCACTCGAGCGGAACTGGGGGTTGATGTCGCCCAGTTCGAAGAAGAAGTGGCTGCCCCAGGCGAGCTCTTTCTCGAGTTGCCACCCGAGGACCTTGCCGGCGCCCCAGTAGAGGTTGGCTGCAGTGTTCGGGAAGTAGCGCTCATCTACCGGCGGCAACGGGATGACGCTCATGTCGACGATGCCCATGAGCTCGGTCGGCTTGGGCAGCCTCCAATCGTGTGCGCCGCACAGCCCGGCCTCGTTGACGCTGTTCAGGAAGCCGGTGACGTCTTTCGGGCCGCCATAGTCGCCGTCGGGGTCGTATTCGGGGCTGTAGAAGGTGTACGTACGGCTGCCGGCGCGGTGGCCGGCTTGCGTCTTGTTCTCCCACAGCAGGCCGGTCACTTCGTCGCGCGTGCAGCCCCATTCGGCGGGCGCGTCGCCGGGCTTCGGCTCGGCCGGGCAGCTGCCCTGGCCGGCGTGCTCACCGCTGTTGCAGAGCTTCGTGAAGTGGAAGCCGAGGCGGCCGTCGCCGTTCTTCGGCTGCGTCACATCGCGGCCATACACGGCATCCTGGCCGGTGCCGGTGCAGTCGATGAACTCGCCGGTGGCATCGATGCAGTAGGGGATGGCGGTGTCGTTCAGGCGCGGCGCGGCGGTGGCGCCGATGCAAGCCAGCGCAGTGGCCGCGGCGATCAGCGTGGCACGAAGAGTGGGGTTAGGCATGGGAATCTCCTTGGCCCCGCACTCTAGATCCATCCACCGTTGCGGCCATCCCTAGGCGACGCCGAAGGATGAGCCCTCAGCGCCTCGGCTGTCCCCGTCACCTGTCATTACCTGTCACAAGTCGATCAACATCGGTCATGCGAGATTCCTCGAAGGCCGCCTTGGGCTACCCATCGGATCAGGACACGGCTACGCTCCACGGCTTGTCTTGCAAGGGCCCTGTTCATGCGATTCCAGGCTTTGACTCCGGAACAGTCAACATCGTGGACATGCGCAACCTGGGCCTGACTGACCAGGAGGTCGACGACATCGTGGCCTGCCCCCGGCGCCCTCACCGATGGGTGGACACGGCCAGCCGGCAGCGCTGGCCAACACGCTGCCAAGTAGTGCGTTTTCACCGTGGACTTTTTCAGGAGACATCCATGCAGAAATTGCCCCGTCCATTGATCTGCGTTTCGGCGCTGGCGTTGCTTGCAGCCGGCCCCGCGCTGGCCGCGAAACGGGTCAGCACCGATCCGTTCACGAATACCGACAGCCAGCATGCCACCGAGGTCGAACCCGATACCTTTGCCTTCGGCTCGACGGTGGTCGGCGCCTTCCAGACCGGCCGCTTCTTTGATGGGGGCTCCTCCGACATTGGCTGGGCCACCTCGCACGACAAGGGCAAGACCTGGGTTCACGGCTTCTTGCCCTCGACCACGGTTAACAGCACGCCCCCAGGCCCCTACCAGCGCCTTTCGGACCCTTCAGTGGCCTATGACGCGAAGCACGGCGTGTGGCTGATCGAATCGTTGGGCCTCAATGGCGGCGCCGGCAAGGGCGTGATCGTCAGCCGCTCGACCGATGGCGGCCTCACGTGGGGCGCACCAGTGACGGTCTCCACCACCACCGGCTTCTACGACAAGACCTGGATCGTCTGCGACAACACCCCGGCGAGCAGCCACTACGGCAACTGCTACGCCACCTGGGACGATGCCAATGCGGGCGACCTGTTGCTGAACAGCACCTCCTCCGATGGCGGGCTGACCTGGGGCGCCAAGAAGACCACGGCAAACAACGCCAGCGGCCTCGGCGGCCAGCCGCTCGCGCAGCCGAACGGCGATGTGATCGTCCCGGCGCTCAGCGCTTTCGCGGACCAGATCCTTTCCTACAAGTCCACCAATGGCGGCTCGACCTGGAGCTCGTCGGTGGTCGTGGCCAACATCAGCGACCATGGCGTTGCCGGCGACCTGCGCACCGAGCCGCTGCCCTCGGCCGAGGTGGATGGCGCGGGCAAGGTCTATGTGGTGTGGCACGACTGCCGCTTCCGCTCGGGCTGCTCGTCCAACGACATCGTGATGAGCACGTCGACAAACGGCACGACGTGGACCTCGCCGGTGCGCATCCCGATCGACGGCGTGACGAGCGGGGTGGACCATTTCATTCCCGGCATCGCCGTGGATCGGAAGACCTCGGGCAACACGACGCGCCTGGCACTGACCTACTACTTCTATCCGAGCGCGAGCTGCAGCCAGAGCACCTGCCAGCTTTCGGTGGGCTTCGTCTCGTCCATCGATGGTGGCGCCACCTGGAGCGCGCCGCAAACGCTGGCCGGGCCGATGAAGCTGACTGACCTCGCCAGCACGAGCCAGGGCGTCATGGTGGGCGACTACATCTCCACCTCGTTCGCTGGGACGAAGGCGGTGCCGATATTCGCCGTGGCAAAGCCGAAGAGCGGCTCGGTCTTCGACGAGGGCATGTACGCCAGCAAGCTGCTGGTGACGGCGCAGCAGCTCTATCCGCTGCGCGTGGTGCATGACCCGGTGCTCTCGATGCAGGGTGACAGGGCCCAGCGCTCACGCGCGCTTGTCGTTCAGTAGCCTGGGGACATCGGCGGCGCAGAAGGGTCATCCCCTTTTGCGCCGCCTTTGGTCCTGGACGTTTTCCTGAGTTCTTGTTGTCTGGAGTTTGAAACCTCAGTGCGCCACCACGGCCGGCACCGAGAACTCTCTTCCCACCACAGCCCGCGCGTAAAAGTAGTTCGCCCTGGCCCGATCGCTCAACTCGTCGAGGTGAACATCGCCCGACGGATCACACGGGAAGCTCATGCCCCGGCCTTCGTGGAACAGCGACATGAAGCGCAGCTCGTAGCCGCAAGCCTCGTGGCAATCGGGCAAGACCGGTGACGCCGGCCTGGCGCTTGGGGCATTCGATGCAAAGTTCATGGCGTGCTCCTCGTATCCGTGGGTCGTCTGAGCACCAGATACGCAGCGCGGGCCCGTTTGGAGGCAGCGCGCGATGCGTTCAACGCTCTTATCCTCTAATACGTAAAGCGCGGCTCATTTCGGACAAGCAGCGACGCCAATACTTCACAGTAGGGGCATCCAATATTCACTGGAAGTGGGACAGCATGCGTTCGAGCGTCGCGATGAACGGGCCTTCCATCAGCGGCAGGATGAACAGCAGGCTCGCCAGCCCGACGCCCATCGTGATCGGGAAGCCGATCGAGAAGATGTGGGTCTGCGGCGCAACACGCGAGATCACCCCTAGAACCACATTGACGAACATCATGATCGCGATCAGCGGCAGCGCGATCCACAAGCCCATCTTGAAGACCTCGGCACCCCATTGGTGCGGCATCGTCGCGGTCAGGAAGGCAAACGGCTCGGGGCCGACTGGGAAGGCCGTCAGGCTTTGCACCACCACCGCAATCACGGTCAGATGGCCGTTGACGACGATGAACAGGAAGGCAACCAGCGTGCCGAAGAAACGGCTGACCGCGGTGGTCTGGGTCGCCGTCAGCGGGTCGAAGAAGCCCGCGAAATTCATGCCCATCTGCAGGCCAGCGATTTCACCCGCGAACTCGACCGTCGCGAAGACGATGCGCACCGCGAAGCCGAGCGACAGGCCGATCAGCAGCTGCTGAACGACCAGCAGCACAGCCTGGGCCGAGTCCAGTGGCACCGGTGCAATCGGCGGCGCCACGTTGCCGGCGCACACCGCCACCAGGAAGGCCAGGGCTACCCGCACGCGCATCGGCACCAGGCGCTGGCCCAGGATGGGCATGGCCTGGAACAGCGCCAGCACACGCAAGAAAGGCCACAGCACCGGCGTGATCCACGCCAGCAGCTGGGCCTCGGTGAGGGTGATCACCTGTCTTCTGGGTTCAACCGGCGGCTGAGGGAATCGCCATCAGCATGTTGCGCAGGTAGTCGACCAGTGTGGTCATCATCCACGGACCAGCAACTGCGATCACCGCGACGGCAGCGATCAGCTTGGGCACGAAGCTCAGCGTGGCCTCGTTGATCTGCGTGGCGGCCTGGAAGATGCTGACCAGCACGCCGACGACCAGGATCACCAGCAGCATCGGTGCCGACACGGTGAGCAGCATCATCAGGCCTTGTTGGCCGTAGGTGAAAACTTGTGCAGAGTCCATATCGAAGGTGAAGTCTCAGGCCCCGACGGGCCGTTCCCTAGGGGCCTTATTAAGTGGCGAAGCTTGCAGCAAGGGAGCCGAGCAGCAGGTTCCAGCCATCGGCCAGCACGAACAGCATCAGCTTGAAGGGCAGCGCCACGAGCACCGGCGACAACATCATCATCCCCAGGCTCATCAGCACGCTGGCCACAATCATGTCGATGATCAGGAAAGGCACAAAGATCAAAAAGCCGATCTGGAAGGCGCTTTTCAACTCACTGGTCACGAACGCCGGCACCAGCACCTTGAACGGCACGTCCTCGCCCTTGACCGACGGGTCCAGCTTGGCCAGCTTGGCAAACAGTTGCACGTCGGACTGGCGGGTTTGCTTCAGCATGAACTCGCGCATCGGCACTTCGCCGCGCTTCAAGGCTTCGTCGAACGCGATCTGGTTGGCCGAGTACGGCACCCAGGCGTTGGCGTAGACCTTGTCGATCGTCGGTGACATCACGAAGAAGGTCAGGAACAGGCTCAAGCCCACGATCACCTGGTTTGGCGGCGCGGCCTGCGTGCCCAGTGCCTGGCGCAGCAGGCCCAGCACGATGACGATGCGGGTGAAGCCCGTCATCATCAGCAGCACCGCCGGCAAGAACGACAGCGCCGTGAAGAACAGCAGCGTCTGGATCGGCACCGAATAGCTGGTGCCGCCCGCGCCCTGGCCAATGACCAGCGGCAGCGAAGGAGCTGACTGTGCCGCTTGAGCATGCGCCTCAGCAGGCAGCAGCACGGCGCCCAGCAGCATCAGGCCGCCGGCATAGAGCACTCGTCGAAGGGCGTTGGGTTCACTCATGTGACGAGCCCCCGACAGCCGGGCCATGGCCCGAACGCCATTTGGCGATCAGTTGGCTCACGGTCGCAGCCTGCGGCGTGCGCAGTGCGGTGGGCACCTCGGCCGGTGCATCCAGCTGGGTCAGATGGGTGATGTTGTCGGGCGTCACACCCAGCACCAGCCAGCGCGCCGTCGCGCCCTGCCCCAGTTCGACCACCACCACCCTTTGCGAGGGCGACAGTGACAGGCTGGACACCGTGCGCATCAGCCCGTCCTGCCCCGCGCCGGCATAGCCGGAGCGACGCAGCAGCCACAGCGCGACGGGGATCAGCGCCACCACGGCCATGAAGGCCAGCAAGGGCATCAGCGACGACGAGGTCATGCGATCAGCATCCTTTAGAAGGAGTTCAAGTTCTGCTGAGTCGGCGCATCCGTTCGCTGGGCGTCACGATGTCTGTCAGGCGGATACCGAACTTGTCGTTCACCACCACCACTTCGCCCTGGGCGATCAGGAAGCCATTGACCAGCACATCCATCGGTTCACCGGCCAAGGTCTCGAGTTCAACCACCGAGCCCTGGGCCAGCTGCAGGATATTCTTGATCGGAATCCGTGTGCGGCCCAGTTCCACGGTCAACTGGACAGGAATGTCCAGGATCATGTTCAGGTCATTGCCCGCGCCGGCCACGCCGGTTGGCGAGAAATTGGCGAAGGATGCGGGCGAGACCTGCTCGGCCGGCGCTGCCAGCTCGCTGGCCACGTCGCTGCCGCCCTTGGACTCGGCAAGCGCCGCAGCCCAGGCATCAGCCATGTCGTCTTGTTCATTGGCCATTGCGGGCTCCTTCAGCTGGCGTTGGACTCACCCAGCCAACCCATGTTGGAGCTGGTGAGCAAATGGTCGATCTTGATCGCGTAATGGCCTTCTGCCGTGCCGTAGTGGCAATCGAACACCGGCACCCCGTCGACCTTGGCCTGGATCATCGGCAACAGGTCGAGCTCGACGAAATCTCCCGGCTTGAACGAGAGCAGTTGCTCGACCGTGGCCTGGGCGGTGCCCAGCTCGGCGACCAGGTCGACTTCGGCCGACTTGATCTGCTCTTTCAGCAGGTTGACCCAGCGGCGGTCCGGTTCTGACGAGTCGCCCTGGATCGACGAATACAGCACGTCGCGAATCGGCTCCAGCGTCGAATACGGGATGCAGAAATGGATCGTGCCCGAGGTCTCGCCGATCTCGAGCGTGAACGACGACGAGACGACGATTTCGCTCGGCGTCGCGATGTTGGCGAACTGCGGCTGCATCTCCGAGCGCTGGTAGTCCAGCTCGAGCGGGTAGATGCCGTGCCAGGCGCGGCGGTACTCGGCGATGATGCAGTCGACCAGGCGCTCGATCACGCGTTGCTCGGTGGCCGAGAAATCGCGGCCCTCGATGCGGGTGTGGAACTTGCCCACGCCGCCGAAGAGGGCATCGATGACCGCGAACACGATGCTCGGGTCGCAGACGATCAGGCCCGAGCCGCGCAGCGGCCGCACCGAGACGATGTTGAAGTTGGTCGGCACGACGATCTCGCGCAGGAAGGCCGAGTACTTCTGGACCTTGATGCCGTTGATCGAGACTTCCGGGCTCTTGCGGATGAAGTTGAACAGCCCGATGCGGATGTTGCGTGCGAAGCGCTCGCCGATGATTTCCATCGTCGGCATGCGGCCGCGCACGATGCGCTCCTGGCTCGCGATGTCGTAGTTGCGAACGCCGCCAGTGGGCATTTCCTCCTGCTCGAGCTTCTGGCTTTCGCCGGTGATGCCCTGCAGCAGCGCGTCGACTTCGTCTTGCGAGAGGATTTGCTGGTTCATGGTGACTCAGTGGCCGTGAACGAAGGCACTGCCCGCGCGCAGCCGACGGGCCGCCCCTAGGCGGAGCGCGGTTCCCCTCGGGGGAAAGCCGTCGAAGACGGAAGGGGTGGACATGTTCATTGAATGATGAAGGACGAGAACTGCACCGACTTGATCGGCAGTTCCTTGGCTTCTTCTTCCTCGACCTTGATCTTCTTCTTCTTTTTCTTCTTGCTGGTCGAGGCTGCTTCTTCGTCCGGCAGGTCGATGCCCATCGGGCGCAGCGCTTCACGGCGCACTTCCCTGGCCAGCTCTTCCTTGCCTTCGGGCTCCATCAGCTCTTCAGAGGTCTTGTGGGCCAGCAGCAGCAGCACGTTGTTGCGGATCGCCGGCATGTAGGCCTTGATCTCGTCGCCCACATGCGCGTCGCTCACTTCGAGCGTGATGCCGACCTGGGCAAAACGGTCGGCTTCGCGGTCGGCCAGGTTGACGACGAAAGGCTCGAGCGGCACGAACACCGGCGGTGTGTGCTTCTCGTCCTTCTTGTGGCCTTCTTTGGCGACCGGCTTGTGGCCGGCGTCGGCGCCCTCGCCGTCTTCGTCTTCGGCGGCCGCTTCGGCAGCCGCTGCCTTCTTCTTCACGTAGACGACGGCCCCACCCCCACCGATCCCCAACAGCGCGACCAGGGCGGCGATCAGGATGATCAGCTTCTTCTTGCCCTTCTTGGGCGCGACTTCAGCGGCATCGACGGCGGCTGCGGCAGCGGACATGGTGGAGGCTCCTTGCTCAGTTCGGTTCGCTTTCCGTTCGGCCGCCCAAGGCAGCGCGCAAACGGGTTGCGTTCCAGGGGATTATTGAGAGCAAGGCCCGCGAGAGAAGGCGCGAATAGCGGGTGATTTATGGCCGTCCAGCCAGCTGGATGGCAGGAAAGACGTCTCCCGCGCCTGGCGGGTGTGGCGGTACCGCGTCGCCGGGCGCTCCCAGCGCGGCCAGCGCACGGCGGGCCGAGTCCGGACGTGTTCAGCCCGGTGGGCTGGACACGCCTGACGAGGGGCCGGGCGTCTGGCGCCCGGCGCGGCCTGCAAGGCGTCGGCGGTACCCCGCCACCGGGTGCCCCATGTCTTCAGGCGACCAGGTCGATCAGCCCGCGCTGGGCCGGCCGGGCCGTGGAGGCAGCTTCGGCATCGCTGCCCGCACGCCCAGGCGCCAACCAGCCGGGCAGCGCAAAGGCGCGCTGGCCTTGCGGGTCGCCCTGGCGGGCGTGCTGGCCGGTCTGGTCAGACACGCTGCCGCCGGAAAGCGACAGGCCCACGTCGCCCAGCGCGTCGGCCAGCTCGGGCAGCGCTTCGGTCAGCGCGGCGCGGGTGGCGGCCACGTCGGCGCCGAGTTGCACCTCGGCGCGGCCATCGCGCATGGCGATGCGCACGTCGATCGGGCCCATGTCTTGCGGGTTCAGCTCCAGCGTCGCGTACTGCACGCCGTCTTTCAACCAGGTCTGCAGCTGCGCGCCCAGCGCGGCCGGAAAGGCAGCGCTGCCCGGCGGCGGCGCCAAGGTGGCCTGTGCCGGCGGGGCTTCGGGTGTCGGGGCCGCGGCGGCCTGGGCGTCGCCAGCGGCACCCAGGCTGGGCAAAGAGAAATCGGCGCCGGCTTCGACAGCCACCGCGTCGGCGGCGGCCGCTGTGGCCAGGTTCACCGGGGTGTTGTCCAGCGTCGGCTTCAGGCCGCTGATGTCCAGCCCCTGGCCGGCGTCTTGCGCCGACTGGGCACCGAAAGCGGTGGTGCTGCGGGTGTCGGCCACGGCCTTGTCGTCCAGCCCGGGCAGCGATTTGTCCGCCGCGGCCAGGGCATGACGACCACGGCCGCCGGCCTCGGCGCCCAGCTTGGCGCGCACGGCCGCCAACAGGCTGGCGCCGCGCAAGGAGGCGGCCAGTTCAGTCGGCGTGGCG
>Ga0307515_10001458_pt1 | contig 53147 bp, 45 predicted proteins | sample 17_EM_MG_FD_194513 | JGI IMG/M metagenome (GOLD analysis project Ga0307515, IMG submission 194513) | Populus trichocarpa ectomycorrhiza microbial communities from riparian zone in the Pacific Northwest, United States - 17_EM | ecosystem: Host-associated > Plants > Roots > Unclassified | place...
GCGGTCATGGCCCACGCCGACTGGATCATCGACCTCGGCCCCGGCGCCGGCCACGACGGCGGCAAGGTCGTCTTCGAGGGGACACCGGCCGACCTGGTCGACGCGCGGTCGACGCTGACGGGGGAGCACCTGGCGGCGTACGTCGGGGTGTGAACGTCGTGCAACTCCCTTACCCTCAAAGGGAGTTGCACGACGGCTCACGACTTCTTGCCGATGTCGGCGGACCGCGCCACGAAGCGGGCGGCCCCGCCGGTCACCCGGAACAGGAACCCTCCGCCGTCGTCGCCGGCCTGGAAGAACTGCGTGGAGGCGTCGAAGCTCATGAGGCGGGTGATGCCCTGCCAGGGGCGGCGCAGGAGTTCCGAGCGCAGGGCGGTGTGGCCGTCGTCCCCGACGGAGGCGAGGCCGTGGGCGGCGAACCGGACGGCGTCGTACGCCTCGGCCGCCCAGGGGCCAGGCGCGTGTCCGTGGCGGGCGCGGAACGCGGCGGCGAACGTCTTCGTACGGGAGTCGGCGCTCGCGTCGGTGTACCCCGTGCTGATCCTCCAGTCCTCGCCGGCGGCGAGGAAGGCGGCGCCGAGGACGTGCTCGCCCGCGACCCGGGCGCCCCGATGGCCCGCGTCCCGCAGGGCGCGGGCGCAGGCCGCGGCGCGGTCCGGACTCACCCCGCCGAAGAAGACGGCGTCGAGGGGGCGGGCGGCGATGCGACGCGCGGCCCCGGTGAAGTCCTCGTCCGCGGCGACCTCCTCCACCGACGTCCCGCCGTCGAGCTTGCCGTAGACGGTGGTGATGCGGACCGTGGCCAGACTCTCCACCTCGGTGGCGAGGTCGTGCACGATCACCGTGCGGGCGGGTTTGACGACCCGGTTCAGATAGATCACCGCCGCGAACGGGCCGACGATCTGGGTGACGCGCAGCACGAGGGCGCTGGTGGTGTTGACGACGTCGAGCGCGCCGGTGTCGGCCCGGGTGATGAGCACGGTCAGCCGGGCCTTCGTACACGGCGGCAGCGCCGCGGGCACGGTCGCGTTCGTGCCTGCGGCGATCACCACGGAGACGTCCGGGTCGGCGGCCAGCCGGGTGGCCGCCGCGGCGGAGCCCTTCGCGGTGCCGGCGTCGTCCGCGGTGCGCAGGACGAGATCGACGGTGCGCCGGGCGTCCTGGTTGTGCTGCTCGACGGCGAGGAGGGCGCCGCGCTGGTGGTTGGTGAAATAGGGGTCGTTGGGGGTGCCGAGCAGCGTGACCACGTGGCGGTCGCGCCGTACGGAGCCGGTGTTCGCCGACGCGGCGGACCGGCCCCACTCCCACCACGCGCCCGCCCCGGCCACCGCGGTGACACCGAGCGCGGCCCCCGCGACCAGCAGGCGCCGCCGGGTGGGCGAGGGGGGCGTGTCCAGGGGGGAGGTTTCGGCGAGCATGGTGGGGTCGGGAACGGGCAGGTCGAGGACGCGCGCGGCACGGGCGGCGACCAGGGCCGGCAGCCCTTCGGGCAACCACTCGGCCACGGCGAACTCGCCGAAGACGTCGCGGAGTTCACGGGTGCTGGGGCGCCGCTCCGGGTCCTTCGCCAGACATCGCCGTACGGTCCGGCCGAGGCTTTCCGGAATGCCGTCCAGGTCCGGTTCCTCCCCGACGGTCCGGTACAGCACGGCCGCGGCGCCGCCGGTGCCGAACGGCGGCCGGCCGGTGGCCGTGTGGGCGAGGACGCAGCCGAGCGAGAAGACGTCGCTCGGCGGGCCGACGGTGTGCCCGCGGGCCTGCTCGGGGGAGAGGTAGCCGGGGGAGCCCACGACGGAGCCGTCCGTGGTGAGCGCGGTCGCGCCGACGGCCCGCGCGATCCCGAAGTCGATCAGCCGCGGCCCGTCCGCGGCCAGCAGCACGTTCGCGGGTTTCACGTCCCGATGGACCAGCCCGGCCGCGTGCACCCCCTCCAGTGCCTCGGCCAGCACGGCACCGAGCCCGCGCAACTGCGCCTCGGGCCAGGGTCCGCGCAGCGCCACGGCCTCGGCGAGGGACGGGCCAGGGACATAGGCGGTGGCCAGCCACGGGGAGCGGGCATCGGCGTCGGCCGCGACGACCGGCACGGTCCACCGGCTCGTGAGGCGCGCCGCGAGCTCGGCCTCGCGGCGGAAGCGCGCGCGGAAGCCGGGGTCGTCCGCGTACTCGGCGCGGATCACCTTCAGCGCGCACCACGCGCCGTGCGGCGAGCGCGCCAGATAGACGACGCCCATGCCGCCCGCGCCGAGCCGCCCGGCGAGCCGGTGCCCGCCGATCACGGACGGATCGGCGGGCAGGAGCCGTTCCACGGCAGCCGCCTCCGTTTCGTAGTCGTTCCCGCTCGTCGGATCCGAGCCTCGGTCAGCCCTGGCTCTGCGCCGCGCGATTGAGATCGCCGAGCGATCCCAGCTGCCTGAACCGCCCGCCGCGGACCTCGTGCACGAAGGTCTCGTCCGCCCAGCCCGTCGAGCTGTTGTCGTACTGGTGGAAGTCGCCGAAGGCGTACGTCCGGGCGATGCCCTGGTACTTCACCTTCGCCAGCCGCACGGCGAGATCGGCCCGCACCGGCCGCCGACGTGCCCCCGCCGGGACCGTACGGGCGAACTCGGCGAGCAGCATCCCCGCACTGTCGTACGCCTCGGTCGCGTACGGCTCCGGAGTGCTGCCGTACCGCTTCCGCCAGGCCGCGGTGAAGTCCTTGGCCCGCTTCGTCGTCAGTACGGAGGGGTCAGCGGCGTCCGTGACCACGTACCAGCCCTCGCCCGCCGCGCCGGCGAGGCGCGGGAAGTCCGAGCCGTACAGCTGGTGTTGCATCCAGCGTGGCCCGGTGAAGCGGGCCGCGGCCAAGGACCGGGCCGTGCGGACGGTGGCGTCCAGGGCGCCCAGGTACACGAAGGCCTTGACGCCGGCGGCGAGCAGTTCGCGCACCGCCTTCGGTCCGTCGTCCGTGTCCTCCGCGACGACGCGGGGCACGACCTCGCTCTTGAGGATGTTGCGCCAGTTGCCGACCACCTGGGTGCCCTCGTCCTGCATGGCGGAGCCCCCGGCCCGGTCGATCACGACACCGGCCGGCACCACCTGTTGCGTGATGTAGGCGTGCAGTCCGATCCAGCCGCCGAGCGCGGCGTGGGCGGGGCCGCTCTGGAACGAGGTCTTAGGCGACGTCAGGAAGTAGTCCTGCTGGCCCGTGCTGCTGGAGACATGGGTCAGCCCCGCCGCACCGTAGACGGCCGCGGCCCGCTGCATGGGGAGCTCGGCGACCGGTCCCAGCACGGCGACGACGTCCCGGTCGGCGGTGAACGTACGGGCCACCTCCCGGGCGGTGTCCGCGTCGCCCCGGTCGGCGAGGACCTTCACCTTCAGGTCGTAGGAGCGCTTGGGCGTGGCGTTGTGCTGGGCGACGGCGAGGCGGGCGGCGCGTTCGGAGGCCCGGCTGACGGCGGCCTCGGCCGTGCCGGTGGTCGTGTGCACGCCGAGGACGTACACGGGACGCCCGACGCCCGTGGACGGTTTCTCGTCGTCCCCCGACGCCCACACCGCCGCTCCGGTCCCGCCGCCCGCGAGCAGCAGCGCGCCGCCGGCCAGCAGCAGCCGGCGCCGTCCCGGGTGACCGGTGGGGACGGCCGGATCGTCCACGACCGTGGGTTCGACGTCCGGGAAGGCGAGGCTCTCGGCGGACCGTGCGGCGACCATCCGGGCGACGGAGTCGGGGAGCCAGCCGCCGGAGGCGTCCGGAGCGTCGTCGGCGAGCAGGCCCCGTACGTCGTCGGCCGTGGGCCGCGCGGCCGGGTCCTTGGCCAGGCAGCGCTCCACCAGGGACCGCAACTCGCCCTCCACATCGCCGAGTTCCGGCTCGTCGTGGACCGTGCGGTACACCAGGGCATCCGGTGCACCGGTGCCGAAGGGCGGCGTGCCGGTCGAGGCGTACGCCAGTACGCAGCCCAGCGCGAAGAGGTCGCTCGCAGACGTGGCGGGCTGCCCCTCGGCCTGCTCCGGGGCGAGGAAACCGGGGGTGCCGACCACGAGCCCGGACGCGGTCAGCGCCGTGTCGTCGGTGGCGCGCGCGATGCCGAAGTCGATCAGGCGCGGTCCGTCCAGGGCGAGCAGTACGTTGCCCGGCTTGACGTCCCGGTGCACGAGCCCGGCCGTGTGCACGGCGTCCAGCGCCTGGGCCAGCAGTCCGCCCAGGACGCGTACGGCCTGCGACGGCAGCGGGCCGTGCGCGGCGACCGCTTCGGCGACGGAAGGCCCGGGGACGAACACGGTGGCCAGCCACGGCTCGCGTGCCTCGGCGTCCGCGTCCAGGACGGGAACCACCCAGGGGCGGTCCACCCGCCGCGCCAGCTCCACCTCCCGCGCGAACCGGGCCCGGAAACCGTCGTCGCCGGCGCCCTCCCCCCGGATCACCTTGACCGCGGCGAGTGCCCCGGAGTCGGTGCGCCCGAGGTAGACGACGCCCATGCCGCCCGCACCGAGCCGCCGCAGCAGCCGGAACCCCGCGATGCGGGACGGGTCGGACGACCGCAGTGGCTCGCTCACTGTCCCGCCCCCTTCGGCTCGGTCGGTTCCGCGGTGGCACTCGCGTCGCCCGCCTTGCCCCGGCTGTCGATGCTCGCCGCGACGAAGGTCATTCCCTTGGCCATGTCGGTGGTGACGGTGGAGTCCTCGGCCTCGGTCCGGCCCGAGCCGTGCCGCGCGGTCGCGGCCACGGTGACCGGCCCCATGCGGAACTTGTACCAGTCGAAGGGATGCGCCTTGCCGCCGTCGGCGACCCAGTTCCCTCTCTCCGTCAGGTCGTCGTCGGAGATCACGGTCCGCCCGCCGGTGAACGCGTCGGCCTGGGAGTACAGGCCGCGCACCCGGTCCGTGGCGTTCAGTTGCTGCTCGGGACAGCGCAGCGCCTCCTCCAACGACCCGGCCATGTCGCGCCGCGCCGACACGACGTCCTGGTGCACGGTGACGGTCAACGACACGTACACCGGCCCCTTGCCGCCCTTCGCCGGCAGCTCGTACATCCGCGTGAGACTGGCCAGCACGGTGTCCGGCAGCCCCTCGCGCCGCCACAGGCAGTCCTCGCCGAGTACGGCCCACTCGGCCGGATCGCTCTCGAAGGGATCGCGTTTGCGGTATCCGGTGCCGAAGTAGTCGGGGCGCACGGTGAGTTCACGAACGAATGCGACGGCCTCGGCCCGCGTCCTCGGGGCCCGGTCCTCGGCGAGCGTGTACGGCTCGTTCACCGGCGACGCCGAGGCCGAGGGCGACGCCCCGGAGCTCTTTTTCGGCGTCCCCTCCGCCTTGGGCTCGTCGCCCGACCCGCTGCTGCACCCCGCCAGCAGCAGCGTCCCCGCCGCCACTGCCAGGACTGGTCTCCACCCGGCCATGCGTCACTCCCACCCCTGTGCCCGCACCCTTGTGACGAGTGTGGCGCACGTCAGCGCTCTCGGTTGCCAACTACCCCTACAAACATGAGTAGTTAGGGGTTCCGACGACAGCGCGGGGCGCTCTGGTTGCAGTCGGCGCGTTCGGGCCGACGGGTCAGCGAAGCGTGGCGACCGCCGTGTCGCGGAGGACCTCCTCCGCGCGGTCCCACGACCAGCCGTTCTCGACCACGAGCGTGCGCCATCCGGTGGGGCCGAACCAGTACCACAGGAGGTCGCCGGTCTCCTTCGCCGAGTGGGACGGCGGGGGAGCGAGGGTGTGCAGATGGCGGGCGGCGGTGTGCAGCGCGTCCCGGTACGCGGCCGTCATGCGCTCCCACAGCGCCTCGCTGTTCTCGTGGACGGGCAGTGCCTTGTGGACCGCCTCGATCACCGCGAACTGCCCCTCGTTACCCAGCCGCGTGCCGTGGGCCAGGGTCGTGAGGACCGCATCCGGGCTCCGCAGTTCGAGCAGCTCCCTCATGTTCTGTTCGTAACCGGAGGCGATCACGGCGCGGTCGACGATCAGGTTCAGGATGTCGCTCTTGCTGCCGACGCTCGCGAACACCGTCTTCGAGGCGACACCGGCCGCCGAGGCGATGTCGGCGACGGTGATCCTGCCGTAGCCGCGCTCGGCGAACAGGTCCGTGGCGTGTTCGAGGATCAGCGCGCGCGTCCGTGCGGCCGCCTGTTCGCGCAGCGGAGAGACGTAACGGCGCGTGGGAGGCATGCCGTCATCGTACGGCGATGAATTCAATAGGTGTGTTGTAACCTCAATTCCTGTCGGCCGACAACACCCGCCGGAACACACCTCCCTCGAAAGGGATCACGCAATGGGCATGGACGCCACGCAACTGGCCCACGGGCTCTTCCGCATCCTTGAGACCGGCGACCCGGCGCTCGCCGCCGAGGTGGTGCACGAGGACTTCCACAACCGCGAGGCGGCCGTCTCGCCCGCTGCCTGCGCGCTCCCCGGGCCCGCCGGGGTGCTCGCCTCCAGCGCGTGGATGCGCTCCGCCTTCAGCGACCTGAACTTTCCCGTGCTCGGCATCGCCCACAACGACGAACAGGTCTGGATACGGCTGCGCATGCGGGGCCGTCACACAGGACCCTTCGTCCGCTTCCGTGACGGCGCGCTCGACCAGACGATACCTCCCACCGGGCGCGACATCGACTTCGAACAGATCCACGTGTTCGACCTCCGCGACGGCAAAGTGGTCGGACACGAGGCGGTGCGCGACGACGTGGCCATGCTCGGCCAGCTCGGCGTCTTCCCGCCCAGCCCCGCCGTCGGGCTGAGCATGCTCACCTGGCGGGTGACGGGACGGGCCGCGCGTGCCGCCGCGGAGGTAACGGTGAAAGCCGCGGAGGCGGCGGCCGGATCGGCGCGGTAGTCCCCGGGGTGGGGGCCGGAGTGTCTCACCGGCGCCGTGTCGGTGGGCAGCGCCGAACCGGGCATCCCCTTGCCGTGAACTGCCCTAAGCGCACCAGGGGTTGTTTGTCGGAGATTTCCGGATGATGACCAAAGTGGGCCGCGCCCGGGGAGACTGGCGGTGTGTCAGACATACGAGCAGCTGTGGGCCGCCTGCTGGCGCGCTGTGAGGCGGGGTGGACACCGGACGTCGAGCGGCATGCCGCCAACGCCGGGGAGAATCCGGACAGTTGGCTGCCTGCCGTGGCCGGGCTGCTGCGCGCCTCCTGGACCGAGGGCGGCCGGGACTGCGCGGTGGCCGCGGTGGCCGTCCTGGAGTACGCGCTCGACGTGGGGGACAAGCGGGATCCGCGGCGGCCCCGCTGGGTCCTGCACCTGTGGCTGGCCGAGCGCACGCTGTCGCAGCGCTTCGAGGACCACCGGCTGTCGGACGAGGTCCACCACTACCTCGCCGCCCAGACCCAGAGCCGCCCGGCGGACGATCCGGTGGCGGTCGCGGCGACCTACCCGGAGGAGCCCCCGCCCCGCCACTTCGAGCCGCCCCGGCCCTCGCACCCGCACGCCGTACGGCTGGCCGAAGGGCTCCCTGCGGACGATCTGGTCCGGCCCTGTCTGCTGGTCCGGCTCGCACAGTCCGCGTCCGTCCGCTTCGAGTCGGGCGAGAGCGCCGCGCTGACGGACGCCGGACGGTGGGCCGACGCGGCGTTCACCGGCATCACCGCCGACCACCTGGAGGCCGGCCTCGTCAGCGCCACCGTCGTGCACGCGGCGCTGGCCCGCCTCCGCGACAGGCCGAGCGACACCCGGCTCGTCCAACTCGCGCTGCGGGGCGGCCGGTCGGCGCTGCGGGCGGTCGAGCACGCCCGACGCCACGGCACCGCCCCGCTCGACGCCGAGGCATCCTCGGCCCACCTCGCGTTCTCCCTCGCCCTCACCATGTCCGTGCCGTTCCATTTCGAGGAGGAGGTGATCGACGAGGCCATCGCCCAACTGGAGGCGTTCCGGGCCGGCGCGCCGCCCGACGACAACGGGATCTACGCCGGGAACATGCCCGCGCTGTTGGTCGGACGGGCCGTCTTCACCGGGTCGGACGCCGACCTCCGGCGCGCGGACGAGATGTGGGCCGCGCTCCAGCGGGACCTACCGCCGGACCACCCACTGGTCCCGCACATCGCCGACAAGCGCACCGCCTGCGCCAAGTTGGGGAAGATGCTCAAGCGGTCACCGATCAAGGGAGCCCACCTGCTCAGGTTCGCGGGTCCGATGCTGGGGCCGTTGCTGAGCGGGGTGCAACTGCCGCCCATCCAGATGTCCGTCCCGCCGGGCCGCCCCGGAGTGCGCTCGCCAGGCCCCGGCCCGGCGGACTTCGCGCCCTTGACCGGTGGCCCCCGGCCCGCCTCGGCGGACGCCGGACCCGGTCGTACGCAAGCCGCCGATCTCGTCTGGCCGCCCGGTCCGCCCGCGGACGCCGGGCCCGCGGAGCCGGCCTCCATGTCGGACCTCGACGGGCTGCCGCCGGACGCGGCGGCCGTGCGGGCCGCCCTGCTGGGCGCCGGTGCCAGCGATCCACGCCGACTCGCCCTCGCCGTCGACCAGTTGAAGGCCGTACTGGCCGGGCCGCTGCCCGACGGACGCCGGGGTTTCTTCGCCTCCACCCTCGTGCAGTTCCTGGCCGTGCAGTTCACCTTCAGCGAGCGACGCGAGGACCTGGAGCGGGTCGTGCGGTGCGGGGACGAGCAGTTGGCCCGGCTCGCGCCCACGAGTCCCCGGTACGTCGAGCTGCTGTGCGCGGTGGAGACGCACCGCGGCGACTACGGAATGCTGCACCAGCACGAGCCGACCGTCGCCCGGGCGTCCGACGCGCTGGCCTGGGCGGTCGGGCGACTGCCCGAGATGTCGGCGAGCTGGCTCGGCTGCGCCATCGTCTACGCACAGGCCCTCGGCTGCGTCTCCGCGATGCGCCGGGACGTGTCCGGCACCCAGGAGGCGGTACGGCTGGTCGAGTTGGCGGCGCAGTGCCTCGAAGACCTGCCGGGCCGGCCCGAGTACTCGCCCGAGCTGGCCGTACTGCGCGAGCAGCTCCGCCCCGCCCTGGCGACCGTCACCGAACTGGTCCGCACCGCTCACGACGATGTCACCTGGTACCGCTACGGAGACCCCGAGCCCAGCTCCTGGGACCCGGCCACCGAACGGGCACTGCCTCCCCGGGCCCGGTTCGAGAACGCACGGGTCGCGCTCAACTCGGCGGTGAGCAGCCAGAATTGGGTCCGGGCGACCGATGCGGCCCAGGCCGCGCTGGAAGCACTGCCGCTGGTGGTGTCCCAGGCATTGCACCGCGACGACCGCCAGGCCGTCCTGCGTACCGCCCTGCTCGGCCGCCGCTATCCCGGCCCGGGCGGCACCGTCCGCACCGTCGACCTCCCGGACCGGCTCGCCGGGACGAGCCTGGCCCGCACCGCGTGCGCGGTGGCGCTCGCCGCGGGCCGCACCGAACAGGCGGCTGCCCTGCTGGAACAGGGGCGAGCGGTCCTGATGGGGCAGGATCTGCAGGCCCGCAGCGACGACTCCGACCTGGCCGCGGCCCATCCGCAGGTGGCCCGCGAGTTCACCGCCCTCGCCCGCCGGCTGCGGGAGACGGAGGGCGCCGGTGAGCCGGGCGGGCGGCCGGGGCATGGCAGTTCGGCGGGCGGTCCCGGTGAAGCCGCGCGGATCCGGGACCAGCACGCGGTGACCGAGGAGTGGCAGCGGCTGCTGGCCCGGATCCGGGGGTTCGACGGGTTCGAGCACTTCCTGTTGCCGCCGAGCGCCGAGCAGATGCGGCGCGAGGCGAAGGAGGGGCCGATCGTCCTGATCAACATCGACCGGCTGCGCTCCGACGCCCTCGTCGTCACGACCAAGGGCATCGAGCTCGTGGAACTCGGCGTCACCGAGGGGCAGCTCGCGCTCAAGGCGCGGCAGTTCCTCGCGGCGGTCTCCGTGGACGTCGGCGACTCCAGTGCCCGGCGCAAGGAAGCCGCCGAGACCGTGTTCGACACCCTCGAATGGCTCTGGGACACCATCGCCGAACCGGTGCTGAACGCGGCGGGCCTGACCCGGCCAATCCCCGAGGGCACCCCGCGCGCCGCCGTGCCGAGGCTGTGGTGGTCGGCGTCCGGACCGCTGGCCCACCTTCCGCTGCACGCGGCCGGCCATCACCGGGCGGCCGAACTCGGCGACGGCCGCTCGGTGTTGGACCGGGCCGCTTCCTCGTACACGCCGAGCATCAGGGCGCTGCGGCACGCCCGGCAGGCCCCGGTGACGCGCGGGGGCCGCGGGCCCTTCCTGGCGGTACGGCAGCCCACCGGCGCCGACGGCAAGGACGGCGCATCGGTGGCGGAGGTGCAGGCGATGGCCCACACCCTGCGCGGACTGCGGATCGTCCAGGGCGCCGACGCGACCGTCGAACGGGTGCGCACCGAGCTGTCCTTCGCGGCCACCGTGCACTTCGCGTGCCACGGCATGAGCAACGCCGAGGACCCGTCCCGGAGTTACCTGGACCTCGCCGACGGACACCTCGCGGTGCGGGACGTGGCCCGCGGACATCTGCCGCACGCCCAGCTCGCCGTACTGCTGGCCTGCCACACGACCCGCACCGACCGCCTCCCCGACGAGGCGGTGCACCTGACGTCGGCGTTCCAGACGGCCGGATATCCCCAGGTGGTGGGCGCGCTGTGGGAGGCGACCGACCTGGTGTCGGTGCGGCTGACCGACCGTCTCTACCGCGACCTGCGGACCTACGGCGACGGCCTCGACGTCACCGACACCGCGCGGGTCGTGCACGGGATCGTACGGGGCCTGCGGAAGCGGCATCCCGGCTCGCCGCACGTATGGGCGCCGTACGTGCACACCGGGCGTTGACGAGTGACGACGAACAAATGGAAGGAACTGGCGTGAGCACATCGGAGGGAGCGGCCGTGATCGACCGTGAGACGGCCGACGAGGCGCGTCTGGCACTGGAGTTGATGCTCGAGGAGTGGCGGCTGACACCTGAGGGATGGGTGGAGGTCGCCGAGGTGCTGGACAGGTTGGCGGCGGCCGTCGCGGCCGGAAAGGCGGCCGAGGTCGCCGTGGTGACCGGCGAGCTGGACGAGTGGTCGGGCAAAAGGGTGCCCCGGATCAAAGGCACCGGGGACGGGACGGCGTCGCACGACGACAAGAGGGTGCCGCTGTCCGACGACGAGCGGGAGCGCGTCGTCGCCCTCGTGCACGCGCTCGACCCCGACTCCCCGCCCGGCGGACCGCCCTCCGCGTCCGCCCGGCGGAGCTGACGGCCGGCCGATGCTGTCGGTACTCGCCAATGTCGCGATCGGTCTGCTGACCAGCCTCGTCGGCCTCGGTCTTGGCGCCCTGTGGGAGCGCGGACGGCGGAGTCGGGCGCTGTACCGCAGGGCCGCCTTCTTCGGCACCCGGCCCGGCGAGAACTGTGTGATCGTCGTCGGCACCAAACACGGACAGCCGGGCACCACCCAGCAGCGCGATCTGCGGGCGGTCGTCGAACTGACCGTACTGCTCAGCGAGTTGGGCTGCCGGGTGAGCGTGGAGTCCGGCGAACTGCGCGGCACCAACGGCGACCGGACCGAGTTCTGTGTCGGCGGGCCGATCGGCGGGTCCAATCCGCGCACCGGCGGGCATCTGACGGCCCATCTGCCCGGGGTGACGATCACTCCGTTCAGCGATCGCCGCGACTCGGTGGCGATCGCGGTCGGCGGGGAGCGCTACTACTTCGACCGCGGGCACCAGGAGTACGCGGTGGTCGCCAAGTTCACGCCACCGGAGTCGAGCCGACCGGTGGTGCTGGTGTGCGGGCAGAGCTCGGTGGCGAACCAGGCGGCCGTCCACTTCCTGCGGCGCGAGTACGCGCAGGTGGTGCGGTCGGTGGCGTCGGTGGACCGGTACTGCCTGCTGGTGAAGGTCTCCGACATCGGCGTCTACTCCTTCCACCGGTCGGTGCTCGAACGAGACGTGTCCGCGGAGGCGTTCGCGGCCGTCGGCTGAACACCCGCACCGCACGGGCGCGTTCACAGCGACGAGCACCCGGTCCCCTGCGCCGGGTGCTCGTCGGGCCGTAGGGACCCGAGGGCTGCCGGGTCCGGTCAGATGCCCGTGTACTTCATGGACGGATCGAGCTCCGTCAGCGTGTCAGCTGTCGACGTGTCGGCGGATCTTGCGGTTCGCCTTGATGCCGAAGGCGCCGAGGTTGCGGCCGACGCCCAGCACGATCTCTCGGTGGGCGCCCCGGTCCCACATGTACATGTGCACCGCGGACTTCTGTATCTCCGCTCCCCGGCCGCCGAGCAGCGCCATCACGGTGAAGTCGGGCCGGTGATGTGCTCGCTCCACCAGCTCACCCGCATCGCGCGCCGGAAGACGTCGGCGGCCTCCGCCATCGACAGCTGGGTCGTTATCTCGACCGGTGTCCTGGCCATGTGGTTCTCTCCTCGGGAGTCGTTCGGCTCACAGCCGGGACGGTGGCAGCGGGATGAAGGGACGCAGTTCGTCGGCGACCCAGTGCACGGGTGTCTGGAACACCTCGCCGATCCGGGTGTAGAGGTCGTGCAGGGTGTCCGCCGAGGTCCACTCGAAGCGGGCCCGGGTGGGGTCGGTGTCGCTGGTCGGCGCGTCCACGACCGTCACGAACCGGCCCTCGGGCGCGGCGGTGACGTAGACGACGTTCGAGTCCGAGGCCTCGGTGATCCGCGCGAGTTGGCGCAGCTCCCCGGGCGCGAGGGCCGGGATGCGCACCTCTTCGGGTGTCGGCCGGGGGCGGCCCACGAGCCAGGGCTCGGCGCTGTTCTCCTGCCAGAACTGCCAGTCGGCAGCGGACAGCCGGTTGCTCGGCACCCCGTTCGCCCGGAAGAACTCCAACGCGGCCATCCGTACGGCGTCGTAGGCCGGGCTGGTGAAGTCGGAGCCGACCAGGTTCCACACCGTGCGCGCGGCACCGAACAGGGCGAAGCCGCCGGCGGGCAGCACCGCGTCGGCCAGGGCGCGGGCGAAGCCCTGCGGGTCGGACTGCGCGAACGGCAGGTAGGGCGCCTGGAGTTCGCCCCACACGTCCGAGGCGTCGATGTCGGTACCGACGGGGTCGAACTCGAAGCGGCCGAACCGCTCCATCCGTGACACCACGTCGCCCGGCAGCCGTGTGGCGCGGGGTGTCCTGGGGAACAAAGCCATGGTCCTCTCCTGGCACAAGGGCGGGAACCGGCCGATGCGGGCGCACCGGAGCCGGGCGCAACCTGTGTAACAAGGGCGGTAGTTCGCACTCAACGGTTCTCCGGCGAACCGGACGATCTCCGGAAAACCGGGACGGCCGGCGAGCGGCCCCACAGGAGCGGGACGACGGGTCCGGCCGTGTGCCAGACTCGGCCGCGTCGGCGGCGGCAACGGCGTTGCGCAGCAGGGGGGTTGCACACGATGGGGCGTCCGCAGAAGGAGATCGTGCTGGACGGGTCACCGGCCCGGCTCTTCGCCCACTGGCTCCGTGACCTGCGCGGATCGGCCGGATTCACCCTGGACCAGCTGGCCCGCCGCACCGGGTACGGCAGGACGACCGTCAGCGACGCCATGCGCGGCGAGACCCATCCCACCCGGCCGGTCACCCTGGCGATCGTCGGTGCCTGCGGGGGAGATGTGCGGCGCTGGGGCGAGTACTGGGCGCAGGTGCGCCGGGCCCTGGACCCCGACTCCCCGGACGGCCCGGCCGGAGTCGAACCGCCGCCCTGGGACGTTCCGGCGGACCGGGCGAACGGGGCGCATGCCGAGCAGTGCCCGGCGGACTGCGCGCGCACCGAGCCGCACGGCTGGTACACCGAGTCCGTGTTCACCCGGCTCCGGCTGGACACCCCGACGCCCGAGGCGCTGGAGCGCCGGGTCGTTGTCGCGACCTGCGACGGCCTGGCCCGGATACCGGTCGGCGTCAGCGTGCCCCGGCGCGCCGGCGACACGACGGCCCGGCACGAACTGGAGATCTCCGTCGTCCAGGGCGGCCGACTGGCGGACGGTGGGCCGCAGTACGAGAGCTACTTCGAACGGTTCCTGGTGCTCCCCGCCCCGCTCAAGGCCGGCACCCGGCACGTGTACGAACTGCGGCTGCGCATCCCGCGGAACCAGCCGATGGCACCGCACTTCGTCCACGTACCGCTGACCCGCAGCGAGCACTTCCGGCTACGGGTCGCCTTCGACCCGGCGCGGCCACCGCGCACGGTGTGGCGGTTGGCCGGCGTCCCCACCGCCGTGATCTACCAGCAGAACCCGGGCACACCGACCCTGCGCCCCGATGAACACGGCCTCGTGGACGTCGAGTTCGGGGCGATGAAGGTGGGCTACGGCTACGGGCTGAGCTGGCTGGAGGCGGGCACCGGAGGATAGTCCGCCGCCGCGCGCAGCTTGGCGCGGACCGGCTCGGCGTCGGGGTGGTGCAGATCCTCGAAGAGCGCGAGGGCCTCCTCGCACAGGGCGCGCGCGTCCTTGCCCCGGCCGAGTGCCGCATGGGCGTCCCCGAGATGCTCCAGGGCGTGCGCCTCGCGGAACCGGTCGCCCAGGGCCCGGTCGAGGTCCAGGGAAACCTCGTAGTGGCCGATCGCGGCGGCTGGCCGGCCGAGGCCCTGTTCGGCACGGCCCATGCCGATCAGGATGCCCGCCTGCCCGTCGAGGTGACCGAGCCGGGTGTAGAGGTCCAGGGCGCGGCGCGCGTGGTCGAGGGCGACGGTGTGTTCGCCGAGCCGTTCCCGCTGCTGGGACACGGAGGTGAGGCCGTCGGCGAGCGCGACGGGGTCTTGGGTGCGCTCCGCCATGGCGAGGGCGAGCCGGGCATGTGGCATCGCTCTGCGGGGGTCGCCGCAGGAGGCGTACACCCGGACCAGGGAGAGCCGTACCTCGCGTACGCCCTCCGTGTCGCCGAGGGCGCGGCAGGCGCGCAGGGTCTCGTGCAGCAGGCCGAGCGCCTCCTCGGCGCGATGCAGGCGGGAGAGGGCGTCGGCGAGGCGGCGGGTCGCGGTGGCGTGCGCGGCCCGGTTCCCCACCCGGCCCGCGGCGTCGCGGGCCAGCGCGTGCACGGCGGCCCGCTGCGCACGGCGGCCGGAGCGGCGCAGATGCAGGGCGCAGGCGTCGGCCAGCCGCCAGGCGTACGACTCCAGGCCCGGGGTGGCGGCGGCCTGGGCGATGAGGGCCTGCAACGTGGGCAGTTCCGACTCGAACCAGGCGGTCGCCGCCGCATGGTCGCCGATCGGCGGCTGCGCGCCGGTGAGGCTCGGGGCCCCGCCAGGTGTCGGACGCCAGGGTTCGAGATGGTGATCGGCCAGGCGCGCGATGTCCAGGTAGTGACGCAGCAGCCGTTCGGTGCCGTCCAGGCGCTCCTGCGGCGGGCCGCCGTCGAGGAGTTCCACGGCGTAGAGCCGGAGCAGGTCGTGCAGGGTGTAGCGGCCGGGGGTGTGCTGGCGGACGAGGTGGGCGGCCGTGAGAGTGTCCAGGAGAGCGAGGGGCGGGTCCGTGGCGCCGGCCAGGCCCGCGCAGGCCGTGGCGTCGATCTCCGGTCCGGGATGGCAGCCGAGGAGCCGGAAGAGTTGGGCGGCCGGCGCGGGCAGCAGCGCGTACGAACCGTGGAACACCGTCCGCAGGTCGACATCAGCGTCCTGCACCCCGAACAGGTCCAACGGCGCCCGGGCGCGCCGCAGTTCACGCACCAGGGCGCCGATGGAACCGGCCGGGGCGGTGGCCGTGCGGGCGGCGGCGACGCTCAGCGCGAGTGGCAACCGGGCGCACAGGTCGACCAGTTCGTCCACCTCGCGGGGTTCCAGGGCGATCCGCTCGGCGCCCATCTGCCGCTCCAGGAGGGTGCGGGCGGCGTAGCGGGGCAGCACGTCGAGGGCGATCCGCAGGGCGCCCTCGCGGATGACCAGGCCGTCGAGGCGGTTGCGGCTGGTGACGACGGCGACGGAACCGGAGTCGGTGGGCAGCAGCGGCCGCACCTGGTCGGTGGAGCGGGCGTTGTCCAGGACCAGCAGCACCCGGCGGCCGGCCAGCAGCGTGCGCAGCAGTCCGGAGGCCACGGCGGTGTCGGTCGGCACGGCGGCCGGGGTGACACCGAGAGCCTGAAGGAAGCCGTGCAGGGCCTCGCCGGGGTCCATCACCGCCTTGTCGCCGAAGCCCCGCAGATCCACGTAGAGCTGCCCGTCCGGGAAGCGGTGCTGTGCCCGGTACGCCCAGTGCAGGGCGAGCGCGGTCTTGCCGACGCCCCCGGTGCCCTCGACGACGGCGACTCCCGCTCGGCCCGGCGCGGGGTCGCCGGACGGGCCCAACAGCGCGTCCAGCCGGACGAGTTCGGCGTCCCGGGCCACGAACACGGGGTGACTCAGGGGGAGTTGACGAGGGGCGGCGGCAGACCCGGGGGACCGGCGGGCGGCGCTGCGGACAGCGGCGGGACGCAGGCGACGGGCGGCGTCGACCTCGTCCCGCAGGGTGGCGAGCCGGCCGGCCTCGGTCCCGCGTACGCCCAGCTCGGCGAGGAGCGCGTCGAAGACTCCGGTGCCGGGCAGGGTGGTTCCGTTGAGATACGCGTACAGGCTGCTGAGGGACACGTTCAGACGTCTGGCGAGTTCGCGACGGTCCAGGGTCCTGCCGAACCGCTTCTCCGCCTGGACGACAGCGCGGGTCAGCTCGACGGTCAGCCGCTGTCCCAGCGCCTCTCCGTCGTGGCCGGGTGGCCGGGGAACTTCGTTCGCCACCGTTCCTCCGCAGGGACGTTCACGGATCCGCACCGCACGGATCCAGACGTTTCCAGTGTGTTCCAGGACCCCGGACGGCCGGACGGATCCGCGTGTTTGCCTGCGGATTCCACGCCGAGGGGATATCGCCCCTCGGCCGGCCGCAGGAGGACGACAGCCGTGCAGACCCACTGAACACCACGCAGCCGCACCCGACTCCGGCCCTCCACGTACACAGGGGAGACGTGGGGGGCCGGTCGCGGCTCAGGTGGTGTCGTGAGGCAGGTCGCGGTTCAGGTGGTGTCCTGGCGGCGGACGCAGTCGAGCACGGTGGTGGCGGCCGACGCCCAGGTGTAGCGGGCGGCCATGTGGTCGCGGAGTCCGGCGGCGTCATCGAACGCGGCCGGCGGATTGCGCAGGACGGAGTGGATGGCCTGCGCCCAGGTCTCGACGTCGGCCTTCCGGTGACCCCGCTTCCCGTTCACGTCCACCACGGCGCGCGCCGCAGCCGGTGTTCCCTGAGAGTGGAGCAGCATGCCCAGCCCGCTGCGTCCGCTGACCAGCACCGGCACCCCACAGGCGATCGCCTCCGCGCCCGCGAGGCCGAAGGCCTCCGCCCGGGAAGGCATCAGGACCAGACTGGCCCGCGCGAGATCGTTCCTGATCCGCCGGGGATCGGCGGAGTAGCGGCGGGGATGGACGTCCACGGCGGGGTTGTCGAGCCATTTCTCCACCTGGAGCGCCAGCTCCTCGGACTCGTCCGGGGGCACTCCGCGCACGAACAGATGGCACGAACCGGGCCCCTCCGCCCGGGAAATCGCCTTGCCCAGCGCCCGGGCGGCGATGTCGAGCCCCTTCAGATCGGCGTCCGCCAGTCGGCCCAGCAGCAGGATCTGCGGAATCTCCTCCGGCCGGGGCTGGATCACCTGTGTCCCGTCGTCGAAACCGGGATCGATGCGTACGGGGGCGGCCAGATCCCGGTACTCGGGCGTCCGCAGATGCGGCAACAGGGCCCGCTCCAGCCGGAGGCCGACCGGCATCGGGTGCAGGGCACCCCGGCAGAGCCGCAGCTCCAGATCCGTGCGGTCCTCGGCGCGCGCCGCCAAGTCCCCCTCGGCGTGCGGCTTGTGGGCCTCGGCCTGGTCGGGTTCGACGTGCAGGAAGTGCAGCCGCTCGGCGTTCTTGAAGTACCGCTCGACCAGCGCCTTGGCCGGCGGCCCCGTGACCCTGCCGTGCCCGATGACGACATCGGGCACGAACCCGTCGTCGAACACCGGCGGTACCGACAGCGCCGCGTCCGTGCTGAGCCCCGGCTGAGCGACATTGATCAACCCCACCCCGTACTCCGCCGCGTCCGCGCGCTCGTCCGGGGTCGCGGCCTCGACCATGACCCGGACGTCCGCGTGCTGCCGGGCGAGGGCGGCGCACAACTTGCTGTTGAACGTGCTCAGTCCACCCCGCGCCGGGAACCACTCGTCGGCCACGACCAGGACACGCACCCGCTGGTCGGGCCCGCGGCGGGGGCCCGGCAGTGGATCGCCGATCCCGACCCGCCTCAAGTGGGCGAGGACATCGTTCAGCAAGCGGAGGAACGACGAGGTAAACCGCCGGTCCTCCGCCGCCACGCTCCCGCCGTCGAGGCCCGAACTCTCCAGTGCCTGCAGGGCGTTGTGCCAGCTGCTGTCCACCGATTCCCGGATGTAGTGGATCTCGGCCGTGGAAGGCAGCTCCCGGTCCCTGCCCCCGTCGGGTGTCCGCGTCCTGGCCAGCGGCTTCGTCGTCCCGGTGTCTCTGGCCTCCATCAGCCAACGGTAGGTTCTGTGCTGGTGGCGGATCGCCGTCATGTGCATCAGATGGCGGACGAAGTGCGGCATCTCCGGGTGACCGCCGTCGGACCACGCCCACGCGCCGAGCTGCCCGTCCGCACCGGTCCGGCCGAGCAGCCGCAACACCCGCCGCGCGGCGTCCTCGTCGCCCCGCTCCAACTCCAACACATCGGCGTCACCCGGTGTTTGGGCCGGTGCCTTGCCCAACTCCAGGGTCACCGCGCCCAGATGACACGCCCCGAGCGGGCCGATGATCGTCTCCACCCGCTCACGCAACCCGGACCACTCCCGGCCCGGACCGGCGCCGAGCAGGACCGACAGATTGAGGATCTGCCGGTGGCGTCGCAGGATCGCCTGGTCGAGCCGGTCGGCGGACTGCACACCCGCCACCACGACCGAACCGTGCGCGGCCGGACCGGGCAGCACGTCCGGCATGTCCACCGGCAGCGAGGCGTACAACTCCCGCTCACCGTGCTGCAGTTCACGAAAACGCCCCCACATCGCCCGGACCGAGGCCACCCCCTCCTCGGCGTGGGCGCCGTCCAGCGGGACGAAGACATGGACCACGACCTCGCGCTCCGTGACCTGATCCGCCGTGACCTCACGCTCCGTCAATTCGTCTTCGGGCACGCGCCGATACACCCCCGCCCCGCCGCGCCGCTCCCGGCGCACTCGCTACAGTTGAGCCCATGCAGTCTAGGGCGGATTCACCCGGTACGGGCGTGGAAGCGGCGTTGCTCTCCCGGGCCCGCGAATTGCTCGGCGACCTCCCCAAGTGGCGGCTCCCGCACGCCGCTTGGTCGCGTCCCGCCGCCGCCGTCGAGGCACTCGCGGTGGCGTACGACGCGGGGGACGGGCTCGCGCTCCAGGTCGCCGTCGCCCGGCTCGAAGTGCTCAGCCCGAACAGGGTGGATCGCATCGTCGACCCGGCCGACGTCCCGCCGCCGGAGCCTCTGCAGGAGCAGGTCACGGCTTTGGTGCACATGATCGCCGAGTCGGAGGAGAGCACGAGGGGGGAAGCCGACGGCGACGAGGGTCGGTGAGGTGAGAGCGCCGGGGTCGGTGAGGCGGTCGGTGTGTCGCCGGGTGCGTGTGGCCTTGGCCTTACGGCGTGTCCGTGGGCGGTGCGATGGCCGGTGTTGAGGCAGGGCTGCTGAGCTCGATGAAGCCGTCGCCGTATCGCCGCCTGCGTCTGGCCCTGGCGCTGTGGCGCGCCCGCCGGGCGACTGGGGACGGCCGTTTCCCACGCCGTACTGACCGGGCCGCCGGCCTCCTGGAAGCCGCCCTCGGGTATGCCGGACGGGAGGACCGAGTGATGCTGCTGGAGGGGATCGCCGCGCTGCACGCCGAGTCGGCGCGGCGCGGTGGAGGTGCTACCGCGGGGGCGCGGGCGGTGGCGGCGCTACGCCGGGCCCTGTCCGACGCGGGACCGGACGAGGCGCTGATCCTCGCGCAACTCGCCGAAGCCCAGGCCACGTTGTCCGCGATGACGGACGACACCGGGCTGCTGCGGGAGGCCGTCGCCACCGCGCGCCGGGCGGCGGACCGGGCCCCGGACGACCCGCTGACCCGGATCATGGTCCTCTCCTCAGTCGCCGAACTGCTGCTGCGGGCGGGGTCGGAACTCGACGACCCCGAGCTGTTCGAGGAGGTCGCCGTGGTGATCGGCAACTCGCTCGCGGCGGGCGGCGGTTCGCTGCTGCATCTGGCCCAGGCCCATCGGATGCGGTACGAGCACGACGGCGCGCCCGAGACGCTGGCGCGCGCCGAGGCGGCGGCCCGGGACGCCGTGGCCCAGTGCGAGGAGCACGCCCTCGACGCGGCCGACGAATACGCCGAACTCGCCCAGGTCCTCCGCTACCGCTCCGACCGCAGCGACGATCCGCGCGTCGCCCGGGAGGCGGTGACCGCGGCCCGCGAGTCACTGCACCGCACGGCCCCCACCGACGAGGAACACGCCAAGCGGGCCTGCTTGTTGGCGGGCGCGCTGACCGAGTGCCACTACGCCGGGGACGCGGAGGCGTTGGCGGAGGCGGTCGCGGTCGTACGGGCGGCCTTGGCTTCCGAGGTGGTGAGGGTGGGGGAGGTGGCGGGCGATCGCCGGGGTGGTGGCGCCGGGGGAGTGGGTGGTGCGGCCGGAGGTGGGATTGGTGGTGTCGATGCGGTAATTGCCTTGGCTGATCGCGAGGTTGGTGTTTCTGAGGTGGCGGGCCGGTCGGTCGCGGAGGGGAGCGGTGGCGCTGCTGACGCGGTAACGTCTGCGGTCGATCGGGGGGTTGGTGTCCCTGGGGCAGCGGGTGGTTCGGACGTAGATGGGACTGGTGCTGTCGGCGGGGCAATTGCGCTGGCCGATCAGGGGGTTGGTGTCCCTGGGGCAGCGGGCGGTGCGGCTGTAGACGGGGCGGGTGCCGTCGACGCGGCAACTTTTTTGGCCGATCTCGGTGTTGGTGTGTCCGGGGGAGCGGGCGGTTCGGTCGTAGATGGGATCGGCGCTGTCGATGCGGTAATTCCCTTGGCCGATCACGGGGTTGGTGTCCCCGGAGCAGCGAACAGCTTGGCCGTGGATGGGACCAGTGCCGCCGACGCTGCAACTCCCGTGGCTGATTCGGGAGTCGGCGTCCCCGGGACAGCGGGCGGCTCCGCGGCAGAGGGGACCAGTGTCGCCGCCGACACCACAACCCCCTCAGCCAACCTCAGGGTCGGTGTCCCCGGAGCAGCGAGCAGCTCGGCCGTAGATGGGACCAGTGCCGTCGACGCGGCAACTCCCGCGGTCGATCAGGGAGTCGGCGTCCCCGGGACAGCGGGCGGCTCCGACGCAGACGGGACCAGTGCCGCCGCCGACACGTCAACCCCCTCGGCCGGCCACCAGCCCGACGCTCCCGCAACAACCCACCACTCACCCTCACCCGGCACCGACACCCCCGCCACAACACCCACCGGACTCCTCTCACCCTCCGCCACCCCCACCCCACCCCCCGGCCGTTCCGACGTCTGGCAGATCGGCGCCGCGGTGTTGTGCGAATGGGCCGATCAGCACGAGGACATCGGCGTGGCGGAGGAGGCCGAGCGGGCGGTGCGGGTCGCGCTGGTGCTGGCCGGGGGCCATACGTCACGGCGGGCGGACGCGCTCGACACCCTCGCGGATGTGCTGCGTTGCGGGTATCTGCTGAGCGGCGACCCCGGGGTGCTGGAGGAGGCGATCGTCCACGCCGCGGAGGCCACCTCGCTCCGAGTCGGTCCGCCCGGTGACCGGGCCGGGCGCATCGGCAAGCTCGGCGTTCTGCTGCTCTTCCGGCACGAGGAGACCGGCGAGCCTGCCGACCTGGACGCGGACATCGACCTCCAACGCAGTGCCCTCGCCCTGGTCGGCGACGACCATCCCGACGCCCGGATCCACTTCAACAACCTGGGCATCGCCCTCGCCGCCCGTACCCGGCTGCACGGTGGCGACGACGACCTGGACGACGCGATTGCCGCCGGCCGTGCGGCGGTGCGCGGCGACGGGCCCGCCCACCAGCGGGTGCTGCGGCTGAGTAATCTCGGCGGTGCGCTGTACGCGCGCTACACCCGTGACGGCCGACTCGCCGACCTGGACGAGGACATCGACCTCCAGCGCGAGGCACTGCGCCTGGTCCCGACGGGCCATCCCGAGTGTCCCGGTCTGCTCAGCAATCTGGCCACCGCACTCACCGAACGGCACGAAGCGCTCGGTGTCCGGGACGACCTGTCCGAGGCGCTCACGTACCTGGAGGAGGCGATGGCGACCGGGCCGGCGCCCCGGCGGCTCGCGACGATCGCGGGCGCCCACGGCCTCGCGCTGCACGCGCAGTACAGCATCACCGGCGACCAGGACACGTTGGAGCGGGCCCTGGCCAGTCTGCGTAAGGCCGTTGAGGCCACCGCGCCCACCGATCCACACCTGCCCCTCCAGCTCGCGAACCTGGCGGTCTCGCTACGGGAGGCGTCGACACATCGCGCGGCCGCGGTCACGGAGGCCGTAGACGCGGCGCGCGGTGCGCTGACCGTCCTCGACGAGGGCCGGTCCGCCACCGCCGTCCGCGGCAGTCTGCTCCTCGCGCTGGCCGCTCGGTCCGGCGACGGGGATCTCGACGAGGCGGTGACGCTGGCCCACCGGGTGGTCGCGGACACCCCGCCGGACGATCCCGACCTGAGTCGCTCACTCGCCAACCTCGCCTACGTACTGAACCTGCGGCACCAGTCCACCGACGCGGCGGAAGACCTGGCAGGAGCGCTCGACGCACTGCGCGCCGCCGCCCGGACCGGAATCGGCCCGGCGGACGTGAGACTCCACGCGGCCCGCGACTGGGGCCGGCTCGCGGCGCTGACGGGCGACGGGTCGGCCGCGGCCGAGGCGTTCGCGCTCGGTGTGGAACTGCTGCCGGCCGCCACGCCCCGCCGGCTGGAGCGGCCCGACGCGCAGCGAAGGCTCGCCGAGGCCGCGGGACTGGCCAGTGACGCGGCGGCGATGTGCCTGGCCTGCGGGGACCCCGAGCGGGCGCTGAGCCTGCTGGAGCTCGGCCGGGGAGTGCTCCTCAACCGCCGCTCGGGCATCCGCGCCGACCTCGCGGACCTCCACGACGCCGACGCCGACCTCGCCGAGCGCTTCGAAGAACTGCGCGACGCACTCGACCGCCTCGACCATCCGCCACTGACGCTCCCGACCTCGCTCTCAGAGACGGAGACGGAGACGGAAACGGAAACGGAAACGGAGACTACGGCGGAGGCAACGGGGCGGGAGCGCGAACGCCGCCGGGACCTGGAGGCCGAACTCGCCCTCGTCGTACGCAGGATCAGGGCGTTGCCCGGGCAGGCCGCGTTCCAACTGCCGCCGTCGGTCGAGTCGTTGCTCGCCGAGGCCGCGCACGGTCCGGTCGTCGTCGTGAACGTCAGCGAGTACCGCTGCGACGCGCTGCTGCTCACCGCCGAGGGGCTGCGGCACGTACCGCTGGACGGCCTGGGCGCGGAGGAGGTCGAGGCGGCGGCGGACGCGTTCCACACGGACGTCGTCACCGCGCTGGATCCCCGGGCCGCCCAGGACGAGGTCGACGCGGCCAACGAGCGCGTCACCGCGACGCTCGACCTGCTCTGGCGGGAGGTGGCCGCCCCGGTCCTCGCCGAGTTGCGGGTGACGGATCCGGACACCCGGATCTGGTGGGTACCGACCCAGGCGCTGTGCCGGCTCCCGCTGCACGCGGCGACGGCGATGGACCCCCAGAATCCCCAAGTCGCCCAGAATGCCCAAGACCCCTCGGATCCCCACGACCCCTCGGACGCCTCGGAAATCCCGGACTCACTGGTGGACCGCACGGTGTCGTCGTACGCGCCCACGGTCACCGCGCTGCACCACGCGCGGGCCCGTGGCGCGGCACCGGACCGCACGGAGGCGGCCGTCGTGCACGCCGACGTGCGCCGACCGGGGCTGTCGGAACTGCCCGCCGCGCGCCGCGAGGCCCGCGCGGCGGCGGACCGCCTCGGCGTCGAACCGCTCGACCTCGCCGAGTGCGGACGCGAGGCGCTCATCGCCGCGCTGCTCACCTGCACCCACCTCCACATGGCGCTGCACGCGGTGGCGGACCAGGACGACCCGGGGACCAGCCGTTTCCTGCTGCCGGACCTGGATCTGACGTTCGCCGAGATCGCCGCGCGCCGCGGCGGCTGGGGCCGGCTCGCCTACCTCTCGGCGTGCGAGACGACGTACACGCCCCGCGCCCTCGCGGACGAGTCGATCCACCTCACGTCCGCGTTCCTGCTCGTCGGGTTCTCCGGCGTGATAGGCACCCTGTGGCGAGTACCGGACGCCGTCGCCGAGACGACGGCCCGCGTGTTCTACGACGCGCTGGACACGGCCCGTGACGAACCGGCCGTAGCGCTGGCCCGCACGGCGCGACTCGTCCGCGGCCACTACGGCGACGCCCCGGCCGCCTGGGCGGCCCACCACCACGTCGGCATCTGAACCGTCCGACTTCCCTGGCGTTCACCCTGAGTTGTCCGCGCCCTGAACTCCCCTTCGTGGTGGGCTTTGTGCGCAGTCATGGCGATGTATCGATTCGGCTAACACCTATCCAGTTTGTGCAGAAAATGTGTGCATCCCGTGATTGAATCATGCACAACTCGGCCAGGTGGCCAGATCTCGACCGCTCGGTTCCCCGTGTCCTGTCGTACGTCAGCAGGATGTCCGCGCGCTCGCGCAGGTCAGTCCGCCCGGCCGAGCCGGTACGAACGTGCGGCAGGGGCGGGAGTGGTCGATCCGCGCGTGCCCCTGCCGTAGCGCACCCTGTGTCCCCGCGCTCCTCCCGACCGGAGGCCCGAACACCGGCCCGTGCCCGGCACGACCCGCGCCCCGCCGCGGTCCGCCGGACGGGAGCGTGCGCCACGTCACCGTGCCGGCACACCGCGACTGCGTTGCCGTCCGCCGGTACGTACGTGAAGGGAACCGTCCATGACCGTCACAGCATCCGCCGCCACCGTCTCCGACTTCTACTACGGCGCGGTGACCCCCGTCGCCGCCTATCTGATGGCGTGTCTGGGAGCGGCCCTCGGGCTGCGCTGCACGACCCGTTCGCTGCGCCGCCCGCAGCACAGAGCCCGCTGGCTGGCGCTGGGTGCCGTCTCGATCGGCTGCGGCATATGGACCATGCACTTCATCGCCATGATCGGCTTCAGCGTCGAGGGCGCGCTGGTCAACTACGACGCCACGAAGACCCTGTTGAGCCTCGTCGTGGCGATCGCGGTGGTCGCCGTAGGAGTGTTCCTCGTCGGCTACCGGGGCGGCTCACCGCTCAACCTGGGTGTGGCCGGCACGGTCACCGGGCTCGGTGTGGCGGCCATGCACTACCTCGGGATGGCCGCCATCCACACGAACGGCACCCTCCACTACGACGCCGCGACCGTGGCCCTCTCCATCGTGATCGCCGTAGCCGCCGCCACCGCGGCACTGTGGGCGGCCGTCTCCATCCACGCGCTGTGGGCGAGCCTCGGCGCGAGCCTGGTGATGGGCGTGGCCGTGACCGGCATGCACTACACCGGCATGGCCGCGGTCTCCGTCCATCTCACGAACGTGGCCGGAGCCTCGCAGTCCTCGGCCGACCTGGTCGCCTTCCTCCTGGTCATGCTCGCCGGCCCGCTCCTCGTCCTGCTGGTCGCCGCCGTGATCGTCATGTTCGACCCCGACATGATGCTCGGCGAGACCGAGCCGAAGGCGTCGGTGCCCGTGCCCGCCCCGATGTTCGGCGGCGGCTCCGTGTTCCCGGCGAAGCAGCCGGCCGAGCCCTCGCAGAGCCGCGGTTCCTGGTGACCTGACACGTGTAGGCACCGCTCAGAGGCGTAGTCGTGGTCCGCGACGTCGAAACGCAGAAGGGTGCCAACTCGCTTTCTACGACTGTCCGCCCGGCCCCGCCTGCGAAGTCTCGGGTGTCTCCGTGGAGGCCGGTGGCCGATCCGCCGGTGTCGGTTCGGGTTCCGGGTCGGGCTGGTGGCCGCCGCGCAGGGCCGAGGCGACCGCGGAGACCAGGGCCATGCCCGCGGCCACGCTGAAGACGATGGTCAGGCCGTGGTGGAACGGACCCGAGACCAGCCGGGGGAAGAAGGTGTGGCCGGTCAGGACGGCACGCTGGGCCGCGGTGACGTGGTCGAGGGTGCCGTTGGACGCGAGCAGGTGCTGGATCGGGTTGTTGCCGAGGAACGTGGCGAACAGCGTGCTCACCGGCGGCAGCGACGCCGCCTGCTCGGCCGCGCCGGTCGGTACGCCGTGCGCCTGGAGTCCCTGGCTCAGCGTCCGGGGCAGCGAGGACGCGAGCCCGGACACCATCAGGGAGAAGAACACCCCGATGGACAGGGCGGTGCCCGAGTTCTGGAACGTGGAGCGCATGCCCGAGGCGACACCCCGGTACTCGCTGGGCACACTGCCCATGATGGATGAGGTGTTCGGCGCGGAGAACATGCCCTGGCCCAGGCCGTTGAGCAGCAGCAGCGCCGCGAACATGCCGTAGTCGAAGTCGATGGGCAGCGCGAGCAGACCGAGGAAGGACAGCGCCACGACGACCAGCCCGACCGTCGAGAACATGCGCGCGCCGAACCGGTCCGACAGATAGCCGGACACGGGCCCGGCGACGAGGAAGCCGACCGTGAGCGGCAGCATGAAGATGCCCGCCCACAGCGGGGTGTCCTCGTAGTCGTAGCCGTGCAACGGCAGCCAGATCCCCTGCAGCCAGATGATCAGCATGAACTGCAGCCCGCCCCGCGCGATCGCGGTGAGCAGCGCGGCCAGGTTGCCCGCGGCGAAGGCGCGCACCTTGAACAGGGCGAGGTTGAACATCGGTTCGGCGATGTGCGTCTCGACGTAGCAGAAGATCAGCAGGAGTACGACGCCGCCGATCAGGCCGCTGAGGACCCATGGGTTTCCCCAGCCGGTGGCGCTGCCGCCGTAGGGCTGGATGCCGTAGGTGATGCCCGCGAGGAGGATGCCGGCGCCCGCCGCGAAGGTGAGGTTGCCGAGCCAGTCGATGCGGCCGGGGCGGCCCGCCGAGGTCTCGCGCAGGCTCAGGTACGACCAGATCGTGCCGGTGATGCTGATCGGCACGCTCACCCAGAACACCGCGCGCCAGTCGACGACGGCCAGCAGCCCACCGGCGAGCAGGCCGAGGAACTGGCCGGCGAGCGCGGTGATCTGGTTGATGCCGAGCGCCATTCCGCGCTGCCGTGCGGGGAAGGCGTCGGTGAGGATCGCGGCCGAGTTGGCGGTGAGCATGGAACCGCCGAAGGCCTGCACGACGCGCCACAGGATCAGCCACATCGCCCCCGCCCCCGCGCGGAACGGATCGAGGGACAGCGCCACGGACGCGCACGCGAAGATCAGGAAGCCGATGTTGTAGATCTTCACCCGGCCGAACATGTCACCGAGCCGGCCGAGCACCACGACCAGCACCGCCGAGACCAGCAGATAGCCCAGGATCATCCAGAGCAGATAGCCGATGTTGCCCGGCGCGAGCGGATCGAGGCCGATGCCGCGGAAGATCGCGGGCAGCGAGATGATCACGATCGAGGCGTCCATCGTGGCGATGAGCACGCCGAGCGTGGTGTTCGACAGCGCGACCCACTTGTAGTTCGGCCCTGGGGGAGCGTCCTTACGACGACCCGAGCGCACGGTGCTCAGCAGCGACGGCCGGCCGTCCCCGTTCCCCTGTCCGTCGCCGGGTATGTGCGCGCGCTCGGTCACAGTCGCTCCGCCAGTCGGTCGAGGAGGGGCAGGGCCGCGGCGAGGGTCGCGCGCTCCTCCGCGGTGAACTCGTCGAGGACGGCCCCGAGCCGGTGGACCGACGCCGAGCGCCGCTCGGCCAGCACGGCGCGTCCCTCGTCCGTGATCGCCAGGATGCTCCGCCGCCCGTCCGCCGGATCGGGGCTACGGCGGACCAGCCCGCGCTGTTCGAGCAGCGCGAGGGTGCTCGCCATGGCCTGCGGGCGTACCCGCTCCGCCTCGGCGAGGGACGTCGGCGACTCGGAACCGTCCCGGGCGAGCCGGGCCAGGACCGAGACGCCGGAGAGCGACACGTCCCCCACGGCGTGCGCCTGGCGCAGGCGTCGAGTCAGCCGGCCCACCGCGAGTCGTAGCTCGGTCGCGAGCCGGGCAGTGTCATTCGGACTGTCCACCTTCATGGGTACTAACACTAGATTTATCAGCCTGGACTGCTCAATCAATTGTTAGTAAATGGCGTGAGGAGGTTGTCGGTGAAGAGAGGACGCCCCACAGGACTGTTCGTCGGTCTGTGCACCCTGGACGTCATCCAGCTCGTGGACCACGCACCCGGCTCGAACGAGAAACTCACGGCCCGGGAGCAAGTGGTCGCCGCGGGTGGCCCGGCGGCCAACGCGGCTGTCGCCTTCAGTCACTTGGGCGGCACGGCCACACTCCTGACCGCAATGGGCGCCCACCCGTTGGGAGTTGGCGTCGCGGCCGATCTGAACGCGCTGGGCGTGACCGTGTACGACCTGGCGGCCGACTCGGCGGAGCCGCCCGCCGTCTCATCCGTCCTGGTGACCGCGTCCACCGGGGAACGCGCCGTCGCCTCGACCAACGCGACGGCACACCGGCTCGCTCCGCCCGACGACCTCGACGCTCTGGTGGCGGCCTGCGACATCGTCGAGTTCGACGGGCATCACATGGAACTGGCTGTGGCGGCAGCCCGCTCCGCGCGTGCCCTCGGCCGTAAGACCCTTTTCGACGGCGGGAGTTGGAAGCCCGGCACCGAGGACCTGCTGCCGTTCATCGACGTCGCCGTCTGCTCGGCGGACTTCCGCCCACCCGGCACGAGCACACCGGCGGACACGCTGCGTTTCCTGCGGGACCGCGGGGTTGCCTGGGCGGCGGTGAGCGGGGGAGCGGACCCTGTCGTCTGGGCGGGCCCGGACGGCGCAGGCACGGTGGACGTGCCGTCGGTGGAGGTGGCGGACACGGTGGGCGCGGGTGATGTTCTGCACGGGGCTCTCGCGTATTACCTCGTGGAGGGCCACCTGACCTCGGAGGACTTCGCGGAGGCGCTGAGCGCGGCAGCCGTCGTGGCTTCCCGGGCATGCGCCTCGTTCGGCACGCGCGCGTGGATGCGGGAGGGGTGGCCCGGTTTGCCCCGGACCTGAGAAGATCATCAGGAACGTACGTGTCACGGGACCGTACGCGACAGGGGTGGGAAACATGATCGGTGCAGTTCTGCTAGGCCTCGTGGTGCTCCTCATCGGCGGGTGCGCGTGTGTGTTCTGGGCCGAGCGCGGCGGACCCCGCTGGGCCCGTGTCGTGGCGACCGTGACCCTCTCCGCGAGCGAACTCCTGCGCAGCTCCGACAAGAAGCGGCGGTGGGGCCAGAACTCGAGCAGCCAGGACGACGACTAGCGAGATCGGGTCGGCGCGGCACGTGCCGAACCGGTCGGGGAACTCGCCGGGACGGAACCCTTCTCCAGGCCCCAACATGCCTAGACTGAGCCGTCGTTGATCGTTTCAGCCGGACGGTCTCAGGAGGACCACATGCCCCGCACCCCGTCTCGACGCACCGCTCTGCGCGGCCTGGTCGCAGGTTCAGCCGTGGTGATCGGCTTCGATCCCTTCACGCGCAGCTGGGCGGTGACCGACACCGGCCGACCGCTCAGCGGCGTCCCTCATCTGGACGGGACGCTCCACACCGACGACGCTTCGCTGACCGCCGACGCCGACGACTTCGGGCACATCGTGCACCGGCGTCCGGCCGCGGTGCTGCGACCCGGCTCCGTGCGGGACGTCGTCGCGATGGTCCGGTTCTGCAATCGGCACGGACTCCGTGTGGCTCCGCGCGGACAGGGCCACGGGACGAACGGACAGGCGCAGGTCGAGGGCGGTCTGATCATCGAGACCGGGCCGCTCGCCTCCATCGGCCCGGTACGGACGGGGAGTTCACGCGTCACGGTCGGCGCGGGCGCCAAATGGAGCGACGTCGCCAAGGCGGCCATCGCCCACGGCCTGACCCCACCCGTCTTCACCGACTACCTCGAACTCTCCGTCGGCGGCACCCTCTCCGTCGGCGGCCTCGGCGGCCAGAGTCACCAGCAGGGTGCCCAGGTCGACAACGTCCTGGAACTCGAAGTCGTCACCGGAGCAGGGGAGTTGCTCCGCTGCTCCCCGACCCGCCATTCCGACCTCTTCCACGCCGTGCTCGCCGGTCTGGGACAGTGCGCGGTGATCGTCGGCGCCACCCTGCGCCTGGTCCCGGCCCCGGAGACCGTACGGCACTACCTCCTGCCGTACGACGACCTCCAGACCTTCCTCGACGACCAGCAACTCCTCGCCACCGAGGGGCGTTTCGCCTACCTGGAGGGCCAGGTCGGCGCGGACACCGCCGGGGCCTTCAACCAGTTCGCCATCGAGGCCGTCGCCTACGGCCCGCCGGTGGGGGACACCCCCGACGATGCGGTTCTCCTGCGGGGGCTGCGCCACGTCGCGTCCGGCGCGCAGATCACCGACCTCGGTTACTACGACTTCCTCGACCGGCTCGCCGCCTCCGTCGCCGCGCTGAAGGAAGCGGGCCTGTGGGCCTACGCCCACCCCTGGCTCAACGTGGTCATGCCGGGCCGTAGAACCGCGGAGGTGGCGGGCACCCTGCTGGACGCACTCACCCCGGCCGACCTCGGACCCGGCGTCGTCCTCCTGTATCCCCTGCTGCGCGAGCACCTCCACACACCGCTGCTGCGGATGCCCGACGACCCGATGCCCTACCTGTTCGCGGTCCTCCGGGCCGCGCCGCCCGAGGACACCGCGACCGTAGGACGACTGCTGGCCGCCAACCGGTCCGCGTACGAGACGGTCCGGGCGGCCGGTGGCACCCAGTACCCGGTCGGCTCGATCCCCTTCCAACACGCCGACTGGAAGCGGCACTTCGGGCCGGTCTGGAACCGGTTCGCCCAGGCGCGGAAGACGTACGACCCGAAGGGGATCCTGGTTCCGGGGCAGGGCATCTTCTGAGCTGAGCACCCTTGCCGCTCTAGTCGGGCGGCAGGTCCGCCAGCGCGTCGCGCAACGCGGCGCGGGAGGCCACGCCCAGTTTCGGGAAGAGCTGGTGCAGGTGGGCGGCGACGGTGCGGGGGGAGAGGAAGAGGCGTTCGGCGATCTGCTTGTTGGTGAGACCGGCCGCCGCGAGGAGGGCGATCTCCCGTTGCTGGGGAGTCAGTGACGCCTGACCGGTGGCCCCGGCGGCCGTGACGGACAGGCCGGTCGCCCGCAGCTCGTTGCCCGCCCGGGCGGTCCAGGGGCGGGCGCCGAGGCGCTCGAACGTGTCGATGGCGTCGGCGAGTTGGGTGCGCGCCTCCGTGGTGGACTTCAGCCGGCGGAGGCGTTCGCCATAGGCCAGGCGGACCCTGGCCAGCTCGAAGGGCCAGCGGTCGGTGCCGGGCACGGCGAGCGCCTCCTCGAAGAGGCCGAGCGCTTCCTGGTCGTCGGCGGCGATCGCCGCCGACGCCTTCACAAGCAGGGCGAGCCGCGGCGAGATCGCGGCGACGCCCGCCTCGTCAGCCGCCGCGGCATGAGCCGTCGCCTCCGATGCGCGGCCCGTTCTGACCGCGGACTCGACGAGGTCCATGACGACGAACAGGGCCGGCGGGACGTGCGAGGCCAGTTCGCCCGCGCGGCTGATGGCGCACGCGTGCCGGTAGGCGTCCTCGAACCGGCCCTGGCCGAGCGCGGCGAGCGCCCTCGCGTGCGACGCGCAGGACAGATAGGAGCCGACACCGCGCGGTGTCGCCCACAGGGTCATCTCGTCCGTGAGGGCCCGAGTGGTGGTCTCGTCACCGCGGGCGGCGGCGACCAGCGCACGTTGGTACAGGAACTCCGTCGACAGCAGCTGGTAGCTGTGCGCGTCACCCAGGTCCCGGCCCTGTGCGGCCTGGGCCTCCAGCTCGTCCCACTCACCCGCCGCGAAATGGTCCCGGCCCAGGTACACCAGCCCCTGGATCTCCACGGTGAGCGAGCTGTTGTCCCGCCCGTCGCGGAGCACCCGTCGCAGCGCCGTCCGGCACGCCGGCAACCGGTCCACGTAGAGGGACGTCATGGCGAGCCGGATGACGCGGACCGGGTCGGCCTCCTGGTCCAGGGAGGCGATGGCCTCGTCGAGCTTCCCGAGCGCGGGCGGCGCCGTACGCGCCGGATCGGCCATCGTGCCGACGGTCAGGGCGAGTTGGTCCGGGATCTCCGGTTTCAGCAGGCCGAGCGCCCGGTGCAACGGCTTCCAGAGTTCGGCACGCTGGCTGCTCTGGCACAGCCAGGCGAGGGTGTACAGCGCGTCGATCATGGTCGGATCGGTGGCGTCGTACGGCTGGTGCTGCATGTCGATCGCGCCGACGAGCAGCCGGTGGGCGGTGTCCAGGTCGCCCTCACCGCTGAGGAGGATGTGGTGTGCCGCCGCGACGGCGGCGACCAACGGCCCCGCCCGGCCGCCGTCGGCCAGGCGCGCCTCTTCGAGCAGCCGGGGCACATCGCGCAGATCGCCGGTCAGATCCGCGCCGAGATAGGCCGCCTCGGCGATCCGGCGACTGCGTTCGTAACCGCGCGGGCTCAGCTCGGCTGCACGCAGCAGCGCGGCGATGGCGCCGCCCGCGTCACCGCGCCGCACGGTGTCGCGCGCCACCGTCTCCAGCAGGCTCGCGACGTCCTCGGCGGGCTCGACCGTCGCATGGGCGAGATGCCAGGCGCGTCGCTCGGGGCGGTCGGCCCAGTACTCCGCGAGGGCGCGATGCACCTCGCGGCGCTGCTCGCTGGTGGCGAGTTCCACGACGGCGGAGCGCGTCAGGGGATGGCGGAACGCCAGCCGTCCGGTGGTCGCGTCCACGAGTCCGGCCCGCTCCGCGTGCGCCAGGTCCTCCATGCCGGTCCCCTGAGGCGTGGCCGCCGCGAGGACCCGCAGATCGCCGGTGCCGTCCAGGACCGCGTACAGCAGGAGCAGCCGAGTGGCGGCGGGCAGGGTCTCGACGCGGGACGCGAACACGGCCTGGAGGCGGTGGCTCAACGGCAGCAGTTCGGGCACCGCGGCGCCGGAGCGCTGCGGACCGGTGAGCGCCACGGGCAGCTCCAGCAGGGCCAGCGGGTTGCCCTGCGCCTCCGTCAGCAGGCGCTCACGGACGCGGGGGGCCAGGGACGGGGAACGAGCCTCGATCAGCGCCGCCGCGGCCGTCGTATCGAGAGGCTGTACGTGGTGATGGGGCACTCCGCCGCGCTCGAAGAAGCTTCCTTCCCCCGACCGGTAGGCGCCGAGGAAGCCGACCCGGCTGCCGGCCAGACGGCGGGCGACGAAGCCCAGCACCACGGCGCTGGCACGGTCCAGCCACGGGAGGTCGTCGACGATCACCAGCAACGGGCGGTCCGCGGCGGCCTGGACGAGCAGGGTCAGCGCCGCGTTCGACACCAGCAGCTGATCGGACGGCGCGCCCTGGTCCAGGCCCAGCGCGACACTCAGGGCGGTGCGGTACGGGTCGGTCAGCCGGTCGAGCCCGGCCAGCAGCGGCTGAAGGACCTGGTGCAGACCGGCGAAACTGATGGTGCTCTCGAACTCCACACCGGCGGCCCGCACGACCCGCGCGCCCGCGCCGTGCGCCTGTCCGGCCGCGGCGTCAAGCAACACCGTCTTGCCGACTCCCGCGTCACCGGACAACAGCAGAGCCCCGCCCGAGACCATGGCCTCGTCGACGAAACCCCGGACCAGTCCCAGGTCGTGATCGCGCCCGATCAGCTGCTCAGCGGGACCCGTCCGCGCAGGTCCATCCCCGTCCATGTGCATGTCCCTTCCGACCTCCGCACCTTACGCCGGGCCCTTGCCGTCATCTCATGAACAATCCGCCGTTGACGTCGAGGGTCGCGCCGGTGATGTACCCGGTGTCCTCCCCCGCCAGGTGTCCCACGAGGGCGGCCACCTCCTCCGGCCGCCCGAACCGGCCCACGGGAATCCGGTCGGCGGCACGTTGCAAGGCCTCGGCCGGGAGATCATCCATCACGGGCGTCTGTACGGCCGCGGGAGCCACCGCGTTGACAGTGACACCGTGCGGAGCGAGCTCCTGCGCGAAGACCTTGGTCAGCACCAGCACCCCCGCCTTCGCCGCCGCGTAGTGCGGACCGGCGACCAGCCCGCCCTGCTGCCCCGCGAGCGACGCGAGGTTGATGACACGGCCCCAGCCGCGCTCCCGCATCGCCGGTGCGCAAAGGCGGGTGAGGACGAGCACGCTGCGCAGATTGGTGGCCATGAGCGCGTCCCACTCGTCGAGATCGACGTCCCACACCGAGCCGGGCGCCGTCCGCGCCGCGTTGTTGACCAGCACATCGGGACTGCGCCACGCCGAGGACACCGCCCGCACCGCGCGCCGCGTCCCCTCGGGGTCGCTGACGTCGGCGTGCACCGCCATGGCGGAATCCCCGTCCGGATCAAGGGACTTGGCCAGGGCACGGGCGCCGGTGTCGTCCTGGTCCAGCAGGGCCACCCGCAGGCCGCGTCGGTGCAGTTCGGCGGCGATCGCGGCGCCGATGCCACGGGCTGCGCCGGTGACCAGAGCGACCTTGCGTTCCGGTGCCGGGTGGGTGGTCGGGTCTGCCGAGGGTTGGGGGGTGCCCATCGGTCCGGGTCTCCTTCGGTGCTGGTGCTGGTGCTGGTGCTGGTGTCGGGTGACGTGAGCGCTGGGGATCAGACGACGTCGGTGTGGGGGAGCGGCCTGCCGAGCAGGACGCGGCCGTAGAGCTCCCGGCTGGTCTCGACGCTCAGGGCCGCGTGGCGGGAGGCCGTCCCGATGTCGCGCCACGCGCGCTGCAGCGCCGAGTCGTCGGAGAAGCTGCTCGCGCCGGCCGTGTCCAGCAGCAGACTGACCGCGTCGCGGGCGCAGCGCATCGCGTGGCTGCCGTCCATCCGCAGCCGCGCCCGGGTCTCCAGGTCGGGGCGCCGTCCCTCGCGTGCGGCCTCGTCGATCTCGTCGGCCGCGCGCCGTACGTGCAGTCTGGCCGAGTCGATCAGCGTGGCGGCCTGGGCGATGTTCAGCTGGTGCGGAGCCGCGTCCGCCGTGTGGGTGTGCAGGGGGGAGACGGACCGCTTGCCGCCCGCGAGGTCCCGGACGACCAGTTCCAGGGCGCCGCGGGCGATGCCTACGCCCGTGCCCACCAGCGGCAGGTTGATGGACAGCGGGAAGACGACCCGGGCCTCGCCCGGATGACGCCGGACGCCGATGCCCTCGGCGATCTCCGCGAACGACACGAACCGCTCGTCCGGGACGAAGAGTTGCTCCGCCGTCGCCGTCCGGCTTCCGGTGCCGCGCATACCGGCCATGTGCCAGGTGTCCGCCACCTTCAGTTCGGACGCGGGGACGAGAGCGAGCCCGCGCTCCGGTCGGCCGCGGTCCTCCCGGACGATGCCCAACAGCACCCAGGCCGCATGGTCGATGCCGGATATCCACGGCCACCGCCCGCCGAGTTCGAGGCCGCCGGGTACCGCCGTGACCGTGCCGGACGGATTCGCGGCCCCGCAGAGCAGGGCATCCGGGTCCGACGCCCAGATCTCGGTACGGACCGCGTCGGGCAGTTGCGAGGCGAACAGCGCGGCCCCGTAGGCGATGCCGACGAGCCAGGAGCTCGACGCGCACCCCGCGGCCAGCTCGGCACACACGTCCACGGCGGCGCGCACACCGGCGCCATGACCGCCGTGGCGGCGCGGCGTACCCAGGGTGAACAGCCCGGCCTCGCGCAGGGCCTTCGCGCTGGGCTCGGCCAACGTGCGCTGCTGCTCGGTCTGTTCGACGTGGGCCGCCACGGCCGGCGCCACGAACCGTGCCATATGGATGAGTTGGGCCTCGGCGGCCCTCTGCGGTAAGCGATCCCGGCTGTTCAGGTGAGTCATCGGGGGCTTCCTTCTCTGGCGTCCGATCCACAAAGGACAGTGCTGCTCCGAGCGGGATCAAGCCGCCGCGCAACATCATCATCTTACCTGGAGGTGGTTCCTCCGGATAAGCTGTCGTCGGTGTCCGCGCCGGGAGTCGTCCTTGTCGCATCTGCTGAACTGGCAACGTTCCAGGTCGAGTTGGTGCGGCGGGCCGTGGTGTGTGTGTGCCGGGGGCGGTGAGTCGGCCGACGCTCCGGACGCGGGGTCGCGAGGCTATGTGGCCGTGCGGTTCGCGACGGCGTTCCGGCGGCCGTCGGCCCCCGAGCGCAGCCGGCCGTCGGGTCCCGCGGACAGCCGGCCGTCGGGCGCGAAACACCGTCGGCCGTCAGACCCTGAACACAGAGGGAGAACACGTGAAGATCGTCGTGGTGGGCGGCGGAGTCGCCGGTCTCGTCACCGCCCTGAGCCTGCACGCCGCGGGGATGACGCCGCTCGTCTGCGAGTCCGCGCGCGAACTGCACGCGGTCGGCGTCGGTATCAACCTGCTGCCCCACGCCGTACGCGAACTCACCGAACTCGGCCTCGGCGACGCCCTGGACGCCATCGCGCTGCCGCCGGAACGGCTGGTCTACTGCGACCGGCAGGGACGCGAGATCTGGGAGGAACCTCTAGGCGTGGCGGCCGGCTATCGGTGGCCCCAATACTCGGTCCACCGGGGCGAGTTGCAGATGCTGCTGCTGGACGCGGTCCGCACCCGCATCGGGCCCGACGCGGTCCGCACCGGCATCGCCTTCGAACGCTTTGAGAACCAAGGGCCTATTGAGAACCAAGGGCCTTTTGAACACCAAGTGCCGGGCGTGACAGCGCACTTCGTGGACCGACACACCGGCGCGTCCGTCGTGATCGAGGCCGACGTCCTCGTCGGCGCCGACGGCATCGACTCCCGGCTGCGGGCCCAACTCCATCCCGGAGAAGGGCCCCCGCGCGGGAACGGGGTGCAGATGTGGCGGGGGATGAGCCGGCACCCGCACATCCTCGGCGGGCGCGCGATCGTGGTGGCCGGCGGTCGCCCCGGGGACAAGTTCGTCGCCTATCCGGTGGCCGACCCGGCGAACGAGGGCGGCCCCACGTCGATGAACTGGGTGCTGGAGGTGGCCCGTCGGCCGGAACCCGGTGAGGATCCGGACCGCTCCCACCGCCCGATCCCGACGGCCGAGGCGCTGGCCGAGCTGGCCGGATGGGACCTGCCCTGGGTCGATCTGCCCGAACTGATCCGCGGCTCCACCGACATCTACGAGTACCCGATGGTGGACCGGGACCCGCTGCCGCGCTGGAGTTTCGGCCGGGTGACCCTGGTCGGCGACGCCGCCCATCCCATGTACCCGATGGGCATGAACGGCGGCTCCCAGTCGATCGTCGACGCACGTGTCCTGGCCTGGACGCTTTCGCAGCACGACGATCCGGTACGGGCCCTGGAGTGGTACGAGAACCTGCGCCGCGAACCGCTGAACCAACTGGTGCTGGCCAACCGCGAGTTGGGCCCGGAGAAGATCATCGCCCTGGCCGAGGAGATCGGCGGCCCGGTGCCCGCGGAGCAGGCGACGGAGGTCTCCCAGGGGTACAAGCGGCTCGCCGGGTGCACGACCGCCGTGCTCAACTCCCGGGATTCCTGGTCGGTTTCGCCGGTCGCCCCCTGAGAGCCGTGGTCGGCGCCACCCCGGTCACGGCCCTCCGGAACAGGCTTCAGTGCGCCTCTTCGCGCCGGCGTCGCAGCGGAGCGGTCCCGCCCGACGCGGTGGTGCGGCGCGCCGCGGCGCGGGCCGGGCCGTCGGGGATGGTGAAGGCGAAGACGGCGGTCGCCGCCGCGAGGGCGGCCAGGGTCAAGTAGGCGTGCTGGTAGGCGGAGACGGGCGGATTCGCCGCGGCTGCCGTGGGGGTGCTCAGGACCAGGGCCGTGGTCACCGCCGCCGGTGCGAAGGCGCCGCCGGTCTGCCGTACGACCGTGTTGAGCGTGGACGCCTGGGCCAGGTCCTTGCGGGAGAGGGTGGCAAGCGAGGCCACCGTGGTCGGCATGAAGACCCCGCCCATGCCGATGCCGAGGAGGAACATGTAGCCGCGGAAGGTCCACAGGCCGGTGTCCTGGTCGCAGGTGGCGAGGAGCAGCAGGACGGCGCTCACCATGGCCAGGCCCGAGCCGATGATGATCCGGGGGCCGACCCTGGAGTACAGAATCCCGGCGATCTGGACCGTCAGCAGGACGCCGAAGGCCTCGGGGAACGTGCTCGTGCCGGACTCCAGCGCGGAACGGCCCTGCCCCTGCTGGAGGAAGAGCGGGCCGAGGTACATCGCGCCGAGGATCGGCACCAGGCCCACCAGATTGATCAGGTTGGTGTCCCGGAAGAGCCGGTCCGCGAAGAGCCGGAGCTTCAACAGCGGCTCGGCGACCCGCAGTTCGAAGACGACGGCGGCGGCGAGCAGGACCGTGCCCAGGACGAGAGCGGTGACGACGGAGGGGGAGGACCAGCCGCGGTTGGGACCCTCGCAGACGCCGAACATCACCCCGCCCAGCGCCGCCGCGCTGAGCAGCAGCCCGATGAGGTCGAAGCGGCCGGGCCGGTGGCCCCGGTGCCCGGCGAGGAACAGCGCGCCGAACACGACGGCGGGCAGGCCCAGCGGAAGGTTGACGTAGAACACCCAACGCCACGACAGGTGGTCCACCAGCAGGCCGCCGAGCATCGGGGCGACGGCCGGGGCGATCTGCTGCGGGATGATCATGTACCGCGAGATCCGCACCTGTTCCCAGGAGTTGAAGGTGCTGTAGAGCAGCGAGGAAGCGGCCGGGAAGAGCAGTCCGGCGGACAGGCCCTGCACGGCGCGGGAGGCGATGAGTTGACCGAGGTCGGCCGCCGCGCCGCACAGCAGCGACGAGACGAGGAACGCGCCGAGCGCGGTGAGCAACACGCGCTTGGCGCCGAACCGTTCGACCAGCCAGGCGGAGGCGGGGATGGCCATGGCCAGACAGACCGGGTAGACCACGACCACCCCGTCCAGAGCGGCCGTCGTCAGCTGGAACTGGCGGGCGATCGAGGGGAGCGCCACGGTCGTGATCGCCCCGTCGACGATCGCGATGAACGTCACGCAGACGCACATGACGGGGACGACGAGACGCTGACCGGGGCGGAGACGGAGGCGTATTCGGGCCTCGGAGGCGGCAGCGGTGTCAGAGGTTACGGGAGGGACGGGAGAGACGGGAGGGCGTCGGAACGGCAGCACATGCTGAGCATACTCACTATGTGAGGGCTCATTGCTACCGGCCGGGGCTCGTACAATCGGCCCTCACCACGGAACGGGGAACGCCATGGCAGTGCACGGCAGCAGCGACATCCTGGTCGACGAGCTCTACGAAACGACGCACCAGCTGCGCCAGTTCGTGGAGACCCGGCTGCGCGCGGGCGGTGCCTCGGTCGCGCGGCTGCGTGCCCTGCGGATGCTCGCCCGGACCGAACAACCCCTGCGCATGCGGGACTTGAGCGAGATGACCGGCGTCGCGGCACGGACCACGACCAGCATCGTCGACAGCCTGGAACGCGACGGTCTGGTGGAGCGCGTGCGCCATCCGCACGACCGCCGCGCGTTCCTGCTGCGCCTCACCGACACGGGCCGCGCGTGCCACCGCGAGGCGGAAGAGGTCGACGGCCTCGCGCTCGCGGAGGCGACCGCCGAGCTGGACGCGGAGGACCGGGCGCAGCTGCGGAGCCTGCTCGCCCGCATCCGGAAGGCGACGGCCTAGAACCCCGCAGGCCTCACGCGTTCAGGCGGTGGTCCAGTCGCGCAGCTGACGGGCGATCCGGGGGAGACCCAGTTCTCCGGAGGCGGCGTCGCGGACGAGCGCCACCGCGGCCTTGGGCGGGTAGTCGAGGCGGCGCTCGTTGAGGATCAGATAGGCCTCGGTGGCGTGCCAGGCGAAGGCCTCGTTGGAGTGTTCCAGGCACGGCAATTTCGCCAGGGTCTGCAGCAGGGCGGCGGCCTTGAGATGCAGTGACCCGTAGATGTCGCGCTCCATCGCGCGGGCGTCGACCCGGGCGGCAGCGGCGTAGAGCGGGCCGTAGTCGTCGACCTGGGGATCACGGTCGAGCAGCTCGGCGGCGTGCAGCAGGAAGGTGACGTCCAGCGTGTGCGGTGGTTCGGGCTGGGTCACGCGGCGTGCCCCTGCTCCTGGCGCTCGAGTTCACGAAGGGCGTCCGCCTCGGCCGCCCGCTGCTCGGCGCCGGCATCGACGCTGTCGGCCTCGGCCGCGAACGCCGCGCCGCTGCGCGCCATCGACGCCTTGAAGCCCTCAAGGAACCGCTCCTCGACGGCCGTCGCGCGCGCGTAGGCAGCCGAGAGGATGTACTCCTGCAGACTGACCCCGGCCTGCTTGGCGGCGGCCTCGATGGCCGCGCGCTGCCGGGGGTCTCGGAAGCGGAGGTTCATGGCTTTCGGCGTGTTCGGCATGACGTCCACGGTACCAGTGGTACCACCCCCGGGAGTCGGTGTTTCCTAAACGGGCGTATGGCCCTCCAGGTAGGTGCGCACCGATACCGGCAGCCCGGCGGGGACACCCTCGCCGAACGGTGCCCAGCGGACCTGCCCCGCGGTGAGCTGAGCCTCCCCCGACGGATCGTCGCTCAACAACTGGCAGACCACGGCCGACGCACCCCCGGACTCGGATTCCAGCAGGCTCGTACCGTCCACGAGATAACCGGTGAGTTCGTACACCGCGCGCGCGGCGGTGGCCTGCGCCGTCTCGGCCTCCTCGGGAACACCGGACGGCAGGCTCCAACCGCCTTGCGCCTCCACGAGCAGCAGCCGTCCGTCGTCCACGACGACCGCGTCCACCACGTCCTCGGCGGCCTGCTCCAACGTCATGTCCCAACCGTCCCTTCACCACAAGGAGCGACCGCCCGTCCGGCCACGTCCGAGCCCCTTTCCTACCCGGGACACATCGGTTCACGCGGTGCGCACGCACCAGGTGGGTGCCCCTACGGTTCCGGCCACACTCAAGAGGGCATTCTCAGCCTGGGCATCACGTGGAACAGGGCGCCCTCGCGCGAGCGGGGCAGGCGCGCGGCCCGGCCGCGATCGACGGCCGGCCCGAGGCGCGAGGGGCGACCACGATCGTCACGACACCGGTGCACCTCGGCGGCCTGGGCACGGACCGCATGGTCCTGCGCCCGCTGGCCACGGCCGACGCGACACGGCTCCTCCACCGCGCCGTGACGATGGCCCACCCCGACGACACCCGGATCCTCGACCACCCCGAGGACGCCGCACGCGTCGCCGACCTCTGCGACGGCCTGCCGCTCGCCCTGCGCACCGCCGCGGTACTGCTCGCCGAGAGCCCGCACCGCCCGCTCGCGACACTGGCTGCCGATCTCGCCGACCCGCGCACCCGCCTCGCCGAACTCGTCTATCCCGACCGGGACTTGCGCACCCGCCTCGACACCGGCCACGCCCGCCTGGACCCGGCACAGGCCCGGCTGCTGCGACTGCTCGCCCACAGCGACGAACCCGAGACGACCACATCGGCACTCGCCGCACTCTGCGCGGAACCCGAGGACGTCGTCCGCGACCGGCTCACATCGCTCCTGCACCTGATCGAGTCCGGTACGGCGCCGGACAGTTGGCGCATGCGCGCACTCGTACGCCTCCACGTACGCGCCAGACCCGGCACTTCATGACCGACGGGAACCGGCACACCCCGCCAGGCGTTCCCCCTCACGCAGGAGTGGTGACGCCCCGTCAAGGATGGTGCCAGATGGACCCGGTGTCGGTAGGACTGCTCGCGTCGCTCGCCGGCGGTGCGGGCGGCGAGGTGGGACGACAGGTGTGGGCGGGACTCACGGCTCTCGTACGGCGACCGTTCCACCGCGGCGACGACAGGGCGGGCGGGCCGGTTCCGGGCGAGGACGAACTGGTGCGCCTGCAGCAGGCCCCCGGTGACAGGACCCGGGCCCACGCCCTGAGCACGGCCCTGGCCGTACGCGCGGCACTGGACCCCGACTTCGCCACCGCCCTCACCGCCTGGCACGAGCAGGCCAGGCTGTTCCGCACGGGCGACGGCACGGTCGACAACACGATCAGCGGCGGCAGCTACTACGCCCCGGTCCTCCAGGGCCGCGACTTCTCGAACGCCACGTTCACCTCCCCGCCGCTACCGTCACCCCGGCCCGACCAGGCGGACGCGCGGGAGTGACCACGGGGGACCGGATCCCTCGCTATCTGCCACGACACCCTTGCATCAGGACATGACCGACAGCACGGCCTCGACCCCGACCTACCTTGGGGCCATGATCCGCCCCTCCTCCACCCGTTTCCTGCCGCCCACGGCCCCCAGCGCGACCCGTCCACCGCTCAACCCCAGCTGGTTCGCGGCCGTGATGGGCACCGGCATCGTCGCCAACGCGGCGGTCACCCTCCCGGGGAACCTCCCCGGGCTGCGGACCGCCGCCACGGTGGTCTGGGTGGGCGCCGTACTGCTGCTGGTCGTGCTGGCCGTCGGCTGTCTCCGGGACCGGGATCGGGCGGCGCTGCGCTCGCACGCGGCGGATCCCGTCGTGGCCCAGTTCTTCGGAGCTCCGCCGATGGCACTGCTCACGGTCGGTGCCGGGGCACTGCTGCTCGGGCGCGGGGTGATCGGGTTCGACGCCGCGCTGGACCTGGACCGGGTGCTCTGGTCGCTCGGTACCGTGCTCGGCCTCGCCACCGCCTGCACGGTGCCGTACCTGATGGTCACCCGGCACCGCTTCGCGCCGGACGCGGCGTTCGGCGGCTGGCTGATGCCGGTCGTGCCCCCGATGGTCTCCGCCGCGACCGGCGCCCTGCTCGTCCCCCACACCCCACCCGGCCAACTCCGGCTCACCCTCCTCCTCGGCTGCTACGCGATGCTCGGCCTCGGCCTGGTCGCCGCGCTACTCGTCCTGACCATCCTCTACGGCCGCCTCGTGCACCACGACGCGCCCACCGGCGCCATGGTGCCCACGGTGTGGATCGGCCTCGGCGCCCTCGGCCAGGCGGTGACGGCGCTCGGCGCGCTGGCCACCGCCGCACCGAGCACCCTGCCCGCGCTCTACGCCCGGGGCGCCGAGGTCCTCGCGCTGCTGGGCGGCATCCTGGTGTGGGGCTTCGCCCTGCTGTGGCTGGCGCTCGCCACCGCCCTGACCGTACGGACGATCCGCGCCGGGCTGCCGTTCGCGCCCACCTGGTGGTCGTTCATCTTCCCGTTCGGCGCGCTCGTGACCGCCACCAGCACCCTCGCGGCGCGCACGGACGCGGTGCTGTTCGTCTGGCCCGCGGTCGTCTTCTACGGGCTGCTGGTCCTGGCCTGGATCGTCGTGGGCGGTCGCACCCTGCGCCACGTCGCCACGCGGACCGCCCCATCGACACCACGGGAACTGATCAACTCGGCCGGCTGATCGGGCTAGTTGGCGTGACCTTCGCGCAGTGCCGCGAGGCGGGCCATCTGCTCGCCCATGCCACGGGTTCCCGCCAGCGGGGTGAGGGCGTGCGGCCAGACGGAGCGGACCAGGCCGACGTGCCGTGCGCCGCCGAGGGCGACGACCGGATCGAGGCGCACGATGTCACGCAACGTCGCCTGTTCCAGGATGAGTTGGGACGCGACGGCGTCCGTCGCACCGTGCGGGGTGTCGTACGGCTCGACGACGTCGTCGAGGTCGAGCAGGCCGTACCGCGCGGAGAGGATCAGCAGCCGGTCGGGCCGCAGTGCGTCGCCAGCCTTGCGGCAGGCGCGGTGGTACGAGCCGATGTACAGGTCGGCGGCCCGCGCGGGATGGTCCAGCTTGCGGCTGCCGCACGGGATGACGACGAGCTCCGGCTTGGAGAAGTCGAGGTCGAGTCGGTCGTTCGGGGTCATGCCTGTCTGTCCTGTTCTGTGTTCGCCATAGCGGTGTCCGTGTCCACGCGTGTGCCTGTGACTGTGCCCGTACCGGTCGTCCGGAAGCTCGTCCGGAACGCGCCCGGCGTCACCCCCAAGTGCCGTACGAACGCCCTGCGGAGCGACTCGGCCGAGCCGAACCCGGTGCGGCGCGCCACCACCGGCAGGGAGTCGTCACCGGTCTCCAGCAGCACCTGGGCGGCCTCCAGCCGGACCCGCTCCACATACCGGGCCGGGGTGGTGCCCACCTCTTCGTCGAAGAGCCGGCTCATATGGCGGACGCTGACGCCCGCCCGGCGGGACATGGCGGCCAGCGTGTGCGGGGCGCCCGGGTTCGCTACGACCGCGTCCAGTACCGGGCGCAGCGCCTCCTGACGGGAGTACGGGACCTGGGAGCGGACGCTGAACTGGGACTGTCCTCCCGGTCGTTGCATGAAGACGACCATGTCCTTGGCGACCGCCCGGGCGACCTCCGCACCGAAATGCTCCTCGACGAGCGCCAAGGAGAGATCGATACCGGCCGAGACACCCGCCGAGGTCATCAGCGGCCCGTCCCGCACGAAGAGGGCGTCCGGCTGGACCCGTACGGACGGGAAGCGCACGGCCAGTTGCCGGGACTGCCGCCAGTGCGTCACGGCTCGACGCCCTCGCAGCAGTCCCGCCGCGGCCAGCAGGAACGCGCCGGTGCACACCGATGCCGTACAACGGGCCATGCCGTGCAGTCGCCGTACGGCGTCGAGGAGCGTGTCGTCCTTGATGGCCGTCTCCCATTCCGGGCCGCCCGGGACCACGAGGACGTCGTAGGGCTCGCGCACGTCGTCGACCGCGAGGTCCGCGCCGATACGGGTTCCGGCGGAGGTGATCACGGCGGCGCCGTCCTCGGACACGACCCGCACCCGATAGCGTCCGCCGAACTCGTTGGCCGACGCGAACACCTCGATGGGGCCGGTCACATCGAGCAGTCGGACGCCCGGGAAGACGAGGACGATGATGGTGAGGGGGCCCGTTCGGGGATGGTTGTGGTTCATCGAACAGCCAGCATGCGCCGGTGACCTGCCCTGCTGCCACGACCGGTTTCCTCGCTGCTGGGAGGCTGCACCTCTCAGCAGGCTGCGTTGTCGGACTCTCCGGTCAGGTCGGCCGACCGCCGAACTGCCAGTTGTGCACCTCGATGTCGGCGTACCGGTCCCGGGTCAGCACGGCCTGTGCCGTCTGCGGGTCCGGTGCCCGGAGCAAGGCGGCCGTGCCGAGCCAGGTGGCGCCGTCGTCCGACAACAGCGGCCCGTACGCGATCAGTTCGTCCGATCCGGGCGGCAGCGCCAGGTCCACGGCCTGTCCGGTGCCGAGGCCGAGCACCAGGTACCGGTTGCCGCCGGTCCGGCCGCCGGGGAAGTCCCACATGGTGCGGCCCAGCATGTTGCGCCAGCGGCGCAGCAGTACGTCCCGGTACACGCCCGCCTGGTAGTTCGGCTCGTCGAAGGCGAACGCGCGGGCGGCGGCCGGATCGGGCAGATCGAGGATGTGCACGCTTCCGGTCGGGGTGTCGCCGTCGTCGGAGAGGGTCGGGCCCCGGGCGATCAGCTCCTTCGCATACCGGTCCATGTAGGACCAGTGGTCCTCCACGAGTGCGTCGCGCAGTGCGAGGGAGCCGGGCCGGTCGCGGTGGTAGCAGAGGAACTCCATGCCCAGAGGATCTCTCGCCGGCTGTCACCGGGGCGAACGGTTTCCCCGGCCGCTCCTCCGAAGAAAGTGCCCGAGAGAGTTGTGCCCGAGGTGATCACGAAGGCTCTGAGCCCGTTCCCGGCCCGGCGCCGGCAGCGCGCTCGCAGGTCGTGAGGAACTCGATGAGGGCCGCGTTCACCTCGGCGGGGCGTTCCTGCTGGGTCCAGTGTCCGCAGTCGGTCAGCTCGATGGGCGGGCGGGTCAGGCCGGGCATGAGGGTCGGGAGTCGGTCGATGACGTCGCGCGATCCGGGGAAGGCGGGCACGAGGTCACGGTCGCCGAAGATGTACAGGGCGGGCCGGGTGACGACAGCCTTGTCCCACGGCGCGGTCAGGTCCCAGTTGCGGTCGAGGTTGCGGTACCAGTTCAGGGCGCCGGTGAAGCCCTTGGCGAAGCTCTCGGTGAGCACGTCGAGGTCGTCCTCGGTGAGCCACTCCGGCAGCACCTCGGGGTCCTCCATGGCCGCGAGCCAGCCCTTCTCGGGGTTGACCAGCGGCTGCATGATCTCGCCGGAGGGAGAGGCGGCAGCGGACGCGGAGTAGAGGAACTTGCGGAGTGTGGTGCGGGTGTCCCGCGCGAACTCGGCGTCGGCGACGCCCGGTTGGTCGAAGTAGTTCCAGTAGAAGCGGCCCCCGAAGATCGCCTGCATCGTCTCCATCGGCCGCCGCTTCCCCCGGAACGGCGGCGGCACACTCAGACCGGCCACCCCGAGCACCACGTCCGGCCGCAGCAGCGCGGTGTGCCAGGCGACCGGCGCGCCCCAGTCGTGCCCGACGACGTATGCCTTCTCCTCGCCCAACTCCCGGATCAGACCGACGACATCGCCGACCAGGTGGAAGATGGTGTACGCGTCGACGTCGTCCGGATGATCGCTGGTGCCGTATCCCCGCTGGTCGGGGGCGACCACCCGGAAGCCCGCGTCGGCCAGCGCGCCGATCTGCCGGTGCCAGGAGTGCCACGATTCCGGGAAGCCGTGCAGGAGCACCACCAAGGGGCCCTCGCCCTGCTCGGCGATGTGCAGCCGGATGCCGTTCACGTCCACGAATCGATGCGTAACCATGCGTTCGAGGCTACGTGTCGTGATCGTCGAGCCGTGTCGCGGGTTTCGGGTCAGCGACCGGGAGGCCGCTCATCGACCGGGAGGGTGTGCCCCGGCTTCGTCCTGCTCCTGGTAGGAGTAGCGCTGCTCTTTCCAGGGGTCCGCGATGTTGTGGTAGCCGCGCTCCTCCCAGAAGCCGCGCCGGTCCTCGGTGAGGTACTCGATGGCGCGCAGTCACTTGGGGCTCTTGTAGCCGTACAGATGGGGCACGACCAGGCGCAGCGGGAAGCCGTGTTCGGCGGTGAGGGGCTCGCCGTTGTGGTGAGTGGCCAGCAGGGTCTGCGAGGCCGTGAAGTCGGCCAGGCGGAGGTTGGTCGAATAGCCGTACTCCGCCCAGGCCATGACATGCGTGACCTCGGGCGCGGGCGGGACCAGGTCCAGGACGGCGGTCGCGGGGATGCCGTACCACTCGTGGTCGGTGGAGGTCGGGCCGGACGCGCAGTGCAGGTCGGCGACGACCGTGACATGCGACAGGGGCGCGAGTTCGTCGAACGTTCAGGTGCGCTCGGCACCGTCGGCGGTGGCACCATGGACGCGCAGGTTCCACCGCTCGGGACGGAACCGGGGGACGGGCCCGTAGTGCGACACCGGCCAGCCGTGCACATGACGCTGGCCGGGCGGCAGGGGACGGGACGCGTCGGCGGCGGCCTCGACTGTGCCTTGTCGGTCGCTTGCCACGGGTGATGTCCCTTCCCCGCTGGTCTCCGGGTTACGGCTGTCTTCCCCGAGCAGCGTAGGCGCTCACCCGGGAGGGGGCCGAAGCCGGGTCCCGGTGCGGGTCCGCGCGTCGCCCCGCACCGGAATCCCGGCCACCACGCCCCGCCCGTCAGACGGTCGCCAGCGACACCTCGGTCGACTTGATCAGGGCGACGACCGACGAACCCGTCCGCAGCCCGAGGTCGCCCACCGCGTCCTTCGTGATCGCCGCGGTCAGCTCACCGCCGTCGACCGTGACCTTCACGACGGCCATCGCCCCGCCGGTGGCGACATCGCTGACCGTGCCCGGCAGCTGGTTGCGGATGGACACCCCCGCCACCCGGCTCGTGGCGAGCGCGACCTCGGTGGACTTCATCATCGCGCGCACGGCCGTACCCTCGGCGAGCCCCAGGTCCTTCACCGCCTCCAACGTGATCGCCGCGATGAGGTCCTGGCCGCCGTCGAGGCGCACCTTCACGGTCGCCATCACCGCGCCGGGCGTGACCGCCGTGACGGTGCCGGGAATCTGGTTGCGGATGCTCAAGCTCATGACGGAACGCCTCACAGAGAAAAGGGGTGTATTGCCGGATTTATTACGTCCTGTGCGTCCATAAGCTAGCCGCTCCTGCCACGCCCGTCACCGACCCCGTCGCATGCGCCACCTGGGAGTTCTCCTCCTCCTGGCAAATCCAAGGGTGCCGGTGGAGTGAGCCGGCCCATAGCGAATCCCGTTGCTGTCAACGATCTGGCTGGCTAGGTTCGCCCCATGGCTGATGACGAACCCACGCGGGCCGCCCGCCTGCTCGATGCCCAGGCCAAGGCCGCGCTGCTCTTCACGGAGATCGAGGAGCGCGGGCTCGTGGCGCCCGGCGAGGGGGAGCGGGCCGTCAGCGACCGGGTTCGCGACCTCGCGAACGAGATGTTCGGCACGACCCGGCACTGGCACAAGCGGATCGTGCGCTCCGGCCCGAACACCCTCAAGCCGTACAAGGAGAACCCGCCGGACCGGGTGATCGGCGCGGACGACATCGTGTTCGCCGACTTCGGGCCGATCTTCGAGGAGTACGAGGCCGACTTCGGCCGGACCTTCGTCCTCGGCGACGACCCGGTCAAGCACCGGCTGCGCGACGACCTGGCCAAGGCGTTCGCGGCCGGCCGGCGCTTCTTCGAGAACACCCCGGATGCCACCGGCGCGCGCCTCTACACCGAGGTCTCCCGCCTTGCCGACAAGGCGGGTTGGGAGCTGGGCGGCTGGCACGCCGGGCACCTGGTCGGCGAGTTCCCGCACGAGACGATCGAGGGCGCGCACGTCGAGTCGTACGTCACCCCCGAGAACGACACTCCCATGCGCCGCACCGACAAGACCGGCCGTGCCTGTCACTGGATCCTGGAGATCCATCTCATCGACCGCGAACGGGGATTCGGCGGTTTCTACGAGGAACTCCTCACCCTCTGACGGTAGTTGGATCGGCAATAGTTGATCCATGGGGACTGTGACGGCGCTGTACCGGTATCCGGTGAAGTCGATGTTGGGCGAGGCCGTGATCGCTGCCGCGGTCACGGAGAACGGGTTGTCCGGGGACCGGGTCTACGCCGTCCTCGACGGGACGGGCGCGGTGGGCAGCGCCAAACACCCCCGGAAGTGGGGCGAGTTGGTGCGCTGCCGGAGCCGCCTCGACGACTCCGCTGTGGTCCGGGTCGTCCTGCCGGACGGCACCGCCCTGCCGGTCGAAGACCCCGACCTGGACACGGAGTTGTCCAAGCTACTGGGCCGCCAGGTGTCCGTCTCCGGCGTCGTACCGGAGCACAGCCGGCTGGAGCGTGCCGTGCCTGAGTACGAGGGCGGGGTCCCGGACGTCGTACGGGAGTCGGCGACCGTCGACGCGACGGGGGAGAGCATCACGACGGGCGGTGTCGCGCCGGGCACGTTCTTCGACTTCGGCCGGGTCCATCTCGTCACCACGGCCGCCCTCGACCGGATGCGCAGCGTGTATCCCGCCGGCGACTTCGACGCACGCCGCTTCCGGCCGAACCTGGTCGTCGACACCCTTGGCGAGCCAGGCTTTCCGGAGGACGACTGGGTGGGTTCGCGCCTGCGGGTGGGGGAGGCGCTGTTCCGCGTGCTGGTTCCCACACCGCGCTGTGTGATCCCCACCCTCGGCCACGACGAACTCCCGCCGGACCCGGGCCTCATGCGCGCGGTCGCCCGGGAGCACCGCATCCCGGTGTTCGACCTCGGCCGGCTGTCTTGCCTCGGTGTGTACCTGGACGTACAGCCCGACTCGTCTGCCAGCAGGGCTCTGACCTGGTCTTATGGGCCGGTCGGGGCCCTTTCCCGTGTCCGGGGGCTTCCCGCTTCTACCTGCGAGTTCCCGGGAGTTCCCGTGGAAGTGTGCACGCGTTGTGCACTGGGATGGTGCCCCAGTGGTGGGTCTGATGAGTGATGCCACCGACCCCCGGGAGGGAGTCACCGGGAGCCGGGGCTTCGATCTCGATGCGTGGGTCCGTTCTCTGTGTGCTCTCGTGGTTGCCGGGGTGGCGGCCTATGCCTCATATGTTCACCAGCGGGAGTTCGCGTCGCAGGGTGGGGCGGACACGGTCAGCGCCTCGTTGTGGCCGCTGTCCGTGGACGGCCTCTTGCTCTTGGCCACGGTCGGCTTGCTGAAGCCTTCCGGGACCCACACTCGCCGGGCCCGAGGCGCGGTGTGGTCGGCGTTCCTTCTGGGTATCGCGGTTTCCCTGGTGGCGAATGTTGCGGCAGCCCCGGCTTTGGAGTGGAAGCCGGTGTTGGTCGCTGGGTGGCCTCCGGTAGCGCTGCTGTTGTCGGTGGAGCTGCTGGTGCACCGCCCGGATGGCCTTCAGGGGGAGTGGGGAGGGCGCAGGGGGCAGGCGACGAGCGAGCGGCTGCACGATGACGACGATCCGTTGCTGGCGCAGGGTCGGCTGCTTGATGCCCGGCACCGGGAGCTTCACCAGCGCCCGGCGTCGGCCGAAACTCTGCGGAAGGAGTTGCGAGTTGGAGCCGGGCGATCGAGACGACTGGCGGCTCTGGTGAGGGGGAACCGCAGCGACGGGGTGGCCAGCGAGGCACCTGTGCCTGATCGGACACAGGGATCTCACCAGTAGGTCCTTGGCCGTACTTGCGCGACGCCACTCTCCGCTCCTGCATTCGCGGATGCCATGTTTCCTGCACTGAGGCTCGAACGACTGAACAGGCCACCGGTGAGCGTCAGGTTCTCCGAACCCGGCTCAGGGGGGTCAGCCGATAGCGCGGGCGGCGTAGCAGAGCCGTGGCGTCGCCCCTAGCGCGAGTGGAATCTTGTCCTGCGGCTCTGGCAGGCATGCGCGTTTTGTGCGATGTGCGGGGCGCGTCGTGTGTGAGCTGTGAACTGGCTATGGCACGCTCGATAGATCCTTCGCCGTCTCCACGACCGGGAGTCGGCGACCGATGGCGTGAAGTGTCCAGGGGGACGTGATGGTGTTCAGGGGGACGTGATGGTGTTCAGGCAGGTATGTGTCGCAGTTGTGGTGGCCGCGGTTGTCGTCGGCCTTGCAGGCGCCGCTCCGGCAGACACTGTGAAGCCTCAGGACTCCCTGGGGACGAAGGTCGGCTACTTCTCCTACGAGCCTTTGGCCGGGGACAACAAGACCGTGGGTTACTTCTCCGATCAGCCTCTGCCGGAAGGTGAGGTCACACCCGTGTCGGGGCTCCCGGGCGCCGTACAACGGCAGCTGGCGGGGCGCGGTGTTGTGGCGCCGCGGGCTGGTACGCCTGATGGCTACAAGCTGCGCAAGGGTTCGCGCAGCACTGACTACGTGTACAAGTCGGCGGACGTGTAGGCCATCGAAGCCAACTGCGATTCCAACGGGTGTCACCCCGTTCAGCAGGTCAAAGTCGCCATCAAGGAGTACGTGCGCGGGCGAACGTCGAAGTACTGGGAGATCACCTTTTATGGCAGCCGCTGGACGGGGCCGTCCCAGTTCCACATGGACTACGTCTACGAGTGCGGTGTCAACATCCCCAACGCCTCGGACGAGACCTGTTCGACGTGGAAGAGCGACGGGGCGCAGGGCCATGGTTCCGGTGTCGCCGTGAACAATCAGCAGATCGTGAAGAACTTCGGCCGTACGGCTGTGGTGACCAAGTTCCTCATGATCAATATGTTCGTGACCTTCGCCGACGGTTCGCACGCGGTCGGCGACGATGGGAAGTCCGGAGAGAAGTTCCGCGGCTGGGACGTCTGCGTGACCAACACGACCACGAAGCTGTGCCACAGTACCGGCGACGGCAGTTGAGCCTGTGCACGGCGGAGGACAGCGACAGTGAACTGGACCGAGCTGCGGGACCTGCTGACCCGCTCGCCCAAGCCCGCCGTAGTGGGCCTTCACACCTCGATCCAGCCCCGGCGGGACAACGGACGTGGCTGGCCTCCCGCCAGCGTGGTTCGTACCTCCACACGCTTCGCCTACCGTCCTCCCTACGACTGGTTTCTCGACCACGGCAACGGAGACATCTCCCTCGACGTGCGGGAACCGGATGAGGGTCCCCGAGCCGAGGATGCGACGCGCGGGCTGGAATTCGGCGCGCAGTTCCCGTGGGACCTCGCCCCCGAGCCGGCCCGCCTGATTTCCCCCGTTCCCGGCCCGGCACTGACAGAGGCGACGAACCAGGGTGAGCCGACGGCGGTACGCTGCGACGGACGGGATGCCTGGGCGGTCACTCTGACCACGCCTTCCGTCCCCCACCCCTTGCACGTAGTCGTCGATGCCCGGACCGGCATCCTCCTGGCGGCCGAGGTCAAAGAAGCCGGATACCGGGAAGAGCTGTCGGAGCTGGAGTTTCCCGGAGAACTGCCGGACAGCTGCTTCCAGTGGACCGACGCCATGGCAGAGGTGGAAGAAGCCCACCAGCATCGACGCGACGAAGTCACCGCGCACTACCGCGAGGAGGCCCTGCCCGTCCCGGCCTTCTGGCCCGGCGGCCGCGGCCACTTCGAACCGCACGTGTTCGACGGCGACCTCGCCACCGGCGTGCTCGCGATCGACCTGTACAACGACGGGGCACCGCAAGAGACGCCCTCCATGGCGGTGCTCATCAGGCAACAGCTGGACACCGCACCCTTCGAGCCCGGCTGGGTCGCGGACCCACAAGCCTTCGTGCATCGCTGGCAGGACGGCAACTGGCAGTGGACGTTGGCCCTGTGGGAGCAACCGCTGTCTCCCGAGCAACTGGAGCGAGTCAAGGGCTCCATGCCCGAGAACTGAGAACGGCGACGACACAGGCCATCGACCGGTACGGAATCGCCTGAGCGGTGGCCCGGTCCCTTATCCGCCGCGCTTGACCATCTGCTTGGCGTGGACCGACCACAGCGGTGAACTGTCCCTCACCGAAGGCACGTTGATCCGCCCACCCGGCTGAACTACCTGCCGCGGGTGCGTCGATACCTGAACTGGCGCAGCGGATGTGGAATCGACAGGGGGACTGTGTCTTTGGGCGACCTGGCCGGGAGCGAGCGGCCTCGGCCAACGTGTTCCCGATGACCCATCATGTGGAGTGTGTTGCCATCCTTGAGCCGGTCGCCAAGCTGTCCTGACCTGCGGTTTTGTGCGTGCGCATTATGTGCGGTGTGGGCGTTACGGGCGATATCTTGACGCTGAAATGACGCTCGTGACGCTCATTTGACGCTCGTTCTGATGGAGTGTCAGTCGCGCAGCATCCCTGGTCAGGCGATGTGGTGTGCAGTCTGGCTGAGGGACACCGCTGAGGAGTTCGTGATGTCAGACGTCATCCGCTTATCGATCGCGGGGCTGGTCTGGTCGAACAGGGTTCCTGATCGGGTGATCGCGTGAGGGCCGGTGCATGGCAGCAGGGCCTCTTGGTAGTTCGGGGGTGCGATCCCAACCGAG
>Ga0307515_10001459_pt1 | contig 53145 bp, 36 predicted proteins | sample 17_EM_MG_FD_194513 | JGI IMG/M metagenome (GOLD analysis project Ga0307515, IMG submission 194513) | Populus trichocarpa ectomycorrhiza microbial communities from riparian zone in the Pacific Northwest, United States - 17_EM | ecosystem: Host-associated > Plants > Roots > Unclassified | place...
TATCCTATCCTTGTTCCTATTCCGGTTGTACTACTACCCCCGTTTCAGTTACATACCCCCCCTCCCTTTCCTATTCCAGACACCTACCTCATGTATAAATAGCTTCTTTTCTTCATAGTTGAATAGACAGAGTCCTCATTCTTTACTTACTCATTGGTGCACGGACTACCGATCGACAGTTATGCACAGCTTCTGATCTATAGCTTTAACTTTAACGAGCGGAAACGGCGTAGTTGATGATATCCCGTGGTTTGTATGATTGATTCCTGGGAAATACACGGCTTTGGTAGAGTTTAGCTCCTAAGGAATGCCTGAAAACTATCTTCAACGCAGTTCTCAGGAATTTCAATCTAATTAACATGACTGCAGATGTTGTACAATTCAGAAGCCTTACCTAGCTCATAGAAATCCAGGGAAGCCAGCAGATATTTCTCATTGAAGCATCAAGCTTGTTTATGAAGAGGAAATGTGTGGAGATTGGATAGGCTCAGTTCAGTACCCTTGAATGTTATTCTTGAAAGTAACATTGTAGCTGTAGTGATGCACCTATAAAATTTACAGGATCTGCACCCGTCTAGAAAGACCGACTTTCTCCACGGCCGGATTCTGCATCTCTTCAAAAAGAGGATCCAGTTGATGGTCCCATTTGATAAGCTTAATTTATTCTTCTAGGGAAAAGTCGTATTCTTTAAAGGCAGCCTTGAACGCCTCCGCATCTGCAACCTCCTCGTCTTGAGTCTGTCCACAATCATGCCAATCGATACGCTTCTCTAGACCTAGTAATTTTGCAAGCACTCGCCGCCCAAACTGGAGATCAAATCGGAATGAAGCGTCTATGGGAAGAGTGAGACTCGTGGTTTTACCATCGGCAGCTTGATCGCCATTACTACTTAGAGGATTCCAGATAAGCACTCTGAAGAAGTCGTTTGGCTCTTGTGACCCGTCTCCGATATCCTTCTTCTCAACCGCAGGGTATTTTTGATTCTCAGCTTCGACTTTGAAAGCAGCCTCTACTAGGCCGTGACGGATAAGGTTTGCGGAAACTGGAAGGAACTGCCAGTGTGTATGTACACCGCCAGCCCGACTAACTTCCCAAGTAACCGATCCAAGGTCCGTTCCAACTAACTTTTTAATCATCCTGTGAAGTGCACTTCTATATCGGTTCATCTCCCTGAATGTGTTGTTGCGAGATTCTTCCTCGATTGATGCTAGCGTGGGCGCATGTGTCAACGGGATGATGAGAATATGAGAAGGAAAGCCAAGACTAGGGAACGTGGAAGACGTGCTAAGAGGCCCTTTGGCAGTTGTGAGATAAGAATCGTTCCCAATCGAGGTGATAAGATGAGTTGCAAGATTTGGGTTTGAAAGACAAAAGAAGCATTCAGCAGGCGTTGGCGGCGGTGCGCGCTGGCGTTTATGTGGACGTCGGTGATGGCCGTTATCCATAGAGAAGCGATATGATGATTCCTGATTGGGTAATGCAGGTCGCTTTTTCCCTGCAAATGACAAGGGCGATGCCGTTGTCCCAGATGGCACTGCTACTGGTGGAGCGGCGTTGGGGTCGAGAGAGAATGCATATATCCATTTCTGTTTCTTTGAGTTGCCGAAAGAGGCAAGGCTTATGAATCGGGTGATAGGATATACATCTGGAGATGCCTCGGTAGGTGTGTGGAAGAATGGTTCGCGCTCATAGAATGCATTTGGAGACGTAGAGAAATGGTATCGTGGTTTCAAAACCATACATAGATCTGCAATGCATTGTTGATGTTCAGGCTCTCCTTCGTCAGAAGTGAAATCGACTTTAGACCCACTCCTTACACCGGCAGGCCATTGATTCGTTACAAATATGTCTGCGGTATTGGCGCCTCGCAATGCTCTTGCATCGTCCTCGCCGTATAAAGGCGGATGCTTTTCCTTTGATACCCCAGCAATTACATTAGGATCTAGTCTACCTCCTAATGCAACAATTCGAATACCTTCGGAAGTCTTGATGGTTGTGCGCTTGCCAAGAAAGTAAAGATTTGAGCAAACTTCGCCAGCAGAAGACTCGAGCTTTTGAATTATTGCTTCAGGGAGAGCATGACTGCCTAAAGCAAAATAGATTGGTAGCGGGATGCTGATTTTCTCATCAACGAGAGATTTGACATTTGCTTGATCTTCCGGAGTGCTTGTCAAAGGATCCGCGAACAGATCGCCAACGACGAGTGTGAAAGAGAAGGCATTTTTGGCATGTAAAGTCGATATCTTACTAAAAACTGCCGGGAATTGGCCATTGACCCCGCCGACTACCAGACTGTAACTTAGTTAGAAATTACGTGCGTAATCTTTCCAGGGATTTGATGAAGCGGATTTGGACGGCTCAGAACCAAGCTCACATATCAGCCGCCCGTAATTTCTCGCAATAATATACGAAAAGGGAACAGCGAGAATGGACAGACTTACATTTTTGAAGACATCTTGTGCTGGTTCAGCGTGTCTTCTTTCAAGTGTTTAGATTTCGTATGGTCGGAAACTTCGACGCCGAAACTCCGCGAAATCTTGGCACTGGCGACGATTTTTCGTACACTCCATTCCAGCATAAAAGCTTGACGGTCCAATTTTCACCATGGCGGCAATGTCGAGGGGACGTATGGAGAAGACTCCACGAGTCAGGAGGACAAAAGGCGGCACAGCCTCTTCCCGGAAGCATTATTTCGAATCTTTCTCACAACGCATCGCAAAGCTCAATATCGACCCAGTTCGCCGAGTTCGCCGCCCTACTGCCGATGATGCAGATATTACGACGACATTTTCGTACCTCAAGACTTCTTTCAACGAATGGAGAGACCTCAACCTCTCAGAAGGCTTCACCAGCTTCGCGCGAGAGGTCGCTCCGCTGTGTGAGAGCTTGCCGCAAATCCTCCACTATGACAATCGCATCATGGACCTGTTGGTTGGGTATATTGAGAAAGGAGATACTTGGAGTTTGGAGCCACTTCTGAGCCTTGTAGCACACTTTGCGCATGATCTTGGAGCACGGTTCGAGAAGCACTTTGCGCGGGCGGTCACTACAGTTACGCAAATAACAGCGAAGAATCAGGCTGCAGAAGTAATTGAATGGGGCTTCACATGCCTTGCTTGGTTGTTCAAATATCTCTCAAAACTGCTTGTACTGGACCTTCGACCTCTTTTTGACCTCATGGCCCCTCTCCTTGGGAAACAAAATCAAAAGCCTTTTATTACAAGATTTGCTGCGGAAGCTTTGAGTTTCCTGGTCCGGAAAGCTGGTGCGGCTTTTCATCGGGATAAAAAACCGCTAGAGGCTATAATAAGACATATACTTGAGGATTTGGAAGAATCATGGAGGCAGGGCAATGTGGAACAGTACGAGATGGGCCTGATGGTCCTTTTTGCGGAGTCAGTCAAGGGCATTCAACGGGGGGTACACTCCAGTGGGCAGGTTATCTTTCAGGAACTATTGACACAAACATTCAATTCGTCATTTCTGATGCCTTCCACACAACAGCCCTCACCAGCGGAGAAAGTCTTCTGTGGCGTTCTGATTACATTGATTCATCATACTAATGCAGATACATTCAAACCCCTTCTTGGGGTTATGATGGAAAACCTGCAATCAGTTGAGCTAAATTCCTCCGAGATTATCCGTCTTTCTGCGCGACTTCTCTTTTTGGTTTCCGGTGCCAGGAAAGGTTCTCGTATTGAGGGCTGGACGCCCATACTGGAAAGACTCAACCGACTTATAAACGTCGTCAACCAAAAGGGGAGTGCCATAAGTTCCGCTATTCCGGACATTCTGGCTGCATTTGCTGTGGTCATCCAAAGCTGCCCTCTCGATGTTGCAATTCCTTACATTCGTCTTCTTGAGACATTTACAGGAGAACTTTGGGAAGGCCATTTCTTACCATTTTGCAATTTCTTTGCAGATCTGGGCTCCGAACGATTTAAGAGTCTTCTGCTACCTCATTTCGAAAGGTTAGTGAACTTACCCGTGCCAATTATGAGTCACACTGAGACCGTGAACAGATTTATTTCCCTGAAATGGGATAAATACGGAGAGAAACTCTGTCTTGTGCTACCAGAGATTTCGAAACTTGGCTACATTCTAGGGCACTCCCTTCTATTTCCACAAGGATGGCAGTATCACATTACCAAAGTGTATGAGGATCTGGCCAACACAGAATCCCATGAAAATGATGACCAGAATCTGGTTTATACTTGCAATGGGTTTTTAGCGGCTTTTCCAACATTTTCCATGGAGTCACAGCTCAAAGACAGTATATTCTCCGCCCTTACAAGAGTTCTCGACAACTTGCTCGAGTCTTCAGATCCTAGCCCCACCAGACCACGGGACCTCTTCGCCGCCGGAAATGCCTTCTCGTATCTTGCCCATGACGGTCAGCCTGCAAAGCTACGCAGGGAAGCATGGCCATTGCTATGCAAAATCTCCGCCATTTATGCAAATCGCCTCGCCTTCTGGCAAGGGCTGCTACCGTTCGTAGTGGAGAAATCACAAGAACTGGAATTGGAAGGTCTGCATATCGAACTACTCATGAGTGCCTTGATGGCATGTCTAGGGTCTCCTTCCCACGAACTACGGCTTATAGCTCTTGAGATTATCAGCATCATCACTTCCACTATTGAAGATGAGCAAAATGATATCATTGCAACAGCTCTGTTGATTGAGCAGACCCCTCTTAACATACAAACTGCGCGCTCTATCTCTATGCACGTTAGGAAACTTGCCTCAAGCTACAAAACCGTGCACTCGAATGGATGGTTGGCGAAAGCAATCCCCATATATTGCTTCGGACTTCTACACGTGAAATTCTCACAGGTTTGGGACGATTCTTGCGCCGCTTTGAAAGATATCTGTGAGACGAAAGAAGGTGAAAACATTGTCTCACAAATTGCTTTCAAATGGCTGAACAGCTCTGCTGATATTCCTTATACCACTCCATCTTCTCAACAGGAAGAAATCAAATCCACTAGAAATATCACAGAATTCGAATGCTCAAATATAGCTCACATTTCCGAGAAAGCCAGCCGCATCCAGACCTCGTTCCAAGATACTTCGCTTCGGCTAAGGATACTCTTTAACTTTCAACATCAACCAACTGCGTTTTTCACTTCTTCTAGCAGGGCCCAAGCTCTGCGTGTTTTGAACGGAATTCCCCAAATCGCCGAGAAGCACTCTCGTCTGCTAGTCCCAGTCCTACTTGACTGGGTCAACAACACAGACACTGAGCTAGTACAAGAGCATGAAGTTAAGGACAGGGATCAAGCCCTGGGCAGCTTCAATATAAAATGGGCACGAAAGGACCAAAAGGCCATGCTCTCCTTATTTGCACAATTTACGAATCCCAAAGTCTTATACAAGACGAACGAGGTCTATTCTGCCCTTCTTTCTCTCCTTGGAAATGGTGATGTGGAGATCCAAAAGTCAGCGCTCAAAGCAATTCTAACGTGGAAAAACGCTGGAATTAATCGCTACGAAGAGAATCTCTTCAATCTTCTCGATGACGCCAGGTTTAGGGAACAAATATCCGTGTTCTTAGATGTTGGTGAGGATGACAGCGATTTACAAGAAGAACATCGTGATACATTGATGCCAATAATTCTTCGATTGCTCTACGGCAAAGTCATTACTCGTTCGGGTTCGGCGAGTGGCAGAAGAGGGCAGGAATCTAAACGCAAAGCCGTGTTCATAGCATTGACCAGATTCGGGGACGGTGCCCTCGAACAGTTCTTACGGATTGCCTTGGGGCCTCTAGACGGAATTTTAATTATTCGAAACCAGGGCCTGAACGAAGATACGCTCCAACAGGAGTTGCTTAGCCCAAGGAAGCAAGTGGGTCTTCTCAATATGCTGGAGGATTTGCTCGAAACTCTGCAAACCACACTCGCCCCGTTTGCTACTCAGGTCGTTGATCCTCTTCTTTATTGCTTGATCCGGGCTTCGCGCAGTGTCACCCGTGCTGTAGAGTATGATACGCCCATAGAGACTTCTGAGAATGTCCAACTCTCTCTTCTCAAGTCGATCCGGCAAATAGGGTTCCATTCTCTTAATATATTGTTCGAAAGTTGTCCGGAGTTCTCTTGGACATCATATATCCCTGGGATTCTCGAGGAGCTGGTGGAACCGAAGCTTGAACAACTCCCCATCGAGACAGCGCAGTCTGTCTCCGGCATTCTCCGGCTCTTTGCTGCTTGGGGAAAATCTCTCAAAACAGCTTCATTCCTAGTCGAGCACAATCAAGGCATATTACCCAAGGTTGCTGAATGTCTGGAAGTTCCTTCAGCTAAAGATGAGGTGAAACTCTTTGTGCTGAATGAGATTTTAAGAAGCATCATCAAGCTTACCACCAGCCATGATCAAGACGCACAGTCAACCTCCCACAAAGAGCAGCAGGAGAATGTTCGCAAGCACATATTGCAACCTTGTGCAAATGATTTTCTTATTCACATTGGAAACCTCCTACGCAAGAGCCCTAGCAAAGATCTACTTGAAGCTGGTGTACGGAGCGTTGCAGAGCTAGCGCCTTTTGTCGAAGGATCTTCCGAATCTCGTAGCATGATTGAAATAGCGGCCTTCCTCCTGCGGCAGCCTTCCAAGAGAGTCAATCCAAGGACAAAAAGTGACCTTTTGAGGATTCTCCATGAGTTCGTACCACGTTGTGACCGTAAGACACAGGATGAGCTATTTAACAATATTTTCGATGTGACCTGCTCTCTCTTTTCTTTCTTCCAGGACCGACCAAGTCGGACAGTTCTCAGTGATATCATAAGAGACCTTTCCGAGAGCCATGCGGATCTTCAAGAAATTTCTAATCTTTGTGAAGATCTGAATTCCTATTCTACATCTAGACTAGGCGAACCAGATTTTGAGCGCCGCTCTAAAGCCTTCAGCACTGTTAACGAGGACAAATATCTAGCTTATTCTTCCAGGCAGTGGCAGCCACTTGTGTTCAACATGCTTTACTATATTAAGGATGCCGAGGAGCTCAGCATTAGAGCTAACGCTTCTTTTTCACTTCGCCGTTTTATTGACGCTGCCAATAGTTCAAGTGGTGTGGGAGCTGATGATTTCAAAAAAATCATCTCTCTAGCAATTCTACCCGGTCTTCAAAATGGCGTTCGCGAATCCTCAGAGCTAGTCAGAGTAGAGTACCTAACTGTACTTGCTCACCTTGTAAGAAGCTTTCCTAGCTGGCCTGTCGTGAGTGACCTGCATATCCTTCTTGCAGGAGATGATGAGGAAGCTTCATTCTTCACCAACATCCTACATATCCAGCAGCATCGGCGCTTACGCGCTCTTCGACGCCTTGCCATGGAAGCCCAGTCAGGGAAGCTAGAGAGTAGCAATATCAGTCATCTTTTCATACCCTTGTTGGAACATTTTATTTTCGACAAACCCGACGATGAAGGTGCGCACCACCTTGCAGCAGAGACGATCAGCACCATAGGCGCTTTGGCCGAATGGCTCGAATGGCCTCAGTACCGGGTTCTTCTACGGAGGTTTACGAGCTACATTCAAAGCAAAGAGGACATGGAGAAGACAATCATTAAGCTGCTTAGCACCATTATGGATAGTCTTAGTCGCGCCGGACAATCTAAGGGCTATATAACGTTCGATCTAGCCAACGAAAAAACATCTTATGGTTGTACAGTCGCCAGTGGCACCGAAATGGAAATTGACGTACCCCAATCGAAGCTTTCAAAAACTCTCCCAAGCCAAGAGAAGCTTTCCGATGACCTCACTCGCAACATTTTGCCCCCGCTTACGGCGTTCCTGCACAACAAGGACGAATCTACCGTCAGCCTTCGCGTTCCAATAGCAGTTGCAGTAGCCAAGATCCTCCGCATGCTACTCCCTGAAGAGTTTTCCACGCGACTGCCTCCTGTTCTAACGGATGTCTGCCATATCCTGAGAAGCAAGTCCCAGGATGCTAGAGATATGACAAGGAAAACCCTAGCTGATATCTCTGCTTTGATTGGCCCGGCATACTTTGGATTTGTCTTGAGGGAACTACGAAGTGCATTGCAGCGTGGATATCAATTGCATGTTTTATCATTCACAGTTCATTCAATCCTCATCTCAATGGCAGCTACTTCTAAGCCCGGAGACCTCGACTATTGCCTCCGCGAAATCGTCGCAGTTATCATGGATGACATCTTTGGCGTAACTGGTCAGGAGAAAGATGCAGAGGATTACATTAGCAAGATGAAAGAAGTAAAAAGCAGCAAGAGTTTCGACTCCATGGAGCTTATCGCGAAGAATACGACCCTCGGTCATCTTACGGAACTCATTCGGCCTACAAGGGCCTTGCTTCTCGAGAAACTCGACTTGAAAATGGTTAAGAAAATCGACGAGCTGATCCGGCGCGTTGGGTTAGGGATACTTCATAACGAAGCTGTCAAGGACCGAAATGTGCTAGTTTTCTGTTACGAAATCATTCAAGAAGCCTACAAGGCTGGTGCAGAGCCAGACAGACCAAAGGAAGAAGATCACAGAACCAAAAGATATCTAATCAACATGAAAGGTGCCAACAAGTCGGGCAACAGAGGCTCAAGCACTTCACATATCCATAAAATGATTCGATTTGCTTTGGATGTCCTAAGGACCGTGTTGCATAAACATGAAGAGCTCCAAACCCCACAGAACATTGCAGGCTTCGTACCGATTGTTGGTGATGCTCTATTACAAGACCAAGAAGAAGTGCAAATGTCAGTAATCCGACTTCTTACAACAATCATCAAAGTTCCCTTACCCGCGATTGACGAAAACGCCCCCGTTTATGTCTCGGAAGCCGTCCGAACCATCAAAGCAGCAGCTTCTACAAACAGCGAGCTCGCACAAGCTGCATTGAAACTAATCTCCGCAATCCTTCGGGAACGCCGCAGTGTTGCCGTCAAGGAAAAAGACCTTGCCTACCTACTCAAGCGACTAAAACCCGACCTCGAAGAGCCCGACCGCCAAGGCGTAACCTTTAACTTCCTAAAAGCAGTTATGGCACGGAAAATTGTCATAGCGGAAGTCTATGAAGTATTAGATTCGATTGCCGCAATAATGGTCACTAATCATACAAGGACCGCGAGAGACTTAGCCCGGAGTGTGTATTTCCAGTTCCTCGTGGAGTACCCACAAGGCGAGGAAAGACTTAGGAAGCAACTGGCATTCCTTGTAAAGAATTTAGGTTACAAATACGTTGAGGGGAGGCAGTCCGTTATGGAAGCGCTCCATTTGATTCTCACGAAGGTCGGCGATAACCTAATTCAGGATATCTTGGGTACCGTCTTTGTGCCCTTGGTTATGGTTACGATTAATGATGACTCCAGCGAGTGCCGGGAAATGGCGGGTGCTTTAGTCAAGAGAGTATTCGAACGAGCAGATTCCGGAAAGACAAAGACCTTTATCTCCCTTCTCCGAACGTGGCTGGAACAAGACGACCAGCCCTTGCTCAAACGTGTTGCCCTGCAATGCTGGATTCTTTACTTCGAGGCTACAGAAGGCAAAGCAAAAGAAGCCCCGTTTGTTCTAGAGCAATTGGACGAAGTCCTGAGTGAAGCAACAGAGCGACAAGAAGACAAAGACTGGGAGCTAATCTACTATGCACTGCAAGCTTTCTCGAAGTTATGTAAACTTTCTCCAAACAAGACTTTTGTCCCGGACATGGATGATTTGTGGTGTGCCGTTCGTTTCTGCTTATCATTCCCACATGCCTGGGTCAAACTTTCCGCTGCCAGGTTGGTGGGCATGTACTTTGCAGACTTCGCAAGCGCAAATTCTGAGAATGGCCTGGGCTCCGTTCCATTGCGCGGATCTAGAGGGCTGCTGCTCAGTGACGAGGATATGCTCTACATCGCGAGTGCTAGTTTAAGAACGCTACGCGTACCAGGCGTGAGCGAAGAGCTATGCACCCAGACTGTACGAAATCTCGCTTTCCTTGCGCGGTGCTTTGCTGTCAACGATCTCAGATGGGGTCGGCGAGCAGTTGCTAAGCATAGGGACCACGGAGCCGAGGAAAACGAATCTGAGGACGAAGATGAACCTGAGGACGAACAAGAAATCAATGATGCTGTTCCGGCAGTAGACTCCACTGCCCTTCACCGCCTTCTCACACGCCTCACCATTCTCTTACGCCACGAACCGGTTAACACTCGGTCACCTGCGCTGTACCCCAAAACGGCTATCATTACACTCCTCCTCACTCTGTGTTCTATTCTTCCCATTCCATCATTGACCGTGTCCCTCCATTGCGTCCTTACGCCTCTACACACGCTCACCGATCCTGCAACAACTGTCCCACACTCAACCGACGAATCTTTCAATGAAGCATATAAATCACTGACAGAAAAAGCGCAAGAGGTGATGAGTGTGCTGCAAAAGCGGATGGGGACTACAGAGTATGTGACGTTGCTCCAAGGCGTACAGAAGGGGATCCGGGACAGGAGAGAGGGCAGAAGGGCGAAACGGAGGATCGAGGCGGTCAGCATGCCAGAGAAGGCTGGCCAGGAGAAGAGGAGACGGCAGGATGTTAAGAGAGCGAAGAGGAAAGAGAAGGGATTAGAGGCGAGGGGAAGAAGGAGAGGGTGGTAAGCAATTGGATGCTGCATGATAGGCGTTCGGGATGGGAAGCTAAGGTTTGTGGGCTGGTTTGCTTGGTGCTGGATACTGTTCATTTATGTTCCGAAAAGCGATGATGAATAAAACTTGTATGTCAAGAGATGCTTTCTCTCACCCGTAAATTAGTAAATTTGTATTAGACCAAGTGATAATATCCGAAAGCTAAAATACATAAACTCTAGGTTTTATCTCGTATTGCAAGAAAAATGACGTCCCACGCTCAAGACTTCCTCGAGCATCTGGCTACCTATTAGACTCACAACCCATCCACATACACCACGTAGAAGGGAGGAGATAAAACGCATCTGAATGTGTTTTTTTGCTGAGGCAAATTATTCCCTGAAAAGGCCTTATTATAGAAGATGCTGTCAAAATCATAAACTTCTAAAGTCAGTCAGAATGATCAAGTTGCAACGTCACTTTACTGATTCTTAGGAATCTATGCCATTTCAATAAATTTATCTCTCTAACTAGAAATATAATGGAATAAATGGTGATGATGACCGTACAATTTACAAGAGCAGATTGCCCAGGAAATTGAAGAAAAGCTCACCCCTCCTTTACAGCCAAATACATGTAGTTATTACGTTTTGGTGCTGCTGCAACCACTATGTAGAAAAAGCTTCGTCTGCTGTGGCGTCTGAGGCTTTCTTTCTTATTTGCTGGAGAAACCAAAAAAATTTAAAAGGTTGCCCAGTGGTAGGACTCACCCACCTCCATCGCGCAACTCCACGCTGCATCGTCGATAGAGGTACCTGGTGATCCGGGGACCGCGATACTTGCGTTACGACCGCTAAACCACACCAGGTGTCTAATTGAGGTAGGGGTATATTTAGACAATTGACGTTACATTTGAGATTGCAACAAGAAGGTGAATCGCTAGTCGTAGACCCACAAGTGAAATGGCCATAACATAAGAATAAGCCACCTCTAACTAACAAATAGGTATCTCGGCTCCTAAAAATACTTGTTCGAAGCCTGAGTGCTTTGAGATTGCGATGGCTCGTAATCATTTGTTTCACGGTCTTCCTCAGACTCTTCATCATCGGCCTCTCTATCGTCATCTACACTTATGGATTCGGAGTCTTCTTCAGCGTCATTGGTTTCCCAATCTTCATCTACGCTAACAGATTCATACTCTTTCTCATCATAAAGATGTCCTGGCGGCAACCTCACCCTCATGAGATACGTTTTGCCTTGCACTTGAATGCGGTAACCATCTCTGGCATGTAAAGGGTTGGGAGTAGGTTGGGGTTTGGCGAGGTTCGGGGTAAGTTCGAATTCTGGAGGTTTTGAGCCGAGAGGTTCAGGAGAATCCCTTCGTTGTCTTTGGCCCGGATAGGCCTTGTCCTTGCTTTGGGGGTCATTGTCTCTAAGAATGTTCGTATTTTGGAGGTGTAAGGAAGGGTTGAAAGGAAATGGTTTTTGTTCTCGATTGGCTCCTACGTGCACAACTACAGATGGCGTTGAGCCGCCTCGAGTTTGCACATGTTGAGAACGTTCGATAGGCGACCTATTGAGCTGTGAATCCGTAAATAGGGAAGGGACGTTTGGAAACCTCTCTGAATATAGGTTTGCGTTTACGTAGGACGGGGCTTGCGGGAATGCTCGTGGTTCAACCGTCTTATTAGAAATTCCCGCAAAAATTCCCGCAAAAGGGTTAGACCCATTCTCAGCCGGCTTCTGAAGCTCCTGGAGTAGTTTCGAATGCTCCGCGCGGAACAATTCTTGCAAGAGCGCGGCAAGGCGAAATTGCTCTACTGAGGAGTCTGGTTGGCCAATATTTAAGTCGTCTAATCGTTTTTGTGTGCTGTTGACAATAGATTGCACTCCTTGAATATGTTTGACATTCTCCGCATTTGTAGACTCCAAATTAATTATCTCCTGGCTGTTCATTCCTGAAAGGTGTCGAAACTTCCATTGATCGATATACATTGAAAGCTGCGGTCGGAGTACTCGCATGGCCCATGTGTGCAGGTTGTTAAGTATGGTGCGAAGTTGGATAACATCCCAAGTTATAGTCATGTCACCCTTCCAAATGCAAGCCATATGCTTCGCCACTCAAGTCAGTGAGTTCTTTCCTATCAGATATTTATACTCACATGACCGTAGATATCACCACTACTATTCGGATACTCGTGACTTTGATTGAAAGAATAAGCTATCCAGATGCGCACCTCAGGTCCAATAGCTGTCATTATAACGATTGGGGGTACATGCTGTTGTTTAAGCTTGTTCTCCGCATATCTTGCCGCATTCTCAAACATTTTTAGGGTGCCTGAAGCCGCATTTGCTGCCTGGCAATAGCAATACTCTTGCGCATTAATTGGTGGATTGTCCTTTTTCAGTTCCACGATTAGCCACGGATAACAGTACAGCTCAGATTCATCCGTTTTCCCCGCTGCAGATTTTTGGAGCTCCTTTCTCGTGCTTGGTTCGAGCCCGTGCTTAGCAAGTTCGGCAAGGATGGTTGAAGTAAAGTTTTCAACAAATTGGTCTTTCCGAAGGCTTGGAAAGCATCCTAAGTTGTTGGTTTTCAGTAGATCAGATTTACTCAAGAACGTCCGTGTAAATGAGGAGTTTGGAGGTTCCGCATTCCCCAATCCGTAAATAGGGAAGTGAAACACGAAGTCTGGCTTTGGTGTTGTTAGTCCTGGCTTAAGCCTACGAAAATCATCTATTTTCGTCCATAAATTGTTCTCTGCCCTAGCGAAAACTTAGCAAGTTCTCGCAGGAACACGGAAGAGTCTTACAGGACAAACTGTTCGTAAAAAAGATTGCCTCGAGTGAGTCTATTAAGTAGTTAGCCCGTTTTGAGTTGAGAGCGGTTTAGTTAAACCAACCGTCTGTTAACTTGTTCATTCAAAACACAATCCCGCCCGAGATGGTTAAAGATGTGTTTTTGAAAGAATACATTCCATTTGTTTTCCTGGTAGCCTCTTTGGTTGAGATCTTGCGCATTCTTCCTTGTTTCTCCGCAATCCCATAGGAACAACTCTCGTTGCCGTTTGTATAATTTGCATTCGTCTTCGCGATTCGGATTGTCCACACTATGAAACCAGTGCGAATCTTCGAGGGTAGCGATCTGAGCTTCACTTAAAATGCTCCTCGAGGCTAGATATGTCTTGTCACTTTCACAGAGTATACAAGTGAAGTCGAGCAGAATTTCGCGAAGCGCATCCACACGACTTGGTAGTTGGAGAATCCATGTCGCGAATGTAGGATTCCTGAGGTAGCTGCTTTGTGGTATCGATGGATTGGAAAGGATGCTGTCCTTAAAACCAAGGAACTCAACTTGGCGTTCTTCGAAGATCGGATCTGTGGTATAGTAAATGTTGTGAGAGCGAAGAGCTTCTCTGTGCAGCTTTTTAGAACCTTCCATACCCACAGCGATAAAAGAGGGAGTTGGTATTGGTAGTAGATGTGCAGATTTTGTGGATGTTCATGGAATCGACGAGTAAGTTTGTTCGGAGTTGAATCAAAAACCCGAGGAACTACGAAGCGCATTCGGTTTGAGGTGGCGCGAAGAAGTACCAAATCTGAGATGAGTGCTGTGCCGCATGCCGGCTAATTACTTATTGAAGCTCTAGCAGCGTCGCTAGCGCAACGCCACACACCTAATTTTGCTTTCTGCGTAATCGATCGGCCTCCTTTAACACGTCAATTTGGGTCCTCAGGTTATCGATAAGGATTAACCAATCAGATCAGCTAAATTTGGTGCCCCGTACTCAGGAATATGAGGCTACCATGTGTGTTTAAAGCCTTCCAGTAGCCTTTGATAGCCGGTTCTATAGTAATTTCTATATGAATAAGTACTCCGAAGTACGCATAGAGTTCCTGCCTGCATATTAACTCTCATGTGCGTGGGTATTCTACTTCCTTATCTGGCGGATAGAGCTCCGCGTTCTTGTTTATCTACTCTATAAGCTTATCTATAATCTCATCCGTAAAAGATAGTCTAACTCTTAGGTGTTTCCACATTATGATGTAGTAGTGGGTTGCTTAATTTTTTCGCTTAGATTCAAGGCACTCGGTTTATTTCTTCGTGATGCACCTCCTACGCGATCAACTCCTGGGCTCTTGGGTTGGCTTCAGCCGACCGATGTTTACACGCGCTACGAGATTTGATTTGTCAGCAGCCCTATTGCCTCCTTGATGCATATATAGCATCTTCGAGTACCTTCGTCTATCTGCATTGAGCATTACCGTCATCGTGGCTTTCCGACAGAGCCTGCGCAGAATGACAAACTTTGAGATTAAGATCGTGTCTGACACGGTTTGCCCGTATGCTCACATCCGAAGTAGCTGAACTGGGAATCACTATGCTAACGAACGGGTAGATGGTGCTATGTAGGCAAGAAAAGGCTTGAAAAAGGCATTGCGCAGTACAAAGCTGCTCATCCCGACTCTGATGACACTTTCTCAACGACCTGGTATCCATTTTACTTGAATCCAGATGCGCCAAAGACAGGAATTGATAAAAATAAATATTACCTTCAACGATTTGGCGAGGCTCGCATTCAGATGATGCAAGAGCGTCTTGCACAGCTGGGCAAAAGCGACGGAATCGACTTTAAGTTTGGCGGAAAAACCGGCAACACGAGGGATTCTCATCGTCTTATTCAACTTGGCAAAGCTAAATCGCCAGCCGTTCAAACAAGAGTGGTCGAGGAGCTTTTCGCTGCGTATTTCGAAAATGAGAAGGATATCACCTCGCATGACGTCTTGGTCGATGCCGGGGTCAAGGCGGGTTTGAATGCGGCTGAGGTTAAGGAGTGGCTGGACAGCGGCAAAGGAGGTCCAGAAGTGGACAAAGAGGTCCAGGAGGCGTACGAGCAAAGCATTTCCGGCGTACCCAACTTCACGATCCAAGACCAGTTTGAGATTGGTGGAGCGCAAGAACCAGCAGACTTTGCACAGCTCTTTGAGAGGATCAAGAAACAAGGTGCTCTGTGAGGGCCAGTATTGCGAGCGGGTTGGAAATTGAAAAGACGAATGGTTGCGATAATCGGTCTTTTGAGCCAAGCTTTGTGTGTCTGAAATTTCTATTCTGAAACCCGCGGTTATGCAGGGGAGCGCCGCAAATCTCCCGTCCCTGACCACTTCTCGTTAAATTTTGCTTCTTTCGCCTCCATTTCGCTTGGCCAACCTCGTAAAGATAGGGGCGCCTTAATGTTTTTCTATCGTGATTTGATACACCACAACTTCTTCCCCGTAAATCATGGCCTACGCATAAAAACGTCGACAGGATTACCCTGCCGCATTTAACTGTTGATTCGACAGAGAACCTTGCTGTGCCTCGAACAATATCAAAAGGAAAATGTGGCTGCTCTGGGAACCTGTTCCTGCGTGATTGTTGGTAGACAATCCGCCTCGGGCGCCAACAGAATGCCTGTAAATGGTGTTTCGCGACGCCTCAAAGTGAGTCCAAGAACTCTCTCACGTTGTGATCGAGGCTCAGTCATCGTGATACTACGGCTTGTCTCGCCTTTTCAGCTCCTGGTAGGATCCTACGGGCAGCTTAACCTTCACCAACCCTCCTTCCTGATCTTCAATATTTTTGGAAACTTCTTTGCAGCCTTTCCGCCGTTTTCGATTCTTTAGTCGCTCGTTTTGACAGTTCTTAATTTGATAATTCTCGAAACACTCGTTTATGAAATTGAATACATTATACGATGCGTTCTGTACTTTATCTCCTGGAAGCCGCCGCGCTGGTTCCTATTGCACATTGTGTTGCCTTCGCAGGCCCAAAACCCACGGCGCCTACTCCTTATAGAGCACTCGATGGACGGTCTCCAAAACCGACACAAGGTCCCAGGATAGATGAATTACGGAGAAGGCAATTTGACTCTTCCGAAACATGCGGTTGGGTGGATGGGATTTACTGTGAGCCTATTCTATTAACCCCGCAATTGGTGTACTGACCCTCAATACAGCATCCGAAATTGGATGCGGCCTCGGCAGTACATGCATGCTGTATACAGCCGGTACTGTTGGCATGGCCGGTTGCTGCACAGCATTCGATTTCCAAGACTGCTATTGGGTAAATACATGTATAGACTACAGCACTCTGATGTCTGGAGGCTGCGACTCTGCCTGCATGAGGAACACTTTCATCAGAAAGTGTACGGATGCGCTGACCCCATACTGCGTCTCCTGGACCTACCCATCGGACAACGTGCAAGATTACGGATGTGGAACAGAACTAGTGTCAACATTTGAGACAGTGCAGAAGGATATCACCGATGCGTACGACTTGATTACCACTTCTCTGTCTCTGCCCTATGTCGCAGATTCCCTAGTCACGGGATGGGAGTCAACCACAGCGACAGGAAAATCAAGAACCACATCTACTCTCTCCGATTCTTCTTCCACTCCCTCTGCCACCGCAGCAAGTTCCAAATCCTCCGGCTTCCACGTTACTGTTGGCCTGATTGCTGGCATCGCCGCCGCAGCCTTCGTCATCATTCTTGCAATTGCCGGCCTTATAATCTTCTGCTGCATGCGTAGCCGCCAGAAGAAGCAGCAAGCCGCTAACACCACCGCACTCGCTGCTGCCGCTGCATCCCGCCCTCAATCCCAGCACTATGGCAACCAGCCGATGCAGCAGCAATCCATGGCTCCACCGCAGATACAGACTCAGCAGCCCCAGCAGCAGGGCTATGAGTACTTCAACCAGCCCAACGAAACAAAAATCAACCCGCAGGTCTATCCATACGCCGTTAGCAGCCCCATCTCGAGCCCCCCAACGCCTGCGCCCGCGTACCAGACCCCGTTCCCGGTGCAGAATGCTGCGTATCCGCCTTTGCCTACTGCGAGTCCGGCGCCGGAGCACGGCATGAGGCCACCAACGGCAGGCGCTGTTGAGGTGCCGGCAGTTAGTGTGCCGCATATGCCAGGGGGACAGGGGCCGTTCTATGAGCTAGGCTCTGGAAAGTAGATTGGGATGCACAAGCGAAATTCAACGCGACAGGTGGAATTAAGTTGCTAATGAACTTCCGGACGACTTATTGATCATGTGTGGTATTGGGAAGGTGAGGCTAGGTGGGTATGTTTGTAATGGCGTCCTGGAGATCACTGGTTTGGCCACGGTTACGGCAAAATTGGGGTGGGATAAGGTTAATGTACTGTGTTAGTTTGAGGTTCGCATTCATGCGAGCTTCAATCTAGGGAAGATCTTGTATGTGTCATCAAAATATAAAAATTCTTGGGGCATAATTTAAATGCCATATGAAAAGGTCCAACCTCCGGTCCATTTCTATGAGTAAAAGTGCATATTTGAGCTTCCAACCTCTCGGATGATTAGAGAACTTATCATACATTTAGGCGTATTTTTGAACAACTATTTCTACATAGGATAACATTTCATCAAAGGCCGTGTAGAAGATGGAGTTTGGCATAGTTACTCTCCCATCTAGTCCAATGATAGTATAGATAACAAGCCTTCTTCCTAAACATGTGAAAACTCCAAGACACAGGTGTGGCCTGATCTATCGAGATGCTTCGTCCATAGCCTATATGTTACAAGCGTTCAATTGGTGCTTATTTTTCCTAATTGTTCACTAACGCGACTTTCTTTGATCCCGCTGAAGGATTTCGGGATGTTTATGCACACTGGGCATCAATCCAATACCAATTGCTCTCCGTATAGCTTTTGCGATTTTTCTCTGGTTAACTGGCCTGAGGCCTGTCTCACTCGAATGCTTTATGCGTCCTATCTCTGTCATATATTCTGACATCATCGAGAAGTTCTGTAGTGCTATTAGTCCCATCCCTTTATAGCTTATTCATTACTTATCCAAATTTAAGGAAATATGCCCACCGTACCTTATACTCATTAAGTGGGTTGATCCCTAGTGCATCGAACGCATCATTCTTTGGTAGCTGTCTACTCTTCTTCCACTTGGCCTGTTCAGGGCCAGTTAGATCGTGCGGCGCATATACATCTCCCACCTTCCACTTCCGCCACATCTGCATTTCATAATCCTTTCGTTTATCTGCTTGCTCTAGCTGTGCAGCGGTTATTTGACGCTCTTTCTTTGCCCCTCCGGCGAGATGCTTGCGCGCGAAGTCGGCCGTAGATTCCGTGCGGTGGCTAGAGGTAATCGTACTAGTAGAGGATCTAGAGCGGGGGGATAAATCGCTGAGGGCATCGAGGATATCTAGAAAGGTAAGAAGGTTGCTAAAGAAAGGAATGATAAAATAGGGTTACTTTGTGTAGTGCGGTCACTTAGATTCCGGCTACTTGACGAGAACCATGACCGAGCGCAATGTCCCCAAATCGAACTAGGCAATTGGCAGGAAGGGCGGAATAAAGACATGCTGAATACCTAGCTGGGACGCTGTTGAAGGAAATCAAATAGACAAGTCAAGATGCTTGGCAACGCGAGATTTTGCCGAGCATGCTGTCAACACTTCGAGCTTTTACCTTTTCCACTTGTCAGCTATCGTCAATTCCACCACGCTCTCTGTTTTGCTTCGCCACTTCTTGTATTATAGTTTTTTCATCAGTCTTTTATGATGCCGACTACTACAATATAATAGCAAATACCTAAACTCTTCAAATCGCAGGCAATTGCATTTCGACCTGCCATCCCTTCCTATCCGCTTCCCTCTACCTTCCCTCCACGTTTCCTCGCAATGCCGCCAAACCTTACACGCATCGTCTTCCGAAGGCTGCTAGCAAATAAGCCAATTGTATATCGAGGCTGTTTACAAAGGTCAACGAAGCCTCAAATACCAGTCATATATGATGTTCAGTTCCCCCATCGGTGCCAAAGACGAAGTTTATTTGGTTTCTCAATGAAACCTGAACGCCGGGTAAAAGAACCAGATCACCCCCCAGGAATGCAAAAGATGATGGAGTTGTCAAAAATGTCTGCTATCAAGGCCCGTCCACCTCCACCCGAAGAGGTGATGGAGGCGTTTAAGACTTTCTTTGAGACCAAGATTAAATTACACGAGCCAGCAGAGGACATCCACATCAAACACGCACACAGGTCCTTGAAATATCTTCTAGAGAACCCGAATCCGGATGGTACTCCACGGCTGTCTTCAGGTGATTTAGTACAAGCCAGAGACTGTTTACTTTTAGTTCCGAAAGGCAAAGGCAGTTCGCATCTGGAGCTTGCAAGACTTGTGTATAAGGAACTTCAGCTGACGGTCGATCGTAAGAAGAACTTTATGCTTCGTGAGAATGACTTGTCAAGGTGGATTGAAATGCTATGCCGATCCGGAGAAACTCATGAAGCTCGGAAATTGCTGGAGAAAACATCTGGGAAAGCGTTACACCATCCTAGATCTTTCCGTATTGGTTTGAACGACGTCCTTCGCGGATTCTGGTCTGAGGGAAATGATGAAGAATTTCTATTAACTCTGTCAATGTTCCGCGAACGTCTATTATCACTGCAGCCGGAGACACATGCGCTATTGGTAGAATATTTTACGGAGAAAAACGATCTTCAGCAAGCTAAACATTGGTATTCGCAACCAATAGAGGCTCCAGGGATCTATTCTCATGCTCACTCTTTGATACTGATATGTTGCGCGAAGAACAAAGATATTACCTTTGGCCAAGACATTATAGCATCCTTGTTGGTAGTGAACCCCTCGAAGGATATCTGGGATGTCGTCTTTGTGTGGTCTGCAATGACAGGGAAAGGTGTGGAGGAGATCGAACGTATGATGCAAATAATGGTGCGTAGGAACGAGCAGGATAGTGTAGAGGACCGCCCAGATGTAGCTACGATCAACAAACTAGTCGAATATGCGATTTCCAAAAAGGATTCATACATGGCGGAAAGATATATCAGCTTGGGGCAGAAGTGGGGGATCCAGCCAAACGCGAAAACCTATATCATGCAGATGGAATACCGACTTTCTGTCAACGACATCGATGGTGCAAGAGCAGCATATATCGGGCTTCAAGGAGAAGAAGTTATAGAAGAGGAAGACGTCCAGGTTATCAACAAACTGATTCAAGCGATGTGCAAAACAGGGCGATACGATTTTGACAGTATCATGGGTGTAGCCGACGATCTAGGCGAGCGCAAGGCTCGATTTGAACCCGACACTGTCTCCGCGCTCTGCATACTACATCTCGAGCGCGATGAGCTTCACGATGTGATTGACCTTCTCCGGACTCATTCCTATCACTACTCTTCAGAACAACGTAGTACCATCCGCGACGTATTCGTCAACTTTTGCCTTGATCGCAAGAATAGTATTGCCCTTGTCTGGGATGCTTACCAGATATTCCGCAACGTTTTTGACGAAACTCCCCGCGACATTCGCACTCGCATTATGAACGAATTCTTTTCTCGCGAGCGCTCAGACATAGCATGCCATGTTTTCTTCCACATGCGGCAGAGTAATGATCCTCAAATCTGCGCCACATCCGATACCTACATTGCTGCCTTTACAGGATTTGCACGTTCCTCGGACGCAGAAAGCCTTGAGCTTGTCCACAATCAAATGAAGCTTGACATGGACATCGAGCCCAACACACAGTTACTAAATTCCCTTATGCTTGCATATACCATGGCCGGTGATCCAAGAAGAGGGATGGAGTTCTGGGCTGAGATCGTTGCATCAAAGGAAGGACCTTCATACAACAGTATCGTAATTGCCTTTCGGGCTTGTGAAAAGATGCCGTTTGGTGATCGGCATGCAAAGCCGATTTGGGAGAGACTACGAAAGATGGATGTTGAGATCGATAAGGACGTCTTTGCAGCATACGTGGGTGCCCTTGCGGGAAACTCGCTACATGATGAAGCAGAGAAACTGGTTCTGAGCGCCGAAGATGAGTTTGGTATTACGCCCGATTTGTCGGTGTAAGTCTCCTAGTGTACTCCACTTTTTCTCCAATGAAACCTGTTATGCTTCATCCTGCAGAACCGCCAGGTTTCTTGAAAAAAAATGGTGGCGGCACTCATTTCTTAAACATTCCAGCTCTTTTTACTAACCCACCTGACAGACTCGGAACGCTGTTCAACGCCACCATCAACATCAACAAACAAGCACGTATTGAGAAATTTATCAAAGAGTACTATGCAGCCGTTTGGCCGGAGCTTGAAGCGCTAGGTGTACTGATTACACATGATGGCTTTGGCTACAGGCAATACAATCTCAATCGCGATGTCGATCCTTGAACACTATCGACAGTGGATCCAACGACTTGTAAGATTTGTTGACGAGTACAACGACCGTAGATGCTACAGAAAATATTGAAAAGGAAGAGGAGGAATGTATGAATACAGCACCGTATATATCAGCAGAGGAGATGATGTAGAGCTGGCATGATCTACACAAAGTAAAGCTTCGTCGAGCCTTGTACGAATACATATGATCCTACGACTACTGTATTTGTAACCCGTGACCGGGAAATTTGGCCAGTGTAATATTGGAGCAGTGAACCGATAACATTACGATCTCTTAGTATAAACGCACGCGGCACATTCAACTCTTCCACGCCTTTGAAGGAGAGTGGCTCCTCCTGCATCATTCCATTGATGTGCCTTTGTCCAATCAGTCGATAGAGTCCTTCTCTTTCCTCGCTCTTGCGCAGAATGAAGGGCATCGAACTGCCGTGGAAGATACATACAAGGTCTCCAACTTGCATAATGGTGGGAACAATGCCTGCATAACCCCTCCTAGATAAACAAACTCTTGTGGTATCCACATTTTCTTCCCCAGTCACACAGTTAAGCATATTCATATATGAAACGGCCCTTGTCATTATGGAGAGTAACTGAAGCACACTCTTGTTTTGGTAGAAGTCTCACCATCTGCATCAATATCAGAACATCCTCCCTCGTACTAATTATCTCCAATGGATGGCTTACAAGTTTTAGCATTCATTAAAAATCGAGATAATTCTTGCAGAAAAACTAGGTATGACTTCTTCAACTCTTCGTCGCTCTCCCAACGCGGCCATGAGCGGGTTGTCCTATCCTAGGCCCGGCGAACCAAAGCACATTGTAGGAATTCGCCATGGAAAATCTGTTATATCTTCGCCTGTAGGATATAAATCGACAGAGGTGATAATTTAGTACACTTCCAATAGGCGTGCACCGGTTTTTACCATCTCATTCCACGGGTTCTTCCTTTTTAGCCTCCCGAAAATACGATTCACTTAGTCGCGAAGGATCTTTAGCTTGCCATCTAAGCCAACACCGTTCCTACTACCAAAGACCGTACGGCGTAGATTTCTTGGCTTAAAGTTTAGCTCCCGCTTAAGATCCTTCTTGATATCCTTACAAAAGGTGTCATCCAAAGAAGCACTCAAATACTGTTGCTTTTTGGCAACAATCATCCGCGCAACGTCGAGTTCTAGGCCTTCGCTCCACTCTACAAGAACCTTCGACGCCCGTTTGCCAGTTCTTTTGGAAGTCTCTAATATTATCTTCTCGCCCGTGGGCTCTGCGGGCTCCTCAGGGTCAAAATCAGGATCCCGCCCGAGTGCCTTTGCTGATTGCTTTGCCGACGGAGTCGGGGTGCCCGCTGGGCGCCCGGCTGATGATGGAATTATAATCAGAGGCTACGAGGGAGTTGAAATACCGTTTTGCATTAGCTGCCGTATGGGAATAGGCCAAGCCTCGTTGCGAGCTTCGAAGTACGGAGGCGACGAGTGAACTACCTGTAGAGGTGTATGTAGAGGAGGGGGAAGGGTAACTAGGTGCACTAGCAACAATGAGAGCTCATACAACCGGGGCAATACACAGCTTGCCTGCGAGGACTCCGGCGGCGACAATATCGGCTCAATATCGTACATATCCTTATACACGAAGCCCGGGGTAGGATTCCGAAAGAACGGCTCCGAGTGATTCGAAATCGTTGTACGTTTACCTGGAAATTTCAAGTACGGCTGAGAGCGGGTATTTGGCTGAGGCTTAGCGTACTATCGCTCTCTACGATTAGCTCGATGAAATTGTACGGGCCAATTGGTCGACATGTCATTTAAAACTTGCTGGTATCCTTATTATTTATAAGGCTTAGCAGGTGGTTAGACATAAGTTCCTCTTTTGGTAAACCCGTGAACCTCTAACCATCCTGTTCTAGTTTTCTAAGGTTGAGACCCTCCGAAGCATGTTAGGAAAATAGTAGGGCACATTGAGATAGAAACGACAAGTTTAGATATACTGTAGCACCCATACGTAAGTTCTGCAAGTGCATCCTAGAGTATCCTAAAAAATATCGAGAATCCAACCTGCTCCAATTTTTCGTCTGTTAACCACCCTATGTATCATTGTAAAAACCCTTGATATCTCTTGCCCATTTATCCAAGGAAACATACAGACTCCCTTGATAAGCACTATGATAAACCACCAAATATCGCTTACACACATAACATACATCAATTGTTATCCTATGTGGACAATTTCTTCGGCGTCTGCTTGGGTGCCGGTATCTTCTGCGGACCGCTTGCTACTGGCTTTTTGACAGAAGCGCTATTCGCCACAGGAGCTCCCCTCGGGGTTACCACATTCACCTTAGAAGTGCTTGCGGGTTTAGCCGGAGCCTTTTGGTTCGGTACGACTTTCTTTGCCGGTGTTTTTTGAGATTCAAGCTGTTGGGTCGCCGGCCTCGACTGAGTAGCTTGCTTGATTATCGGTTTCTGTGGAGTTGTCTTGTGGTTCGCTGGAGTGGCTGCGGGCTTGTTCGGAGGTTTCTGTGCGTTATGTGGCTGATTGGGTTTTGAAGCGTAACCCGGAACACTATTCACTCCCTTCAAAGGCGGCTTGATTGTGGGGTTCTGACTTCCTGGAATGGTGTTCTTCTGAGCGGCCTTTTCAGGCGCACTAGGGCTTACATGGATAGGCACGCCTGATTTAGTCATAACAGTGCTTCCATTCTTCGCATTATCCGCTTCAGTATTGGTGACTTGTATGGGGACGCCTTCTTTGGTCATGACGGTATGAACTTCACTAGAACTTGGCGGTGACTTTTTAACAGTACTGGCTGCTGGCTTTGACAGAAGCTTTATTGTAGGCTTTGAAGTAGAAGCGTTCAGCGGTTTGGGGATACTCGGGGCTTTTACCGCAGCCCTTACCGGAGCTGATTTACGAGTGACTGCTGACGGCCTGCTGTTTGGTGCGGACATAGCTTTTCTCTTCGCATTCGGAAGAACCATGCCGTTCTGAATGGCAGTCTCTTTCACAAGTTGTGCCAGATGCTCTTGCGTCAGCTTCTGCACCTGGCCTCGGTTCTGGGGCTCTGCAGTCTGCGCCGCCGACACCTTTGCCGCGACTTCTATCAATTGGTCCATCTCCTCTGGGCCAGGTGGACCCTTCGTCGCAGCATCACTAGCCCCTAGAAGCGCACTCATATGCTGCTGGATGAATTCCGTACCGCCTGGAATAGGAAGATCGTTTGGAGAAGCGCCGTAAGCCAGGGTTAGTGCCATTATGACACTCGTGATAGGCGCAAAGATCTTGACGAATTCATTCCAGTTACCAGATTTCACCTGCGTTTCAATAGTCCGAGCTCCTCGGGGAACACTCCGTATGCTTTGACTGCTTGAGCTGGTTTCGCTTAAATCAAGCTGCTCTTTCCAGAAGTCATCGGCCGGAAATCGGCTGTTACGAGTGAAGTATTCGAGCATGTAGTCCTTTTCTCTCCAGCGATTGCGAAGCCAGACATCGAAAGCTTTTGGGTTGTTGATCGGAACGGAATCGAGGTGGAAACGTCGCCAGTGCATGTTCACAGACTTTGGAGGACGGCCTTCAAAAAATGAGGAACGGAGGGTAAAAATATCTTGACCAAACTGTCCCGGACTTGAGAATCGTTAGCCTTCATATTACTTCAAGAACATTCAATAGTGGCTACTCACGGAACGCCTTCGTAGGCGATGGTACAGTCGTACAGCCATTGAGTTGTTTCCTTTAACTCTTGCAAACAAAACCTCAGCCCAGTACTTCGTGGTAGAAGCTGATGCTTCATATCCTTAAGTCCGTTCTTATCAGCCCATATCTTGCTCGACTCTCTTGTGTTCTTAGCCAGATTCGTCCCCTCTGGGAAAATTAAGAGCCACATTGGATCCTTTGGCTTGTTTAGTTTCTGCAGATGCCTTTTGAACTGCGGCTTGTCTTTCTCCCAATTTCGAGCTAGAAATATAAAGTTGTAGAACTGAGCGCCCCAACCGAGGATGGGAATGTTTTTTAACGACTCCTTTAAGATGATATAAATGTAGCCATGCATTCCATTCGTATAGGCGATCCACCAGAGGTACATCCAATCGGTATACAGCTACTCGGCGTTAGACCCAATTCCCAGTTAATAAATTGAGGAGGTTGCTCACTTGGTGGTTTGCCATCAGTATCATCCGATCAGCGAAATTACACTTCAAGCTCCCATCCTTCATTTGGATCAACTGTCCTCGCATACTTTCATCACCACTAACTCGTACAACTGTCGGGGCCCACCATTGCGTCAGACAAGTGATGAGGACCGCAAAGGACTCCTTTGTGTATGCCATATATCCATCGTAGAATACTGGATCAATAAATTTCAACGGCGCGCCGAGGAATTGCGATGCACTTATGCTATTTTACCAATCAGTACCACTCAATACACCACAAATGAATGAAATCGGGGATTCTACGCCAAACATCCGGACAGAAACGTTGAAGCCAAAGTGAAAGCGCGCTCAGCTTGTGAAAGCTCTCCATGTTTTGGTGGTCCAGCAGGATGCGGTTCGACGTTGTCCTTCGAGATACACAGTCCAGCGCCCAAATCAGTCTTCTTCGGTTTCGGAGCCATTTTTTGCTGAGTGCGATGCGGTCATTCCTTTTTTTTTGAATTCAGTGATAGGTTCTAAAAGGATTCTGTTCTCTGGACGGGAAGGTTGGTTGACATGTCGTAGCGATTGACGGTTGGTCTGGGACCCTTGCAAAGTTCCCCGGATTTATGACGTCGTTTGGTGTGGCGCCGCTTTGCCAACATTTCTGTGGCACCAGTCCCTCTTTTCCACCCAGTCCCCCAGCTCTCCTATATACTCTCCTAAGAACCAGAATCCTCTTCCTACACTTTGTCCTGCAAGTAAGTCCAGAAATCTCTATCTTAGTTTGTTGTTCTGTGTGGCTGTGATCTATATACCCTGTAGAGATCATCCTGAAGTCCTTTCCTCTCCCAAAGGCGATGCACGAGCATCAATTACATACCATAAAATCACAAATCTGACGTACCTGTTCTAGAAACCCTAAACACTCTCCAGCTGCACCAGCTAGCTATAAACCTCCACTATACCCAAACGCTCTACCATGCCCGCCGCAGCCAAAGCCCCATCCACCAAAGCATCCTCTACCAAAGGCGCCGCAGCAACACGCCCAAAGAAGCCCGCTATGAACGGCATCGCCAATGGCGTACCTAACGGGGTGCCAAACCACATCCCGTCGCCATACGAGGTCATGGCGTCGAGAATCGCAAACCGCGTCGCCGAGATGGCCGAGAACATCACCTTCGTCGAGCGCGAAAAGTACAAACTCTTCCCCCCCTCCAAAATTTTTTTTTAAATAAAACTATACTAACCGAACTTCTCTCTCCAGACCCGGGCCCGCGCCCGCGCCCAAAGAGCTCGTCCAAAAAGCGCGCAAGCCGCCGCGCAAGCTCGAGATGCGGCTCGGCCAGTCCGGGCCCTCGCCCACCAACGTGACCTTCAGCGCGCCCTTCCTCGACAACACGCTGGCCAAGATGCTGACGCTGCAGAACCACATGCTGAAGGTCGGGCGGGACCTGGCTGCCAGCGAGGATGTCGACGAGGCCGTTAAGCAGGAGCAGTTTGCACAGAGCGCGGAACTCAGCAGGATTATTGCGCTGATTTGCGCCGAGAAGGCGAGGCAGGGTGCGTAAGATGATGTTCGATAGTTCGTATACTGCTAAAGGGGGAGAGAGCGAGTGACTGATTTGTTGTAGTGTTATAGCATTGTAAGTCTATGCGAGGTTTTTCTTTGGAATGATGTGGATGCCAGGGTTTGCGGGAACGATTTTTTTTTATCAAGCATCCGTTGGCAATTTGGTTGGTACCGGTATTTATTTTATGAGGCTTCCTTAATGTATATCCAGGCTAGGTTATGAATCAAAACGAGGAGTTCGATGGGTCAGTCCAAAATATAAATAATCATGCTGCCTATGATTGAGCGAGACGTGACTTGTTTACTCGTTGTTATGCAAAATTTACTTTGGACAGGTTCATAAGGCCCTCTGAAAAAGCTCATTGGGCCTATCGCATATTTGTATGTTGAGTTTTGGTAGGTGGACTTGCGATTAGCCATAAAAAACAAAGCTGTTTGGGCGTTGCTACCGAGAACCTGCTCTGAAGGCCTTTAAATGCTTCCCTAAAGGAGAGTGTTGAGGTAACGGCTAAACAGGTTGCGTTTTGGTGACGATGAAAATGCTCATTATCAGCGATCAATAAGGCAAATTGATAAATCTAAGAAAACCAGCATCAGTCTTTTGGGACAACCTATACACTCAAGTCAGCAGAAATGGTATCATCGACACAATTTTAACACTCTATATTGACAGTAAGCCAAACAAACAAAGAACCAACCAATCACGCCCTAAACATCTCTCTCCGCAGCCATCCCACTCCTACTTCCCCCCTCACCCACTCCCGCACCCCGCACCTCCGCGACTGGCCTCATCTTCTCCCCAAACGCCTCCAGCGCATTCATCGTCTCCTCACTCCGATTATACCTCCTAAACAGCGCCCAAAACACTAACCCAGCCACCAAGCACGCGACCGCCAACCCGGCATACATCCACACCAACTTTGGATCCACCGCCGTCGGCGCCAGCGCCGCGCCCATCGCCGCGCCCCCCGCCGACGTCAGCAAGAACATGGCCATGATGAACGACTTCATCGACGACGGGGCCTTGGTGAACGCATACTCGATGCCGGTAATGGAGGCGAAGATCTCGCTGAGGCCGATCAGCAGGTACGCCGGCGCCTGCGCGGCGACGTGGACGTTGTTTGGCGCGAAGGTACCGTCGGGGAGACGCGCAGCGGGGCAGGCGGAGGGTGCGGTGTAGCACGGTCCGGAGTTGTAGATCAGGTGTTGCACGTAGGCTGCGTAGAACATGGCTAGGGAGCCGAGCAGGAAGCCCCAGAAGATGCGGGTGATGGGCCGGAAGGGGATGCCGAGGCGGCGGAGGAAGGGGTAGATGAAGCGGTCCATTATTGGGATGAACAGGATGACGGTGATTGGGTCGATGTTTTGCATTATGTCGTTTGGGATGCCGTGGAGTTGCATTTGACCGGCTAAACGGTATTAGAGCGGCTTGGTGGATGGAGGTAGGAGCTTTGGGAAAGGCCAGAGGGAGTATGGCTTGATAGGATGAAGTTGGGATGGTTTCTTACCTTGGGAGACGAAGTTGTTTAACATCTGGTTATATGTGACCCAGTAGATTGGAAAGAAGGCAAAGACCTTGCAAGCAACCAGTGCACGTTTGAGCTCTTCGATGAACAGGTCATCCCACGGAGTAGCGTGTCTGCGTCCGTATTCTTCCTGGTAGGAAGGTTTCGCAGCATTCAGGTTACCCTTGTTCATGAGAGCAATCCATAGCGCTCTGAAGCAATTCGTAACAACGCTACCCTTTGGTGGTCGAACAACATACTGCTTCCTTCCAGCTAGCAGAATTGAAAAGCCAACAACGAACATCAAAAGTGGGAGCAGATAGGCGCTCCAAAAACCAACGTTCTTCTCCAATTCAGTAGTGACAATGGCCGAAAGCGAGCCAATGTTAATACACAGATAGAAAACCATGTAAATCCGTTGGACAGTAACTGCTGGGTCGACGATGACTCGTTCACCACTTCGAAGAGTTTTTATGAAGGGTTTTACCGCGCAGTACTGCTCTGCAATCAGGGGCGAAACGTTAGGCTTGATACCCCCAGTTCCAAGCCCAATCACAATCATGGCGGTAACGAGTCCACCGTATGCTGCTCCATGTTCAATTGCAACAGGAAGGGATGTCACAAATAAGATGAGGATACCAACCATGTAAATGATGGAGAAGTATACAATAGTAAGGTATTTCCCGAGGTATTGGTCCGCGACAATAGCACCTGAAGTGTTAAATGTTACCACCCCCATTCGTGCTAATGCAGAACACGGAAAGACATACCAATGAGAGGAGTAATGTAACACCAAAATTGGAAAAAGTTGGAGAGCGCAGTCGCACCGGATTGATTAAGCCCTGAACGTAGAGCTATCAGTCAAATAGCTCGGTGAGTTGATTGAGGACAGCAAAGCCCATACCAATAGCTCCAGGAAGCCCATTAGGGTCATGCCTGTTACAATTAAGAAACTTAGCTATACCAAGATGCAGTGGCACTACAATACCATGAATTAGACATATAATTCTGAAATGGTCCGGAGAGACCATAGTACGCAAACCGCTCGCACAACTCAACAACAGCCACCAGAAAAGTACTCCAGGGCAGCTTGTCAGAGACTTTACGGAGAGTTTGCTTCTCCTCTTCGGTTAGTTCATCGCCATCAAGTGACGACCGACTGCTCGCCCAATCCGCATCCATTTCGTCCTCTGATTTTCCCGGGCCTCCGGAAATCCTTGAGCCGTTGGCATTTCGAAAGCCCGCATTTACAGGATTTTGTCTGTTCTCTAAGTCAGACACAAAAACTCGCTGTCATTCAAACTTCACATGTGATGGCGTGCTTGAGAAGATCTACCTCCTAGTGGGAGCTTCATCTGCCACACTAAAGTCCCCGAGTGAACTCAACTCGACCCCCGAATCTTCTGTTTGGGCGAGTGAAGCATATGCGCCGCGACTTTTTGATGGGACAAAGGAAGGTCGCCATGGCAGAGGCATGACTCCGATTTATATTGGCTCAATCCAACTTCAACGGTCACCGCGGTGCGGGCGTACAAGTAATAACGAGAGGTTGCGCCATGCAACAGCCCATAGGTCCAGCCGTCATGGATTGCCGTTGTGATGCTGGATAGATGAAGTGAGTGTCGTATCGTTTGTGGATGCGTGAGACGCGGCTCGCCAGACCCCTGCTTTGTTCTCAGCCTTGCGCAAGCAAATCCAGGAGTCGCTTCTCCACCCAATAATCGTGACCGGCTGACGAGCGTCACATGCAGAGTCCGATTTCGACGGCCCACGTCTACTAATATTAATTAACTATATAGAATATATAAAATATTTAACGCCTTCTTTAGTATAGTAACTATTCTAATTTAAATATAATTAAGCCTTACTAGCCGTATATAAAGAGGGCTACTACGCGTAAGGGAGCGTCGTAGTACAGAGAGATCTTAAGTAGTAGAGGATTTAGGCTTAGATTAAGCGGATTATTAGGTATATCTAGAAGTCATTAAGCTTAAAGGAGGTAATAAGCATAAGGACGGTGCTATAGAGGCACTAAGACGCTTAAAAGCACCTAAAGCGGGAGAGGACGAATAGACTTTTAAACGCACCTCCGTAGTTTAACCCTTCGACATTAACCTCCAACCAGTTCCTGCTGAATCATTTCTATGGCACTTCTTCACCCTTGATACCCCCCGAAACTACCCTGCCCTTACATTATCGATGATAATAAACACCTAGCCATTATGGGATTTCATGGACCAATCTCCAAAAATGCAGCCCGCTCTACCGCCTGGGACACCGTCCTGCCTTCACGCGCTCTCTCCCACCACAAAATCCCCCACGTTCTCTGGGGCGACTTTTTATGGGCCGCAGCCTTCCGAGTCCCTACCTCATGTCTCCATACTATATACTTTGTAGTGCCGAACGACCGTGTCGATGCAGCGGTGAAGGCTATCTCCACTGACCCCAGCAACGCGGCTAGGACTTCCAGGCTCGAGCGGTCCTGCCGACTTTCCAGATATTCCGGTACTGAAGTATATGCAACCCCGCATCGGTGTTATCCCTGGGGATCTAGTCGCGTTCGATCCGATAGATACGGCGCATACTACCACGATAGAGTGCGACCACAGCTCCATCCCGGTGCCAACGTTGCCGGGCCTACTCGACTCATGCGCCGATGTACTCCGTATCTATTTACCGCGGCTACCGAACCGCCTTGGCATAATGGACTGGTTCCTAGGACGCACAATGGCGGATGTACAGCGCGAGTATGAGGGTAAGCTCGCGCTTTGCGAATTAGCGAACCTAGCTGAGTGTTATACTCTATTGTACTGCTTCCGGAAGAAGGAGAGGGGTCCTCGGTGGACTTCTATTAAGGAGTTGCCGGAGAAACACCGCCAGATTGCCGAGTGCATGCTGCCCGAGAACGGCAGGCGCTTCCTTGACAACTTTGTGGATTCAGGGAAGTATCGGTTTCCCGAGGATAGTGACGATGATGTTGAGGATAGTGGATGGGAGGACGATGAAGATGAGGTTCTTGATAACTATGGTTAGACAGCGACTGGCTTGACTTTCTCCGTGCTATAATACTGTATATAGCGCAGAGCGCCTCGTTGCAGGGAATCTGATCAACCAAATCACCGATTCGCTAGTCCACAATCTCATGCGTCAACATTTTACTTCATCCATATATACAAGAAGCATAAGAATACATACATGCATTAGGCAGCACAGCTGCGCTTAATCCTAGTCGAAAATCAAACCAAGGCGAAAAATTAGCAGCTGAACACCAAAGCCATGCTGCGATGCCAAAAACCTCGCTCCAAACTCCACATCATGAAACCATCCATTCCATTCCCTCCTTTACCCAAAGCGATAAGAGTGAGGCACAACGCTGGCTTGGTCATTCCCACATCTAATTTTTAGATGGTGTGCTCCTTTCGTCACCGTCACCTCATGTCGACCTGAATCAGGTTGTCTTGTCACCCCGACTCAGCTACCTCCATTGACTCAGTCATTGACTCGGTCACCTACCCCTTGTTTCTATTGCTACCCCCCTCCCCCCTTCTCTTTCTTATTTCCTACACCTTCCTCATGTATATATAGAGGCTCTAGAGCCACCATTCAATAGACAGAGTCCTCATTCTTTTCTTACAATCGGTGCACGGACTACCGATCGGCACCTCATCTACTCAATCACTTACAGAAGCAGCATCATAGCCGCCACCAATGCAACCACAAAGCTAACGGTGGCGCTCGCCTTCATCCTGCCCGCCGCACCGTGTATGCCAAGTGCCTCATCCTGGATTCCGAATGTAACGTTCTGCATAATACTCTGATTCAAGCAGTTCCCGCCGAGGATATCGAGGTTCGTTAGGTCATTCGGATTCAAGAAGAACATGTAGCTACGGTTGTTCAAGCCTTGGAACTTGCTCGTGTCATACGGGAACTTGTCGCCGGGATCCGTGGCGCTGGTGTTGCGCAGGAAGATGCACTGGACCTGGTTGGGGTAGTCGTGCGCTAGCTGCGGGTAGTCAGACATGACGTCCGAGTTGGAAGTGTCGGCGATTAGCACGAATTTACGCTGCGGGAACGTCTGAAAGATCTTCTGGAGGAGGAACATGCGGATAGAAAGAGTGGCGCTGACATCGGAGAAGTTGAGTGGCCGTGTGTCGAAGGAACCGCCTGGGTAGGTCTTGTAGATGAAATCCATATAGTTCCTGGTTATCTGTTCCGGGGTGGTTGTGAGGTAATGGAAGTGAGTGGAGTTTGGCAGTGAGCGTGACCAGTTAGCGTAGATATCGGGCATGTTCTCCCAGGACGTGAAAGGGCGCGCAAAAGAGTTCAGCAGACCTTCTTTCGGCTCGTAAATTTTGGTTACACGCAGAATATCATCAATATCCGAGATAAAGGTCAGACCAGTAGGCGGAACAAGGTACGCAGTTGCGTTACCCATTATGGATCCGTTCGCGTAGACGTTCAGGCGCTGTATCTGGTCCGTCCCATTACCAGCTAGGAGACCACCACCAGAGACGTTTTGGATAGGCACGAAGGCGTCAAAATCACCTTCTACAGTCGTTTCATAGGGAAATGTAATGTTCTGAGAACCTCCTGGAGGTGTAATTGCGCTGGGGGCCGCATCGAGATGAAAAGACACGTTTTGATTCGCTTGCTGCACAACGAATATCTCGGCCGTCAAGTTACGAGCCTGATCTTGCTGCGAAGCAGGCAAAGACGTAATATCAGTGCCAATGAGGAAGATATTTGCCAAGTCATTGAGTTTCGATGTCGTAAGATTCGGCATTTTATAAACATTACCGTGGAATCGCACGTTCCAACCCTGATCCGTCCAATTGGCGTAAGGTGGTATATTTAGGACTTGTGTTGGTGTTGCAGCAAGGTCGCTGTCGGATATACCAAGGGAACTTTGGACTTGAGAGCCGGTTGGAAACCCTTGGAAGAAATTGGGTACGCCTGAAGACCAATATTAGCTCCGAATGTTTGCTATGATCTTGACACGGTAAAAGACATACCAGAGATAACATATGAAGGTATATCCGAGCCCAATGCTGTTAATACGGAGCCAACATCACTCTCAATATCTGATAGAATGTTCCTTCGCTGGTAGCTCCGGGTAGAGTCGTATTGGATGACAGCGGGCGTGATGACTGGAGCTGGAGCTACCACGTGCACAGGTAGAACAGTAGGAGCTGGTATGGCGACAGCAGCCGCGATCCCGCTGCACGCCGCCAGCAGCAACAACTGTTGTTGTTTCTGAACCATCGTGAGGGGTTTCTGGAGCTCGAGGAAGGGCAATCCTTGCCTGTAGCCTTGCTCGTAGCTTTGCCTGTAGCGACCGAAGATTAAAGATTGAAGATGCTCTAAACTAGGAACGAGCGATTGACACAGATAGACAAAGCTGGAATAGGAACGTTAGGATATTAAAGGGCGGGAGATTCTAGGAGTCGTGTGAGATGCCCTGCCAAAGTATCAGCAAGGGTCCAGCAAACAAGGAGCTGGGCGATCCTCGACGTCATTCGTACCAACTTTTCCTAGCCAAGTCCCTGCGCCACGCCCCGCAGAATGACTGCATCACTGTGGATATTATTATTACACCATTACGCGCCATCTAATTGGAGGGTAGAGAGAAGTCCTTTGGAAAGCAAGGAACTGAATTTGGGAACGAAACACATGTCTGTGGGACTTCCGAAATGATTATGGTCAAACATACGGGCAGATGTTAATGTGTTCTGAATTTCTGATTGGCCCCTTCAAGGAAGCAGAATACCTACGCACATGGCAATATGTACTCTACGCGTACTTCGGAATGTTTATTCATATAGGAATTACTATAGAGCCGACTATTAAAGACTGCTGGGGGGGTTTAAACACACATGGCAACCTCATATTCCTGAGTACGGGCACCGAATTTAGCTGATCTGATTGGTCGATCTTTATCGATAACCTGAGGACCCGAATTAACGTGTTACAGGATAGGCTTGTCACCAAGCCTGGCTGACTAAGCATAACAGTTTCCCTAACATCTGCCCCTTCCCGAATGTTGCTGTCCGCAGCAAGATGTAGCTAACTAGTTATACAAGAAGTAAAGCCAAGCTCTAAGGCAAGGCATAGTAAGTAGAGTGGAGTGAAAAGAAGCCACTTAAGTCCCAGTACGTACCCTAGTCCAGCTCTTCTTGGGCGAAGGCAGAGTGTCTATCGAAGCCGAGCGATTCGAAGGTATCATCGTAATTAGGGTACTTCCGCCACATTTCCGCGGTGACAGGGACTACTGCTCCCTTGTTCTTTAAGACAGTAATAACCTTGCGAAGCGCGGTATGGTAGGTATGGCTATCGTTAAGGTTCTCTGCGTTTATGACGATCGCCATTCCGTCGCGTGCACGGCTGACCATAACGGTGACTCTGCCGACCAAGCCCAATAAACCGATGTTCCCGCTGACAACTGCGTCTACAATTACGATGCTATTTTCTTTGCCCATATAGCTATCGATGGTGGAGAACTGGACCTGCTCAAGATGTGGTGCGATGTTAGGGAATCGTCGAGCTGCGTTTTGGCGGGCAAGGCTGGCGAGTTGCAGTTGCCCTTTGTAAGGTGTGATGTAGGTAATCTCGCGACCCGGAACGCCTTTTCGCAAAAGGGTAGTGATGCAGTGCATCGAGACGACACATCCTACGCGGTTATGCTTAGACATCGCCTTGTTGGCTTGGGCTTCAGCACCTAGGATGTCGAAGAGGACGATCGGGTGTTGCGCGTCTAGAACTGTGTGTACAAAGTCGAGGAAGTGCGCGCGATATCCCTGGCGCATGAGGGCAGTGTCTGAGGCGATGATTCGGTTTTCGCCGTAAATTACGTCTAGCACCTTTATGAATAGCGGGTGCGAGTATCTCTCTGTACGCCAGAGTCGGGGCGATTCCAGCCCGGCGATCCTTAGGCGTAGGATTAGAGCGAGCGATCCTTGAGAGAAGAATCCGTCGTACTTCGTTGGTGCGAAGAGAATTGGAGGCAGTTGCTTCGAGTCCCCGATGAAAAGCCTAACCTTTGCAGTGTAATATAGGCTAAATAATCCCCACAACTCGCATTCACGAACTCTACCGGCTTCTTCTAGGCCGATGACGTCAGCTTTGAATCTGCTAGCTATGCCGTGATCCATGGCGTTCAACAACGTAGTGACTATAACGTCGATTTGAGCATAAGTGACATCGAAGAGCTGCGTCATAAGGGCCTTGCGAGTCACGTTGTCTTCTTCAGTAAGAGTTTGATCGTCGAGCCTATCCTCGTATTCCGCCAAGTTTCGGAATTTGGTAATCCAGACTGCGCAGGTCTCTGCGTCAAATTGTGTCCGGTATTCGGGACGCATTGGGATTAGTCCTGCTATTTCGAGCGCAAAGTATGCAACAGAACCTTGCAGCTTAACAACGCGTGAGTCCCGAATCCCGCGGTAGCGGTTTGTAGCTTCCTTCACGTAGGACTGGCGGATTAGATGCGCTGAGCTTCGAATGTTTTTCCACTCCGCTAGAATGGAGGCTTCGCCATCGTTGAATAGATATGGTGCTTCTGCTCCATCGCCGGCTTCTTTAGCGTGCCTAAAAATGGCCGCTTCGGATGTGAAGGCGTGGGCACGACAAGTGATTGGGGTTGGGTGGCCAATCCCCATGCAATAGCTGGGGAAAACTGCTTGCGCTCTGTCAAAGAGCTCATCCACGGTCTCATTCTGTACTGCTACGAGGAGGATTCTAGCAGCGCATTCGATTAATTCGACGGGCTTGTTAGTAGCGGGCGCTTGAGTTTCTAGCGCTGCGTCACGGTCACCTTCGTCTCTTTGGCGTGAGCTATCTGCCGGCTCTTGGGTGAAGGGCTCTTCAGCATCTTGGTTGGTGTCTGTGTCAACGAGTTCTTCTAATTCGGCGGGTTCAGTGATAAGAGGCTCGTCTTCGCTTTGGTTGGCGGTGTTATCAACCACGCCTTCTGGATCTACCGTATCAGATTCTGCCTGATCAGATTCTAGCGGGATTTTTTCAGTCATGGCGTCTTCGAAGACATCCAATTCCGATGTACCGCTATCTTCTGCGGCGTGAGACTCTAGCGTGGCAGGCTCTTGCGCCGGAAGCTCACACTTGGCAGGCTCCTGCGCTGTTGTTTCTGCCTGCGCCATCTTAGCTGTGAGATCTTCAAGGTCTGGTGCTGTTTCTGTCCTGGCATTTTGGTCTTTGGCGTTGACTAGCTGTGATTTGACTGCAACTAGCTCTGCTGGTGTAGGGTCTTCGGTCTCCGAGTCGTCTTCTTCGAATACCACTTCATCCATGGGAACCATAATGTGACAGAGGAATGGGAGAATAGCTCTCATGAGCAGGTGGGTTTTCCCGGTTCCTCCAGCGCCTTCGGTAATGCCGAGCGTGGCGTAGAGGTTTTCCTCCCAATAAGCAAGGACGGCGATTTGTTCGTCGTTGAGGCCTTCTTTCGCGGCGTCAATCTTGAGCTGCCTTCCTTCTTCAGGCAGGATATCGTAGAGTCCAGTTCGAGGTAACGACGCCATGTCTTTTGCTTGGAAAAGTGCTTGGTAGCTTTTGAGCGCTACCCTGCGTTTTGGCTCTGCGTTCTCTGTAGCACGTGAAGTGTACATCTGCAGGAGGGAATACATGATTCTTGCAAATGTCTTTCCGGAGTGCTTGGGAAAGAGCGTCACCTTAATTCGCTGCAGTTTCTTCACGAATGCAAGAGTCTCTTCTGGCGAACAATTGAGGCGTTTTAAGGATAAGAGGCTCCGACCGAAGGAAACTTTGTCAAATTCTCCCTCCTTCTTGTCCCACCTGCAATTAATGCGCGTGGTTATCGTGTTAAATTTGGACGCCGCGATCGGACTAGTTACGACACCGTGCCAGTCACTATCGTTCTTAAAGGGAATATGTTCGTGGAAGTGCACGGTGAACGTGTCTCCGACTTGCAGGGACGGGTTTTGCTCAGTTTCAACCCCGAGGTCCTCGATAATCATGTAGAACGCCCGATCATCCGTGTCAGGAATTGGGGCGAAGTATGCTTGGGCGTATCGAGGCAATTCGAGCGTCTTCGCGAACTCTTCCTGGCCAATTGCACTCATTCCATGCGTGAAGGCATAAGAGGGCCATGACTTGAAGGAGAACTCTCTCATGGCGATAATGTTCGGCCGGTCTTCTCGTTGCTTCACGTTTGCGACCGTGACTCGGGTACTATCGCCGCCCATAAAGAACTTATCGTGAGGGTCCTCTCTCTCTAGCATCTTAAACTCTTGACATAGCTCCATGATCTCGTTCTCCATGCGCTTTGCACGGCTTAGTACGAACACCGTCTGTGGAGTGCGCATGCTTTCTTTGAGCGACTTGTGCTCCTTGCCGGTGGTTCCATAAGCTTCACTAGTATTGTAGAGGCCGTGCGTGAAGTGCTTGCCATTGAAGGGAACCGACGTGAGCGTTAGTCGGTGGTCGTTTATAAGTGACTCGCGGAGCTGCTCGAAGTAATCCGCAGCGGTGTGCGGAAAGAGTTTTTTGAGCAGCGGTTCAAACTTCGCGTCAGTGACGTCGCGTGCAATGATTGTGGCAATGTTACCGCGATTGTCCACTGTGTTTACGATTGTCTTCTCGTTAAACTTTAAGCTGAGCTTTTTCGCTGGTTGCGAGTATGGGCGTGATTCATCAAGCTCATTAAAGGTCACTTGTATTGTGAGCGACGATTGATGCCTCTCCTGCCTAGAGCTTTCAAGCTTTACGAGGATCTCGTCGGATTGGGCAGTCTTTTCCTTTTTCCAGAACTTTTGCCTGCGTTTGCCCTTCTTTTCCGGCTTTTCAGGTTTTGGAGCCTTTTCTGGCTTTCCGTGTCCTTCCTCACCACTCTGGATAGCAATAGGGATTAGGTCAAAGGACAGTACGGAGTACATGAAGTCGCCTTCGGGTCCGAAATGCTTCTTGACTATGTTCTTCATACGGATCACGGATATCCTCCAGCCATGCTTCTCTAGCAAGTGCTCACGAAAGACCTTTTGGTGGTTTCGGTCTGGGCGGCGGCCTTTCGGAAAAAGCTCAGGATTTGTAGGGCGCATGGCGCGAATTTCTCGCAATATCTCAGCTTCATTAATTGTGACGTTGTTGCTCTTGCGTTTGTATTGCGGAAGCGGGATTTTCTCTGGCATATCTTCCTGCGACTCGGTCACAGTATCGGGTGAGGGCTTAGGGGAGGGCGAATCGGCTTTCGTGTCAGTGAGGGGGTTGACTGAGGCTTCTGGGGTCTTCATCCAGTGTGGCATTGGATTGCCCTCAGCTTGGCCTACGCTTGCACGCGCACTTTCGCCGGCGGCTACTTGGCCGGTGGCTTCTTCTAAGCGGCGGGCGGCTTCGAACTCGCGGACGGCTTTGACGTTTGCGTTGGGGTTGTCGTCATGATCCTTCTGAGACTTGAGAGATTCCTCTATCGCGGCCTTGAGCTCAGCTTCATGCTCGGCGGTCTGTTGGCTCGCCCGAATAGCTTGAAGTATCTTGTCATCTTTATCGCCTGGCATAGTAATCTTGGGTGCGGGTTCGCCCTCGGCTGAAAGCGCTTCCAGATCCTCCCCGATATCAAAGTCCAAGTCACCGTAGTACAAATCACCGGTCTTGTATTCACCCAGCACAGCTTTAAAAGAGACCATGCTAGGGAAAGAGACGTATTTTCGATGGAGTAGCTTTTCCTTTTCCTTGGCTTCAGTCTTTTCGTCACCTTCCTCCTTGCTATAGTGCGAACCATTGCTCACATGACGCTTCTTGATGGCGACGCGGCTGCCGGCGATTAGGCGGTAGCCTTTGCGAGCTTGGTTTGCGACGTATTGTGCCCGAGTATGGGAGTCGGCCACCTCGTGGTCTTCGATTTCGACCATTTTGGCTGTTAAGTGGATTTAACTTAACTGACTCGTTTTCCGCGGGTTGAGTGAGAAGGGTTTTTAAGAATCAGTAAGAAAAGGGTTTTTATCGATAAACGGGCTTGATAGACGTGCTATTTGTGATGAAAAGGATGTCGCTGCCGTACTGATGCGTTTTTCGATGTTTGTTGTTGAGGGTGAGGACTTGGATGTGAGGAGGTGAGGGTGCAGTTTATAAATTGTGCGTCGTGAGGTGAATTCACCGTCCAACGCGTGACGTTGCCCCACTTAAAAGTGCAAGTGAAGTGAATCCGTCGGAATGAAAATTGAACTATTCTGGATGGATTGATTTGGTGATAATAAAATTGCCCCGTGGGCCAATCCTGCTAGCAATAATACATTGTAGGAATTATCGGTATACCGATATTGTTATTTGACTAAGGATTTCCGTAACGCCTTAACGCCAGTCATCTGAGGATACCTGATTATCGTGGTTGATATCTACGTCAAGAGGAAACGGTAGCTTCCTCACGCCGATCGAAGTCTCTGACAATATCCGGTACGTTTTCCCGCAGAATGTCCTCTTGAACCCATAAATCGTCTTTTGCTGTATCCCTGCCAACGAACGCGGCAATGCCAGTGTTTCTTCCTGTCGCCGGGCTGTCTGCGATATTCTTTGCGGAGGATTCGGTCGACTAGGTATTTAAGTGGTTCGCTTGGATCGGTAACTTCAATAGGGGGTGGAAGTTGGTTCCGGTCGTAGGGGTCTGGGAGCGGGTTCAAGGTGAATGACCGAAACGACTGGGTGGATTTGATGTGGGGTGGCAAGTCGAGCTTGTAGACAAGTTTGCTGACGTTCGAGAGTACCTTAAAGGGCCCGATTTTGGTGGGATCAAGGGTTGATTAGGTGTTGCTGCCTCTGTTTGACGTCTGCGAACGGCCTCCGCAGGCACGCCGACATCCGCGGCATCGTCCTGCATTACCAGTATTGTTGCCAACTATCTCAAATCCTGATGGCTCTCGACGGGTTGAGTTATCAGGCCTGCGGGGATTAGTAGGGCCTTTAGGACGACCGCGGCGACGCTGAACAACTGCTAGGTCTTGTGTAAGTAGCGCAGGATCGATCAGTATAGGGGGAGTTCCGATGAGGACGTTTGACGAGCCAGTGCTCGTGGATCGTATCAAGGCCAACTTTCAACTTGAAAGTAGCGCTTCGGTGTAGTTGCCGATACAAAGTATGGCAACAAGGAAGGCCGTACGTGTGGCTTCGAAGGGACAGTCGGTCTTCATAGAGGCAGTACGACGACTGCTCGGATCTAGTATATAGTGTCTTCCTCGATCGCATATAAGCCATAGCTTGCACACAGTTGCCGGAGTCTGTTTGTCCTTTTTAGATTGCTTTATAATTATCGCAAAGCCTTACAACTTCGCTTAGGGATTAAGATCTTTAATTCCTGCCTCTGCCAAGTCGTAATTTGCTATAGGCGCGGCGTTGAGAGTCATGGCGGTAGTAGTAAGGGCTATCGATAGGGTGGTGTTGAGGATGCGATTTCGCGATGCAGATGCAAATAAGTCAAACGCACGTGATATTTAACCTATTGAGCACCAACCCTGATTTGGGGTGTATCTACCTATCAAAAAGGGGTGTCTAAATAGCACCGCCCATCAAAAATATCCTGAATTCCCCAGAATATCAAACAATACAGCCAACTTCTGTGCCTTAACAACTATTTAATCACGTATACTATCTATATACGTCTAAAATAATAATATAAAGTTAATTAGACCAAACCTAATAATAATAATATTATAAAAATCTAACTATTACATGTAGGAAAGACGCACCACGAGGTCCAGAGTCAGGCTCATTTGTAATTTTTAGGGGTTGATTCAGGAGCATGTTCTCCCGACAGCATCTTAATCTTGAGAAAGTGTGAGCCCAACGTAACTTGAGCATTAGCTAAAGAGACAAGGCCGGTCCTCAGGAGCTGCTCTTGCTCCGCCGCCGTGCAATACTAGCAAGTGACTAATGCTCACCACGTTTGAATAACTTTGCGTTAGATGCGCAAGAATAAAGCTCATGATTGTGCGTAGGCTCTTCGACTCGTCACATCATAAACCGATATGCTCGCCCATACAATTTGCCGGGTTTCGAGTCTTAGTCATGCTTCAGCAGAATCACATTAGTGACCGAAGAGTAATTTAATAAAAGTCATAATTTTGTGTAGAAGCCACATGCTGAACAACAATAGCAATTTCTCATTTACCTACGAACAGCTTTCAATGTCCCTTAAAGCCGTGATAGTCCGGGGATCTCGCCAGGCGCATGATACGTTGGCACCTTCATATCAAGAGCAGAGCCTGAATACCCTAGGTCCTCCGCAACGAGAACAGCACATTTCTCGCCAATAAGGAGGGCCGTGCTGTACGTGTTACAGCCTATTGACAAGTTAATAACCAGAAGACGGAAGATTGGCTCTCATCAGACACTTACCAACGTTATCTGGACAAATACTCAAATCTGCAACCTTCAGACCCTTCACGCCATGCACATTGAGACGCTCATCTAAGACACCATGCTTGACGATCGAATTGCCTTCCTTTGGCGCCATCGAACAGGTTCCAAGCGAGTGCCAGGTCGTCTCGACGTGCCTCTTGACCCAGTCCTCGATCTTCTCGACGTCCTGCTTGGAGTATTTCAGGTCTTCGTAGAGAGTCTGCTGGTTCGAATTGAGGAAGTTAGGCTTGGGAGCCTCGCCGGACTCGAGAGGCATAGACCATGATCCTAAATAAACTCAGTAAAGTCGCTCACGTGTTAAAGGGTATGATGAGCAGTGCTTACCGTGCTGGATTCCAGCAGTGAGGTGGTTAGGTCCCGCATACGCATTGGTAGTTGCTAGATCCATATCCTTGGCCCGAACTGGCGAGTCGTATGCGTAGAATGGATGCATTGCTTGGACTTCGCCGGCGTAGGCGTCCATACGACGAGCAGTCTCTCTCGACTTGATGTAGCCCCAAACCATGGGAGCCATATCACGCTTGTCATTCATGAAGCCGGCATCGAAGTCTGGTGCCTCGTACGGGTTGGGCGAGACAATATGGGTTGAACCACGAGAGAATGGATATTCAAGGAAGTGGAACATGGTGAAAAACTTCCCCGGTGGCATGAGCATGTGATCTAGACGAAGGTCAGTACAGTTCTGAGTTCGTTGGTTTAATCCATTTACCTCCGAACCAGCCTGCAATCACACTGTAATGCATAACTGGCTTATCCTGTAGATGGTCAGCAAGTCATTTCTACTATTATTTGAAGTTGACATACAGGCTTGTTCTTGAAGTAGCTCTCCCACCCAGATCGGAATTCCGGCGTAGGCCACTTGTCCATTTCCTTCAATTCTTCCTCCGTTGGGCGGACCTTAACGCCCGCATCAATACCGTTGGTAGCCAATGGTCCGGTTCCATTGATGTTCCATTGGTTGAATACTTTCTCTTGGGTCGCCGGGTCGCCACGTACGAAGTCGTCGAAGGACTCGACATTTGGCTTCGCACGGTAGACGGAAAAGGTCAAGTAGTGGTCCTGGAAGTTGAGACCAACACCTGGAAGGTCGACCAATGGCTTTACGCCTGCCCTGCGGAGCTTCTCCGGATCACCTAAGGGTGTCAGTGATTACTTTGGAGACCTCCCAAGGGTTACATTTTAAGCTTACCAATACCGGACCTCTGAAGGATGAGAGGCGAGCTTAATGTGCCTCCACAGACGATAATCTGTTTACGGGCTCTGATAGTCTTGTACTGATTCTGACCCGGAGAGAGTGGCTTGGTTCTGTAGGTCGTTATTATCTTCCTAAATTATCACCAAAAGCATTTAAACTTACGGAACAATCCTCACTGCCACAGCACGGTCCCCCTGTATTCACATATGTTAGGAAACCACATTACTTGATTAAAGAAGGAAAATTGAGGGGCTAACGTCTAATTCCACACAGTCTACTTTAGTGTTGCACATCAAATGGAGATTCGAGTGTACGGCGCGTGTGCTATGGATGTATCCATGCGCGCTATCCGATCGGCGACCCTAGTATATAATTCAGCATTCAAACTCCAAGAAGCCTGAAACGGAACTAACAGTATCCCTAAAAACTCATTAGCTATTTATAAAGTATCCAAAATAAATAAATAACGACTGGGGTCTATTCTTATGCGTAATGTTGGAAGGGAGGCGGAGGAAAGGAAGAGTGATTAGAGCGGAAAACAAAACCTCACAACTCAAACCCCTTAAGCCACTCCACACCACCACAATACCTAACGATAACCACGAATCCTTACCTATTAATCCATTTCAACCAATGCTCGGCGCCATGTCCCGTGACCAAATCCTGCAAATCGTCCGTCGTTGGGATGCCCTGCGACTCGGACGCGCGCAGGAAGTCCTCCTTGATCGGATATGTATAGTTGCCGAACGACACCTTAATCGGGCCCTCGAAGCCGTGAATGTCGCGGTTATTGCAGGACCTCTAAATTGGAAAGTTGGAACGCTGCTTCTCCAATCAGAGAGGGGTGGTATGTCTTACTTGGTATGTCTCGTGCTTCTTCATCAGCGGGATAAGCTCCTTTGTTGTCCATCCTTCGGCCTGGAAGTCGTCGTAGTCAGACGCCGAAGCGCGCGTATACATCTAGGGAGTGTGTTAAATACGCCAAGGCTTAGGGTATGGGATGGAATGCTACCCCACCATGAAGTTGATGGAAGACCCGCCGCCGAGGATATGAGCGCAAGGAACCACGGCTCGGCGGCCATCGAGCCATTCCGAGGGACGAGAGTAGTAGAAGGAGGCAGTCTTGCTGTCCAGCTTCATGTTCCTGGGGAAAATACCCGGCCGGTAGACCCTATTCATCCGTGAATGAGTTATGTAATTCCAGAAGCGGACGGCGAGAGATAATCAGCGACATCTTACCATGGATTGTTTAGGTTATTCTCTCCCGCCTCGATTAAGAGGACGCTGAGATTGCGGTCCAGGTTGGCCAGCCGGCCGGCGACGACGCAACTGATTCATGAATCAGCTCGAATTATTTCAGACACATGAACTCCATACCCGCAAGATCCTCCACCGCACACGATAATATCAACTTCATCTGGAATAGTCATCTTGAAGGTTTTTGAACGAAGCTCTCAATTGATTTCAGAAGTATGGAAGCTACAGTAGAGCTCAACCCGGCTTTATATAGGCAAATCATCTCACTCCCGGCGAAGCATAACATACTTAAATCCCTCTAACCCCGCACCCTAGAGCTGTCAGTGGTAGGGAGCTCCATGCTCATAGGCTTGGCAGGCTGTATGTGGTTCTCTTGTCACTTTATCTGACCAAGACGGTGGGCTTAGGGTAGGAATCGAGCTAGGATTAGCGTTGCCGTTCGGGGAAGACCTGAATATGCAGACAAGCTCTAAGGAGACTGAGACAGATTATTGGGGATTTGCCCCCGCTCCGTTCCGCTGATTTCTCAATGCGAGGAAGACATGGTCAAGGATTTAATACGAGTATATGATCCGATACATGATCCTTCAAACCTGGATGTACTACAGTTGAGTACTAAGAAAGAAAAATCACCAGTTGACTTGGGAATTTTCATCTCAAATAGAGAGCCAGTAAAAAACTAGAATAATAATGAAATTGAATATGAGTCACTGGTAGTTTAACCATCAGCGTCACTCACTAAAGCTCAGCCGCCGGCACTTAGCGTAATGCGGGGCACGCAGGCTTGCGGTTCCGCAGCATGTACTGTGTTGAGACGGTAATGGTAGAACAATTCGGCGTGCATTACCCAAAGGTTCGTTTCGGATGAGGGGTCGTTAGGTCGACGGCTCAAGTCCCCCTAAATGATACACGTACACCCATACCTCATTTGGTTTGGACGCTTCCTCATTAAGTTAGAATATCACGTGTGTTTGACTTGTTTGCGGCTGCATCGCGAAAATCAAAGTGCGCGCCATGACTGCAACACCACGATTAAGTCCTAATTTCAGTTATAGTATAAGTAGTAGAGTTCAAATCTGGAACGCGCTAAAGGAGCGATTAATTGTAGTGCTGTATAAGGCGTTGCGCGAACTAATTTAGGTGCTGCCACCTCTGGTTAATATATGTAAGCTGCCTCTGCGCCCATACCCGCGTCCACGCCCGCGCCGGCGCATGCGCCCGGTAGCCAGTATTTCGCTTAAATGCTGAGGGCTCTCTACAAGTAAACCTATCAACATAATTAGCAATTGTAGAGCTAGTTATAGAGCCAATTGGCCGACCGCGGTGATGCTCCACAATTGTAGGCTCTTGGATGCGGGGTTAAGGCAAATGCAAGGTGTTGATTTGGACGGGCGCCCACTTTGATTTTTGCGATGCAGGCGCAAACAAGTCAAACGCACGTGATGTTCTAACTTAGTGAGGAAGCGTCTAAACCAAATGAGGTAAGGGGTGTATGCGTATCAATTAGGGGGTATACGTGTATCATTTAGGGGGTGTATGAATAGTGGCAGCCAAAGTAAATACTACGGTATCAGGCATAAGTTTCGTTAGCATACGTAGAGCTTGGCAAAAGAATTCCTCTTTCTCATTGGTTACTTTAAAAGATCATCATACATCATTGGTGGGATCGCCTGTCTTATCCTTGTCAATAATCCATGTCAGACGGGATGTACAACTAACTGTACATAGTAATTGTAGCGAACGGCTGTGGCTGCAGTCGCCCTGGAGAATTAAATCGAAGCAACTTAGAACTAGCCTGGCGTACGCTTCCTCTTTCTCTCTCTTTTACCATGCAGCACTATCTCTGCAATTGCCGATGAAATTTGGCAATATCGTACAGGTGGAAACCTCACGATATTTAACAAAGATCACAACACTGCGGAGGAAGGCCGATCGCGAATAGCTTTAAGTCCGCCAGAAGCAAGGTTGTTGCAGCCAAGCATACGGCTTCGCTACAACTACACCGCCTCTTTACATCTCGTTGTAAGTGCCTATTGATCTTGGCGACTAAACTATCTATTTTAGGCACGATCGGCATGGTGGTAATTAAGCGAGATTTGATGCGCGTACCGAATTTGAAACCTTGCAGCGCTCGCCAAAGGGGGTGGAAGCTGGTCGTGCACAAAGCTGTACTACGCGCCTTTTATCAGCCCGCCTGAATGTTACACTATCGAGTGGATACGTCGTACATCATGCATAGATGAAACCTCAATTCTCGTCATAAATCTAGAGCATCTGCCATAAAGCTTCCGCTGGAGGGCCTCCGTGCGTTGGGTCTTACTATCCCTTTGGCTGGTAGATCCAGTCCCACGGTTATCGATAAGAGCTAGCCAATAGAATCAATGGGATCAACATACGCGTATTTTTGATTCGGTGTTCGCGCACGGTCCAACTATCGTAGGACGCTACCAGCCGAAGGGATACAAGGCATTGCTACATAGAGCTTCCCTGTCCCTTAACCCGTCGTTTTGGGTCCGGCAGGCACCGTTCCTGCAGAACGGTATTTTGCAGATACTACAGCCGAATTGAGTCAGTGGTTGAATTCTATATAGAGCACGTGTAGTCTTGATCCCGGTGTTCGCGCACAGACTCTACGGACCCCGACAGGTTAAGGGATATGAAATCTCGTGCAGATCCCTCTGCAGAGCTCCGTAGAGAGAGGGAGAGAGAGCTTCGTGCAGAGCTCTATGGAGAACCCCGTCTAGAGCCTTGCAAAATTCACGAAAATAACGCGTGAACTTAACAAATCTACCTCTATTATTATAAAACTCTATAAATTATACCAAGTTAACCCCCCACGTTATAAAGTAGAGTTAATATATATTTAACCACTTAATGAAAAGACGCGTACATACTGTCAAGTGGGGAGAAATTTGATAGAGGGGGACTTGACAAGCAAAGTGGTGGAACTCTTTACCCGCTCCTAATATTGGTTGATCGAATTAAGGCTTGTCTCTACTATAGTTTTTTGTCACCCAAATCCCCCCTAGATTTCGGTTTAAAAAATTTCCAAATACTTAGTGGGAGCTAGTTTGAACTTGCTGTCGAGTCAAACTTGCTAAAAAGCTCCTAGCAGATCTGCAAGAGGCCAGGATAAATCCCCAGAGTCCATAAAGCTATTGGGAGACTTGGGAACCGAGTTGCGCCGCGGCAACAATTTGATCCGCACCTCAAATCAAAAGCCGTCGTTTTTCTGTTGGGCGAAAGGCTGAGGGCGGGGATATTAATACTATGTCCACGGTCGATCTACGATCGCCAGCAACACCGCGCTCTTAATACCTGTCGAGCGCTATGCGTAGAGCTAGCTAAGAGCTCTCTACTCGCACTAGAATGGTAAGAATTGGCCGTGGGTTAATAAAGATATTTATATTTTAAGTCGGGCGCCGCTATTATATAAGCACCCTACTAAACTTATACCGCACTAAAATAAGCCCCTAAGGGGCTATAGACAAAGGTTTTAATAGAAGACTCCTTAGTATTTTAGAGATATATACTATTTAATAGCTTTTCTACCCGCTTAAAGCCGTTTATAAAGCTAATCTAGCGAGCACTGTATCTGCTTCTACTATAGATTAACCTGCTATATAGCCGCTTCCTTGCTAACCCTCTAGGCCTACGTAACCCGCTTAATCTCCTTAATAACCTTAAGCTGTAGGGAGTACTATTAGAGCTTATTCTGCCGGCTAGCCCGCTATCTGCTGCCCTATTTAGAATCTAGCGCTACTACGAAAGGATTACCTCTAAGCCCCTTAGTCTACTCGCGCTAAAGGGCCCGTACGGACTTTACTGCGTGGTATATATAATATACGGGCGGCTACTTAGGCGGGAGCTTAAGCTTAAGCTTAGACTTGGGCTCTTACTATAGCTATAGCTGCGGCTATAGCTGCGGCAGCGCCGGCGAAGGGGAAGCTATAGCGCTTGCCTAGGCCAACGCATACTGGCTTAATCCCGCAATAGATAGAGGCGCTAGTGCTATTAGTAGATATACCATTAGTGGCTATACCGAAGGGACCTTAAGCCAAAAGGTAAGGCTATTAAACGTAAGCAATTAAAGCTGTAAAAACTACGCCTACTAGGACTTAGCTATACAGTTAAATAACGCCTATAGCTTGCGTGCTCTTCGGTTATTTTTATATGCCCTCTAGTTATTCTAGGCGTCTATAGTCTTTAGGTAGTTTATAATAGCTAGCACGGTATAACGGAACCTTATAGCAAGTACTACGGTAGGTCCTATCAATGGGCTAGGTGTATAGGTAATGCGTAAAGTTAATAACGTAATAATAACTGGTGGAGTGGTTGCCCAACAAATTAACTTTAATTATATTCTAAGAATTACTACAAGGAAGGAACTATCTAGGTAGGGACTAAGAGTCCTTAAATACACAACTATACTCCTATAAAATCCTTCTTATACGTAATATACGTGATATACGTAATATACATAACGTTTCTCCCGTACTTTACGTATCTTATATATTACATTATATAACCTTAGTTACTATTCCTCATTATATAGTTCTACCGGCTCTATCCTAGACCGTGCCTATATTAACCAACTAGCTTCTTCCGACTCCTCTCTAAGTAGTTATAACATTGTACTTAAAGCGTTTGTAACACCATCTCCCTCCTCTCTATCTTTGTCCTTAAAGATTCCTAACATCTCTAAGTTATTTACTAAAGGTATAATGTCCATCTAATTAATTTAGTTAATATTATTACTTATAATACCTCTAAAGGTTTCTAAGCCTCCTTCTTCTTTATAGGTGCAGCGTTATGCTCACACTATTGCTTTAATACTGTCGCTAGGTGAAATAATGCCATCTCCGTATTTTTATTGTGCGAAAAAGGGATTAGTCTATATTACGCTAGCAAGTCCTTTATCTCAGCAACCCTCTTCTTATTTAGAGTGCACTAAAGCAAATATTCATTTATCCTGCGACGTTCGCTCTATATCTAACGCTAAGTATACGCGTCCTATAACTCTTAATAGTTGTTAAGTTCCCTAAGTAATTTATTATAGGGTCTCGTGTTTAATCTGCTACTATAAAACTTAATAGTAAGCTTTTAAGCGCCCTAGATAAACTGCGTTGTTTACGGGAAGTAAAGCAAGAGGCCGCGGCTGCTTAACAGCGTGCCCTTAAAGCTTATCTTTCTACTTCTACCTATCTTCTTTATCTTAAGAAGGTTCGTAAAAAGGTTTATTCTAAGGAGTAGAAACTTATAGAATAAGGTCTACAGGAACTTAGTAATAAAAGAACGGATTCTCTTCTAATAGCAAAGAAAACAACTCTAAGTAGTTTAGCAATCGCTCTTTCTAGGTCCCCTTTAGGTGACTTGTTCTTTAGTAATTTCTTTTTAATATTACCTAACCTATTCTCTTCCGATACTCCTATACCTTTCCTATAGCGTTCTTTAAATTCTCTAGTAGTTCCTAGGTAGTCTTATTATAGCCTATCCACTTAACCTCGTACCATATTTTATTGTTAACGTCCTTATAACTAACGATCTTTAAAACTTGCTATTTATCCTCTTCTTATCCTCTGTATATGTCTGCTTTATAAACTAGTAGCTTAATATTTCCATATACTAGCTCTAGCATTACAATATGCTATATAGGGTAGATTTTTATCTTAGCTAGTAGGTTTAACTTAAATATAACCAGTAAAATTCTCTAGCTAATTTTAAAAGGTCCTAGTCTAATATAGTCTAACTTCTTGCTTAGTCGTTAACTCTTAAAATTTTTATATAGTAGCCATACTTTATCTCCCTCCTTAAGATCTGGTCCCTCAGATCTCTTAGCGTCGTAGTATTTCTTTATTCTTTACTATACTACCTTAGCTGTTTCTATAAGGTTCTTATAAAGATTTATTAGTATCTCTATTTTTTACTTAGCCATACTACTTATCTTCTTTACTTAACGTAGCAATAATAATGTTCTTAGCTTATATCCATAATTCGCCTTAAATAGTAACATACCTATTCCTTCTTATAGTATTATATTGTATACAAACTATATAACTAGTAATAATAATACCTAATTATTCTGTGCGTAATTAATATAGTGCCTTAGATACTACTCTAGTATCTAATTTAGTCTTTTTATTTAACCGTCTATCTACGGGTAATATACGGTAGAAGTTACTACTTAAACTCCTTATTCCGCTAAGAATACCTTTTAGAATGCTACTATAAATCTTAAATCTCTATCCAATATAATCTTACTTAGTACTCCATATCTTATAAACACTTCTTTAACATAGATTCTAGTGATATCTTCTGCTAATATTTCTTCTATACACGCTATAAAGTATCCCCACTTTATAAGCTTGTCTACTATTACTAAAATTACGTTATAATCTTATCCGGTAATAAGATCTCTTAATTTTAGCAACTTAATAATAAAGTCCCATAATATAACCTCTTATAGTCTCTCTAGTATTTTAATAGGTTATAGCCCTCTATATAGCTTATGCCTTATTAGTTTATTCCTCTAGCAATCTAGATACTCTCTAGTAACCTTTCTAGCTATCCTCTAGATTTCGTCAATAATATACTCCTCTTAAAGTCTCGACACTAAGCCCGTAGCTCCATTGTATCCTTAAGTTAATCCTTTATAGAAGTCTTCCACAAACTACTCTGCTATGCTTCTTAGGATATACTTCGCTTTTTAATTTTCGTATATATCCGTCTGTGGATCTTCTAGCTATACTTTTAGAATTCTTTATACCTAAAAGCTTTCTAGTATCTCGTAGACTTTTTCTAACTTATCCTCTTAAGTTACTATAATCTTTAGATAATTATACCTAATTAATCCATCTGTATCTTTTCGCAGTAAAGCCCCTAATGGCTTTTTATTATTTTACAGTTTAGCCTTTCTACTTAACGCATCTGCTCGTGCATTATCTATACCCTTAGTATACTAAATCTTAAAATAGTAATCTGTAAGCGTTTCTACCCATCTAACCTATCTTTAGTTAAGTTCCTTTATTATTAGGAATCCTATTAGGTTCTTATAATCCGTCTTAACCACAAATAGTTTCTCTATACCTTATAAGAATACTCTCTATTCCTTTAGTGCTGCAACTATACCTAATAACTCCTTGTTATAGATGTTATAGTTTAACTCTAGTAGTATTATCTTCTAACTGTAGTATGCCATTAGGTGCTATCCATCTTTATATCTTTATATAAAGTATACTCCTAGTATAAAGTTTAATATATCTATCTTAACGACTGTCTCTAGTCCTAGTTAATAGATTTTAAGGATTGGTTCCTAAGTAAATAACTCCTTAAGTTCTTTAAACAACTTCTTTTACTCCTCTCCCCATACCTATAGTTCCTTTTTCTTTATTAGTTAAGTAAACAGCTTAATATTCTTTAACTATTATGCTATAAACCTCCTATAGTAATTGCAAAACCCTAGAAACGACCTTAATTACGTAACGTTCTCTAGTTCTTACTAATTTACTATAGCTTTAATCTTCTTTAGGTCTATACTTAACCTACCTAGTTTAATAATAAATCCAATAAAATTAGTCTTCCTTATAAAGAACTCGTATTTCTTAATTACTACTAGTATCTATTCTTCTTATAGTCTCTTTAAGACCCATTTAACGTGCTTCTTATATTCTTCCTTAGTTATTAAGTAGATAATAATATTATTAAAATATACTATAACAAACTCATCTAAGTATTCTTCTAATACGTTATTAATTTGCTTCTAGAACGTTGCTAGTATGTTTATAAGTCCAAATTACATAACTAATAGTTTATACAGTCCTTCCTTTAACCTAAAGGCTGCCTTCCATTTATCGCCTTCCTTAATTCTAATCTAATAGTATGCCTATCTTAGATCTATCTTTATAAAGATTTGCGCGTTGCCTATCCTATCTTAAATTTCGCTAATTAAGGGTAAAAAATACCTATCCTTTCTAGTAATGCTGTTTAACTGTCTATAGTCGATACACAGCCTTAGCTTACTATTTTTCTTTAGTATAAACAGTACTGGATAACCCGCTAATAATTACAATGGTCTAATATATCCCTTTTATAAGTTTTCCTAGACAAACTCTTTTAATGCTCTACCTTCTTCTTTAGTAAGCTTATAAATTGGAAAGAACCTTAGACTTATTCCTGGTTCTAATTCTATCTTATAATCCCATACTATATACTCCAACAGCTTTTTACTTTCTAGTAACCATAGTTTTTTGCCGTACTTATGGTATCTCTTTAGTATATAGCTTAGCCCTTTTTCTGTTTCTTTATAGGTCGCTCCTACTTAGTACTATACTAACTTAG
>Ga0307515_10001460_pt1 | contig 53122 bp, 50 predicted proteins | sample 17_EM_MG_FD_194513 | JGI IMG/M metagenome (GOLD analysis project Ga0307515, IMG submission 194513) | Populus trichocarpa ectomycorrhiza microbial communities from riparian zone in the Pacific Northwest, United States - 17_EM | ecosystem: Host-associated > Plants > Roots > Unclassified | place...
TAGGCTTACGTACGGTAATTGAGTGGATCATGGTTGCACACGTGGACTCGAGTGATTGTAGGTGTAGATGTATAGGTAAGATTATCGCTAGAGATCTAAGGCTCGTGGCGAGCCGACTATATAAAACCGGGGTTACCCGGCCCTGGACACGTCACGTGCTGCCGTGCCGTTACAAAACGCCAGCTTAAAGTGGGTAACTGGCTGAAAATGTGACATAGTCAATTGTGGTAAAATACATACTTTGTGAGAACTTGTAATCACAGTAGAGTGAAGGTAGAGAGGAACATCTTACATTTATGATGTTCTGTGATGGTAGAGTTAAAGACAAGAAAATGAGACATGGAGATTGGAGATAATGATGATGTGGGGGAATATAATGGAAGGTGGTAAATGAGAGTTACAACCTGCATTTTAAGGATTAGAATCTCATGTTTTGGTGATCATACAAGCTGAATGGAAGGTTGCACCTGTTTGATTTGGTATGGTAATTTCCTGTGGCACACAATTTTCTCATCATGATTTTCACCATCTCTTGTCATTCCAATTACAGATCTCTCCATTTAGTGTTTTCGACTCAATCATGTCGAGAGTATATATGATTCAATTATTCCCCGTTTTCTCTCTATTCCAAGAGTAAGTATTAATCGTTAATATCACATCCACTTAAGATTTACTACATACCTTTCCCAGGCAGTCTTGCCTCACATCACATATTTCTCGACTGTGAACTCTTGTATCTTTTGCCCAATCACTTCGTACACATTCAGATACTCTATTCTGTATATTAGATGCATGTAAGATAATTGTTGAATACAGTTTCATGTCAAATTACATCTCCCCCCCCAATGGAACAACTGCAAGTACACAGTCCATTTCACTCAAATACTGCCCCCAAGTGCATCTGTATGCTTTCCCCATCACCACCAGCAATTATATCTTTGAACCATCATAAGTATTGTCTTGATGTGTGACTTCCAACTAACTGTATCTACGACTCCAACAAAATATCAAAGTTTATCTTATCTCCACCCTTCAGTCCATCTCTTTTCTTGCTTGATGAGGCATCGAAGTTGCCATCATCATGGCACGCAAGAATGTGTCGAACCTCAGTCTATTATGATATCAGTATTGATGAATTCATTCAACTACTCTATGCCAACAAGTTGAGATGGTTGAAAACTGCAATTGTATGTCCAAAAGTCTTTGATCAGACCCCCCTGTGTGTCGTGAAGTCATCCACATACCCCCTTCAGTGTCACATGATTATGTTCATTCATTGCATCTGTGAACTGTGTTGATCACATCAACCAAGTTTATATCTACATTCACTTGAGTATGGCTTCGAGGTTAACACAATGAATATTTGTCACTGACCGTGTATGGGAGTTGTCAGATCAGACTGCCAGGATGGTCTGATATTGAGGTTATCTGTATGGAAGAAGTGCCCTACTGATTCAGCTGCAGGACAGTCTGGACAACAATCTCAGTGAGGCTGAGCTGGAGCCCACTATGCAATTTAAGATCATGTTCATGTAACAGATAATTAAGAAACAGTGACAAATGCCCAACAGTGCCATCCAGCAAAATGCTCAACTATCCATGCAGAATACCTAACTGATAAAAGGAAGCAGGAAATACAGCAGAGAGTGTATTCAATCAGAAAAATGGAAAACGAAAATCTGTGAGATAGCTCATATAGGATGGAGGTGCAGCAAAGAACACAACCTTGAATATATCACAGACTCACTGTAATCTAACATACAGTTCGACATGCCTATATTCCTACACAGATATCCCACCAAGGTTCAATATACCACATTCCCAGTCAAGTTATTGTACAATAAAGTGGACCCAACAGAAAGACTGTTGCTGAGAACCAATCTCATAGAATGGTTTCGACAAATATGGTGACTCAAATCTGTATTTTGCTCACGATTGGGCCTTCACAGAGACACTTCTCAGGAGGTATGGTGATGAGAACTAGATACTCAACACCACAACAAAGTGCATAACTGACTTCTTTAAACAATCATATGAAGTGGTGAGAGTCTATCGCAATCAAATCAACGCAAACTGTAGCACGCAAGGTTGGCACTTCCAGGTGAACATGTATCTGTATGACATTGCATTGAGTGGAGTACTACCAGTATTCAAGTCCAAGATCAAGAGATCAACTCTGCAGAAGGGACAACTCAACAGCATGGAAGAAAATATTGAACACACCACAGATTTAGAATTCATGCTGGAGAGGGAGATGCCACTACACCAACATCTACATGAACAGCTAATGGAGTGAGGAGAATCATCTCAACAATGAGGGAAAAAATACAACTTATGAACCATTGATATCCACACCAGCTGAAGCAACAAAGACTGGCAAATCAATGGGAGACAAGACTGAAAAACACACTCCTACATGTTGGGTTTTGCCTGAAATCTAAGAAACTCTGAATTCAGAAACCAAGTGTATATACTGTGGATCACCCCAACATCAGGCATTTTGGTGCCAAAGATAAATGTGTGCTAACGTCCCGAACAATATGGCTTCTGCAGGATAGTGCAAACACATCAATTTCTAGTCTTCTTTCGATCATCACTAACTAGAAACCTACCATTCATCACTGGAGGTCATACTGAGCACATGAGCATTGATGCATTGGAGGATGGATTGTTGTTATTAGATCAGAGGGATTTGAATACAACATTTGAAGAAGTACAATCACATCTCATTGCATTGAGGCCAAGGGCTGTCTCAGAATGCTTGAAAGCTCGCATGTCATGTAAATATATGTGTCTAATGGCATGACCAAATTCATCATACATCAACCTGTGCATTCACAACTGAGATCGACAACATGGAATATAGCAAATACGAGCACTCATCGCCTGCAGCTGTAGAAGTATGTTCATTCCTGCACATGTTCTCAGTCCACTTGGACTACCTCAAAAAGCCGCATTCCATTCGACTTACTGCCTCAACAGTCAGGTAAATATACATTTGTGGAAGACCAGCTAGATGGCTATTACAGTTCAATTTATGAATCGCTTAGCAGAGGTCCACACACGACACGTGCTGGTTGGTCCGATGAGTGCATTCAATCTAGGACTAGAACTATGAGTGGTAATAATGTAAAAGCCAGATATTGGTTGGGTAACTAGTTGATGTATTGCCCGATGACCATGAGGAGCCTTGAGGAGTCATACCGATCAGGTATAATATTGCAGTGGTTGCATTGTCAGAATGAAAAATGAATCAATGTAAGGCTGCCGGTGTTTGGCAGTATTTGGCCACTTCTCAGAATGAACTTAAAGATCTCGGAGGATCCTGATACCGTCTGAATAGAGCGCGGTGAGGAGAGTTCTACAGGAGATATTACTATACTCAGCGCAACGGCATTTGATAATCTCTTAGATAGCAACAAGACCATTCAGGCATTTAGCCTATGGATTGGGACATGCTGTCACCTCCTCCAAGTAACTATGGAGGTTACCACTTTTGAACATCCGGGAGAGATTGAGGCTATCAACACAAGTGCTGGACAAGAAAGGAGGAAGCTGCTGTGCAAAATGGGAAGAGTAGAGCATTCTCATATCCTTGCATACCTGCGACTGGCTCGCACACTGATACTGGTAGTTTGTTGGACTAACACAGATTCTGCTGATCATGGGCGAATCACTTGATCCATAATGTCACCATTCTACTTTCCAATCATTCCAAATTGCAGGTCGGAGACAGAGACTAGTTTACAGATGCCACACGATGTACTGTACCTACTGCTGATTGAGGTCATATCCCTTTGGGATACCCAGACTATGTGTATATCTCTAGTGACGATATGGCCGAGACTCCCACTACACTGGCCAAATGACCATTTGATCGATCTACAACCACATTTCAATTTACAATATGGCAGAATCCTCAACCATTTGTGTGATGAGCCAAAGGCTCCCAAAGTCAACATCAAAATAATCCTTAGTACTAAATTGATCCACCAAGTATCAGCTGCAGTCGCTGTACCAATCACATTTGCAATCATCAATGTTTGTAGCCTTCAACTGTATGTGGACTACTGAGCAAACAATAAGGCCACAGTGAAGAACTGCTATCCCCAGCCACAGGTCTCAGAAACACTCAACAGGTTACACAAGGGTCTGATCATCACTACACTGGACCATCTCAAGGCCTATGACCATATGAAAAACAAAGATGGCAACACCCACCAAACTGCATTTCCTTCAAAATGTGGTTAGTTCAAGTACTGAGCCATGCCAGTCAGGTAGCTGAAAGGACCATCTACCACAAATAGGTACATCGATGCAGACCAACAGCCTTCTGTTGACATTATGCTCAGTACTCCGTTACAGGAACTCTTATATACAAAATCAATCAGGAGTAGCAAAAAGAGCTGTGACAATCAGTGCTAGAACAACTACAAGAATTGTGTGTCTGTGGTGTAGCCAAACTGTGATATTCAGGAGTCTTGGAGGTCTGTTATCGGAGATATGTCATTTGCCATACAGGAATAGGCATTGGGTTACTATGGATGGTAAATTTCGTAGACTAGCTAACCGCAGAGTCCATTCGGGACCTATGAGGGTTTTTGGAATTGACCATCATTGACCAGCTGTTTTTCAGAAAACATGCAATGGTACTTCCACCACTATCGGACCTGCTGAAGAAAGTAGATATATTCAGGACATCTTGACAGATGAAATGGAGATTCACTCTGCCTGCCAAACAAGTGTTTTCATAGTTGAATATGGTGTTCACCAATGGACTCTTCTTTAAGCACTTGAATGAGAATAAGCTGATTTTTCTGAACACTAATACAAGTGGATATGTGATCACAGAGATTCTCAACCAGGATGACATGCGCAGTATTCCCAGACCAGTCAACATGTAGTCTCCATGATGCTCGATTCCAGCCCAGAACTTTGACACATTCAATCTGGATCTTTAAGCTATTGCAGATACTATGGAGCAATTGAAGTCGACTATAAAGGGAGAGTATCATATGATCGTCATATAATGTGACCACAACAATCTCAAGTACTTTCAAAAGTCAATAGTGCTCCCCCAGTAGCATGCATGAAAGAGACATCAAGAAAAAACATTTCTGTCTGGGCAGAATGGCTGCGTCAGAGTGGACGCGCTCCATCAGAGCTGTCAGAGACACCCCAGTGGTGGAATACTCCGCGCCCAGCATCAATACAACGCATTGCATTGCAGATCGCCGTCCAAGCGCAGTTTCACTGTGTCTTCTGGCTCTGACGGTCTCCTATTTTAAACAAGGACTCTTGTGTTGAGGCCAACTGTGACCATACATCAGAATGGATTCAATGGGTACGCACATGCATTGGGATTGCAATGCGATGGGTGACGCTGCGAAAATCTCTCCTCACATTCGTTCTATCTTTGCGTAAAATGCAATTCTCTCTTTACCGATTTTACACATCATTCGAAGTCGCCAGATTAATGTGGCTATTGACAATCGATCGCTTCTTCCTTCCGTCTCCTTTCTTACTACTAGAAACCATCTCTGCAATTATGTGCCCACAGCCGACAACATTTCGCACGCTGAAAACTTGCCAAGCAATGACTGCTGTTGCTTTCCTCACTTGTACAAACTTTCAGACAGGATCCAAGTTACCTGAGTTTTCAGGTATTGTGATGAGTGCCAGCGCTAACCTGTACTCAACGAAAGCTCCATCCTCATTTAGCAGTGTGGTTTTGAATAATCATTGCAGTCGCCATGGGAGACGCTCATTCAGCGCGCCATAGTACCTCCCCTGGCATCGGGTCACCCAGACCCAGTCGTTCTGTCGATCCCCTGTGCGCCAGCTTTGGCTTCCTGTGCATCGACACATCTGTGATATGTGTTCACGTTCTCAACCCTCAACAGGAACCTTAATACCATGGGAAATACGGTACTCCATTGAGTGCAGTTGTTCATCTTATATATACGTCTCATCACGACTCATATGCTTGATAATCTCCCACGTGCCACTGCATATTGCCATGCAGTGCGTTGCATCCTGGGAATTGTTGAGTAATCCTCTGGAGTCATTGATCATAGCGTCAGGATGCTTTCCATCGCCGCGGTTTTGGGGTCACATGAATTTGGGTTTCGCACGCAACTGGAACCTGAGGGGGGCAGCCAGATCAGCGCCGGAAGGGAGGACTTTGCCGGCAGCAGCGCTGTTTTCCCGACACTGAGCGAGGGCTTGGAGCCTGATATCTCTGATTTTGCAGCAGAGAATGCGACGCTGAAAGGTGAATACTTGTGGCAGGTAGTTGAGATTGTGATCGGAGGCGTTCCAACCTTCCTTGAGGTTCGGTCTATGCGCTGGTTCTTGTGTCTCTGCAGAATACTATTGCAGGGCTCCATTTTGACGAATCTGTTCGACCCAACGAGTCATCAAGCCAATCTTCCGAAGGTTGAAGTCGGCATCTAAATCGTGAGAATCATATATCTCATGGCTGATATCATACCGCCAGGAGTTCATTTCGTGGCACTTCTTGGAGGGCTTCCATGTTTCAGCATTTGTTTCCTTGTCTACCACTCGCTTCTTCATGAGGTCTGTTCTCAGGGCATTGGCTTTGGGCTTCGCTTCTTTGCCAGCTCGGCCAAGTAGGAAAACCACTTTGAAGGTGTGAACATGACGCAAGGCATCCTCCATGTAGCTCAATGTTGCATCATTGTGAGATTTATATCAAGCATCCATATAGACTTCTAACAATGCCCGTGGGCACTCAATTGCGCAATTGAATATGGGACACTCAGCAGGGCTTCCTCCTCGTTGAGACTGGGTTACAACTGTAGGGCAGACTTTGAGTGCGGTCATCAAGTGGTGTCAGGGTTGAGCTGCGAAGCCGCATTTACTTTACATCTTGTGACCATGTCAAATAGATGAATACACAAGTCAATACATGCATCACCAATTTGGCTGCTGCACCATAAGTCGACATATCTGTCCCTCTACACCAGGATAGGTGCAACAGGTTTTGAGCCCGGGCATGTCGTATATTTGGTATTTACAAATTGTGACTTACAGCGGATTGCAATATATGGAGACGCATCATGATGACCAGGTGAGTATAATTGGCGACTTCGACATTGACGTTCTCGCGAAGTCTTCTACTGCACTATCCATTGTGAAGCTCAATTGGTCGAACTACAAGCAACGGTCGGGGGAGATGGCGCTGCGCTTGGAGCGAAAGTAAGTCTATGGTATAGTCACGAGGCAGGATGAGTGGCCCGAGGAACCAGTGGAGCTGGATGCAACCGCAATGGCGAAATTGACACATCGGGCTGCACCCAAATACTGGGTAACACAACATGGTACTGGGCGATCGACGTTTCTGCTCGGCATGGAGCCATGGGTGCAGGCGTTGAACATGCCGATCACAGACACGCGAACACTTTGGGAGACACTGGCGACAGAATACAGGTCTAAGTTGAAGTTTGACATCTTTCAGATCCGGGAAGAACGTTTAGGGATGAGATGCGAAGATTGTGAAGACGTTGACACTTATGCTTTAAGGATCGACCAGAAGGTGAAGGTCAACAAACTTAGTTCTGAGCCATGGACGTCGTTCCCGGAGACAACAAGGACTTTGGCAAAAATGACAAATGAGGAGCACTTGTTTTACCTCCTCCGTGGAATACCGAGAAATGACGATTGGCAGTTCTTTCTTGAATTGATAATGGACAAGAACCCGACAGCAACACTCACACCAGATGAGATTGAGATCAAGTTGGTCGAAAAGGAAACCATGATCAAGCGTGGGAATGGCCTAGGACAGGAAACCCCACTGTTTGCAACAGAAAATTCCAATGGCAATGGCAAAAGCAAAGGCACAGGCAGGAGGAGCGGTAAAGGTGACAACAGTGACGAGGATCAGGAGGGCAAACGCAAACTGACCTGTTTTCTTTGCCATAAGAAAGGGAATAAGGTTTCAAACTGCCCTAGCATAAAACACGGTAATCCTCCCATCACAAAGGAAAACCCCGAAACCGCAGCCAAGGATGATAACATCACCGCTGCCAGGGGATCGGTGCAGATGACCATGACGATCGATAACTACTTGGTGACAAATACCAGCGTAAATTCGGCCCCATAGATGGAAGGTTGGTACTTGGATTGTGCCTCCACCTCACACCTGTATGGGAATCAAAGGATGTTCCCTCGGTATATGGGATTGACCATGAATGATGAGCGGGAGTTCTGCGACATGGCTGGAACAGTGGCAGGCAAGGCCATCGGGCAGGGAGATATTTGATTGAGGTTTCGGCTACCTGGATGCCGTGACGGCAATAATGAAGTAGTTGTGAGGGATGTACTCCATGTGGAATGGGCCCACAACTTGCTCTCCTGATCAGGACTGATGGATAGGGGATTCCAGATTATCCCCGTCAATAGTGTCGGAATCAAGATATACAACAATGCGACTACTGGTCATGTAGATTTAGAACGTCTTGTTGCTGTTGCACCCCAGGTTGGAGGACAATTCCTGTAAGATGCAGATGCTACAGAAAAGAGTCATCGTTCGAGAGATGAATCTAGGGACATGCAATACACAGCACCTAATACGATTCTGAATGAGCATAGGTATATGGACATCTTCGAGCCGGGGGAGCCAATGCACCAGGAAGTACTGGTACCAATCGCATCGACTAGGGTGATCCAGCGACCAGCAGCCGGTGGTAAATCCGGTGGTAATGCTGCAGGGCAGTTGAAAGATCGCATGGGTTCAAGCAATGAAAATGATGTGGATGACGATGAGGACGATCCACCAGTATCAATTGACAAATCCAAAAAGTCCTGTTTCTCACGGGAATTGGCTGGCCTCAACGGAAATCTCGGGAGTGCTAGGGAAGTACCTGCGGGCTCTCATCAGAGGAGGAGCCGGACTGGTTATCGCTGTGAGAGGAGCAGTCGACTGGAGATCGCGAGTGCCGCAAACAACTGACCAGTCCACACCGAAGCCCATGATTCGGAGTGGGATCTGAGTTTTTTAGTATCTTGGAAAGATAATCACTTCGGAGGAGCTCTGGGCTTGGCTGATTACTTGGGAGGAGCTCAGCAGTGAATATCCTTGATTTCTTTATGGTTTAGACTTACGGTCGTGATACCGCCCTGGAGGAGGGTAGGGCAGACTTTTAGTGCGGTCATCAATTGGTGTTAGGGTTGAACGGCTGAGCCGCAGTTACTGTACTTCTTGTGTACATGTCAAATAGATGAATTGACATATCAATATATGCATCACCAAGGTGGCAGCTGCACCATACATCGACATACGCTTCCCTCTGCGCCAGAATAGGTCCAACACCAACTCCAAGCAGGTACCAGCTCATTTCCTTCATCTCCTTCCCATTCAATTGAGCAACTTCCTCACATGACTTAAATTTTGGTGTGAGGTCATGCTCAACAGGCACGGATAACCCGATTGCATTGCACTTATTGAGCGATTCATGTGTCTTCAAGAAGCAGAAAATCCAACAGTGGAGGTGGTCAAGCATTCAGATCTGGATTGTATGAAGGAGGTCGGGCTTCGGGAGGTCACACACGATACAGGGAATACATAGAGACACGGTCAATCCTTGGTGAACCTGCTGTGATGACAGTTTAACATCGGCTGCCTTGGTGTTGGCATCGCTGAGCGTTCTATACAGGTTGTGTTCCTGTAGGGGGTGTTGCTTGTCAGGAACGACACAATCTCCTAGTGCGTTCTTTGGATACTGCCACCAGAAACAGACCGGCTGCTCGAGATGATGTAGGTCGCAATACTCTGGTCCATCTGCAAACAATGATGCTAAAACCGGTTTCCAACACCTGAAGTTGCCATCTGCACAGAGAACATTGAAATACCAGCTCTCGGCGCTGCGATTTTGTCTGAGGGTGAGAGGCTGGGTTACCCGCCGGATTACTTCATTCAGCACGTCACAGGTCGTTTGCCTCTACTCATCCAGCCGCTTCCGAGGGATATTGCTGTTTTTGATTGGTATCGGCAGGACAGCGACCATTACAACGCAGTGTGTTAAGGGCATATTGCGGATCTTGGAAGATAGATTGGAAATTGTCATAAATTCAGGCCGCTCTTTGTTGTCGCCAGCAAAATTCAAGAGATGTGATCCTTCGGACATGAAGATCAAGCGAACCAGTGTATCCCCCACTCTGAGCTTTGACTTGATGTTGTGTAGCATGTTATTATCCTTGAGTATCTCTCCTTACCTGTGTCTCCCACCACCAATCCGCGGTGTGCATTTCAGTATAGAGACTTTTTGCCAGTGTATCGCTGTTTACGCCACACTGGGTTGCGTAAATCAGATGTTTGGCATATGCTGGCTGCCGCATCAACCATCTCATGCTTTTGATCATGTCTCAACTCCAGTATTAGATAGGGGGTTGGTGATTGTCGTTCCATCTCATATCCTCGAGAGTGTGTAGTTCCCATGCCCCATGAGACTGATCATCTGGCATTCTAGCCACGAGCTGCTGGACGCCATCCTCGTTTTTGAAGCTTGGGAAATGGAGAGCAGTCTTCTCTTTTTCGGCACGTAGTCATAATACGTCTTCATGCACTTGTTTGTGATCCCACACTGGATATGTTTGTACTCTTCACGTGTCCGGAATGGGTTGTAGGGATTGTTTTGTAGGGATGTCTCAATGCAACCCTGAGAATCGCGTTCCCATGGCTCAATAATGTGATCACTCAGCAGAGCGCCGGTGCCGGGGTATGTTTTCGTCCGTGGCAGAGGAGGTTGTGGTGGTTGACACTCCGAGTCTGCCATGTATGCAACGTGTTCAAAGTAGCGAAATGCGGCCAAGTCTTTGACTGAATCTTTGTTAGCGTTGAATACACGACCCTGAGCAGGTTCAATGTGTTGGGGCGCGCTGTGAATGGTCAGATTCATCTGGCGTGCAGTGGGAGGGTGTTCAGGATGGTGTAATTTGATAAGTGTAAGTTGCCAGCTGTCTGAAGTGTACTTCTTTTGGCATGAAAATTGGGGGCAAGGGAAAGCGGACTTCTCTGGCATTGTCGACGACACACGACGAGTGGAGTATACACTGTAGAAAGGGACGAAAGTTGGTGCTGGGCCTGAGCAGCCTGGTGTGGGTGTAAGCTCATGATACTTTCAGCTAGCTTGAGAGATTTGTTGAGCCTCCACACCATCACAAGGATATTACTTACACTCCAGGAGTTGCAAAGACACAGCATGCGTGATGTCCCATAATACTATGAATAAAATAAAACCAATACAAAACCCATAAATGAAATAATCCCTGAGCAATCCAGAAACCTCGCGATGCGTGAAATAATAAATGTCTGAGATACCTCCATTAGAACAAAAGATACGAAAAAGACAAGAATCTGACCCAAACCTGAACGCATAAACCATCACCCGCTCTGCAATGGGAGGACTGGTTGACTCCTTGCCATCTGGGCCATCCCGGCGCACTTCAGGAAGTGGGACATCGGGGAGACTGTCGCCACCTACCGATTCACCAAGCAGATGCCGATCCATGTCCACATCCGAGGTGATTGCAGCTGCCTCAGCTTCTCACAGAGTTGGCACCGCTGGGCCAGGTCTTTACAGCGTCAAAAGCCCCCAACACTGCCAAACACTGAGGGGATGAGTCTCCGCAGTTTGTGGTCGTGAGCGGGGCTCCGGGGTGTGTGGCTGTGGGGCACGCACCTGCGTTTCGGGCAGCGGTGTATGGATGCGCATCTCCGGGCGTTGCTCAGGTAGCACGATTAGTTGATCGTCTACCATGGTTTCTACAGTTTCAGCTGAAGAATATAGCATCTCTCCGTGGCCAAATGTCCGAGGTTGTTTGACTGCATCCTCATCCTCATCCTCCTTCTCATCCCCATCCTCCTCGTCCTCATCTTCCTCCTCTTCATCTTCCACCTCTTCATCTTCCTCCTCATCATCACCGTCCCTTTGCATATCCACATTGCCCTCTCAATCAATGCTGTGAGGTGCGTCCACATCATCCTCCATATGCATGTCCACATCAGAATCATGTACTGAGTCATATTTGCCGCACGGCTGCACGGTAGAGTCGGTACCAGCATTTGAGGACATCGACAGAGTGGGCGATACTTCAGGCTTGAATAATACCCAGTCCTGTAAGCCCTCCCTGTCCGAGTCGGCCTCATACATGTCCTTCTGCAACTGGAAAGCAACGGGGCGAGTGATATCATCTCCCCCTGGGGTTTGTTTAACAATACCATTCCCTTTACTGTTTCCCTTCCCCTTCCCCTTCCCTTCCTCTGTTGCCTTCCCCTTCCCCTTCCCTTTCCCCTTCCCTTTCCCCTTCCAATTCTTTGCTCAATTCCCTTTGCCGATCCCTTTTCCACCACCCTGCTGCTCCTCCTCACCCTCACCATCGTCATTTTCATTGCCATCGCCAGGACAGCTCCATTTACCACTCGGCGCTCCGGGATCCACCCAGCTCTCATCATCATCGTCCTCATCAATTATCTCATCTCAACTCACTTGTCTGCCAGCCAGGAGGTCGCCTACGTTGTACTGCCAGCAACCTGGTGCCTCATTCTTTGCCCTGAGATCATTGGTACTTAACCAAGGGAAATGCTCGCCGGTGCATTTAATCTTTGCTGTCCTGGTTGCCTGCCGATTTCAGCGCTTGAGTCGATCCCCAAAGGCTGAGGGGTTGTACGAATTCCTATTGTTCACTTTGTCGCGGGATGTTGTCAAAGGTTTGCCCCATGTCTGAGTGGAACTCTGCCCACCACTCCCGAGAAGGCGAACACCTGCTCCTGCGGTGCGGCCACATTAGCTGGAGTTGTGAAATGTGGCGAGTCGTGACTGAATCAAGGAAGAATATATCATAAATGACATCCCATATCCGATGACCCTTGATGCCTCACACATTGTATATCCGTATGACTACATGGACCGTTTCCGAGACGAATCCCAGTCTACAGTTCCGATCCAACGACAGCCATCGATTTATAGCCGACGTTGGCATTGTTGCCCTAGCAGTTGCCTTCCCCATTCCTTTGCAGCTGCCCTTTGATGCCATCACTGTGAGTTGAAAATGAATCTACATCCGAGGCATTAGCAGAATGATACAGTTTCATGTAGCGGAAGGAAACCCAGAGGGAATGTACAAAGTTGTGTAGGTTATCGGGTGTGTTTTGGAATGAGAGATGTTGTTTTGTGCAAGCCATGTGATATCAAGACAGTTCAGTATGCTGGCAGAGTGTGTAATCTGGGAGTAAAACAGAATGGAGGTGTAGGTGGGAAGAAGGGATATATATACTTGAGTTCCTACGGTGTCTTGGTTGAACAGGTTTTGTTGGTTAATGTGCACAAAATGGCTCTGCCTTCATCTTGCACAACCACCAGGCACCTCATGAATGAGAACCCTCAAGACGAGATTGAGTACACACAGAGACAAAAGTTTATGATGCCAGGCGTTGGTTTTGCATCACACACCACTTTCACTACTCAGACCTGGTGCATCTCAGGGCAAACTGGGTAGGTCTCAGGTTGTCCCAACTGTGCAACCATCCAACATGGCTACCAACATGCCTAGCAGTGGAAACAGTACACGCAACAGATGTCATAGGATGGAGATTTTGTCATTGTTCACTTTGCGATGGTTTTAGCTCTGCCATATGGTGATTTCCACTGGGAAGCTGAAGATATATACAATCGACAGTTCGAAGTATTGTGCCAAGAATGAGCGCAATCGTATGATAACCGCACCACGAAGGCATAAACACCATTCAAGCCATGCTACTAGACCTTCAGAAGTTGCTGTAACAGTGAATATCGATGCTGAGTTCAATGTGATGGCTGTTAACCCCAGTATTGAATGCTTTTCAAGGGATCTCATCCCCGAGTATTGTCACGGTTTGGAGTTTAGCGTGGTCTATACTTTGCCTCTCTTTTGGGTTGAATCCCTTCCTGGTCGCTCAAATACTTGTCTACCTCCCCTAACATTGCCTATGCATGCAGAGGAAATTAATCCTACATTCTTAACATTGGACATCCATTTCGGACTATGGCTCCCCAAAGCCCTCACCCTGATACAATTTCGGTCGTACAAAATGTCCAAAGTCTTGCAAATCGTCAGAATCCTTCAATGCGTGGGCCTTCTGCGAATTCTCAACTTCCCCCTGCTATGAGACATGTTTCTGGACTGGCTGGCGAGAGGGATTCCTCATAGAGGAGGAAGTTCCGTATCCTCTACAATCCGTGGTCAGAACTCCACCCCCTCATCTTCGCTGGACAATTCTCGCCTTGCAGATAAGACTGAACGCATGACTCCCACCTCATCCGCTACCAAGAAAAGGTCATGAAATTCTCCAACCACCATGCCGGGTACAAGCAGTCGTAGCACACCGCCACCCTGAGAAACCTCACAGACCCACACAGCGCATCAAGTTGTATGCAGCCCAGCATCCGGCATTGCCAGCACTCCCACTCTTCTCAGCGGTCTTGAAAAGCTGCCTACCCCCAGCCGTAATCCAGAAGCCCACACGATCATTACAAATCCACTGTAAACACCAGCTGCCAGAAAGGAATCTGAGACAGAGGCAGTGACATTTGCAACCGCAGGCAGTGTCTACACCTCGATCACTGGTCTCTGGCAGTGACTGCATCCAGCGATTTGGTTACTCAGACATAACGCGCGTTGTATTTGCAACAGGCAGACTCCTGGAGCTCCACATGTGAAACAGACAGCCGTTTATGAGTGCCAGAGACTTGGCGACGGTTAGTTATGCAATGCGACGCGTTGTGAAAGCATTAGCTGAAACTCCGCACTGGCAGATAATAGAGACATACTGGAGCACCGCTATGCAGCAAAACAACATTTGGTTCATAGCATTTGAGGCGACCACAAGGGAGATATTGAAAGAGGTATGGTGAAGCAATGGCCCACATTGGATATTACGTGCTCAAACCAGTACCATGTTCGAGCACAGGTCGATAAGGTTAAATCCCATTTTTTTCACTCAGCAAGTGACATCAAAGCAGGGCTTTATGATGTCCACCACATTGTATCCGACGCAGATCATTTGGAGTTCATTGTTTCCCTTCTGGCAGCCAATAAGGATCATTTTCCTGTAATGGAACGTGTGGAAGGTGTTGTACGCAGTCCAAATTTAACAAAGAGAATGTTGGAAGGTGCTAACGAATAGCCAGCCTCCACATTACTTCCTCGCCGAAGCAATCCTGCGCTTTATCTGCATCAAATGTCATCAACAGGCGAATAACCATGGTATGTATGCCGATGGATTGTATAATTCCATAATGGACGACAAGGACGGTCGTATACCCTCACCACTGATCATGTTTACCTGCACTGTGTTGCGCCATGCTCCTGGAGTGGCAAAACAACACAGGTGTTCATCTGAACGCTTCCAAATCAAAGCTGAAAGCGCACAGACCTGATCGCTCGAACTTCTTCAACTACAAGAATGACGGTGGAAAGAACGCATCCTGCTGCCCTGCAACGGGTCTCAAATTATTTACCTTGCCTGGCGTTGCAGACACATATACATTGTTGATGAATACATGGAACACACTACCGGAGAGCTACTATCAGAAGGTGTAATAAAACACTCGTGCTACAATCAAGTGTCAGATCGAACAGGCAGAGAACCCAATGCCTGCTGTGGTCATCAGCGTGGAAGCAGCGCGTGTTGAGAATACTATTCCTTTTGACTATTTTACCTCCGAAGTGGCGCTTGAGGAGCCTCTGATTGGAAGCACTGACCAAAACATCCCGATAGACAACAATTGCACGGAAAGCGAACCGTATTCCGGAATGGCAGGGGGCTGCAGGGATTATGACAATATAGGTGACGAAAGCGACGAGCGCGATACCATCCCCACCGGCAGCCGGTGATGACGGGCAGCGACCGACCTCGAGAGGTTTGACGTGGGAACCAGCCATGTCGCCGAGTATGAGTGAGAGGATGGCCATGACGCGGATGCCGGTGGGGAGGACGAAGCATCACCAACCGATGATGGATCAACGCAGAATGTGGCGGACTGAGGGCATAGTAGGTTTCATCTGACAAACAGTGATGTTGAAGGGTATAAGGGCGAGGATGGTGACAATGCGGATGCAGATGAGAAGGAAGACGCATCGCAACCAGATGATGGATCAATGCAGAAAGTGGAGCACTGAGGGAATAGTACTAGAGAGTGTAAAGGTTGGATAGTATATTTCCGACCTGTAAATACGATCATGGCGAAGCAAATGCAACGGCAATCAATCTATCCGAGGCGAAGACTGTATTGTAATAACTGACATCATCTCAAAGATAAACATATATGGGGAGAGTGCAGCATCCGATATATAGCAATAGCGGAGAGATACAATGTGGCATTCGGCCGTGACAAGGCATAAACATCGCCAGGCATTGTGCTAATGGCTACGGCATAACTGCAGCCCCAGCAAAGAGTGTATGACACGTGTCGTGCTGATGGTGCATACATGTCACCACATTCCGGGGGCAAAGTAAAGAATGTATGTATGCAACGGGAAGTGTGTATTTCTCTGTCAGAGCTGACAGGAACACCTGGGTATTTCTGACGGAAACTAGGGTTGTTGCTGATGGTCTCACTACAATCTCTGAGACATCATACTCCAGACTGAAGCGCTGCAATCAAGGTACGCCTGTCGGAAAGAATTAACTATTGAAGATGGAGACATAGTATCATTGTCAACAGGAAACATGTAAATATCCGGTGTTTGAAATAATCTTAACTACCCACATACTGGTCCGAATATGGTATGTTAGATCAACATTAAGACCTCTCACAGACTGCACTTGTGAAGTCCAAAGTGAGATCAAATGGTTCTCTGTGAGTCGTTTCTCAATTGTTAGAAACTACATGTCATGGGCAATTTAGCCCCCGAACCACATCCCGGGAAACTTGTGAGAATGGTGGAATTGATTGTCCACCACATACTCCACTCAAGGTGGCACTATTGGAAGCTGCATATTTTCATGCTATGGGCTGGCTACAACCATATACACACAAGTTGGGAATTGGTGGAATACGTTGAAAATGCCAGACATCTTGTTGGCTAGTGTCACCAAGAGCAATCTAGTCAGTGACAGAAGTTGAGTTACAGAGTTCAGGATGAGCGATCGGGAGGATACCGAAACAATTTGAATTTGTGATCGGTACTATGCTGTCATCATTTAGTACTCTGTTGATTGGATTGAAGCACAGTATATATAATGTTCGAATGAGGTTTACTGCCTCAGGATTTCAACTCATGGAAGGTGGAGGATCCCTATGAGCTGGATTGGCTGAAAGGCTAATGTATGATACCAATTGGTGACCACACATACAGACATTGCAATAGTAAACGTTGATTAATGCGGAATACTGATGTACTGGATAACACAGCCCAGATGGTCTGCATCCATTGAGGGGAATATTGTATGCGTGAGGTCTAAGCTGACTGGTCAAAGCAACATGTGACCAAACCCAGGTATGCATTTATCGCACAGTCAACGCCAACATTATGGCACTGAGATCGTTATGAAATATTTTACCACGTAATTCTCCATATATACTCCCTTCCTCTCATGTGCAACCATATAACTATCCCATCTGTCTACACTGAAGTTATGGTGTACATGCCTTCACAGTCTAGTGACAATCTTGAGAGCTTGAGGAAAGCAGACCAGACGTTTGGAGCAAGTTAATTGGCTGTACAGCAAATACCAACAAACAACATATTCCATGTAAATGGGGCTGCTGCCCCAAGAAATATTACAAACAATTTAGAAAGTGTATTTAGTTTGTATTCTGTTTGATATATCAATATATCAATAATGTGATAGATCTAAACATAGTCTTAACATAGACTGTGGATGGTGCTTGAATAGTAATAGCAACATGTCCGCGTAACCGACCAGCGGTCGGGGTTCAAAACAGCAACACAGTTCGGTTCGGTTCCAGACCCGACCAAGGACCCGACCCGCTTTGTCCTCGCAGTGATGTTATGCGGACCAGACATAAACCAATGGTTGTTGGCTGAGTTGAACCCGGACAGAGGTTCCATTCTACAGTTCCTGCAACTTTTGCTCCAATTAAGTATCTGAGTTCTGATTGTATGGTGACATAATCAATACGCAGATTGTGGAGTTTCAGCAGGTCTTCGTCCTCCAGCTTTCATATATGTGATCCGACCAATATTTGTTGAATCGTTGTGGAATAACACGAAATTGTATGCCCAATTGGCGGGTTTTCAGTTGCAACCCAACGAATATTCGCCAGATCGTGAATCCGAAAGCCGGAGGTAAAAGAACGGCTAAAGCTGCACTATCTACGTATTGATCATGTCACGATATGATCAGAACTCAAATACTCAATCGGAGCCAAAGTTGTGAGGTTGAGATGCCAAGATTTTGGTTGTGAAATGGGCCCAATGGCAAGGGTCCGGGATTTCGTGTGGTAAAACCTGTTGCAATGGTTCAGTTCCGGTTCCAACCCTGACCCGGAACTGATCTTGCAGGTTGGAACCATTGCTAACAGTATGCTTGAGTGCCAGCACAGGTGTATCAGGAGATAACCAGCTGGTGAATAGAGTGATACACTTAAAGGCAGTAATTGAGTGAGTTTAGAGAAGTACCTACAGATAGCAATTAAGGGAGTATGGGTATGAATTTTGAGGCTAAAATGGAGCAAAGTTTGAACTACACTGGGACCCCATGATTAGGTGAACTTGGAAATAAAATTGGAGGAAGTGATCCACTGAGTTTTGAGATGCACTTGGATGCTGTCATCTAGTTAGTTTGGAGATGCACTTGAATGCAAACTTCAAGTGAGTTTGGAGATACACTTCAAATCTACAAGTGAGCAAGTTTGGATAGACTCTGTGCAGACCATGAAAAAGTGATATTGGAAAAGTCCTTAGAGGTGATCCATTTGCATGCAGCTGACTGGAAGGAAGTTCTGATGTGGGTTGACGCTGTGTATTGGTTAACTTCCAAGAATGGGAATGTGATGAATTGACTCTCCCTTTAAGTACACGAAGAGCTGGTAGCAGTCAATCTGTAGAAAGTTATCCAGGTAACAGAGGCTACATAGTAGGGTGAACTAATAATCATGTGAATAAAGGGGGACACCCAATGTTTGGTGAATTCGGTACTCAATGACAACCGATAATCAAGGCACAGAGAGATAGAGCAGGATGGCTGAAGTTCGTGTGGAACTGTAATAGTGGAGTTGTGGGCGAGGATCAGTGATGGAAGAGGAAGATTATAGTGATATGTGAAGATATTTGGGAATGTCCAAAATCAGGGGTATAACCTGCCTTATTGGTTATACCATACCTCCTGTTCATGTTCATACCTGCCAGATTGGGAGTTGTACCTGCACAATAATAACTGGAAAATTAGATGGCGCACAGAAGTCTCTTAAGTTCCAGTTTGGCATAATGCTTTCCAAAACCTCCTTTCATCGCCATCTTCCATCTCTCTTTCTTATCCACTACCCTACTATCACCTGACAATTACAACTTAAGTTATAACTTCCAATCTCTTGATAAAATGAAACTAACAAGTTATCACTGAGTATAGAATCAACCTAAGATTGACTGTCTCTTGCTTCCAGTTAGTCTCTGATCATTCATATGGCTTCCCTCTGTGTACCTGATCATACTCTACACTATGCATTTGCTCAATTAAAGAATAATCTGTAAACAGAGTCACAGCTCCCATACAGTCTCACATTCAATCGACTGCCTCCAATTCCACCACCTTTTAACCTAGCACCTTCTTGTTTACCTCCAAACTCGCTTAATCACTCCCTGCAAAGTATATCTCCACAGTCACTCTATCAAGTACTCCAGGTAAATCTGCAAACTTACTCATATATCGTCCCAATGTGCAGCAATAGATTCCCCAGATCATGGTCTCCAAATACATCTCTGACCTCTCCCAATTGTGGACCTTTAATGGAATCTCATAGTTCACATAATCATAGCCTTCAAGTGTGTTTCAGAACTTGCTCAATCACCACCTCCAAGTGCATCTCCAAACTCCCTTAGTTGCTGTCTCCAAATGCATTACTACATTCACCCTATCATACTCTCAAAGTGTACACACTCACTGCATCCAAAGAAATAACTAGGTTCACTGAAATGGCATCGGCAGGTGTTACTCTGATTGTTCCAGAATACCGCCAACAGCCAGATTGACTGCATCTTCACACAGTTATAGTATTCAATACAAATCCAGGCGATCACTTCATGTAGGTGATCGAGCTTTGATTGTGGAATACCAAAATATAACATTCAAATATAATGGACCAAATCGCTTGTGGTAGTAGGATCTTGAACTCTATGAACGAATGCTGCAAGAATACAGCGACCAGTTTAAGGTCTTGGAATGGCCTGCACAGAGGTCTTAACTGAACTTACTGTCTTGCACATACCCGCACACAGGCAAGAGTTGAACTTATAATCTCACACAGACCTGAACAGATGTTTCAGCTGTGGCAAAAGTTACGTATCCTCATGGACATATTTCAATACATCTTCAATACACCTCCATGTCTGCACATCCTTGAAATAGCACCTGGCTGTGCTCTTGCTGTGTCTGAAAGCACTTTGCTAAGCTTCAGGGGGGGCCAGGGGGCTGCTGGAATACCTTTGGAATGCCAGTGAAATTGACTGAAGTATCAAGGAGGTTTGCATGGGGCTTCTAAACCATTCTACATTTTGCAGATACAGGTTTGCATGATTATGGCTTTCACATACATATCCATACTTGCTCAAGCACCCCTTTAAGTTCATCTCCATGATTAGTTAATCATAGCCTTCAAGTTCACATAATTACATTCTTTCTGTTCAGATATTCGCTGGCTGATTACACTAATGTTGAATTCTTTCAAAGTCACAACTGAACAACTCAGCCACTTTGAACTGCAAGATTAGCATTCCAGGAACTTCCAAATGCTCACAGAGATGCTGAAATCAAAGGGAAGTGCACTCACATATTTCGGGACTACTATCAGCTACTCTTCAATACTTCTACAGTTGAAGAATGACAAACTGAAATATTGTAAAGAGTACATAGTTGTCTTGAGTATGGTACAAATTCAAGCCTTTAGGTTAGCTCATTTCGGAGCTATTGGAAGAATTGGCCATATTACTCAGAACATAATGGCACAACATCAATCTTAAGCATTACAGACCACAAGTGAAAATCATATTTCAACAAACCATGTTATTTTTTCTCTCCTTGATTCAGATATACTAATATGTACAATATTGAATAGATATTAATATCAGCATTATTATTTACAAACTGTAGTTTTCCATACTCTCTGATGCGGCATTCTCATCCCCCAAATGTACTCGTTCAACTAACACCCTAATGCCAACAATATGCAACTAAATAGTAGGTTGTATATTCTGAACGGATTCATCACCTCAATCAGCCCAACCATACCAATCTTTCTACTTTATTGGTTACCCAACAACATACACTTAAGCTGGAGAATAAAATACATACTATTCTGTGTAACTCTGTTACTGGGGAAAAGTATATGTTGGTTTTCTGATTGATTGCCATTTCTGAAATTTGAGAGTCTAATTCAGTCGGGTCCAGCTGAATAGTAAAACTGGATATGCTCGAACTTGTACTTGGAAGGTGCTATTGAGGTCAGTGTCTGTACTTTCTGTAAATTGGACCCAGCTGTTATGTGCTTCAGGATATTGCCTTGGGTGGTATTGAGATATTTGACATTACAGTCTATTTGGAAATGCTCAACTGATAGAGTTGTGAAATAGTTGATAGCAATACAACAGCCCATTCTAGACTTTAATATATTTATATTTTGTCAGTACATTCTCATGATAATTGAACAATAACCCAGGAAATTCTTGTCCCAAAACTACTTCAATAATAGATTTTGAAATGCAGTCCAAAATTGAGAATTTCGAAATGAACATATTTATATCCGAGTGAGGTTAATTTGATGCATCTACACACCTGAGGAACATCTAATTCCGTAAAACAACATATCAATTGTAATATGCAGTTGGAAAATAGCTTCTGTAGGCAATTCTGATAATGCAGAGGATGGGCTCTTAATTTATTTCCCACTTTATCAGTAGTAGATGGTGAGTTGAGTACCTTTGCAGAGTCAATATCATACTTGCCTTAAAGTACATGGTATTGCAGAATCTCCTTCATATTGTCACAGTAGATATACCTGTCATTACACTTCAGCACCAGTTGAATGAAAGTGACTTTGTTATTCAATTGATATACCTCTTTCTCATTGCCAATATCTACCTTGTTTGTCATATCAGAAATATTATCTTCCTAGGGACCTACTGATGGAGTTGACTTTGATATATTGTTCGCCAGATCAATCATTGGATATTGAATGTGCAATGTGCACTGATGGATAGTTTTCTGAAGCTTTAACATACATATCATCTACAACGAAGTATGAAGTTGGGACATTCTGATAGATACCGTCTGCTCGAACTGCTTCTGCTCGTTTCAAATGAAGCTACATATCCCTCTTTCAAGGCAATTTTACAGTCACTCTAGATTGAGTTTTCTATTGGTTATAGCATGATTCAGAGCATCTAGTAGGGACATCTGAAACTCGACAAGATTGTTATGGATTATATATATTACTCTATGAGCCTCGTTATTGACTGGAGTTTTCATTTATACAAGTATTTGCCAAATCAGCTTCTTGGTCTGATAATCTCAGTCTGAACTTTCTACAATACATATTGCTTATGATGTGGTGGAACTATATCTAAATACGTCTATTGGACTGCTATCATATACTGGATTTGTTCTCATATCTCTCTGATACCTTCCATCAATTGGTGTGAGACGTTTTACTAACAGTAATTTTGACATTTTCCAGGCACATCTGAAGTTGCCTGCCATTCATTATAGTAAATATTTCAAAGCTATATATGACAACTTCAGTTGGAGCATGAAATTTACAAATCATTTATTCCCATAAGTGCAGGTATTCTGTTAACAATTGTTTATTGACAATGGCATTAGTGGACAATGACATTTTCTGGTGTTGATTAATACCCTTCTTGATATCACTTGGTGTAGAGATGTCATCATGTAAGTTTTGAGATTGATCAGAGTGATATTATTGGCTACCCAGTTATGAGCATTCACAAAATTCCCACACAGCTGCAATATCTATTTCATCTGATGCTGTGTCTATTACAGTCTTCCAAATATCCTGTCCGTATATCAGAATTGCAGTACAGTTCACTGCCCATGTTCTGATTATTCCCTGGATTGTATTGCTCTGGCTGGTGCTAATTCTCAAATAGTCAAATGGTTAAGAGAAGTATTGAAGGCTTAGATATAGTGGAACTGATGTGAATCTAATGTTGAATTGATCTTGTATATTTGCAGCCTTCTTCAATGTCTACTGGCAAATGAACACATTCCAAACAAATCATAGGAGGAGTAAATGTAATTTGTCAGAGTGCCAAAGGTGAAATAGATTATACAGAATGGATTGGAACGAATGATTGAATATTGAGTAAATACTTTGAGTGTATAGGGCATTAATGTTTCTTGCCTCTAGTCGCTGCATATTAATATCCTAATCTCTTCACTTGGAGAGTAGTCGAAGAGAACTTTCTCCAATTAATACATTATTCGGTGGCCGCATACTGCAGCCGTTGATCTCACCTAGTGTTAGCGACAGTTCCCAATTCCTGGGTTGGTTCCAGTTCCGGTTCCACCCGAAACCGGACCATTGCAATGGGTCTTACCATGCGAGAAACCCAGACGGTTGGTAATAGGCCAGTTTCACCGCCAAAAACCCACCATTTCAAGTTCTCAATTTTGGCTCCAATTAAGTATCTCAGATCTGATCGTACCGTGACATGATCAATTTGTAGCTTGTGCAGTTTTCGCCACTCTTGTACTTCCCGTTGTCAGATTTGTGAGCGGTCCAATATTTGTTGGGTTGCTATCGAAAACCCGTGAATTTCGCATAAAATATGTTATTATTTCAAAGTGACTCCAGGAATATTGGTCCAGTCCCCAATCTCAAAGCGCGTGGTCGAAGAGCTGCTGAAACTGCACAATCTACGTACAGACCATGTCACGATACAATCAGAATGCAGATACCATGTTGAAGCCAAAGTTGCAGGAACCGTAGACTGGAGCCGCAGTCCAGTTTCAACCGGGACAACTACCTGCGGGTATATGTCCGGGTCATGTTGCTTGGCGGTCCCTGACCCTGACCGGGGCCTTGGGTTTGGTTCCTGACCTGTGCAGGGGCCTTGGGTTTGGTTCCAACCGAGACCGAAGCCACGTAACCTGGAATCGTTGCTAACCCTAATCCTACATCGTTGTTTACGAACTGAAATGCCAAGTGTGATCTTTACCGGGATCACGAAAAATATATTGTTGACAGCCCTGGAGAGATGACTCCACCATAATTTCAAATCACCTCCTAGGAGCTGATCGTTTGGGAGGCATTACTTTACAGCTACCCGAGTGAATGCCGAGTGGTTTTGAAAACATCTGCCATATTTGCACTCACTACAGCCTTACCGTGAAACTGATGTGGGTTATTACCAGTTTAAGTTGATGACAATTGATTTCTTTCCATCAAAAACTTTGTCCAATATCCTTTGTGCCCCACCTAAAGTTGATTTCATTTCCCATGTACTCTTCTTTGAGTGCAAACCCAGGTCAAATCCAGGGTGTTGGAATTAAAACTGGGTTGACCTGAGAACATTGTTTGGAGCGATATCTCCAGACTTTGTCAGAACTTCATTCCTGGGTGACACTGTTACCTGTTTCTTGCTTTCATGGTCATTTTGGTGCACCTGTATACAACTGAGAGCTGGATTTGAGGCCAATCTTTTGGCACGTTACAGATTGAATATAAGCCATATGTAATTTGAACAACAATGAGTTGTTCGTAGTAATCCCTGACTCACACAGTCAGCTGACGATACAATTGTCACAGGAATCTATCAGAAGAGTTCCATTTTAACCCTGGACCAGTGGTGTTAATATTCCCGAGTGGGGATAGCATGGTTTCAACAACTTGATCCTATACTGTATCGATATTTGTGGCAGCTCTTGAGAGACAAGTACTTACTTCTTCGAGATTCCAAGCACACTGTTTTGGTGTAGTGTGAATATCATTTTGAATATTGTGATATATTAGATACTGTAGCCAGGCAAGTGGATATGCAATCAAATCAATCCAGCCCATCTGGTCAGATGCACAAATAACTAGTACAATTTGCGCACTGGCTGGGAGTTGATTCTGAAACACACACCTTCGACAACACACCTCACTGCCTGGTTTTGCCAAGACCCCCTTTGTGTTGGGCACATTGTGGTCTTCCTTTGGCCTCATTTTCGCATACTTGTGTGTGTCTGCTTGTTCACCCAATGTGTTCAAGTGTACCTCAGACTGTGACAACCACCCAATACCACTCAATATGGACCTTGAACGGTAGTCCCTCTTCCAGGGCAAATTGCCTTCTTCGATGTTTTACACAAGTTAGCGACTTGGATCTCACGACACAGCACAACAGACACAATCGACAACAGGATACAACTAGGGCGTGAAAGCGCTGTTGCTCAACAATAAGATTTTCTCAGGACAGCACGCTCTGACCCACACCACTCGGAGGAGCTATGATGGAAGACCTGCTTTTCAGGCGCAGAAGCACCCGTAGGAGGTGTTCCCATGGAGGCATCAACCAACTTCAACAGCGAAAATCGGTAGACACATCAACGGTACTGTTCATGACCCACGGCAGGACGGTTGGGGAATTCCACAGTGATAACATCAATGAGACCCTGCGCTCAGTCGAATGTGGTACTGGATCCGAACAGTTACATTTCTGGGGGAGCAACAGAATATGGTGCCCTGGGGTAATAGGGGTGGAAGAGGGGAGGGGGTGAATTTTCATTGTTGGGTAGTGAGTGGGGAGCTCCACCATCTAGCTGGCTCACATGGAGGCAGAGGGGAATTGGTCTTTCTCATACTCCAATTAGAGTGAATACTATATGAATAAACCACAACAACAGTTGATTCTGAATATCCCACCGCCAATCACCAGTATTCGTGTAACCACTTGTTCAACAGACCCCTGGGTCAGCATTGCATGTCCGTTCGTAGTTGATGTGTTCCTGAACAGAGAGATGTGCAAATTGCATCTCCATGGTACCCAGAATTTGCTTTTATCATTACGTGATGAAGATATGTGAACTGTCTTTAATGCTGCAATTATCACCGAGCACAATATGTTCTTCTGAATCTTGCTCGCACAGAGTGTATAAGGATTGGAAAAGTTCAAATCAGAAGTTATGCAGTTTGCTCCTGAAAAATTCATCTATTGACATTGTCATTGTTGTCCTACATGATTCAATCCATTCACTGGTACACGAGAAGTGAAATGAATTTTGAGCATTCTGTTGTTCTGAAGTCTTGTGATGTGTGTTATTTAAATCTTGTATTTGCCCAAACACCTTTCACCCAGAATTATCAACTTAGAATGCATCTCTGTGAGTATTTGTCTTTGTTTTATTAGAAGTACATGTCAGATTAGACATGTGGCAGGCAATGTGTTGTTCATATGAAGGTTTCTCACACAGTTATATCATGGTTATTGCATGGATGGATGTATTATTGCTTGGATGGCATGTTGGTGGCCTTTTAGATATATCTACTAAATTCAAAATTGTATTCCAAGAGGCAATTCCTGGGTGGAGATGGTATTTGCGCTGGGTAGCAGCTTTTAACATATTGATTATAGGTGGAGATGACATTTGCACTGGGTAGTAGCTTTTTACGTATTGATTATAGGTGGTAATATTGATGGTCTGCTTGTTATCAGGTCTTGTAAATTTGACTTCTATTTGCAGATAAAGTATATATCATGATTTTGGTGAGTTGGGACCTCATTTAAGTATGCTCTGTACTTGGTGTATTCATCTGACTAATTTTATCAATGCTTATAGTTTATTGATTATTGCTTCACCAGAGCCTCAGGGATATTTATTCAATGGTAAGTAAAACTAGGCTAGTGAATTACTTTCACAGCCACATTGCACACTACCAACTGTTGGAAAGGGTAAAATTTAGTTACCTGATAATTAGTTCTCCTCATAAACTATATGCTATATATATCATTGGCTATATATATTATAATGTCAATTATTATCAGAAAGAAACAGTTTCTGTTGTCAAACACTACAATGTGCTTGGATATATGATGTTCTTGAGATCCTACTGCAATCACCAATGTCAGCCTCACCATACATCTGTGGCAGTATATTACATTGCCAGTGATATTAATACTTCAGACTCAATCAACTGATGATTGATATTGATAGTGCTAATACAATAATTCACTAAGTTTACTTGCTAGCTGTTTGCCTCCTCATGGGTTATACAGAACTGAGTGGCATATAGAATATATACTTCTGTAACAATCCATCATCATTGTGTGGATCATGAGGAGATATCTAAGATTACACACGGTTCTTAATTGATGCACACACTGCTGTTGGTGTACTCACATAGCACCAATTAAATGAACTTCAATGTTCATATACAAATATTTTGTATTATTCCACTAGTTATACATACCTTGTTACTTGATGTAGATCTATTGATTCCTGGAGATATTCCATCTTATCCCTTCAAATACATCAATTGAATCATCAACTGTTCAAAGGTAAGCAGCTATCGAATATTCTTGTTTACCAATTCCAATACATTACAAAGAAAGACAGATGGTGAATAACATTTTTGCTTTGCCAGATGACTTTCCTAGATCAACGGTGTAGTACAACACCACTGTTGCTGACAAAACCACTGTTGCTGACAACACCACTGTTGCTGACAACATCAAAGGGATCCGAGAGCCCTTCATTCTGCTGATGGCCACTATATGTCACGGCGCGGGTTACAAGTGATAGGTTGGGATCATACTCAGGACTGGGTTCACTTGGAAGGAAGAAACTAGTGCCATGGAGAGGCAGAGACATTGAGAGACGCGGGGGGAAAGTGTTGAAGATGTGGTGCAGTGGCGGCGGTATAATTTGTAGTGATAAGGAAGTGGTCTGAGGTGTTGGGACGTTGGATGATGTGGCATGGTGTTGTTGATAAGGAATTGTTGGGTGGTATGTAAGATCATGGTGATGGATTGAGATGGTACATCAAAGCCTGAAGAATGATTCGAGGGAGACAGACAAACCGTATAGAAAGAGAGGTTGTTTGGTGTTGGAGGATGTCTATTCCTTCTGTCTTTACTCGTTCTCTTTTATAGCGAAGCAAGTTGTGCCGTGGAAACAGGTCGGAGTCTTGTCTTGTTCTCCGTCTCTCAATAGGAACTTCGAGTCCCCTGTTCCAATTACGATATCACATCTTGATTAACAACATTACCTAAGCCTGAACCAGCCCGTTACACTAGAACGAGTTGTTTACAACCTACCTGATATTGAATGTACTGTCAATACTGTTTGACCCCCTGTGTTGATCTTGTTTGGTATTACTGTGGAACACCGGACAGTAATATCTCGAATTGCTACCTCTGTAGCTGCGATATGATGGATTCGGATTTTCCTGCATCATTCAAACAGGTGTAGTTACCGTCACAAACCTTGGTCTGTTACCTGTTTGGTTTATCTTACACCTGACTATCAGTGGATTCATGTGCGCAACGATAGTGTTACCAAGCTATCACGACTTCCCCACTTTGATAGGCATCAGTATCCACACTGATCCCCATAATCGGATGCCAAAGTATGCCAGTAATTATACATCACAAACAAATTGGATTGATCATGGCAGAACTGATTGTCCAGGTTTGCGAACCCAATCACTTGAACGCCATCGATAGTATTGGAGCCATAGTTGCAACAACTTTGGAAGAAGATCCTTTGGAAGCATATTTTAGCGAACAATCTGACTTTCCCTCCCGCTGGAATCTTTACTGGACAAAACCCACAGTGCACGAATGAAGCTTGGAACTTGACAATCCCGTATTTGGCAAAAGTTGGACCAAGTATTGGGGAGCCCACACTTGGCTTAATTGTCAACCCAAGCAACCCTGTGAGTGTGAAGGACACAATTGCTTAAGAACACATTCGACTGAGGGACACGCACCAGCCACAGCACCAACAGCAAAGCCTGTACCAATCCCTCTGAGTGTTATCGAACCCCCGACTCCGACTCCTTCGGAAATCGACTCATATATTTGGCACTGGTCAATGTGACAGATTCACTCCCATGTCCGGATCAGAAGAGCATGACCGGGTGGCGCTGGTGTCTGTGGACAATCAGGCAACCATAGGTGGACTCGTCAACAACAATGTACTGGACATAGAGTTCACAGCGAGCCAGATGCTGCTAGAAACAGCACTGAGGGTGTTGAGGAGGGTGGCGCAGTATACTGAACCTGGGAGCATCATACAGATGGTTTGCCATCATCCGGCACAGATAATCGCATCCAAGAAGCAGATGACAGACCGACAGGCTCAACAGTTTCTGCCCTTCCGGTGCAATCATACCGAGATGAAAACCAGTATCCGATGCCTGATGACCGAGCAGGACAAAGCCAGGGGGAGACGCGCAGCTCTAGTGACAGACAAGGAGCTATGGCAGCAATTCGCAGTCATGACACGAGACGCACAGCAATCCGGAGAGGGACTCTGCAGTCTGCGGACGCAGCTAGCCAATGCTCTCATGTTTGCAGACAGGGTGGCACCAGCTCTTCCCGAGGCTCTGGAAGATGGAGGCCGGAAAATTCCGGACTCCCCGGGCATTCCTGGGTGGGATCGAACTCAGTTGAGAGGTTGGATTGCTCAAATGCGAATTGCAATTCGACACAAACCTGCCAGTTTTCCCGATGAACAGTGGAAGATGTGGTACACATTTGACCGCGGGAGCGGAGGAATCTTGGGTGGCATCTTGCCACACGTCCAGCAGAACGGAGATATAGAACTGTAAGGCATACCATCCTTTATAGAACTCCTGGAAGCAGCTTGTGGGGACCCTAACTGGATGGCCACAGCGGAACGGACAATCCGGGCAATCAAACAAAACAACAGTTTCAACTTTCAGTATAATGCTGAGTTTCAAGTTATAGCTGCCAACCTGGATTGGGAACCTGTCCGCCATCCAGAATGCCCTACAAATGGGACTGTCAAAGGAAATGAAGGATTCTTCCACATATAGCAATATGCTGGTTGAACTTCCCACTTTTGTAACCGTTTGGCAGATACAAGATAGTCAGATTCTGCAGAAACAAGCGGAGAAGGCGGCACAGAATACGTGAGGGGTAGGTATTGCCTCCTCCCCCAAACAGCTTGAACACCCGAAGGATCCCTCAGCGGCTCCGGCTGGATTGGTTGCTGGATATTCCAGGCCGGTACCTGTGGACCTCAGCTCAGGCAAGATAATGATTTCTGCGGAAGATGTGGCAAAAAAGTTTGCAGATGGATGGTGTTTGTATTGTGGTGGGTTGAACCACAGGGCAGCAGAATGTTCGGCAAGAAAGAAGGCTGAGACATTTAAGGCGGCTGGAGCAGGGGTGAAGGAAGTAGTCACAGGGACAGGTTCCGAGGAATTGGGAAATGATTAGGTCAATTGAAGAAGGATGGCTCTTCAGTTGACGATGAAAGTTTGGTTTCAGATGTTTTGGAATGTTTTGGAATTTCGCGTTTATCAGTTAGCGAGGTGGAGGTATTGGAATGATCAATGGAAGGAAACAATTAGTTACAACCTGTACATCTCTACATTGACCGTGAATGCACAAGAAATACCTACACACATGCTGATCAATTGTGGAGCCACAAGCATTGCATTTATCGATCAAGACTTTGCTCGCCATCATCAGAATACCACTCCAGGATCTACAGGAGAAACGGCAAGTCGAGGTCATTGATGGAAGACCTATTCAATCTGGGGACATTACGCCTATTGCCACAGTACGAATGACGATTCAGGACCATGAAGAACAACTACCTATGTTCGTTACAATGTTAGGACATTACCCAGTTGTCCTTTGGATTCCCTGGATGTGAATTCATGATGTTGCTGTGTGGTTTGCATCCAATACGGTCATGTTTATATCACAACATTGCATCACATATCTTCATGATGCACCTGTTACTGTACATGGAGTGACAGAAGAAACCCCGGAACCAGGTTATTCCCGGTGGGAAGGAGATAGTTGAACCAGAATTACAACCAGAATGCCGATATCAGGGGAATATCGTTATGCTTAATCGATCTGCATTCTTCTGGACAATTGCAAATGAAAGGCTTATGATATTGAATGCATCATTGTATGATATAAATATGACTATCGATACAACTGATCTGAAGGAACAACCCCTGGAGGCGATTGTCCCCAAGCGGTATCACGAATTCTTACCTTGGTTGGATACAGTGTTAGCGGAACGATTCCCACGACACCATCCAGGAAATGTTCACTAAGTACGTTTGCATGAAGGCGAGATGCCGACACAGGGCACCCTTGCTTCGATGAGGATGGAGACTGTTAGCAACGGTTCCAAATCTGCAGTTTGGTTCCGGGTCCAGGTTGTAACCTAACTCGACCCGTTCCAACTGGTGTTACCGCATCAACAAACCGAACCACACCAAACCCGTGGTTTTTTGACTGGTTCCATAATTTCGCCAACTCTGAAATTTGGCCCCATTTAAGTTTCTGAGTTCGGATCATATCACAATATGATATATATGTAAAAGATGCAGTTTTGCATTCTCTTTCACCTCCTATTCTTCACTTTGCGATCCAATCAATATTCATTGCGTCACTGCGAAAACACCCAATTTTCGCCGTTATTTCACAGCAACTCAACGAATATTGATCAGATCGCAAAGTGAAGAATTGGAGGTGAAAGAGCATGCAAAACTACATGTTTGAGGTATATATCATATTGTGATATAATCAGAACTCAAATACTTACTTGGAGCCAAAGTTCTGAGTTCGCAAAAATAAGGCTCTGCTGCATGTAGAACCTGGCATTAAATCAGCGGGTTTATGTCCGGTCCTGGTACCGACTCCCCCAAGACTGAGCAGGTTGGGTTTTGAGACGGGTCTGGAACCGAACTGCACTGTTGTTCTGGTCCATACCCAGGCCCCTGGCAGGTTACCCGGACCAGTTGCTAACACTAACGGGGGAGGAGTTATTTCTCCTGAAAGAATGGTTAGAGGATACTATGTTCAAAGGGTTTATCCGTCAGTCATAGTCACCTATTGCAGCACCAGTTTCGTTTGTACAGAAACCAGATGGAGGCTTGAGTTTTGATATCGACCATTGGCAATTTAATAGAAAAATGATGAAAAACCGATACCCCCTTCCCCTGAAACGAGACACGCCGAACCCCCTCTGAAAAGCAAGAATTCATACAAAACTTGATAGTTGAGGGGCATATCATGTGTTGCAAGTGAATGAGGGGGAGGAACACAAGTAAGCCTTTCAGACAAGGTACAGCATATTTGAACCGACAGTCATGCAGTCTGGCACAACGAATGAGCCTGCCGATTTGCAAGGATATATCAATTATACGATAAGGGAAGCCTTGGATGATTTTGCATCCGCTGAATTGGACGATATGTTGGTATATAGTAACTCCAAAGACGATCATGATGAACATGTGATGTGGGTTACCCAATGTCTGCTAGAAACTGGACATTATCTATAACCAGACAAATGTGAATTCCATATGGAAAGTGTGAGATGCTTGGGATTGATTATATCGACAAAAGGGATCTCGATGGACGAAGATAAGATAGAGATGCCAAGGAATTGGAGCCGAGAAAAGAAAACAAGAATGGCAGGCTGAATAACCTGTTCAACGTACAACATGTTCTCGGGTTTTCCAATTATTACGAACCTTTTATCCGTAATTATTCGGAGAAAGCGGAACCATTGACAATGTTAACACAGCAGTATGAACAATTTCAATAGTAATGTGAACAACAATGCGCCTTCGATGCGATGGTAATCACTTTTACTAGGGCCCCAGTTGTTCGACATTGTGACCATGAAAGTGCAGTGATTATAGCAACGGATGCTTCTGATTATGAATCCGCTTGCGTGTTGTCACAGTCTGATGATGAAGGTGTGCTACCTCGTGTGGAGTATAAATCAAAGAAAAACAGACCGGCGGAATGCAATTATGATATATACGATACAGAGTTTATGGCAATGATTAAGCAACTTGAGAAATGGAGACATGAATGCGACGGAGCTGCGTATCCCATTCAGTTCTTCACACATCGTAGGAATTTGAACTATTTCATGACAAAGAAGTTACTTAACCGAAGACAACCATGATGGTCCGAGTTTTCCACACGGTTAGATTACCAAAGAGTATATTGGCCAGGGAAATTCAAAGGGAAAGCGGATGCTTTGACAACGAGGCTGAGAGACCTCCCTGAGGGGGGGGATGAAAGATCGTAGATTATCGAACGGGTGGGTCTAACGCTGCTGAACCTACCGGAACACTTGTGTCTGTTCCCGGATGGTCCCCCCACCTAGGGCTGTTCCTCTATTTCTGATCATATCACTGAAGTATACATGACTGACGGACTACCAGGGAGAAGTGGCCCCGTAGTATGGTGATTTGGTCTTGCCACCACTGCGCGCATTGTTATGGGTTTGAATCCCGGCGCCACTCCTCTACCCGAGCAGACTCCATGTGTCCCACAAGTTCATGCCGCACCACGAGTTCCCTGTGTCAAACTTACCACATGTTGAGGATATGAACAATTAGTAATGAGGGTAGGCTTGGTGGGTCGGTGGACTTAGTGCCCTGCATTGGGTACCAGGAGGTGGGAGGAAACAACTTCGCCTGAGTCAGAAGTAGGTGTTACGTGAGCTAGTTTGGCTGTAATTCAGCCGATGGATGGACAGGAAGTTTCCGATGGACAGGGATACAAATGATAATTCAATGCCAAGACCACCAGTGGTTGGCCGGCTTATGCTGACTTAGCTGGGCACCCCTTCGGGGTGAATGCAAAATGATTACAAACAAAGAAACGGATTACCAGGCAAAGTATTGGAAGCAATCCGAACGGGTAGTGAGCTTCAGGGAATTCTTGTTGCGGAATAAACAGTGGAAGAGGAACTAATGCAATATTGGGGAGATGTGTATGTACCGGATAATGACACCTTACGCGTACGGATAAACCAGGAGTACCATGTTACAACATTGCCAGGACATAGGGGACGAGTGAAGACTTCCGACCTCCTGGATCGAGAGTATTACAAGATGGACACACAAAGGATGTTGACTGCTATGTGCGGTGTTGACATGGGTGCCATCAGACTTGGAGTTCCCAACATTCAACCTTTGGAGTCCTTTGACTTTTGCCTATCAAAAATAGGCGCGGGGAGGATATAGCTATGAATTTCGTGGTGGGGTTGCCGGAGTGTGATAGGTTTGATGCAATGTTGGTAGCAGTGGATTGACTTTCGAAGATGCGACACTGTATTCTCTGCAATTCAATGGTTGACACTTCTTGGTTTGCCAAATTGTTCGTAACAGAGGTGGTTCGCCTTCAAGGACTTGCGTTGACGATTGTTTCGGATTGAGGACCCCAGTTTGCATCATCCTTTTGGGGCAAGATATGTAGTCATCTTGGGATTGATCGTAGGTTGTCAACAGCGTTCCACCCCAAACAGGACGGCCAGACCGAACGGATGAATGCATGCATGGAACGGTACCACAGCATGTTTGTGAATCATCAGCAGGATGATTGGGTGAGATGGTTACCGATGCGCGAGTTCGCTGCGGATAATGGGATGTCGGAAACAATCAAATGCACCTTGTTTGTCGCTGTGCAAGAAGCAGACCTGTGGATGTCGTTTTCAGGTGAATCAACAAAGGAACAAGATCACCACAGGCCGGATGCCCATCAGGTTCAGGCGACTATGCCATAGTGTCATGAACACCTCGGAGTAGAAATGAGATTGAGTCAGGCTATACACGAGGAAGGGGCATATCACGGATGAATACCAGCACTAAATGGACAGGACAGGTCTCAGGTCTGGTTAGCTGCTCAGCATATACAAACAGCGAGGCCTACACGCCAATGGGATTGGAAAGGTTTGGACCCTTCGCAGTTGTTTGCCAAATATCACCATATGCCTATGAGTTGGATATACCCCAGTCTAGACGAATTCATTGAGTGCAACCCGTTTCACTTTTGGACCCAGAAGCTAATGATCCCCTCGTTGAACACAGGTTGGAGCCGCCGCTGTCGGTGGAGGATGATGGTGAACAGGAGTACCAGGTATCAAGTGTGGAAGATAGTCGAGTATATTGGAACCAGTTGCAGTACCTTATACGGTGGACTTAGTATGATTTCCCCACATGGGAACTAGCGCTGTTTGTGGATTGGGTTCAAGCAGTAGGTGAGTTCCATCAACAATATCCCGGGAAGCCAGCACCTATGGGACATGTTCTCAGAAGACCTCGAACCTAGGAGGGGGATAGTGTCACGGCTCAGGTTATGAGGGATCAGTTGGGATGATACTTAGGAAAGCGTTAGCGTGTATGCAAGGAACTGGTGTTACGGAAAGGTGGAGACATTGGGAGCTGGGGGGGGGAAAGTGTGGAAAATGTGGTGTAGTGCTGGCGGTATAATTTGAAGTGATAACAAAGTGGTCTGAGGTGTTGGGATGTTGGATGACGTGGTGCGGATTTGTTGATAAAGAATCATGGGGTGGTGTGTAAGTTCATGGTGAAAGATTCAGATGGTACATGGAAGCATGAAGAATGATTCGAGGGAGACGGACAAACTGTACATACAGAGAGGTTGTTAGGTGTTGAAGGATTTCCTTTTCTTGTCTCGTTACTCGTTTTCTTGTATAGCCAAGCCAGTTAACACTTTGATACAGCTCCGATTCTTGGTTTATTGTACTTGTCTCACTACCAACTTCGAGTACCCTGTTTCGATTATGATATCACATTATTGGTACCAATATCTCCTACGCCTGAACCCACCTATCACACTATAAGCTTCGAATTACCCAGCAAGTTTCTCAACTATAATCTATTCCAAACTGCCACAATCTGTGTTTACAACTATAGTTATGTACTCTGTTGATGAAGGGATGGCATGCGATTAAGTCAATTAATATGACTTCAATATGTGCTATATGGGCCTTGCAAAAAAGCCCTGAAGGCAATATTTGATTAACAGATAGTTACACTCAGAATACCTCAAACAATGACATTCAATTTTCTGAACCAACCTATCGATGGTATCTGCTATATGTGTATGGGTACACTTCTCTCTTGCAAACATATTCATCTGCACCCCAGATCTCTATGTACTTTCCATACAATGTAATACCAAGTTCACACCAAAGCACTGGTGTAAATGGATGATCACATGATTGAGGGTCGTCATCATAAAGATACTAATTCACCCGAGTTGGTCTTAATGATCATCCAATCTTCTCTCTGCTACAGTGCCCATGACAAGCCCTGTCAACTCCAGGTACACTTGGGTTGTCTCCGGTACTGCTGCAAAACACTCCAGTTATCTCCTTGACAGTTTCAACCTCTGTATCACTTTAACAACTTTCTGGTGCTTCTGGGTAATTTGTAAGAACTCATTCAACAGGAATGTTATAGCTAGCTGCTCCACTGCGGAAAACACATAGTCCTAGTAGTTGAGGCTTGTCCCCATTTCTGGAGGTTCCATATAACAACCACAATGCTGAAGATGAGGGTGATAATTCATTGGACTTGGGGGGTGCCAAAGGGAGTGCCCCAATCAGTCTGAAGAAAACTAAATTCTCTGCAAATTATTTCCCCAAAAGAATAAGTCTGCCCAATATCAGTAACCTCAACTCAGGGACAGTAGCATAGATTGATGGGTTTTGGGAAAGCAAGCATCATGCTATTAGCTGTGGACAGAACCATATGCAACAGTACCAAATGGACCCCTCCACTGGGAAGCTGCAGATGGAGATGTTTTGGCATCATTTGGCCATCGGCTCATTTTGTCAATGCAAAATGAATTCTGTAACGGTGGGTGAAGCTGATCATCCATATATATGCATACCTGAATCAGCAGGTAAAGAAGAATGGAAGGGCTGGTGACATGTAGCCAGTGAGTAATATGGGAGAGCATGCAGTCAAAAATGCAAATATACATCATTCTAACTTGCCAAATACAACATTTTCAGTTGTGATCAATTCAGTATCAAATGACAGAAACAATGACCATACTTACTGCACATGACTCAAAAATTTATCTATTAATGTGACGTAGTACATAGAGTTTACATATTGTATGGAAATAATATTTCCTGAAAGCACCATACTGCCTGCCATTGAGATACATCTGCACTTGAAGCAGACAGAACTGGATGAAGAGTACTTGGAATTACTAGCACAGAAGATAGCTACACTGCCTTAGGTGGGGTTCAAACCATGGCCAGTACCCAACTGGTATTTTAGTAACTAAGTAGACTGCACTAGATGAAAGCAACTAACAAAGTAGGATTCATGAGAATAATGATGGATGACAGATTACTTGATCCTAACCACAAATAAAAATTTTGATGTGCTCAAGTTCAGTGGACAGTATGTAGACTATTGTTGTAGTGAACTCAGTGGTAGGATTGGTACTAATCATGGTGTTATACCACTAGACCATTATGTGAGGCAAAGTATAGTAGTGATTCAGCATACTGAATACATATTAGGGTTTTACATCCAAAACACATTTATTTATAATTGCATAAGCATTTAACCATATAACAACAGTTCTTGATATACAACATGTTTCATCTCCCTTCTGTCATTGTCATCACTAATATGCTTGATGAGCTGATTGGAAGTATGGATATCACTATGCCAAGGACTATGAAGTAACTTGCCACGATGGAGTTGTCGCCATTAGTCACTGATCGAGCTTATGTCGATGTTTCATGTATCGTTACACGATAAAATTGACACACCTTCGCATACGCCAGCACACACTTGACTACTTGAGCACACGCCACCATACAACAGGTTATGAGACCTTGCGTTGAAAAAGGGAACCAACAATCAACATTTCCACTTTCGTTTGTCAAGTCAAGGTCAACATTGTCATGGAGGAGCATCTTCACAATCAAAGAAATTACCCACATCCCGCCATGTTTCTGACGGCCGCTGCTGGACGTCTCCCATACAGTCTCAGAGACTATGATACCTGACAATTGGGATTGAAGATGAGTTTGACTACAATCACCATCCCCAAGATCAATGGCACGAACGATGCACAATGGGCAACCAAAATGGCCCGGCTTCTCGAGCAGAAGCAAGTGTATGGTATCATCAGGGGATATGATGACAAGCTTGAAGAGCCAACTGCCAACGCGACTGCTACAGAGAAGGCCCCTTTCAAAGACTCGATGAATCGCCATGGTGTTGCGAGATCGACTATCCCGCTGGGCATGGAGCCGAGGATACAAGCGGAATACATGGTCGTCGATGATGCGAAGTCGCTTTGGGAAACGCTAGCATCAGCCTACAAGTCAAAGTTGAAGCTCAACATCTTCGAGATTGGGGAAGACTTTTGGAGCATCAAGCTACAGGACTGTGGAGATGTCGACAGCTATGCATTGTGGACCAATCTGACGGTCAGGGATTACCATCTCTGCGCGGGGCCATCAACCACTGACACTGATGCTACCAATATGGACTCTGCAAAGACAATCTCCCAGATGAGTGAGCGAGAGCACATCTTCTACCTCCTTCGCAGGATCCCAAATAAGGATGTGTGGAAAGTCTTCCTGGAGCTCATGATGGACAAAAATGCCACGATGACAACCACACCTGATGAGATTGTCACCAAGCTCATCGAAATGGATGCTGCAATCAAGAGAGAGAACGGGCTCGCTCCAGAAGCACTGCTCATTGCAAAAAAGGGTGGCAAAGGTGGTAATCGTGAAGCCGATAAAGGAGGCAAAAGTCCAAACAGGGATATGAGAGATCATAAGGGAGACAACAATAGGAAAGTGAAGGATCTGCGGAAGTGCATTCATTGCCAACGGCGAGGGCATATCACCAAGAACTGCTTGGGCAAGTTATGTGGCGATCCTCCAAAGTCTACCGACACTGCTGCAACAGCATCAACTGAAGCATCGGTTACGTCGACTCTGACCACGTCAATCGAAAACTAATGGATGGTGGCCAGTTCAGTTGCATCATCCAGTCATTGGTTAATCGATTGCGGATGCACGACTCAGATCTCTGGCCGTCGATGAATGTTCATAACCTACACTGAAAACCTTCCAATCTGAAGAAGTTGAAGGGATACAATGGGGTCACATCATTTGGATCCGGATATGGAAATGTTAGGTGGATTGACAGCTGCCAGGTTGAAAGACTGAAACTATCATACTTTAAGAAGTGGTGCATTTGCCAGGATCGTTCAATCTCATCTCACAGTCTCAGATCCTGGACAAGGATGTCAAAATCAAACCCGTGAATCACTACTGTCTCAACCTCTACAATCGCCATGGCAAGTTGATTGCCAAGGCACCTCAGGTTGATGGGCTATTCGTTCTGGATTGCGTTCTGCATCAAGCTCAGGAATGAAGCGAATACACCAACATCGAAAATAACAGCTGCCTGCTGGCACTTAAGACGACTGGGCATGGATCTCGGCACAATGCTGAGAAGCGGACGTTATGGCACCGCCTCTTGGCACACATCGGTCTGAGGGATTGGGAGATCTCGCCGAAGTTCATTGCCGGCGCTCCAAATATGACCTGGAAGTGTGATTGCGAGAGCTGCATCAAGTGCAAATTAGCTCGAAAGCTCTTTACTCTGGATACAACTTCCCGCTCCTCTAAGCCAGTGCAGCGTGTGGACTAGGACATATGCGGTCCACTGGAAACAGCCATCGGAGGAGGTCGATATTTGCTGCTCTAATTCGACAACGCCACGAGGCATACGGATGAGTACATATTGACGTATAAGTCGGAAGCCATGGAGAAATTGACCGAATGGAAGGCTCTTAGAGAATAGGAGTCGGGCAAGCAAGTGAAGCGATTTCATACCGATGGATGCGGTGAGTATACCTCCAAGACATTCGCAGAATACTCAAAATCCGAGGGCATACTAAGGGAAACCACTACGCCCTACACTTCTCAGTCTGATGGAGTCATCGGACAGGCAAACCGCACAATCATGGAGTGCGTACGATGCATGCTGGACGATGCCGGACTTTGGAACAAGTACTGCGTGTTTAGAGTCTCAGTGGCAGTCAATCTGAAGAAATGCACTCCGACACGCTCCGTGGCAGGTAAGACTCTGTACGAGGCCGGGCATGGATCCAGAAACAGGCCATCTTTGAAGCATCTCCATGTATTTGGATGCTGGGCCTTCATGCACATTCCAAAGGAGACACAAAAGAAGCTGGATTACAGAGCCACTCCCAGCATATGCATTGGGTACAGCTTATCGACTAAGCAGTACTTCGTATACGATCCATTGGCCAAGACGATTCACCGCTCCCGAGATGTGGTTTTTCCAAGAAGGGAAGTGGTACACAGCACCTAATGCCGCCGACAAAACGATCATGAATTAGCACTTCTACAGAGATGTCATCGAGGAACCCAAACCCACAGAGAAGCAACAAACGAAAGATCAAAGTTCTGACTGTCCAACGGAGGAGTCAGTGGACAACGATTCCCCTCCGGAGCCGATGAAGCCGACGAAGAAATCACGAGAATTTGATCGCCTTGAGACGTCAGTTGGAGATGCATGGAAGCCGCCGGCCGCAGGTAGTCACCGAAACCGCGCTGGCAAGTTCGCCCAGGCTGCTCAATTGGCTCTGGAAGCTCAGGAATTCCAGGATATGATTCCCACCTATGCTGCAGCTGTGATCTCAGACGATCACAAGGATGGTATCGACGATCGAAAGCCATACTAAGCAGCAACCGAGTCTCCGCTCACCAACCGAAGGGATCCAGCGAAGAAACAGGGGTTAGATGTAATTGGTCAGCATCATGTCTGTGGAGATTGTGTGGAGCTTCCGGAAGGGAGAAAGGCTTTGCCATGTCACTGGGTATACACGATCAAGGGCGATGGAGCAGGCAATGTGCAGCGGTTCAAGGCCAGGCTAGTATGTGGAGGAAATCAGCAAATCAAGGGAGTCGACTACCATGCTACGAATCCACCAACTGCTTGCTGGGGTGACCGTTTGCTGGCACTCGCGATCACCACCCAGTACGATCTCGAGATCCATCAAATGGACCTATGCACCGCTTTTCTTGGGAGTCAACTTGGAGGAAGGGATCTATATACACCCACCGCAGGGTCTCTTTTGTTTGCTCCAGAATGGGAGCCGGTTCAACAATCCAAGATCGACAAAGACTTCGCAGTTGATGGTACTTCGCTTGAGAAAGTCTGTTTATCCCCCAAAGCAGTCCTAGCATGTTTGGTATGCTACTTTTAAGGACTTCGTGATCTCGATTGGATCTGTGGCATCACATCTTGATGGAGGACACTCCCTGTTTGAGGATGAAGGCACAGTCGTTGCCGCAGTCATTCTGTACGTCGATGATCTCCTTATCATTGCTAACGAGTGCTTTATTGAGCAGATCAAAGATCCGATGAAAAAGAGGTTCCGGAAGCATGATCTCGGGAGTGTCTCCTTACATCTCAGCATGAACATGGAATGCAATCTGGAGCATCACTCGATCGACACCCATCATGACAGCTACATTCGGACAATCTTCGCGAAGTTCAGAATGCACGAGTCCAGGTGAGTTGGCACGCCAATGGCAAAGATGCTTCACTGGAGGAAGCCCAACAATACAGCCTGAGATCCGACCCTCTACCAATCGATGGTTGGAAGCTTTACCTATGCGATGACCGCCACGCGGCCGGATATCACATCTACCATCGGAGTTATCTGCCGGGATAATCACAACACGAGATATGAGCATACGCTACTTCTCAAGCTCGTGGTTCGGTACATCAATGGCACGGAGGATTGCCGACTGGATTTCGGAGGAGCGCTCGGAGTAGCACGTGGAGGAGCACCTAGAGAAGGTTCACTCGGAGATGGCGGAGAAGATGCACCTAGATGTTATGTCGATTCGGACTATGCTGGATACCCGGAGGACTATAAATCAGGAGGTGGACTGGTCATCACCTTCGGAGGAGCGGTCAACTGGAGATTGAGAAACCAGAAGTCGATTGCCCTGTCCACGACCGATGTCGAATACTATGCGTTCAGAGTTCGCTGCATGAGACTCACACAGATCTTGAATCTCTTGAACGAGCTCCGCATCCCGACAATCCCTCATGTGTTCTCTGATTCACAGCCACTGATCGCGAGCATCAAGAACAGGATCTACAGTGGAACTGTAGTTGCACACATTGCAACCTCGTACTATCTTGCAGCAGATATAGCGAGCAATGGAGAGATCAACTTGAGTTACATACCGACTGCCGAGATGCTGGCCGACTGCTTCACAAAGCCTCTGCCAAAGCCCGCCTGCATGAAGCAGCGTGCAGTGATGGGAATGATCTGAATCGGCCTCGGAAATGGTTGCGGGATGGGAATTACATATGTCCTTGGATAAGGCCACGGAATATTCGGAAATAGTCACAGGAATGGTATCGGAATCCTCAGAAGCGGTCACAGGAATAGTATCGGAACGGGATATGGCATTGCGTATGCCTTTGGAAAGTAAATTGATTGGGCACTTTTGTTTTGACGTGATCCACGATGTTTGATTGGCTCCTCTTCTCTTATGTTTACTGTTTTGTTTGAAACGGACGTGATAGCCATCCTGGAGGAGTGTTGAGCTGATTGGAAGTACGGATATCACTATGCCAAGGAGTATGATGTAACCTGCCTCTTTTGTATTTAACGCCATTAGTCATTGTTCGACCCTATGTTGATGTGACTTGCCTCATTACACGATCCAATAGACACACCTTCACATACCCCCGCACACTCTCGACAACTCGAGCACATGCCACCGTACAAAGATCCGTATGATATGTATTACTGTATCACACACATCATATGCTGCAGTGGAGATCACAAGGTATGAAAACCTTTGAATCAAGATCGAAGACACCATTATCCAGTGTAACACCTTGACAAGTATTGTATATAGTAACAGAATCGAATTCTATCCATTGGATCGTCACTTTCGATTACCGGACCAATTAGGCTATGGCAGCATGCTGCCCTCCATTCCAAAACTATGGTGATACAACTAAAATATAGAATGATGACCTGAGACTTTGTAAAGCTATTTCAATGTATTATAGGTGTATTCTGGGAAGTTCTAGAGCAGCTGCCACACTGGGGGAGTAATGAACAGAGCTGCGCTTGTAGGGGTATAATCTTCAGATTTGTGATTCAAGATACCTGATGTCAGCCAGAATACCGCAACAGCAGGACCCCAACACCTCCAACCAACTTGTACATCTTGAAGAGGATGGAGAAGCCACAGCTGGTGAACTTCCCTGATCAACCATATCTAAGGACCTTGGAAAATCGAAAAAACAGTGAATCACCATAAATCACTCGCCCACCGCTGCGGACCCCCAAGTCCAGTTCCCCACACCTCTGATCTTTCAGGACCCTCCTACCTTCCACCCTGTCATTGCAAGATATCACCCACACACTGCTTACAATACCCTGCCATCAATAATCCATTGAAAGTATACAGTAGAACCCTGCAACATTATACGCCTATCTTTGACACAATCACTATTGGAGGATATGGCAGCTAACACCAATGCATATGCTGCTGCTGAAGCCAGGAAACAACAGCGGCAGGGTGGAAGGAAGTGGAAGGCAGTCTCTGCATCAGAACTAGGGGTTTGGTCAGGGATTGTGTTATACATGAGGGTGCATAATTCCCCTCCAGTAAAGGACTACAGGAGGCATGATGGACTGAATACTTCCCACCCTATCTGCAAGTATATGGGCCAAACATGATTTGAGGTCATTTAATGGTACCTCATTGTATCCCTCCCAGATCTCCCCAAGATAGCGCTAAATACTCGGCAAGTATGGCAAAGTACAGTCAATGTAATTGTGACGCAACTTCGAAAAGTTCAGGGCAATATCTTATCACCTCAATACATATGTATCTGGATGAATCTATGCTGAGAGCTATGACACCGTCCCCTGATACATACAAGGCACAAAGCATGCCGATCGAATAAAGATTTAGATTTTACTGCCTTGCTGATCCCAGTTACATTTGGGATTTCTATCCAACCTCAAACCAGGCTGGTTCTGATCCTGTTCCATCAACTGATGGCTAGACTGCGACAGGAAAAGTTGTATACCATCTCGAATGAAAGCTTCCCAGTACTATGTACTGGATAGCCCATCTGGATGACTCTTATACCACAGGTACATGGTTGGGGAGATTGCGTCATGATTTGCATATGGGAGCCCGTGGATCAGCACATCCTATGTCAGCTGAAGTTGCACTACAACTCAACATTCAGAAACATGATGTCGGGAAATACGAGTACCATGCCTTTAAAATACATGCCGTTAAGAACAGCCTTTTTGGCCTGCTGGTTGGCGCACATTGGTGGTTTGATTATTGACCAGTTACAATTCTCCTTACTCTACAGGACATTGGAACTCAGCAACAGAGGTTAAGACAGCAGTGAGGGAAAAAGAGTACCAATGAGAAGAAGGCCCGAGAAGGCTTTGGCAATCTGCTGGAGATCCAAATGATAATTCCTCTCTACATTGATGACTACAATCATAACAGGGGTGGTGTAGATATAGCAGATCAAATGTGCAGCTACTATGACATTAAGCTAACCGCCTTTCGCACATGGTGCCATACGCTCTTCTCAGCATATCATACCATGGTCACAAATGCCTATTTCATTTACAAGGATGTGCCGCAGAGTTCTAACACCATCACACATAAGAATTTTCACCTGCAGTGTACCTGGATGTTGATCATGACTGGGAATGGACTGATTTCCACCGCACAGATTGTATGGTCCACTAGGGCCAAATCGACCTGGTTAAATGTTAAAGAGGGTACATGTTTACCACTAGACCGAAGCTGTGAATGTGGACACTATCCAGTCCATCTTGAGGAGGGAAAGTGATTCAGGTGTTGGCATTACTGCTTGGAGTAGACATACAGTCCCTCAAACAATACCAAATCTCCACCAGAAGCTCAATGGGCTTAAACTGAATGTGACCAGTCACTGTGTTTTGATGAAGACAGGAATTCCTTTGTTGAGTTCCATAAGTTAGAAAGGAGTGTGGTGGGTAGTGGCGCAGAGAGAAGGGGTGGGGTGGTAGCTGGCAGGGGCACATTTGGAGGGGCAGCAGGACATACAAAGCCACACTTGATGTAATTCAAAATTTGTTTGAATAAAAAGTTTTATTTGCTACTAGAGAAGACTGTACCAAAAGTACAGCTTCTGGTGAGCTTTGGTGGAGTGTGGTTGTGGTGGTTGAGTGTGCAGACAGTGTAAACCAGGAAATGATTTTGATCTATGGGATAGGATACTGTCAACATTAGATAGTACAGGTGGAGTATTTAGGCTGAAACTTGAAAGGTGTGTGTGGTACACAGAGAGTAAGTTTTTCTGAACAAGTGACGATAAAATGAATTTGAACAAATGTTTTGTTTACACTTGGGAACAATTTTGGCTTGTATATGAACACACCATTAAAAAGACCAAGCTTCCTCCAAATCGAATGAATACCATGGTGTTTCAACCTGTGTCCGTGAGCAGGGACACCATGTTCTCGTTCAATGAAAATATAGTCCATTGTGGCTACAGCATGGTGGGTTTGTCTAAATGGTTGTTCCTTTTTGAACAAATCGACACTGTGATATATAACTGAAAGAAGCTAGCTTTGTTATTAGAGTTGAGGGGAAGTGCGGAAAAGGGTCTTCATTTGGTAGATTGTTGAGTATGGATTTGTTGAATATGTCAAATTACCAGGTAAGGATTCTTAGATATTAATTGCGTACGCAATGATCACAATTTGCTAACATCCAAGGTGGGTATAGCAATGATATGGAAGCATGGACGTTTTGGACATCAACAATCATATTGGGTGGTAAATCAACATATTCAATTTGAAGCATTCTGTTGTCAATGTCGATAACCCATGGTCCAAATTCAGGATGAGATGAGATGTGAATGGGTATACATAACTAGTGAGGTGAAAATTAGAGTCACACAGAATTCGAAACTATGGATGCATCAATTGGTCTGGTGTTCCTGCCAAATGGATCACTGGAGGCAAGAGTTACTGATTCCTAAAAACGTTTTACTGCGAATTGACAAATTGCTTTCAGTAAATCCTTGTAAACTTCAACCATACACTCCGAAGTAGATCTGCGAGCCATGGGCATCTCTTCACATGTGATGAGATCAGCAACAGTGTGGTAGAGGGTGTGCTGAGAGTCAAGGTGCATATTGGAACTGATTTCTTGGTTGCTTTGGAAATGTCATGAGCCAGAAGAAGGAAAGAGGGCTGAGTGACAAATTTAATTCACTTGAATCCCAACAGCTAATGAGCAGTTTGTCCCCTTGCATACATGGTCACAATCAGTGCAATAGTCCCAGCAGTGACTGGTATATAGGGTCTGAATCGATGTTTTGTGCACAGGGGTGAAGCAATGAATGATTTGCCACAACTATCTTTCACATCTATGTTGACAATTGTATTTTGACACTGAGTATCGGTGGTATTGTATATATTATTCAGAATACCACTGATTGCAGAACAGTCTTGGAGGTGAACAATTTGTTTACAGTGAGTACTAATTCATTGGATTATGGCCAAATAGTTTCAGCTTTGATATCAACATCAGGTGAATATACACAGGCCATGGTGATGAAGACATATATTGTCGAGACTGGTTCCATGTATTGTAAGAAGCGTTTGAATACCACATATTGATTGTAGGTATGTATTATTGATGCACAGAATACTTTTGACATGGTCAGTGGAGAGCGTATTCTTCAATTAATTCCATAAATCAAATGCTGAAAGTGGAATGTCGACTCTGAGAGAAGCTTAGCAAAAATAGTCATGAAATGTAGTAAAGTACCAGGATGGAGAATGTTGCAAACACAGTTTGGTTTCAGTGGTGTCAGCTAATAAAACAAAGCTAGTAGTTTCTTACTGCAAGGTGTTGAAATTGATGACAGTTACAGTTCAAAGTTTTTCATAATAGTATGCCAGTCTTTGTGACAACAGAAGTTGTGGATAGAAACATTTACCTTTCCAGGAAGGATGGAAAACCAGTGTACATACAAAAACATGTGGAACATGAGCTGAGATGAGTTGAGGTACTTTGAATATCAGGTAAAGAACTCTCTAACAACTGATTGGCAGGAAACATTTGATTTGTAGGAGAGGATTGTGTATGTATTAGGTGTAGAAATTGATGTATTTTACAGAACAAAACAGAGGAATGTTTGAATGCGCAAAACATTGCAACAAGTTGGATGCAGTTGATGCAGTTGCACTTTATTGATGGATTTGGTCAAACTTTTAACCACACAAGTGTACAGGAATGCTGCTAATGCTTTGAAACCGGCTCACAATATTTAAAACAAATTGTCCCCAGCTAGCTTTTGAAGTGCTGAAATAATGCAAATTGGTAAAATCTTTAATCTTATGAACATGGCTCATTCTAGGGTCAATAGTCATGTATTGATTGCTGTTGAGTTCTTTGTTCAGATATTCATACACATACATAAGGATGCTCAAAGTACAGTTGAAATCTACACCAATATGACAATCCATAAATTCTGTTAGGAAAACCATATATCACATGACAATCCTGTTTTCCTTATTATGACACCTAGTGATCACTTTGCCAAATGTGCCCACTGCTGGTATTCGCTTCAAAGGTTTTGGATAACCATATTGCAGCTTGCCATTGTTGAAGTAACAGTTATTGAGGGAGGAAAGTTGATCTTCTTGGTATGTAATATATTTCAGGAGCATTTCTTGTAGGAAAGCTTTTTCATCATAGCTGGAAAGATTATCATTTACAACAGTCCCAATTATGTCAACAGGTAGTTCAGGATGTATCTAGCCCCAATGAATAAAACAATAAAATTGAAAGAATCAATATTTAAGCTTCGAATGCAATCAGTAGAATCCAAAGTGAAACCTTTAAAATGATAGGTATATAAAGCAACCCTCATATCTGGAATTCAATGAGTTCCACATGATAACCTAATTTACCCAAATTGGTACAACAAAAGAGGTTAGTTAGGTCACAAACTGCATATGTGTATTGAGAGAGTAGCAAATAAGAGAGTTCATCAATAGTATAGGTCGCACTTTGAATGTACAACCAACACTGAGTGGTCGGTTAGAAACATTGTGGCCAGCACAAAGGTAATCTTTGATGTTAGGCCTTTTACAATTTGGGGTGATTGTGATAAAAAGATATTGTCTCCAAAAATCTCTACATGATACTAACATATCTGAAACTTGTTTCGAAGCCCTCAATTTGAAATTAATCCAGCTTCAGCTGAAACGGTACTCAATGTCAGTCTCCACTTTGGCTGTGTTGACCAAACAATGATGTACCTAATCCACGATCTTCTGTTCCATTTGGGAAAACATATCCACTATGTGATTGTTGGTTAGCATTCAGATTAAGAAGAAATATAGATTAGTTGGATGTCACATTAAATCGTAGTACTCCATTGGGGTTTGGTTAGTATGTGTGTCATATCATTATGTAGGAGAAGAATGAAAGCAAAGAAGCTGATACTGGAGAGCGTTGTAGTGTCTGGAGAGTATGTTAGCAAATTGGCCTTCGTGAGAATATGTACTGTTGCACCCAACATATCAGCTGCACAGGGACAAGTTAGTAATTGAATTTATAAGTAATTCAGCAGCACTGTCATTGGAAGTGGTGGGTTGACGTTTGCGTTCCAATGTATAAGGGATACTAGATGGTTGATCATGGAGGTACTGAAATATCACTACATAACGATTAGAGAGTTACAAATATCAATGGATTTGTCAAATAATAAACCTATTCATTTTGAGAGTAGATGCACCATGATCTCAATTGACTAAAGGGTTTAAGATCCAGCATGAATATTGTTGACCACAGATGATATGTAACATGGGGTGATAGAGACAGCTGGAAAAAACAACGTGGGATAGAGTACATAACAGCAGCACTGGCAATAGATACCTATACCAGCGAAAGTGACTGGATTATTCAGAGTATTCGAGATACCAGAGTCATAACCACCACCCCAATAGCCATCCACAGTGGCAGAATATGGAGGTACTGTGAATGAAAGCAATTTACTGTCAATACAGCACTGCTTGGAGTCATGCATTTCAGTAGGAAGTCATCTGGTTCACCATCTACTGCATATTGAATCTGGTGGCTCATGAAAACAAACAGAAATCAGATACTGATAGGCAGGACTGTTCAGAATGTTCAAAACATCTTTCAAGGCACAAGTATGCAATCTTTGACCTCTCAGTTGTTGGGTAGTTTGATCACAATGCTGATGTTGCAGAGACCTATATGAATGGTGAGAAGACCTGGTGTTAGCAGGATGAAGAAAAGATCAGAGCCATTGATGAACGTGATGGTGGTGTTCATAATGCTGTTTGAGGGGTAACACATAGTAAGTAATAGTTGATTTGAACAATGCAGCAGTATCAATGACAAACAACATTACATCATATGAAGAAACCAAACCCAATGCATAAACCGATCAGTCAGCAAGTTACACAGGGTAACAATAACGAATAGCTGCAGGATATCTGTCCAAAGTATAACCTGAACAATGTTGACACCATGTTATGTACGATTGTTGTAATGCAATGATTTCTCAAGTCTTGTAGTTGCTTGTATATCTTTCATAGTATATAGGGAAATATTATCCAACTAATTTTGATGATGCTGAAGTCTTCAAGGTAGGATATTAATATTGGTAAGACTTTTGAGACTGCTATAGCAAAATGTTAAGGGGGATACTTGATAAGTCTGCATTATAATTGACTATTACAGTGTACTTTACTGCATGAAGCTCTGACAAGATAACCAACAACAACTTCTATATCTTGAAGACTTATGAGCTGCAAGGTTGTTAGAGGAGAAGGTAGTCTTTTGTACTCAGTGTAATCAGAGAGGCTTTTAACTAAAGGCGATGATGTATCAATAGTAGGTGCTGAATTGCATTTATTGTTGCAAAGAGTGCCTGGAGTCAGTCCAGTTTACAGTAAAAGAGTATTGGCAGAGCCAGTGGTTGATTTCAATCTGGGTAAGAAATAAAATTCCTTTATGAGTATGATGATTATACCAGTAGCCATATATCGATCCGATACACTGCCTTGCATCTTGATGAATTAATTTTGTTCAGGAAGTGCAGCATTCTCAAAACTCTTGCTTGGTGGAATGATTACAGCATATGCAAAGGCCAACAGCTCAACAGTATTGTGTATCCCAGTAATCCCTCTTTGTGGTACAGCCATGGTATTGTTGAGATTCTGGAATATGTTAATACACACCTTCAACTCGACTACAAACATGTAGAGGACACCGTATTCTGCCAGAAGTACTGTTGATATTGATATCCAGTCCAGGAGTACACGCAATACCTGATGCTATATGGCAAAGACAGACGGTTGACAGATGTTTGATGGAGAGTGGTTCCCAAAAACATTATCTGGTTGAGTTGTGCAATGAATTTTGTACAATCAATAATAATATCACCAGGAGAGTAAACTTCTGAAGGAGTGGGAAAGAAAGTAGTAACAGAAGCTTCCAAATTGTTGTTAGAAATTGAAGAAGATAATAACACATCTTCAGATGAACCAGCAATGTATTCAAAACCATAAATTGGCGCAATGGCAATGTATCATTTGAATCACAGTTGAACACCTGGTTGTCTTATACATGCTGCTAGTGCAATAAAGCCGGAAATAAATGCCAAAGCGAATTGCATTTGTAAAGTGATTCTAGAGTGTTTTTCTTGTAACAACAGTAGAAACACCAAATCGTCTACTGTTTTGAAGGGAGATGATACGGTGAAGAACAGGTTACAATATATGGTGTTGAGATGGAAGTGAAGCAGTAGTAAATCACTGAAGCAGGTGTACAGAGACATGGTTGAGCTGGTTGAATGGAGTTAGAAAGCTGGCTGTGAAATATGATAATATGTCAGAGAACCACAATAATTCTACAGCTAGAGCAGTTGCAAGCTGCAAACCCACACAAATACAAACAATAAGCCCATTCACTGACGCTGAACACAGAGGGGCCTACCATACATGCAATCATGGGTTGTATCGTCGAATATAACGACATCTGGAAACAGCAGTGGAAATCCAGTGTGCAAAAGAATGGTAACAGAATAGTCATGTAACTGTCCGCTGATGTGCTAATCCAAGAGACAGTATAACCTGGAACAGTTGTGATAGTGAGTATGTCCGATGTATATAACTGGATCAGAGTACAAAGATAGACTTGCTGTTCCAGACAGATTGTAGCCATCATGTATGTTATCAATAAATATAACATCATTGGTGAATACTAGTAGAGTTGCAGATCAAAAATTATGAGAATGTAGTAGTTGTGTAACTGTAAGCGCATATGCTGAACCAGAATGCAACAAGGATGGGAATGGTTTTGATAGTGTGAATGTATATTATGCCATCGAAGTGTGGTGATGGAGTCGCCATACCAGTCAGATTTCAACTGTGTTTGTGGATCAATGCATACCAGGGCAACATGCTGATACACATCAGCAAAGATACTATGATAATACAAGATAGTTCATCGCAAAAACTAACAAATCCAAAACCGAAAGTCTCAAGATTGAAATCTTATTGTCGATGTGAGATGCCTGATTGTGAGTGTGTCCAAATGTAATTGATCAAGTTCCAGAAACGTTTACACAGCTGGATATTGCCAACGTAAAGTATGTAGAATGGAAATGCTACTGTGTCAATCAGCTGCCTAGTGTGTCAGGTATTGGAAATATAGTGGCCATTCAGTGAAATTAATGTCAAGAGTTGCTGCTCTGGACTGAATGGTGAGACATAAATGTTGTGCCAAGCCATTGTGGTCTGTCTTGTGACATTAGCCATAGCAGTCAAATATTTCCACAAATTCATTCATTCATGATGACTACCTATTGATGAAACCTGCATCTATGTTCATATAATATACACCTGAGCATATAATTTTGAAAATGATCGGTTGCATACAATCTCTCATCACTAAGCTGATCATGTCTGTCTTTCAGTCGGATGGACTCAGACATTCAATCCAAGGTGCATGTTGCTCTTGTGTAAAACTCTAACTCAATTCATGTCATAGTAGTACTGAAATCAGTTCAACAATACTCCAGGACTGTATTATAACTGTAAGTACTAAACTCTCAAGACAACATTGTGGGGACAGATCTGAGTGTGGTCATCACGTGGGTTGGTTTAGGGTTGTGCGCGGCGGAGCCTCATGCACTTTAGTTCTTGTGTACTTGTAAATTAGACTTAGCGAGAGTCAGTGAGTTTAGGTCAATGGAGAGATTCAGGACACAGGACACCGGACACCGTACAACAGGTTATGAGCCCAGGCACGTCGCTGATTTGACGAACTCGACTCGGATTTACGGCATCATCGACACGGTCACGGAGGAGTACAGACAGACTCGAAGCGTGTACAGACAACAAGATGGCCGAATCGACAGCGATCACGATTAAGAAGTTTCATGGTACGGACTGCAAGAGCTGGAGTTTGGAAATAGAAATCCTCTTGGAACAGAAGCAGGTTCTCGGCATTGTTGACGGTACAGAGGAAGCCCCGGACGCAAAGGACGGGACAGAGTGTAAAGCATGGAAGAAGCAGCATGGAATCACACGGTCGACCATTCTCCTCGCGATGGAGCGGTCATTGCAGCAGCAGTATGGCGTTCAGAAAGATGCAAAGGCGCTGTGGGATCAGCTGAAGGAGGACTACAAGTCGAAGGTGAAGCTGAATGTTTGGGCTTTGCGAGACGAAATGTCAGCTGTGAAGTTGAGGGATTGCGAGAATGTGCAG